>Ga0224501_10002597_pt1 | contig 14205 bp, 10 predicted proteins | sample SF_Oct11_sed_USG_4_FD_169105 | JGI IMG/M metagenome (GOLD analysis project Ga0224501, IMG submission 169105) | Sediment microbial communities from San Francisco Bay, California, United States - SF_Oct11_sed_USGS_8_1 | ecosystem: Environmental > Aquatic > Marine > Sediment | place: USA...
TATGCGGCAACAGCAAGATATCATAGTGACAACAGCCAGATATCATAGTGGCAACAGCCAGATATCATAGTGGCAACAACCAGATATCATAGTGGCAACAGCCAGATATCATAGTGGCAACAGCCAGATATCATAGTGGCAACAGCCAGATATCATAGTGGCAACAGCCAGATATCGTAGTGGCAACAGCCAGATATCATAGTGGCAAGAGCCATATATCATAGTGGCAACAGCCAGATATCATAGTGGCAACAGCCAGATATCATAGTGGCAACAGCCAGATATCATATGCGGAACAGCCAGATATCGTAGTGGCAACAGCCAGATATCATAGTGGCAAGAGCCATATATCATAGTGGCAACAGCCAGATATCATAGTGGCAACAGCCAGATATCATAGTGGCAACAGCCAGATATCATAGTGGCAACAGTTCAAACCATTGCTTAACTCGCCTGGAGAACTTTTTAAAACCGCCTACTGACCGCATCTTCGCCATAAACAGAAGAACAATCACTCCTCTATGGAGCAGTTTTTGTGTGATATTCAACAACTTGAAATTCAGAAGATAGAAGATCTATGCGTTGTGTTTTAAATTTAGAGGTTATAGCAAGCATGCGGGTAAATCTGGTTACGTGTCAGTACGTATATAATCCTTCTCAGAGGGGTGGGTAATACTTACCGAGAAAAGCATCGACAATACCGGCGATTCCCTTCATAGCTTTATCAAATATTGTAGGTAAGTGAGTTAGGCACTCGTGTTGATGAGGCTCAATGACCTATAAATAAATGACTGGGCTTAAAATTAAAATTATGAGGTTACAATAGTTATTACAGGAACCGGACAGAAAAAAGTCTGTTTTTATATTATTGTTGACCATCTTCTCTATTCAAACTGATGTTAGTGTAGAAACTGAGAAAGCCAGGCAAACACAAACAGCCCTGTGTATATTTTCTATCTCGAGGAGAGTTCTGTAGTGTTGACATTAAAGAAGGTGCATCAACAGGGCTCTATGTGCGCGCACTGGATAGGGCTCTATGTAAGGCTCCAGTTGAACTTGCTATTTAGGCCATTCGTTCATGGTTGGCTGCAGAACTCAAAAAACAAATGGAGAGCCTTCAATTCTAGAAACAGTATATTTACCTTCTCGCTAGTGAGAGCAAAGTGAAGAAATTTGGGCGTCTCACTGACCACGTCAACTCTGCACAGATCCACTGGGTTACTGAGGATGTGAAGGAAACGAAACCAGCACTGAGTGAGACAATCATCAGACAGCTTACTGACACACTCCTTGGTCAGGTGACTCACTGAGGCTTTATCAGCATTACCTGTCAAGAAAACAAACTCGATGAAAAACATCAAGAAAAAGACTCCAAGACAAACTCAATGGTTGTCTCAGAGTCTTTTTGAGGCTGTGACAGACAAAGACTCCATCCAGCATACTAATAGCAATGGGCGGTTGCAGGACCCTTAGGCTCTTATTGTTAATGGTTCTATGTAGCGCTGTTTTCCCGCGCCTAACACTGGTTTTGGGACTGTAGTAGCTAGAAATTATGCGAGGGGTTCATTCCTTTAGCAGATGACCGACATAACCAAGCTATCTCAGTTCAGATGACATCATAGGATCATCATATATTGGCCACAAATCAACCAGTCGAGAGAGTGAAATCCAATAGTGAAAATTACCTAATGGTATATGGGTACGTACTTATTATAAAGGAAGGATGATCTCTTCCATACAGTTTCTCTAGTAGCGGAATGGTAAGCGCGATGTTGACTTTATTCCACTGGGTCACCACAGCTTCATGGTGTCTCCAATTGGAGCACATATCTCGGAATGTTCTCCACAGAGAGGGGACTGGGAACGGCCCGGAACAGCAGACCAGCCATAACTCAAACAGCACCGAGATGACACGTTCCGCTAGTTCATCACTAATACCATCTGCAAACCAAACCAGGATGTCTGTGGTAGGCCAGAGACAGGGAGAGATAAACACTGGACCTTATTATCATCCTTAATACATATTATTAGCAGCGACCAGCTCTCCTTATCGGGCCTTACGCCTTATAGCCTTAGAAGGATAATGAATGCGTCCAAGCTTGGCAGAAAAAATAATATCAGCATTATTAGACAGGTAAAACCTTTCGCTGGTCTGAATGTAGGAGGGTTTGCAACCTGACCTGTGAGAGGCAGCTTTCTATTTGACATGAGGTAAGTGGTGTGAAAGCGTGGTGAAATGGGGTTATCAGCAGAAAAACACATGCAACAGGGCCTCCAAAGTATGGTACAAATAGAGGTGGTCGCTCACAGTTAACCCTACCCAGAAATAGGACAAGGAATACCGAACACCCCCAGGAAAGACTTGAATCCTTCAATCAGTAATATGATGATTCAATCAATTCTAAAAACAGAAGCTCTTGCAGTTTAAAGGGAAACACCGATCTGACAAGTTTCCAGTGATTGACATGGGAACCTTACCATCTTTTAATCGTCTTCCTGAAATTGAGGTATTAAGCAATAAATGAGGATAAATGAATTTATATGGATCGAGCAGCAAAATCAATCAGCAAGCAAAGAAATTACGACAGATGGGCCTCCCAGTGTCAAAAGAGGGTACACAAAGCCTATAATAATTGTCTGATTATAAATAATTATAGTGTTATGCTCCAGTTATCTATCATTTAAACAGAGTAAACAACTCCAATTTATCTCATCGTGAATTGCTATCCGTTCACTGGCAGCGCTAACGTAGGCTACTCATCTAATCCAAATGACCAGGCGGCATCATAGAGTAACTAGAAAGGTGGTACTACTAAATTTCATACCCAGTTCCTTAGGAGGAGCAAGCAGAGTGTCCGTGACAGCCAGCAAGAACTTAAGCACTGCCTCCCAGGTGACGCGTGTGATAGTTGTGCTCTCCTTGGTGACACACTCAAGTGTGCGGAGTGTACGATGACACAGCAATGCCTGGCGACTCACCTGGTCCAGACCTGAATAAGAAGGAAACAGTGTGACAGATACAACCGAGGGGACAATGGCTAATCAAGTGTAGGTCACATGTGAAGAAGCCAATGACATAAATCAATGCTTAGGTGGCCAAGTCTTCAGTAAGTTCTGATCTAGTTTCCATTAACAGAAGTGAAATTGATTAATGTAAATTGCCTCTATCTAGTATTGCACTGTACTAATCGCAATTAAACTTTGAATTATCATCGCCCATCTGTAGCTGCCTGAATGAACATTTTGAATAGGATAGACTAGATATACTCTACCGTGGCATAGTGATTTCAATATGAGGTTTAGGGTGAAATTCCTAGTGGTTTGGTGTTAACATTATTGGTAAAAGAGATGGCCAAATGGGGCACTGTTTGGATGAGACTCCAATTGGTATTTACTTACTAGATTTATCCCTAGGCACAAAGAGATTATAAAGGTGTGTAAGCATATCCACAGAGTAGCGTTCAGCGTTCTCTGCAACCACTTTAGGCACACATAGCTTAGGTCTCAGTAGGCACGACAGCCAGTCACAGTATATGTTGACACACTCCTTGATAAGTTCATGCTCTGAGAATTGAAGACTTAGTCCATGACAAATCACCTGGCAAAAAAAGAGTCTCAGTATGCACTATGCAGTGTACTTTGTGTCAGACTGCCTGCACTAGATGAGATGATGAATCATTGGAGAGGAGCAGGCTATGACAGTGAGTTAGAGCATGACTCTATGCATAGAGGTGCCAGGGTGTAGACAGCCTACCAATGAATATTTTCGCTATAATACAAATCATCGCACACCACATGTGAATGCTGACAGCCAGTGCGCTTAGCAATGTTTGGGTCATGTTAATTGGAACATTAAGTATGGATGGCACAATATTTGGATGGAGTAGCAGAACAGTCGATTCTCAACTTACCTGCATTGTCCATTCCACCTCCTCGGCTGATTGAAGCTTGCTAGGCTGTTCATTGTTATTCAGACTGATACCTGCTGAAATATTCTTCACTATGGGAGTCACTATGTCCTTCCCTACTGTCGAAGGAAACCTCTTCAGAACGCTCAGATGGGAAGTATTAGTTTGAATGCCAGTCTGCAGTGAGACCCACTCGGAATACATCATGCCTACAAGAACCGCTAAGCTAGCTATAGGTTAGCAAGAAGTTTATTAACAACTACAACACAAGTGCAACTACAAGCGAATTCAGCGATTGCAGAACACCTTTGAGTTTGACCTGAAATCAAAGGCTTAACATCAAATCCAAGAGCCAACTTATTTGGTAAGTGAAAGTTCTAACCTTATGCTAAGACTAGTGGTCTCGGTAGTAGTGTGAGTCAGTCGGTCACTGAACCTGGTCTGGCGACTCAAGTCAAACTTCAAAGTCGAATTCGGACATTTATTGACAGATGTTGCGTTGCTTCTAGAGTTCGCAACTGGAGCGCATTGGTGTGAGCTTACATGACCAAAACAACGTCTTCTTTGCAGAGTTTAATAATAAGGTATTCGCAATCCTTCCCAAGGGAACCCGAATCAACGTAGAGCCAATACGTTGACAAGACAGCTAAATCGTAAATGATAATTTAGAAATCGGAGTCAACGGAAGTGCCATTAAATTGTAGCGAGCAAAGCATTGGAAAGCGAGGTTTCCTGGTAATTGTGATTGGCTCGTGAATTGTCCAGTTAATTCAAAGCTGTACGCAACTATAGCAACAAGTAAACTGCGAGATCTGCAACGAATGAAACGGAATAGAATCTACATTGTATATGCTCTGAATAAGCAATATCTTTGAAAAATCCCTGGCCGCAGTAGAGACGTCGATCAGTGACATATGTTTCTGACTTGTACTATGTATTTACTGTAGTACTGGATCCTAAACTAAAGCACACCGCTCCACAGCTCTTGGCTGTTCCCATTTACCGAGGTTCTCACCACACCGTAGACGATCCTATCAAGTACTGGGTAAGCAGCTTTTTAATCAAAACACCGAATGGAAATGTAGTATTGTTACGGTAGTGAGAAACCATGTGTCCGTACCCTACACCCTAGTATCTCCGAAATCATGAACCCATACTCTCGAAACCAGGTACCCTGTACTCTCGAATCCATGTAATATGTACCATTAGCTCGAAACTATATACCCAGTACTTCAGATACCATGTCCTTCCATCAGAAATTTGACAAAAAAAAGTGGAATAACCCCAATAATGTTTTCAGTATAACACAACCTGAGAGAGAGAGACAAACTATAGAACCGGTTTTGCGTTTTCCTTTTCACTTATCAATTTAGGACACAATGTATTGGATATGTTCCACCATAACAGAGTAATTGGTCTTCAGACCAGTGGCATAATGTCACTGTTACTGTTCAGACTAAAAGTTATTCGCTCACCGGTTGATTGGCAATGGTGTCCGGGTGTCAGACTGATTGAGTAAAGACTCAAGTTGACCCGCCCCTCGCCTCATAACTGGGGTGGTTTCAGCTACAATACGACTAAAAATTCCTGCCATTTATTTTAAATATTGCGCTTCCCGCAAAATGTAGCATTCACACTCAGCTGCAAATACCAGTAAGTTTAGTCAAATTGATCACTGCAAGTACGTAGCTTTGTACCCATTGGCACTCATCAGAAAATTACAGACATTTGTTTTTTAAACAGAACTGGTATAATATTAAATATTGAATATTTGTTTCTCGGACAAGAGATGACAAGCAGATCTCGACTGAAATGTTCTCCAGAAAAGGAAGATGATGAGGATAATGGAGAAGGCGTCCTCTTTTATGTGAGTTTGAGCGCTGTGTTTTGACAGAAAAAGGTTTGACTGCATGGCCCTTCTTGGCCTCTTCCACCCTTCAAATAATGCAGGGCTTTTTTGTTATGTTCAAATTCTGATTGCACATCAGTATGAGAGTCCACAACCTCATCCATCCTTTCCCCATGGCAACAAGATCCTTCACTCAGATTGAAAAGGGCTCTTGTCAGAATCCAGGAACTGCTCAACCCATAATTCTAACCAGAAGGAACTCTTTAAATAAGCTTGCTGCAGAAACCCTCTTTGCACCTTGTCAGATTGTGACACTTTACATTGTAGACTAACAAGACTGGATTCCCTATTTCCACTCATGTTTGGGACAGGATGTTTGACCATGCTGCTAGGATACATCCAGGTGGCAACGATGCTGTGAATGTAGCCAGATTCACCAAGGACCTGCCATCAGTATGTAATGTATGATGACTATGGTGTGATGTATCATCCACCTGATTGCTTTTCCATGCTTGAAAGCCTATGCAGATGATTATACCTTTTAGTAGTATATAGGGTTAGCAGTTGATGCAGTCGGTTGCATTGCAAAAAAACGTATGAAATCTACTCTCTATTCAGCTCGCTGGCTGGGTAGCTAGCTGCTGTTACTCAGCTTGTTGTGTATTACTATATTGCTGCAAAGCTAGATGTAGGAATGGCATTTGGCTATCATGACACACAGTATGTGCTATGAGGAAGTGGAAATATTGATGACTAAAAGCCCTACAATCTATCCCAAGCCGCTGTGGTGAGATTTGTACTCTTGGCTTTATTCATACAGATTCCAGTACCGAAACCACCAAACAATACGAACAATCTGATGGCTGATCAGAAAGTAGCACAGATACAGCAGTATATGATTGATCTTCAATATAACCACACTGGTACCCAGTTCTTCGATATTAAAAAGTACCGTCCTTTATCCAGGTATGAGAATGTATGCACGCTGTGCGAGTGTTTATAATTTGTAATTGTCATTGGCATTTCGCTCGAATGCTGCCATCAACCTGCTGGCATGCTTGGGTATCTAGGCACCCAGTATCAGTATGAGTATACAGAGACTGAACCAAAATCTGTATTTACTGCCGTGGTTAGATTCTGCCCCATTTGGGATAGTTTTAATTGTATAGCTTTCATGCACTAGTCACTGGTTCCACGGGGAGAACGCTACCCAGGCATCATATTTATCATACCTCTGAAAGGCAAGGGTAATTGGTCTGAGGAAAAAGATGATTTCCCACTGTACTAGCTCTTTGGCCTCTCCAGCCTCTAAATTGCAGTTGGATCGTTATAGGCAGATATATTGTTAGCTACATCCATGTTTATTTGGTTTCAGTCTGAATGAGACTGCGAAAGAAATGATTAAGGAGGCGCTGCCAATAAAATGCCTTGAGGCTGTCATCCTCGGCATCAATCTGACAAATGGTAAGCTTATGTATCACTGAGTGTTACTCCCATCTTTCCATGCTGTAATTGCCTGTTTGAACCTAGTAAATGGAAAGCTCTAAATTTATGTGTGTATTGAAGGATCATTTCACCATGTAATGTACTCAGATTTTACCTGCATACATAGTGGTATTCATCAGAATGCCCAAGCCCCCAGAAGCTCTTAGCTCGGGACTCTATTCTGTTCAGTTACGGGACGGGCTCTATCAGGATATCACACACCACTTTGGCTATCTAGCATCGGTATATTATATGGTCGGCAATCAGTGGGTGGAAAGTCTGTGGAAAGTCTTGAGATCTGATACCATCAGAACGGAACAGTCTCATTACACTCACAGTAAACCCAATGAAAAGGGTAGATACCCCGTAATTAGATGCACACCAATTGAGAGTTGTTTGCTCTTTAACACGAAGAAAAGCCAACTTGAGATATATAATTGTTGTATTCCTGTGTAGTTTTTGTCTATTCTTCGCATTTGAGATTGGGAATTGCCTATGCATATATATTGCTATAATTGGTATGTAGGTCTATCAATTTCAAAGATATTGTACTTTCTATCTAGTATCTATCACATGAACTATACTGTGCGTGTGCCTGATCTGTGAATGAATCCATTTGGAACATCAACACCGCCAAAGGAGGATAACCATGGCCAGGAATTGCTCAAGTTACAAAATTTTTATACCTTCTTCTCTAATTCTTATGGTGGTTCTGTTTTGCATAAATTGCTATTTTAACAAAGTTGTTTTTATTATAGTCATTTACCTAGTGATAGTGTCTTTGGTAATGGCACACTAAATCTCCGGTACTTGACAAATCACATTAACTTGGTATTTTACTTCAGGAACTCCGGGTTTAGAGAGATATTCAATGGGATTTCGCACAGTGTTTGGTAATAATACCCACCGACATGTTGTATTAGCTCTCAGCTGGAACGGAATCTATGGTGCTCTTGGGATGAGCAGGCGAGATGACTTAATGTATAAACCATTAATTTTCAGTGTAAGTGTAATAATTATAACTGATCCCTTAATAATTATTTACCATTGCATTGGGCTTATCCCCGTTTGTACTGTACAGTACTACTCCCGCTCTGTGCCACGTAGCTTGCTTCCTGATTAACAAGGAGGCGTACGTTGATGGGTGTAAGAAGGGAAATAAGGTCAGACACCTTTCTTGTCACGTATACTACGGTAGACTCTTCTGGTATTCAATTAGCAATGTTTCCCTCTATGCCGTATCAATAGAGACATTGCGAGATGATGAAATAGTCACACGGCTTCTAGACAGAATTCTAGATAATAATAGATACAAGTCACTCAAGATAAGCTCATCCTTCAAGATTATCTGGTTAAAGCAGCTCATAGATATGCTATGCAGTGTTCAGTGCGGAAATAATCTCTGTATCATGTGATTTGTTTATTTCAACAGAGTCTCGCTGATTTGGTGATTGATTATATTGAGTCATACAACCAGTATCACCATAAAGTAAACAAAGTGAAGATTGGCTATCCAATATCTCATGACCCGCACAGTCACGAACTCATCCAATGGAAAGGTTAGCAATTATCTCCTCTTGATACTTATTTTATTTCTGCGAAACAATATTTCCGTGGCAATGGTTGTGCCAGCTTCTGTGGTTAGTAGAACTGTTATAATATAACTATGTCTTGTATAACGATATGCTCTTCTTGCACTGCGCTGGATTTCGACCCGACTTGTTCAGTGGACTCTGCTTCTGTTTAACTATTTCATTTAAGCTTTTCATAGACCTTTATGTAAAAAAGAGCTATGCATAGTCTTGAGATATCCATGTAAAATCAAATCAAACCAAGTCGTGGGGGTATCAAATCATAGATGGTCGGCGCCGACTCAGGGTGAATACCTGTCTTCACACAGGTCTGAATATTAACCCCTGCAAGTTAACCAAGGCAGAGCTAAGAGTTCACGTGGATAAGCATGCTAAAGATATAAAACTATGGCTGAGACAAGCATCACTTGGTAACACATACGCGCCAAGAATGTGCCCTCCACCAACCTACTCCAAACAAAAACCTACCACATCAGAACAGCCATCAAGGTATTACTACGCAGTCTCGCTTTGAACTTAAATTATGAGATACTGTTGCCCAGTCAAGACAAGATAAACCCGAATTGTTTTACATGTAAAGTATCACACTCCATAGTTTCACCCGAGAGTTGGTAATCTATGGGTGGGCTTTCTTCATTTAACCTCGCTATCCAAAGCCAATGAGGGAGCCAGCACAAAATGATGCGCAAATTTGGAATCAAACCCAAGCCATCCATAAACCATTGCTTCTACCTATAAGTGACCACATAAACCCTATGGCAGCGGGCCAGCATTAAAATGTCCTTTGTCAATCTGACCCTCTTTCTTGTAGAAACATCGCTGCTGATGTCACAGCATCAACTACTGCTGCCGGATCGGTCCAACTGGATCAATCCACAAATAATCCGACCAAATCCTCAATGGATGTTGTGATGAATGGGAAAGCATTCGAGATGAGAATCTAGTCATGGCAATCTCAAAATAATTAACAGATAATTGTTATTTTATTCTATATGTAATCTGAACAAAGCACGAAAGTTCTATTTTTCCAAATTATCCAGGTCAGGCTTGCCTTGAAGTTTTGTTATACTTTAGAAAAAATCTTTACTCTTATATAGCAAGAACACACACGATAGCTATATTATGCACCTATGCACAACGCACCATTAAGTTCCAATGGTATAAACAATTCCTGGATGCGGAAGTTTAAACCTTACCAATTAAGGCTATTCAGACCTCAATATTACTACTGCTTAGCTGCGAATTTATACCGTTTGTAACTCACCTGGAATATATAAATTCCATGAAAGCAGCTATATTCCATGCCAAACAAACTATGTGTACATTAACTGTGGTAGGAAGCTTTGTTACAGAGGTGCCCAGTCTGTGGCTGCGGGTGTACATGTGGTCCCAACACTTCATCCATTTTAAAATATCACGAAACACTGTCTGACCCTGTGACCCACCGCAAAATAAGAATAATCTTTCTGTTATTTATTTTGTTACTGGGTTGGTAATACAATGTGTGCACATAAACACTAGCTCACACATAATCACATCGCTATTATACACACAGAAGCTGAAGACACTACGCAGAAGTGGCCCCAGCTTTTAGCCCATTTTTCGATAGTGGTCCCAATCCTGAAAAGGTTGGGAAGCCCTCGCTTATTTGATAGCGGATACTGGCCCTCGTTCGATCCCCAGTTCGGGCAAAAAACTCAACGAATCTCAATAAATGAAGGCCTTCCATTGAGTTACTTTCTCTATGGGGCACGTGGGTGCAAACAGAAAGTCACCTTATGACACACGTCGCGGGAAACGCTGAGTAACTCTGAATATTGAAAGGAATTAAGAAGACCTCAATTGAAATCAGTTTGAAGGCATTCTTTCTTTTATAGTTATTGAGAGTTAATGACTTCCTCTTGGTAGTATGAAAACACAAACCATGCCTCATAAAGCATAAAATTGTATTGTGTAAAACAAAATAAAGTGTTTGGGAACATTGTCATCAGCCGCCTTTTCTTTTTATACTGGTATCTTCCAGGTGCCACCAACCACCTTAATTTGCAATTTTCAGCTGCCATTGCCCGTTTGCCACTTTAACCGCATGAGTTTGGTTCTGCCAGGCTTTCCTCGTTTGGTTGCCAACCTGTCGAGTCTTTGGATCCCCTGGTTGCCATATCTGTTAAATGTCCACAGTTTTCCGTTTTAGCGTCCAATGGTTGTCAACAGTTTGGTGAACATTTGCAGCGGTTGGTGTCAGTGGGGCAGTAGCATCATTGTTGCTGTCATTATTAGCCATCTTGTTCCCTCATTGTGTCACTGGGATATGCCACCCAAACCCATCAGTGTAGAGTTTGGTTTGGGCAGGTTTTCTCCTGGTCTTCTCAAAAATCAAGGTCTTCTCTCCCATTAAACTGGTTTTGATAATTGCTGAGCGCCCACTTCAGTGTCCATTTCAGTCTCTTTTAGTACATAGTTGGGATTCATGTAGATTTTCATCTGTGGTAGTCATGTGGTGTAGCAGCTATCCCCTTTCTCCCCTTTCATGGGAGATGCATAGGGTTGACACGTTTTGATCTGAAGACTTGTTTCAAAGTCGCTTCATCCATTACTGAGTACATATGATACAAAGGTGAAGGTTGTCCCTTACCCAATGGCCCTGTAGAGAAGTGCATGGCTTTTAGAGAGTCAACAGAGTATGTGGTGTGGTGCACCTTCTCTTCCACACCCCTTTCCTTCCCCAGCTCGGAAGTAAGAGTTGAAGAAAAATTTTGCTCACAAGCTGTAGAGAACCCAAAACACTCAGCGTCATTCAGTGGCGACAGCTCTAGCGACTCAGCCACATCACCTCTTCTTGCATATATGAGCATGATTTTATCATACTTACTGAAAGTTCTGTACAGTTTTCGGTAGATGAGGAATGTGTGTAGTATTCTCTGGCTAGGGATTTACGTTACTTCAGCACTGGCTCTGATTAGCATTCTCTACCCGACCCGACGGCGAGGTACACGCCATGGACCACGAAGGCTTACATAGGACTTTGGATATGCACTGATAGCGCAATATCCTGCTCCAGGAAGCCCCTTACACTGAAGGTCCACACCCTCCGTGTTTGTTGGTTGATGAAGGATGATTCTTGCTGCATTGAAACCTATACATTGAACAGCAGGATATAAATAACTCCAATCGCAATATGTTTTAAAAAAAAATAAACCCAGTCACTTTTGTCTCACAGGGTCAACTCCAGGGATAGTGAGCTAGCTCAGTGGTGGAGCACAGGGCTGGCAACAGAAAGAGCCGTGGGTCACAAACTGGTCGTGGCAGACTCCCATTATGAGTATGAGCTCCTCAGATTTATCCTGTAGATCCAAACAGAAACAGGCCTCACTATGAGGTGGACCATTGATATCGACCCCTCTCGGTGACGACAGCTTTACCAAAACAGTGAAGACGCCATGCAAAGAAAACAAAAGGATTAACTAAAGTCAGATATGTATGATACCTGAATCTACTGGGCGGACGCAAAGTGTACTATTGACTCCTTTAGTGTTTATGGTTGGCGTAAACTGTGCAATTGTGGGACCTTGGGGATTTCTACCATGTTACCTCAGAAATCCCAAGTACACACTCCAACCATTTTCTGCCATTTATCCAAGCAGTTCCTTGCCTAGATAAAACTGCTAGTACTAGTAGACATCATCCCGAACAAACTATTTAGAAGATCAGTTTAGCACTGCATGCTACCTATATGCACTGAAATGAGCAAGTTCTCATACCATTTCTGCAATTGATATCTGGTGGTCTGGGGCTTCCCACCAACCTAATTCAATTGACAGACTGGCCCAGTCTGTCACAGTCACTGTTTCAGGCCTGAATGTCATGCATGAGATTCTCCCAAAGTCAATTGTTCATTCAGTTTAGGCACAGCAACAAGATAACAAAATACAGAACTGAATGTATGATCATCACCGGGTAGATATATTTATTCTCTCTGCTGTTCAATCAGGTTTGACAAGACTAAACTCATACTGTACATCCATATGCTCACCTTTTTTCTACTCGGGCAAATACCTCCTATACCAGGCATGCTGGTCGGCAGGCTACTATTTGGTTCAGGAAATGGCTCCTTCGCTGGTAAATTAAGACTGGGGCTGTCATTGCTCTGTTTTTTTTTTAATTTTCTACTCGAGCATTTCATCATCCCATTTATCAGATATCCCTAGACTAAGGTTTGTTGGAGCGATAGAAGCTAGGAATTATGTGAGAAGCTCATTATCACAGTGAACGCCCAGCATGAGCAGAACTCGAGCCCAGGATTTTCCAACCATGAGCCAAGCGCTCTAGCCATTGAGCTATCCCGCGTTCACTATTTTTACCTTACTCACCCCATTACATACTGCTGACGGTGTCACATTCAGGTCCAGCTCAGATTTCCTTGCACAGTGTCTTGTGGCAATGGAACAAATCCAAGACCTGTACATTCTCAGTGATACAAAAACAGCTTGCAGCTATGGGAAGCAAGCTGCCAGAGAGGTTAAGCAGTAGGTGGAAAAGAGTTCTGGTGGGTTTTAGGACAGTTAATGGCACCTACCCTAAGTTTAGAGAGTTGTGAGTTTTGTGCAAGATGAGGCAGAAATACTGAATGATCCCTTCATGACTTCACCCAGTGAAACCCATACTAATAGGCCTAAGCACCAAACAGTCAGACAGACCAGTACCAGACCATGCCTCGCCTGTCGGGGAACGACACACCCCATTACAGAATGTGAGGGACTTATGAATAGATCATATCGCTGGTGACACTGAATGCATGTGATATAGCAGAAAATACCAGAGTCAACAATGCCCTGTTTAACCTTTCAACATGGAAAAACTTTAGCCCCTTTGTTAATTTTGATGAGAAGACTCAGTCAAAGGTTGTTGATTTAAAAATCCACTGAATTTATATATGCCGTGGAAGCGGAAAACATTCGAAATCTAGGAATGTGAAAATAGTTTCAAAGCCAAAACATTTCGATTTTCTGCCAGTTTCCGAAAAGGTTGGCAATCCTGATTTCCCGCTCTACTCGGATCTTTGCGCTTTTTGTGCCAAGAAACTGCGGCATGGTAATTGGTGCTTATTGGCAAACTGTCTCACCCCATCTTTTCTTCCCAGAAACTGTGACTCAGCAATCGTTGCTGATCGGCATGATGTCCCGCTTTCGATGACATGTTTGCCGGCTTGCTGGAAAGTTATAGCTGTATTGGTGCTCCTCTGTGGTGATAGCTCAGAGATCAAGAGCTTGGTCAAGTGAATTGTGCATTGTTCAGACTACAATGATGTACGTTCGAGTGGCAGGACAGTCCAATCTGGGCTCTGAACATTAGATTGTGGATGTAGCAGTAGTGA
>Ga0224501_10002598_pt1 | contig 14205 bp, 10 predicted proteins | sample SF_Oct11_sed_USG_4_FD_169105 | JGI IMG/M metagenome (GOLD analysis project Ga0224501, IMG submission 169105) | Sediment microbial communities from San Francisco Bay, California, United States - SF_Oct11_sed_USGS_8_1 | ecosystem: Environmental > Aquatic > Marine > Sediment | place: USA...
TTTTGCAGACATCAGAACTGCTTTGGTTGTTGTATTTTATTTCGGGAATTTTCGCATCGGCAGTTGCTTTGTTTTATTATTTCAAAATTGTCAGGTCGTATTTTCTGAAGGAGGGCAGTGAGGGTACCTTTCATGCTAGCAATAAGGAAATCCTCATTCAAACTATTTTCGCGTTACTTCTGTTGTGGTTCTTTATCCAACCTGATATTTTAAATAGATTTGCATTTTAACACGCCAAACCACCCTTCCAATGAGTGATGCTATTAAGCATGAGTGCGGAATAGCCCTTCTCCGCCTGAGAAAACCCCTTCAATATTTCATTGACAAATATGGGACGCCCTCATATGCAGTCAATAAAATGTTCCTCCTGATGCAAAAGCAGCATAACCGCGGACAGGATGGTGCCGGGATTGCCAACATCAAACTCGACATGACACCAGGCTACCGGTACATCAGCAGGTATCGGACCGTCGATCACAGGCCGTTAGAGGATATTTTCGAGAAAGTAGGCCGGAAATTCAAAAAAGCCCTTAAAGAAGGTGGTGAGGATCGTTACCATGATGCCGAATGGCTCAAACAAAATTATGCCTATACCGGTGAAGTGTGGCTCGGCCACCTGAGGTACGGTACGCATGGCAAGAATAGTATTGAAAGCTGCCATCCTTTTCTGCGGCAAAATAACTGGAGGAGCCGCAATCTTGTGATGGCCGGAAACTTCAACATGACCAATGTTGACGAGCTTTTCAATAAATTGACCGAATTGGGCCAGCACCCAAAGGACAAGGTGGATACGGTCACCGTAATGGAAAAAATCGGCCATTTCCTCGATGACGAAAACCAGCAGATTTTTCAAAAATACAAGGACAAATACAGCAACAGTGAAATTACGCAGATCATTGAGGACGAAATAGATTTGCAAAAAGTATTGCAGCGGTCGTGTAAGGACTTTGACGGGGGCTATGCCATGGCCGGACTGGTAGGCTATGGGGCAGCATTCGTTGCACGCGACCCGGCAGGTATTCGCCCAGCCTATTACTATGCCGATGATGAGATCGTTGTGGTGGCTTCCGAAAAACCGGCGATCAAAACCGCGTTCGGGTGCAATTACGATGATATAAAGGAAATCAAACCCGCACATGCACTCATTATTTGCAAAAACGGCGATTTGCAGGAAAAACAATTCATCGCACCGCTTGAAAAGAAAGCATGCAGCTTCGAACGTATTTACTTTTCAAGGGGTACGGATCCCGATATCTATCAGGAACGCAGAAAACTTGGCGAATTGCTGATCCCCCAGGTATTGAAATCCATCAATTTTGACCTGAAAAACACCGTCTTTTCCTATATCCCCAATACGGCCGAAACTTCCTTCCTTGGCTTGATGCGGGGTGTGGAAGAATACCTGATCAAAATACGCAAAGACATTATCCTTGACAAAAAACCAAGTGCCGACTCGCTCGAAGATCTGCTGTCGTTCAAGCCACGGGTCGAAAAACTCGTGCTAAAGGATGCCAAACTGCGGACATTCATTGCCGATGACGAACACCGTGACGAGATGGTGGCACACGTATACGACACTACCTACGAGGTGATCAAAAAGAACAGGGATAATGTGGTGATCATCGATGATAGCATCGTGCGCGGTACGACCCTCGAAAAAAGCATCCTGACGCTTCTCGACCGTCTTGAGCCCAAAAAAGTGATCGTTGTTTCATCGGCTCCTCAAATCCGTTTCCCGGATTGTTATGGTATCGATATGAGTAAAATGAAAGATTTCGTTGCCTTTCGTGCCGTGCTTGCCTTGTTGGAAGAAACCAACCGCAACTACCTGCTCGACGATGTGCTGGAAAAATGCCTGGCTGCTCAGGGACAAAAAGACCAGCCCAATTACGTCAGCGAACTCTACGATCCCTTTACCTACGAAGAGGTTAGTGCCAAGATTACAGAAATCGTACGCCCGGCGGGCATGAAGGCCGAACTGGAAATTGTATACCAGACAGTCGACAACCTGCACAAGGCTTGTCCCGGTCACCTGGGCGATTGGTATTTTACGGGAAATTATCCTACTCCGGGCGGAAACCGCGTGGTAAACAAAGCGTTTATCAATTTCATGAAAGGTATCGAAGTACGGGCCTATTAAATTCCAATTCTTTCATCCCTTCCGATCAGTCAGTAAATACGCCTGTCAACGCTATATTTACGCCCGATTTGAAACGTGCATGTTGACGGATGGTTTCTGACCACATGGCTGACAGGTGCCCAACCACGAAAGAAATAAATTGTCCATGAAGAAAAATGTAGCTTTACTGTTCGCGCTTTCCCTGTTTTTTGCCTCGTGTACCCGTCGACCGGATGCAGGGGTAGGACAGACGGAGATCACCAAATGGCCGGGAAACCGCCAGGCAGGAATATCCATTACCTACGATGACGGTACCATCAACCAGTTTACGGTGGCAAGACCCATTATGAACGAACTGGGCCTGCCGGGTACGTTTTACATTATCACCGGCAAAGTGCCCGGTTCGGGAAAAGGACAGTTCCTCGGCAGACCAACACAGGAAATCGTGGACGAAACCGCCTCCCTGCCCACTCAGTCTGATAATTTTTTTGAACGTGCATCGCTCATTGCCTACACAGGCATACCGGGTGCCGAAGCTTTTCATGCCCGGGCAGGTTCGTTGTTTGAGTCTGGCAGGTACGCTGAAGCCTACCAATTGATGGATCAGGCATTTGAGCTTGTGAGGAAGGGTGAAACCATCTCCGGACCGGAATATGCCGAGCATGTAAACCCTGAAGATACCACTACCTGGGAAGATTACAGGACATATGCTGCCGAGGGACATGAAATCGCCAGCCATACGGTTACCCATGCCCGGCTTGCAGTATTGGACGAACCAAACCTGCGCTATGAACTGGAGCAGAGCAAGGCTGATATCCGGAAATATTTGGGGGAAAAATATACCTTTTCGGCAGAGTGCCCCTATGGCACGGAAAACGAACGGGTAATGGACTATGCCCACGAGGTGTATCCCTCCCTCCGCAATCGTATGCCGGAACCCTATCTGGACGAGCTCAATCGTGCCAGCAAGCGAAACCCTGGCGAGACTGACAGGGAATATGTGCAATGGCAACGTGGCCCGCTTACAAACATTGGAATGGACATGATGAAAACCTGGGTCGATACATGTCTGGTTCACGACAATGTCTGGCTGGTACTCGTTTTTCACGGCGTGGAGGGAATCGGTTGGGAACCCCGCACCGGTCCGGAACTGAGGGAATATTTCACATACATTAAGGAGCGGGAAAGTCGGCTTTGGGTCGCGACCTTTGCCGACGTGACCAGGTACATCCGGCAACGAAAAGGGGCAGTGGTGACCAGTACAAGGGAAGGAGATGACATACACGTCACCATCACCCAAACCCTGGATACGGCCATCTACAACCTGCCATTGACAGCAAAAACCTATGTGCCTGCAGACTGGACATCCGTCATCCTGCGTATCGGGCCAGACGGTACCGACTTACAAACACTCCCCGTACAGCAGGATGCCAACGGGTCATATGTGCTGTATGACATCACGGCGGGCCAGGGTAGCCGGGTGCTGCGAGCCGGCTAACACTACCGGTTGCTATCGTTTTGAACAGGAGCGGATCTTTCTGGCCCTCCGGCACTGTACGCCCGTGCTCCGCGCGGGGCCATCGTGCTGCCCACGCCCGGGGCTATTTTGGAATTTTCTGGCATTTTACAGAGGTAATTTCCGGGATCGTTCAGGCAGTGTGCGGTTGACGGCAGCGGATAGTTGTTGGATGCCTGGCTAACCACGCCCTGCAAATAGAAGTGGTGGGTATTTATGCACGCTTTGTGAAATGGCAATTTTTGTGGATTTTTATCCCAGCAATCATACACGCATGGATTCTATCGAGATATTAGTCAGTATTCGGAAAATCGTACGATCACTCAACCTGGAATCCAAAAGTATCCAGAAAGATTTCGGATTAAGCATTACCCAGCTTCTTTGCCTGAGCCATTTGGAGCAAAACGAAGCATATAAAGGCACCCATAAGCAATTGATGGCCTTGTTGAGCCTCAATTCCAGTACAGTTACCGGCATTATCAACCGGCTGGAGCGCAAAGGTTATGTGGCACGATTGCCCAAGACGGGCGACAAACGTGTGACATACATTACACTCACGGCAGCCGGACTAAAATTGCTCGAAAAAACTCCAAATGTTCTCCACGACCGATTAGCCAAAAAACTGGAAGCCCTTTCTGTTGAAGACAGGGAAATGATCAAGAAATCAATGGATATTATCGTTTCGGCCATGCAAATCAAGCATGTAGAGGCTTCTCCCTTGCTAATTTCCGAGGAACCGTCTGCCTGATCACATCCATACACCTAAGTATGTCCTATAAAACCTATGTTCCGTAAAAAAAGCCGTAACTTTGTATTTGTTCTACAGAACATAAATACAAAATGAATTATTCAGACAAAGAAATTACACGAATTGAGGAAGCCGGGACATTTTCCGAATTGCCAGACTCCATTTCAGGGGTTGAGCATCTGGAACAATTGAATGAGTGGGATATTCCTCCGGCTCTCAAAGACCCGGTCTCAAAGGAGGAGTTGGGGCACAGGTATTTTAGAAAAGATGCATTTTGGCAGAAAATTCCTGCTTTTTCCAACATAACAGAAGAGGAATTTTATGAACCGAAATTTCAAAACCGCCATACGGTTCGAAAAGTCGAAAAGCTCCGGCAACTTCTAGCCGGCTATGTGGACGATTCGTTTATCGAAGATGTGGAAAGGGCAATGGAATCGGCACCTATGAGCCTGAGTGTGTCCCCCTATATTTTGGGTTTGATCGATTGGGCCAATCCCTATGCTGATCCGCTTCGCATTCAGTTTATTCCCGTGCAGGGCAGGCACCTGCCCGACCATCCCCAGTTGACACTCGATTCCCTGGGTGAACAGCATGATTCTCCTGTAGAAGGATTGGTACACCGTTATTTTGACAAAGTATTGTTTCTTCCGCTGGATGTATGTCCGGTCTATTGTCGTTTTTGTACGCGTAGTTATGCCATCGGGGCAGATACGGAAACGGTTGACAAGGTCAGCTTCCACAATACACCCCGACAGTGGAACGAAGCGTTTACCTACATCGCCTCACGTCCTGAAATTGAGGATGTGGTGATTTCGGGGGGGGATGCCTACATGCTGGCACCCGAACGCCTGCGCTATATCGGCGAAACCCTGTTGAGTATCCCCCATGTTCGCCGCATGCGTTTTGCCACAAAAGGCCCGGCAGTGATGCCGATGAAGCTATTGAAGGATGCCGCCTGGACAAATGCACTGGTCGATATCGTAGACCAGGGGCGTGAAAAAGGCAAAGAAGTCGTGCTGCATACACATTTCAATAGTGCCAGCGAGATCACCGAAATTACGCGCAAGGCGATGCTGCTTTTGTTTAAAAGGGGTGTCACGGTGCGCAATCAGAGTGTGCTGATCCGAGGCGTAAATGACACACCGGATTCGATGATCCATTTGATCCGGAAACTATCCTATATGAATGTGCAACCCTACTATGTCTACCAGCATGACATGGTACAGGGCACCGAAGACATGCGTACCAGCGTACGGGCAACCGTGGAACTTGAAAAAATCATCCGGGGTGTGACAGCCGGTTTTAATACCCCATTATTTGTAACGGATGCGCCCGGGGGTGGTGGCAAGCGAGATGTGCACAGCTATGACTATTATGATCAGGTGACGGGCATCAGTATCTATCGAAGCCCCAGTGTGGATTCCACAAAATTGTATGTGTATTTTGATCCGGTTGATACCCTGCCCAGGGAGGGGCAATTGCTTTGGGAAGACCCAACCCTGCATGCCAGTTTGATCCAGAATGCCATTAATCAATCAGGCTATACGGCCCTGACACGTGCCCAATAGATGCATCTGATTGATTATTTACTATTTGGCATGTACTTCATGGTGATTTTGTATGTGGGCTTTTATTTCTACAGGACAAATACAACCAAGGAAGATTATTATGTAGGGGGACGAAGCATCAGTGCGGGCCATATTGGGCTGTCCATAGCCGCCACGGATGTAGGGGGTGGTTTTTCCATTGGGCTGGGTGGCCTGGGTTTCACGATGGGCCTGGCGGGTAGCTGGTTGCTGTTTACAGGTTTGGCAGGCGCCTGGATAGCGGCTGTGCTTACTGTTCCCCGCCTTAAAAAGCTGGACATGGCGCATCCGATGCTCACGTTTCCGGATTTTCTCACGTTCAGGTACAATGGTCGCGTGGGTACGGTTGCCGCACTCATCTCCGGGATCGGGTACATTGGTTTCACGGCAGGACAGATTTTGGCTGGTGGCAAGCTGGCCGCCGGCAGTGTATTTTCATCCATTACATGGGCCGATCCCCTTTATTTTTCGCTTGTGATGATGGCCCTGGTTGTGATACTCTATACCGTTTTGGGCGGACTCAAGGCAGTCGTATACACCGACACGGTGCAATGGATCATTTTGTTATCCGGATTGCTGTTTCTCGGTTTTCCTTTTGCTTATTATAAACTGGGAGGGTGGGCTGTAATACGCGATGCATTGCCACCCTCGCACTTTTCACTGACAAATATTTCATGGGTTACGTGGGTCAATTGGTCATTTTCCATCCTTCCGATATGGTTTGTGGCCATGACCCTCTACCAGCGCGTGTTTGCCAGTCGCGATGTGAAGCAAGCCCGCCGGGCTTTTTTTATCGCGGGGATTTTTGAATATCCCATGATGGCATTTGTGGGCGTGGGATTGGGGATGCTGGCCAGGGTGGCATTTCCTGAAAGTGAGGCAGAGACGGCCCTGCCCAGACTGCTGACCACAGTCTTGCCCATTGGGGTTACGGGTTTTGTGCTGGCTGCCTATTTTTCTGCCGTAATGTCTACAGCCGATAGTTGCCTGATAGCGGCTTCCGGAAATTTTGTCAACGATATCCTTTCAAAATATTTTCCTGACAAGGGGGTGGGGATACGGTGGATACGGCTGTCCCAGGGGGTTACCTTGTTGATTGGTATAGGGGCTTTTTTACTGGCTACCTACTTTACCTCGGTGCTTCGAATAGTCTTGCATTCCTATTCGTTTATGGTTTCAGGCCTGCTGGTACCGACCCTGTTTGCCTATTTTTCTAAAAACACCTGCAGTCAGTCTGCCATGATCAGCATGATTGGGGGTGGCAGTACAACCCTGTTGTTGATCTTTTCCGGTGTGATGCTTCCTTTTGGCTTAGATGCCACCCTGTTTGGTATGCTGGCTTCCCTGTTGCTCTATGTGGTTACCCGATTTTTTACCCAACGTTGATGTACGATCAGGTTCAAAAGCTGGGAAAATCCCTGATACACCATGGCCCGAATAATGACCGTGCCTACCTGATGAAGCTTGATGATTCGGACCGGCTTACCATCATCGATCAATTGTATCAGCTCTGTTTGTTGAAGCGGTATTCGAAAATAATCGCAAAGGTACCGGAACCCTATGTGGGGAAGTTCATGGAAAGTAATTTTAAGGTGGAGGCTGCCATACCGGGTTTCTACAACGGAAAAACCACGGGATATTTTTTAGGCCGGTATTTTAGTTTGGCACGATCCCGGTTTTCGACCACCGATCGAGCGAAAGTCCGGCAGATCCGGGAGGCAGCACGTGCGCCGTTTGATCCTTTGTCGGTACATCTGCTATCCGGTTATCAAATCAGGCCGCTCGGCCCGGGGCATGTCGTGGCTTTGGCTGAACTTTACAAAAAGGTCTTTTCGGTCTATCCTTTTCCTGTTTTTGACCCGGCATATTTGATGTCGACGATTGAAGAAGGAAGCGTACACTATTTTGGTGTTTTCAAAAACAAGCAATTGGTGGCGGCTTCATCTGCCGAAGTGGATAGACAGGCTGGTAATGCGGAAATGACCGATTTTGCCACGCATCCCGATCATACGGGCATGAAATTGTCTGTCTTGTTACTCCGGCAAATGGAGTCAGCCATGCGTGAAAAAGGTATTCAAACCCTTTATACCATCGCACGTGCCAAATCGCCGGGCATGAACAAAACGTTTCATCGTTTGGGCTATACGTATGGCGGAATCCTGATCCATAATACCCAGATTGGTTCTTCCATCGAACACATGAATGTCTGGTACAAACCGGTGTAGTCCTCAGGCTTAATCCTGATCCAAGCATGAGCTATGTTCGTATTAGTCAGCATGGGTGCCACACATGGTTGAGAAAAATCGTTCCCGTTTACCGCATTCCCCCTTGTTGTCAGTGAAATTTGCAGGTTGGCGAAAAAACAGGGTGAATATGTACATCCTGTCTCGTATTTTAGCCTTAGCTGCGTCAGATACGTGAGGTATTGTTATATTTCACCTAAAACCTTTCATTCTTATGAATTCAGGAGTACCTAAAATTTTACTTTTTGCCTTCCTTTTGGTTGGCTATGCACGTGGTTTCTCACAGGGTATGACAGAGGCGGACAATCCGGCAAAGGAAAAATCCGGGTTTATCAACGAGTATATGTTTGCCCTGAATCGAACGGATGTACAGGATGTGAAAACGAAAAATCTGACCGGGTTCGGCTTTGGCCTCTATCACCGGCAGCAAGTCGGATCCAGGGCGGGTTCTGCTCTTTCGGGTTGTTGTAAGCGGCTTGATTTAATTTTGGGTGTTGAGTATAACCGTACCAATCAATTGCAATATGACAGTGCGGGTTCGTCAGTAAATGAGTATACGGTAGGGCTTGCAAATATTGATTTTCCACTGGGTCTTCGTTTTAATCTGGGATTGCATGATCGCCTCGGCATGTTCCTGGAAGGTGGTTTTTTTGTAAACTGGATGATCGCGATCAAAGATTCCAGGGGCAGTTTTTATTCCGGAAAGCCTGATGGTTATGCCTTCTTCCCCGGGCCCTACACGGGACTTGGCCTTGTGTATGTTGCCGGGAGCTCCAAAATCATCGTAAAGACTGACTACAAATGGAGTCCGTACACATTGTATCATTTTGGTGAGGAATATGCTGACAATAAATACGTCCGCATCGTGATAGCACTGGCCCGATAAGCCCTGATCCGTATTTTTAACGCGGTGTAGCCGCTACTTCCCGACTCTGATCCAGTCTGTTTAGGGCAATGATGCCGGACAAGAAGGGCATAATCAACGAAAGACTGTGCGGTAGCTTTCACTCAAAAGAGAGGGCTACCGCACAATCACCGCCAATATCCGGCATGCGTTATTTACTGGGTGCAGGGTTGGCAAATTCCAGCGGCGCATAGTAGATGCCGGCCTTATTCCATACACCTAATAAAGGGGCGAGGGAATTTAAAAATGCATCATAATCCTTTTGTGCAGCTGGTGTCCAGCCTACTTCGGCATAGGCCGCAATCCGGGGAAATACCTGAAAATCCATTTGTCCGTCAAATGGGATCCACTCGCCCCACATCTGGCATCCCGAGCCTATGATCTTGTGATGGTACCTGGTGTCCAGGCCTTCGGGTATTGGGTCAAAGGCATAGGCTTTGCTCAGCGAAATTTGTTGGTAGTTATAGTCTATGTAGGTGGAGGAATGGAGGGAATTGACAATGTCGTAACCGCTGGTGGCGGCTGCCTCGGCCAGTTTGATATCGCCTTTCCAGAAATGAACAACCGTCGAGCTGGCGAGCGACTGCCCGGCTTTGGTATCATTTTCATCCTGGTATTCGTGGAGGTTGTGCCCCATGATCTCGTTCCAGCCCATCATACGGCGACCTTTGGAGGCAAGGTATTGGGAAATGGTGTTGGTGAAAAAAATCTGCAGGTCGGCGGGTGAGGCCAGGTTGTTTTCCTGCATATAGGCCTGAATTTCCGCTGAGTTTTTCCAAAAATCATATTTTACTTCGTCGCCACCGATGTGAATAACCTGCGAAGGAAAAAGCGTCATCACTTCATCGAGTACGTCGGTCAGGAAGGTATAGGTTCTGGGGTTGGCCACATTGTAGACATCCTTGCCCACGCCAAACCAGATAGGCACCTGGATTTCCTGGCCGGAAGCACCCAGCCAGCTGTAGGCTGCTATGGCTGCACTGCTATGGCCGGGCATTTCGATTTCGGGGACGATCGTAATGTGGCGTTCGGCCGCATAGGCAACGATCGCTTTTATTTCATCCTGGGTATAGAAGCCCTCGTGTACCTCACCTGACTGGATGGGGCTTTTCCATTGCAGGGGGCCGATTTGTGTACTGACCCTTTTGGATCCGATCTCTGTCAGAAGCGGGTATTTTTTTATTTCGATGCGCCAGCCCTGGTCATCAACAAGGTGCCAGTGAAAGACGTTCATCTTGAGACGGGCCATTTCGTCGAGCAGTTTTTTGACCTGATCCATTCCTTTGAAATAGCGCGATTCGTCCAGCATAAAGGCACGCCATCCGAAACGTGGCTGGTCTTCGATGTGTACAAACGGCAGGGAGCGGCCCTCTGCAGTGGAGTTGGCATTGAGGGCCAGTTGGCGAAGGGTCTGAAAACCATAAAAAAGGCCGGTTTCGGTAAGGGCACGAAGCTGAATGCCCCTGGCGGTGATGTCCAACTGATAGCCTTCTTTGCCCAGGCCGGTGAGTTTGGGGTCGAGGGCAAAACCGATAAGATCCTGTTTTTCCCTGCCTGTTCCGGGAGCCAAGGTCAGATCTAGGTCGTTGGTGAGCGTAGCAAGGACGTACGACTGGAGCCGGGGCAGGTTGTCGGCAGAAAGCTTCACCTTTTCTGTCAGTATGAAAGCACCTTTTTTTACTTCATACGACGAAGGCCGTGGAATGACTGACAGGGGCTGTTGGGCGTACATCACAACGCCGGTAAGGAAAAAAAACAGGGCGAACAACCCTTTTCGCAAACTATCCGGTAGACTCATGACTTTATGATTTTATACGTTTGGCATGTAAACCTGTAAAGTACAGGAAGCCATGCCGGAAAAAACGTGCCGTGAGCCAATTTTTTGATCAGCGGTTCTATGGGTCAGGTACCGGCTGGAACCAAAAGAAAAGTGCGGGACAGGTCGTACGAAAGGGGCTCTGGTCGAACGTCTATTGGTAATACTTGCGAATGGCCCTTCGGACGATATAAAACCGGGCAATCCCAATGAGCAGGATGATGGGGAAAAGCAGAAGCATCAGGTAGCCAAGCTCCCGTACCTCAGCGAAAAACTCCAGTTTGAGGATGCTTTGCCCGGAAGCCAGAAATACAATGGATGTACGGAAATACGCCAGGAATGTCCGTTCATTGGCCAGTTTGGTACGGTCAATAGCCAACCAGTCTCTCAGGATAAGTTCTTTTTTGCTCATGTGTGGTGGAATTTGGCCAGGACCGGACGGGTATGGCTGAATCAGGGGGCAAATGTAACCAGGCAGGGGGAGATGAACGGGTTTTTTGATGCGAAAGGGTAAAAACTCCTGATAAACCAGAGGCAGGTGAGTGGCTGAAGGGCGCAAACGGATCGTCTATAGCCCCGGGCGTGGGCAGCATGCGGGCCTTTGTGCGGAGCACGGGTGTAATGGGGCTGAAGGGCGCAAATGTAGTGCTCCAACTAGCGGGACTTATGTAATTTTGCTGCCTGCCGGATCAAATGGCAGGGGATACAAACGATATGCTGTCACTAAATAACATACATCACATTGCCATCATCTGCTCGGATTACGCAGTATCACGGGCATTTTATACCGAAATCCTGGGCCTGGAAGTCATTCGCGAGACCTATCGGGAGGCGCGTGGGTCGTATAAGCTGGATCTGGCATTGAACGGGGAATATGTGGTGGAACTTTTTTCTTTTCCCGATCCCCCGTCACGGCCGTCACGACCGGAATCTGTCGGGCTGCGGCACCTGGCCTTTGCGGTTGGTGATCTGGAGGGTGCGGTACGCCATCTGGTGGCCAAAGGGATCGAGGTGGAGCCCATACGGGTCGATGAACTGACCGGAAAGCGGTTTACGTTTTTTGCCGATCCCGACGAGTTGCCCCTCGAGTTGTACGAAGGGTAAGGCGGTTGGGCTTTGGGCAAAAAAAAAGCCGTCAGTTGCGGTAGCTGACGGTCTTTTTGACGATGGATCCTTTATTCCATGATCACGGCAGGTAATCCCAGTTTTTTGTACAGGTCATTAAACGCCTTCATGTCGGTCTTGATCAGCGCATCGCGGGTATCGGCAAATTGTTTCCAGCTGGCTTTCACATCGTTCAGGCGTTCGGTGGCACCCTTTGTCAGCCTTGGATCGGCCACATCTGCATATTCCTTGAGGTTTGACAACTCGGCATTGAGCTGGTTGTGGAAGTTGATCACGTCCTGAAATGTTTTTTGGCTGGGTTGAATGAGCCGCTGTTCCCACGCCTCAATCTTGGTTACCAGGGCATGGGCTGTGTCAGTGAGTGCGCGGGCAGCTTCATTGTCTTTCAGCAGTTTCTGGTATGCCTGCAATTGGGTTTTGGCCGAGCGCATGGCACTGACGGATTCGTGGATTTCGCGAAACAGGTTTTCGACCTCTGTCAGGAATTGCTGTTGCCTGTCAAATTCGGCCTGGGTCACGTTGATCCGGGGGTCGGGGAGCAGCGTGACGGTGGTTTCGACAGCGTCCTGCCCTACGACGAGGCGCAGGGTATAATCGCCCGGCCCAACACGCGAGCCGGTATGGGTGCCATAGATAAATACCTGGTCCACGGCTGGCAGGGATTCTCGCTGAAAATCCCAGGTAAAGCGGTTAACGCCTTTTTTAGCAGGCAGGACGGCCGGTTTTGCCGGTCCTCCGGGCCAGGACTGGAAGTCTTCGGGCGCACGGTTGGTATAGGTGCGGATTACGGCACCCGATTTGTCCAATACATACAGGTTCATGTCGGCACTGTCGGCAGCCTGTGGCAGGCAGTAGTCGACGGTCACACCTTCTTTGGGATTTTGACCCAGTCCGGGAGAGGGTGTATCGGCTGAGCCTCCAAACAGGCGGTAGGTGTCTTTGGGTTTGTAGATGGCCAGCTTTGCCAGGTTGCCTTTTGATTGCTGCAGGGCCCCCAGGTCGTCCAGTATCCAGAAGGAGCGCCCGGCCGTCGCGGCTATCAGGTCATTGTCGCGTATGGTGAGGTCATTGATGGGGACGATGGGCAGGTTAAGCTGAAATTTTTGCCAGTTGGCACCATCGTTCAGGGAGATGTACAGGCCGGTTTCGGTACCGGCATAGAGCAGGCCTTTTATTTTTTTGTCTTCGCGGATCACCCGGGGAAAGGAGTACGGATCGTCCAGTCCATGGGTGATTTTGATCCAGGTTCTGCCATAATCGTTGGTTTTGAAGGCATAGGGCTTCAGGTCATTGAACTTGTAGCGCATGGCCACCACGTAGGCCGTGGCAGGATCGTGTGGCGATACTTCGATGGCATTGATGATCGATTCGGGCAGGCCGGGAGGGGTCACGTTTGTCCAGTTGGCCCCGCCATCGCGGGTCACGTGCACCAGGCCATCGTCCGAACCGGCCCAGAGTACGCCTTGTTCGTGCCCGGATTCGGTCAGGTACATCAGGGTGTTGTAATTTTCTCCTCCGGCGGCTTCATTGGTAAAGGGTTGGCCACCAGGGCCCTGTTTGCTTTTATCGTTTTGGGTAAGGTCCGGGCTGACCACTTCCCAACTGATGCCTTCGTCCTGCGACCGGAACACGACATTTCCGGCGTGGTAGATGGTTTTCCGGTCGTGGGGGGAGGTGATAATGGGGGCATTCCAGTTGAAGCGGTACCGGAAATCGGCGGGGACATTGCCCAGCGACAGTTCGGGGTATTCTTTCAGAGGTTTGTTTTCCATGGTACCGCGGACCCATTGTTCGATAATTCCCTGGTAGCAGCCGCCATATACGACCGCCGGGTTGTCCGGGTCAAAGGCCAGGTAGGCACTTTCGCAACCGGCTACGGAGTACCAGTCTTTCCAGTCTATGCCCTGGCGATTGGTGCGGGAGGCAATGGCAATGGCCGAATTATCCTGCTGGCCCCCATACACGTGGTAGGGCACCTGGTTGTCGGTGATCACGCGGTAAAATTGTGCGGTCGGCTGTTGCTGTTGCGACGACCAGCTTTTGCCTCCGTTCAGGCTGACGTTGGCCCCTCCGTCGTTGGAGTTCACCAGGTATTGGTTGTTTGCCGGATTGATCCAGAGGTGGTGGTTGTCGCCATGGGGTACGGCT
>Ga0224501_10002599_pt1 | contig 14200 bp, 12 predicted proteins | sample SF_Oct11_sed_USG_4_FD_169105 | JGI IMG/M metagenome (GOLD analysis project Ga0224501, IMG submission 169105) | Sediment microbial communities from San Francisco Bay, California, United States - SF_Oct11_sed_USGS_8_1 | ecosystem: Environmental > Aquatic > Marine > Sediment | place: USA...
TATAAGCCATGGGTTTGTTCTGTGTATAACCCATGGGTTTGTTCTGTGTATAAGCCATGGGTTGTTCCGTGTGTAAGCCATGGGTTTGTTCTGTGTATAGGCCATGGGTTTGTTCTGTGTATAAGCCATGGGTTTGTTCTGTGTATAAGCCATGGGTTTGTTCTGTGTATAAGCCATGGGTTGCTCCGTGTGTAAGCCATGGGTTTGTTCTGTGTATAAAACATGGGTTTGTTCTATGTATAAAACATGGGTTTGTTTCGTGTATAAGCCATGGGTTTATTCCGTGTATAAACCATGGCTTTTGTTTCGTGTAAAAGCCTTTAGTTTATTCTCGTGACGGGTTTGGACCAGATTGCCTGGTAGGGATCACCACACGTTCATTTTGATCGAGTTTCCCAAAAATTCCGTTTCAAATCATTGGTAGTATTATGCACGAATGTCACAGTTGCTAGAGGTGGTGATTATTTTTACTCTGATTGGCTTTTGCAGGGGCTCAATAGGATGACTTTCCAGCCGTATACCTTCCAGCAACTACAGGAAATAGTCCAATCACGGCTCCAAGGTATCTCTGGGTTTGATCCTGATGCCATACAGCTGGCATCTCGAAAGGTGTGTGCCCCCTACAGAAAGGCGGTGATCGATTAGTGTTCTTGTCTGTGACCTTTAAAATATTATATAACTAAACTCCAGTGATATTTCTTATGCCCATAAAAGACGCATCAGTGCTGAAATGATCAGTTTGGAATCTAGGCGATCTTGGAGACAACTTTCTCTAAAATATGTGACAACCAACAATTTACTGAGACTTACGAAAGAGATTTGACCATCCTCTGAAGTGAATGATTGGTGCGCATCAAAGCTGCTAAAAATAGGAGAATACTAATGTTATTGCTATCACTTTAGATCTATGACATGCTTGGTTTATACGTGGCCGATTTATTGACTGAAATCACTCGACTGATATCAGTCGGTAAAAACATCTCCATACAAGTTGGTCAGAATAGAATTCCATCCAATAGTTCTCACTTAATTTTGTAATTTCCGTGATTCGATCACTACCTGCACTTATGTCCGAGACATAACGAATGGTCAAGAGGTTTCCTCAGGTATACGATGATTCAACAACTACCATACATCATTCAACAAAGACCATACGCTCTGTCTTAGTTGACAAAGGGATTATTTTTGGTTGTCAATAAGGCGATGAAGTGCCCCCGCAGTTCAACAGACCTTATCTTGACAGCAAACCTTCACCATCGGCCATAAGAAGCTTGGTTTAAGAATTTGTGAGAAAATATGAGATCAATTTACCACTCAAATATTTAGATGACATAATTGCTGACTCTGTTTCTCCAGGTGGCAGCAGTGTCTGGAGATGCTCGACGCGCTCTCGACATCTGCCGCCGGGCTACTGAAGTCGCCGAGGCAGCCAACGCCACTCAGGTTAACATGAGACATGTGGACCAAGTGCTAGCTGAAATGTTCTCATCACCTAAGTTAGTTGCCATTAGGTATGTTAGATCTAACTGCATAATAGCCTATGGATGGGAAGGTTTTAAATTTTTTAACTTTGTTTTAGAAAGCGGGGTAGTGCTCAGTGGCTAGGGTACTTGGCTCGAGATCAAATTATCCTGAATTCAACCCCCGGTCATGTCGGGCTTCCACCGTGAGCATGAGCTCCTCACATGATTCCACCTACCACCTACCTAGATCCACTAAATAAGATGACTAAGTGCTCATGTAGAATAACAAATATAAATAATATAAATTCACTGTCTTCATAATATTGCTGTTGGTTTTAGCTTCAATTTCCCTCTTAACTTTCCTGCCCAGTCAATCAATAAACGGATGAAGCAATTGAGCAGATTCAATCCAATTTGCTGGTTACTGCTGCTACCCAGTTCGATTGAGTTTGTTTTATTCTGCCATTGTGACCTAATGTTCCATCTCCGATTGGGAGAATCTTGGAAAATGCATTATCATTACAAATATGTGCGGAAAAAACTAGGTGAATTAAAAGCACGTGCCTTCATATCTATTTTTCCATACTCTGATTCACAATTTAAACAATTGATTCGAATTTATCCCAGCAAATCACTTAGCAGTGAAGTGATAACCCGTTGTAGGAATTGTACTGTTTATGAGAAGGTGGTACTAAGGGCCATTCTGGCGGAGTTTACCCGAAGTGGACTGGAAGAAGCTACCATCCAGCAGATATATCGTCACATACCGGCTGTCTGCGCTATGGACCGCCTGCCTAATATTAAGGTGTCACAGGTGAGTGACTGCGTCTCATATATCCTGACAGGCATATGACTACATGTGGTTGTCATGGGTCCTCTTACGGATTGTTTTATGCGCTTGTAGATGCTGCTTATCTGTTGTAACCTGAACAGCATAAAGCTTATACTGCTGGAGTGTAATGGAACAGGAATATACCAACGGGTCCGAATAAATGTCAGCCAGGACGATATTCAATACGCTCTAAGAGACACACAGGCTGTCTGACTATCAGGAATGAAACGCCTAATGCTTCATAACACATGCATTATCATTGCACACACTCTGTCAACTGCTCACAACTACTGCCCCCTTTATTTTCCATTGATATCATATGGAATCCGATAATGAATGGCATTTACTTATTATCTATGAAAAGCTGTCGGGCTGATTTATAAATGCTTTTATAGCGAAAACGCTCGCGCAGTTTTAGTAATTAGCTTGTGACACTTCATGGTTATTGTCCACTGGATATATTTCTGATGAACAAGATTGCTACACATTTTCATCAACCAGCCCAATTAACTTTTATTCTGTCACGCACAAGTCACCTGAAATCTTAACCATTACAGGGATCCACCCTCAGTCAACATGGCTGGTCTATCAGTTGGAATCCGTGTGTTATGGTAAGTTTGGGGCAGTGAATGACTTGGTGACAACTTTAGTCTTACCAAAACACTGGATTTACGCGTAATTTGTTGTATACACATATCGCCATACCTACCTACCTGTTTCTGTATATAGTTTACAGCATTATAAACATACCCAAAGAGCTACACGGACCAATCCAGCGGGACATATCCTATAATATGTGTACGGTATTGGCTCGTAAAACTTCATCAGCATCAGGTTTGGGCGTGTACTGTATGTATGATACCTGTATGGATTATGCTATGGGACACTCACTGTGGTGGCGCTGTTGTGGGGGAAAGGCAGTAGTAATAAACTCTGTGCTTCTATTTGCGTTAACAATACAAACTGTTGACTCAACACAGCGCAAAACAACCAATCTGGATATTAATCAGTTCTCAAGGTAGCCTATTTAATGTTTATCTGATTTTATGGCCGTAGTAACTATACCAGTGAATTATTTCTTGTCTACTGTATCCTTGTGGTAAGTTTGTATTACGAACCCAGCTCAGTGACACTATAATATAATACTAGTATTGCTATTATGCCAAACCAAACCTAATTTTTTCACGTTATCAATTAGCACAGCTACCTGCTTGTCTATGGGGGTCGTTCCAGTAGCGCTTTGCAGTTTCTTGATAAGTCAAAGTTTTCTGTTATAATGCATGCATACCTTGCCATCATGTATTTTGCAGTTCCCTCTCTTTTTTAAGGCAACTCCATGCAGAGACTTGAATTTTAATATTCCAAAATAATTTTTATATTTGTCCTCTTGTGATATATACCATTGCTTCCAGGGTGTCCTCCGTATTGAAGGCAAATTTGGTTTTCTGTTTGGCCACCCCCATGGGGGTCCAACGTGGGGCTGTTCTGTGTCATGTATTCTTACAATTCCCCCAGTTTGCCTTTTTTTGTTGATATTTTTTACATATTTTCAACACCCGAGCCTGTTTTGCTTCTAACCTTCTGTTGGCTTTCACTTTCTATTGCTCAATGATCTTGTCATATCTGGGATCACTATTGTCACCCGACATGACTACACTGCAAGGGAGAACTCCTTAATGTCCAAGAACCATGGTCCATCCCACTTGGATTTGTACTTCGTGATATCAAGAAACCAATTGTTTATCATTCTGGCTACATGACCTACCCATTTGAACCTTTGATACCCATATTTTGATTTCCTAAGGTAGAATTGCTTGTGATTTCGGGTAATTTCTTTGCTGGTGACAAAGTTTTGACTTCCTCTATTAATCCTCCATTCATCTGCAGAGACTTTGATATAGAACTTGATAATCAAATAAGATCACATGTTGGGAAGAGTTATTGAACTATAGTTGAGTCATTTAGGACAGGACTTTTAGTCCGGTTTCATATACATCCTGTTTGACGGCCATACATTCTTCCCATCCTATCCCATCCCAAGAGTTACTTCTATGATCCCCATCTCATTCAGCCTTGCTTTCACCATTATTCCTGTTGAGCCCGTATACCCTAGTCACACAGTTCCTGTGCCACCTCTCCCAGTTATACACCTTATTTTTCACATATTGGGTGTTGGCGATGGTCGCGTCATTCAGGTAATTTCTCCACCACTCAGTCGCCTGCCGGATCGTCAAGCTGTCACTGTTTGTTGAAGTTTTGACAGGAAGTGCTGTTAATGATAGATGCTTCTCAGGTTTCTACCTAAAGTGCTGCTAATTCTGCCAACGCGAATGCTTTGCACTGAGAGTTTGTTGACAGTGTGATTATCGGATAAACCCGTATCAGTTTGCCCGCTATATCTGCGCATGGTCAGCGTCCTGAGCCACTTAACATACAAACCCAGACACAATTGAATAGTCTACATTATAATCCATAGGTCCGAGATTCAGTGTTTCCCTCCAGTGTTTGGGTAGTAAAAATTCTGCACGGTTCATATGATGGTTTCCACTGGTCATCGTGTGCCAATACAATAACCAACATAATACACTAGTCTAATGCCTTGTTTATCCTCTCTAAACAACAGCGCACGGCTCTGGCAAACATTCAGGAGCCCACCGGCATTGACCAAACAGGTGTTCCAATCTTACTGTCATCAATCAAATAATAATTTAATTGTGAAGCGCTCCATCACATTCAAAATTTGTCAAACCAATAATTTTCCCATTGCTTTCCATAACACCATCTAAAAAGATTAGTAGCTAGCCAGTGTATGCAGAAGTAAATGGTGTAAAGGAGGCAATCATACACAGCGGCAACGCGTTGCTGCTAGTGAAAGCTCAATAATATTTGCCGTTAGGGCTAATTCCCTACCGTTTGACTGCAACTGTCACATTCTTTGCAAACATAAGTTGTTTACAGACTGTCATGATTTATCTTTCAATTGGTCTTCTTCAAAAGAAATCAATTTTATTTAAACAAGTCCAGCAAACAATACTATAAATGCTTGCGTGATTATACCTCCGCTTGGCCGCTTGTCACTGGGTGGCATGGCATCCAGAGACCTGCGTTGGTATGTGATTGTATCTGGTTGTTGAGTGTTATGCAGTCTGCAGCTAATCCCCATCTGCCAGGTGGGCCTTACCTTTGTGACAAGAGTTGCGCCATCTAAAGTTATTTTAATGGCATTTTCCTTGACAGCAAATGGAAAGTTGAAACCAAAAGAATTTCTCCCAAATTCCTGAATGAGGGCACCACTTCTGGTAGGGTAATACAAAGCCATGCTAATTAGCATGTAGATTTCTAATCTATATGGTTATTATGTGGCCAAATATGCTTTGACAGGTTTTATTCATTCAATTGTCCTAACTGTGCTGATGACTTGATAAACGTACAGAAGACCTTTCTGCCCAGAAGAGATTGGGCTGGAGAATAATTCCCAGATAAAAATTAGACACATAACGCCGTGATTTATGTTTTTAGGTCTGTCAATTCTCCAATCAGACCATCAGTATGAGTATAAATATAATTTTCAAGATAGGCGAAGTTCAAAGGAAGCTACATAGTAAAAAGGCAGCGCAACTGAAAACTTTGAAAGAGTGTGTCAAAATAGTGAAGGGAGAAGGTTGTTTAGAAAATCTATCCATGTCGAGTGCAGAATGTCATCCAGGTGTGCAATTATTCATTTTGAGGGTGGACTTTCGTCATAACCAGGCTTTCTCACAGTTTCAATGTGGCCTCAGTGGAGTTTTCTGAGAAGACATAGGGTTGATGAAACCTTATTAATAATGCAGACGATAACTAGGTCTGCAAACCATGCCACAAATGATTGTCAGTGAAGCCCCACATATCACAAAGAAGCAGGACATAAGCCTGTACCGAGGCATGGTGAAATTCATTTGGTGTCATTAGACTGCAGAGATGAAATAATAATAGTACACACCTAACCTCAGAAAGTAATAGTAGCGTCAAAAACGGGAGTGTTTAGGTGTTTGAAGGAGGTTTAATCTGACCATGATGGTTTCGCCCACCACTCTGGTCCATTGGTATGTGGTATTGTTGTGTTTTGTCTCGGCTGAGCTGGTCTCACCGGATGATAAGCTTCATAATCCTAGTGCCCTGTACGCTCACCGGTAACGCTCGGCTGGTTCACGCCCCATCATTTCTTCATCAAAGGTTAACTCGAGCGGTCATGGATACACATAGGCTGCGTCGCGTGGCCAGTCAGGCTTCCCATAGACGCTATCATTCCTACGGTAAGACTCTCCCGTGGCTTTTACTATAATGACCCCACAGTGAGACGCAGTGCATCTGATTATACCCTTGGTATTGTTTCATCTCCACCATTACATTTTGTCTAACGCTTGATGCCTTGGTGAGATAATAAAACCTGACTACAATTATAAATGGAGTGGATAATAGGAAACTGAGCTTTATGATTTTAGTAGTATAATGAAAGCCCGCGGTGTGAATCACTCTGTCATTTACTCATTCGTAGACTCGGGAGTAGCGAGTGATGTGGATTGGAGCCGGACTTTGAATATGGAACAAGGAAGCTGCACCAGCCTAACCTACACATTCTCTGACTCGCCTCACAGCTCCGCTAAAGGCGATTATTCTACCGGCGGCAGCTCCCGTTCTGCCGGCAGTACTCGAAGATTCTCTCAGGATAACAATCACTCTGACGCTCAGCTGCCAGAGACTAATCAGCTGCCATGGATGGACAGTGATGTGCTACTTGTCTTGCAAAACACTGACACAAAGTCATCATGTAACATGGCAAATCTCTCTATCGAATGTCTGCGAAGGTTCTCATACTTGCTACAGAGGCCTCTCATAAGAATAGCCAGGGAAGCGCAGCGTCTCAGCTCTTATACTAACAAATGCTCTAAGGAGATAGTGGAGAGTGCCTGCAGACTGATTCTTTGTAAACGCCTGTATGACCAGTGCAGCAGATACGCTAACCAGGCTGTTCTGTTGCATTGCCTAAGCGCTGCTAAGCACACCGCCTCACGAAGCTCACAATGTGCGCTGACCCTATCCATCGGAAAACACTTCAGATGGATGCGGGAGGCACGCATAGCTGATTATATTCACGAATTCGCAAGCGTCTACCTCTGTTCTATTATGGAGAAACTAATCGAGCTGACATTCCATACGGCGGTCTCTAAACACGATCTTGGTAAGTTTCTCTCTTTCTCGATTAGTTATTCTCATACATCACCATAGAGTTGTCTTCCACTAAAGAGAATAACTTTATGGTGTATGTAGAGACGTTTACTGTATTCTTTTCTTGGGTTTAAATAGCTGTGTTCCTGGAATTGTAGAGAAGCCAGTCATCACCACCGATATGCTTGAGCTGGGCATTCATCAGTCTGCAGAACTTTATGGAATTTATCATAGCACCGACCATTTGATCGCTGGCAGAGATTTCACAGGTTGGTATGAGGCTACGCGATGAAGAAGCAATGATGTAAGCATACAACAAGTCTTGAATTTCACCAGCTATCATTCACACATTATCCATTTCAGTCCAATTTCAAAATAGGGAATGCTGTATGTCTTAGATGTTCTATGATAATGACAAACAGGCAAGAACTGCCGCGAGAAATATATAACAATCTGCTCTTCCAGGTAAACCTTTCTTTTCACAGGTTCAATCAGCGTTCCTCAAGTAGCTCCCAATAAACAGAAGGTCAATGCTGCTTTACTAAAAGCCATAGGGAGTAACCTGACCGCGACGTGCGTCGCCTCAGTCGCAGAACTAGCGGATATTATATCCCAGGGGATGACCCATTGGTAAGATAACTTGATGTTCTTGAAGCATGTACTAGTTGCTGGAATGAATGTGCCATAGGTATGTGTTTCAAGGGAAAAGCTTGATCCACATTTATAATGAACTTTGGTAGGTACAGTCGGATAAACAGCGTGGAGCTGGTCTGGTCATCAGCGGCTCTCAGATCTTTGTACTACTTCATGAAGTGTTGCGTCACGGACTGCTGCGACATGGACTTGCCAAGTATCTCCTTAAAAAGTAGCAGGTAATTCATTTCGCCATTGTGTGGTCAGCCAACGGATTACACAGGCCTTATCCCATCACTTGACTCACTAATCCTTGATTATCATTACAGAGACGCGTCATTACTGCCTCCTCTTCATGAGTGGATCAGACTCTCCGCAGCTTTCTCTCAATGTCGGGCTGATAATCTTATTACCTCCGATGACGTGGCGCAAGCAGCTCGAATACTTCTGCCGAATGTCGATTGTCCGATCACACCCATCAGGTAAAAGCATACATTTACCATGTAGCTGGTAGGGAATGACGCGGATAAGGATCACATCTATGCTCAACCTGACACCCTCTCCTGTCAAGATTTTATCACAAGGTCTATGACATTCCTTTTAATAGGTCAGAACATGGGCAGATAAGTCTGGAAAGTTGCGAGCAAGAAATGGCATTTAGTCTTCTGTCTAGTGGACGTTCTGATATGGTATCCCATGCAATCACCCTGCTTAAAAAACGTGGCATCAATCAGCCTAACAAGCAGGTAAGTCATATTGCAACTTTTAAGAGCTGCTGCCAAACTTATAATTCATACAGAAGTATTGAGCTAATGAACCTCATCTTATATGATACTTATTTCCTGCATTGTAGGGTTTGTCTCCTTTGATGTTGAGCAGTTTGGCTGGTGATGAGGATACTGTGAGGCTCTTGATACAGGCCGGGGCTAACCTTGACACTGTGGTGGTATATACCCCTACTCAGCCCTGTTTCACTCGATCATGTGTCGGGTGGACTGCCAGCTGTTTCGCAACCGCTCATGGTCACCACAACACACTGCGAGTAAGTCACCAAGTTTACTGCAATTGTGACATACATGTACATGCAATGCGTGTACACAGTAAAATAACATATGGCAAATGAAGTGCGCAACTCTATATTACTGCAGAAATTACATAAGGCAGTGTATGTAGTTGAAAGTAACGTTTTGCAGCTTCTGTTGGATGCCGGGTGTGCTGTGGAAGGTGGAGCAGAGAGGATATGTAAAAAGAGTGGCACAGAGTCCCCACTCCAAATTGCAGCAGCAATGGGTCACGCTGACTGCGCCAATCTTCTGCTGACGCGAGGCGCTGACCCGTTTCTAAAAGCTGCTTTGAGATCTGAACTAGATTCTTTGGCAAGTGATGCTTTCACACTTGCCGCGGCTCATGGCCACAGGTATGTCTGCTCAATGCGCTTGTCAAGTGGGCTTTTATTATGAAAATTTCAACAGTCTAGACCTCTTAAGATACATACCCTTGCCTGTCAAATGCACCCGGTGAAGGTATTACATGACCCTACGTCACAGTCGTCATGGTGAATAACTCAAAACGTGACAGGCTCAACAACTTCTGTAGGGAGATGCTCAGAAAGCTATTCAGCGTGAACAGACTTCAGTGCTGCGAGTTGTTAACTTTAGCAGAGATGCTTGCCGAGTCAGTAAACAGTGACATTCCCCGCCTAGAGAGGCTAACCCAGGAGCGAACCCTCGCTGAACAGGTTAGTGCCAGTGTGCACGTCCCGACTTTCTGACGAGTGACTGATTGTTGACAATGCTTCCCGAAATAATGCTAGGCACTGATTAATCACAAGGTGGACATCCTGTGAATTTAGATGATTACCGACATACAAACTAATTACCCCGGCGCGAGTCAGTGCCTAATGATATAGCGGCTTCGATCTTTGTAACTTTGTACAAGACATATGAAAGTCGCACTGCTCCCTGCACCGCGTCCCGCATTTTGGGTAATTATCCATAATGATGATTATCAGCTACGCGTGGTAGTCCGCTAGTGTGCTTGGCTAGACTGTAGATACTGCTTGTAGGCGGAGAATGTATACATGGTGATAGAGAATGATTACATGTCTATTGAGGAGATACAGGAGAGTGGGCGTGTTGGCTTGTTGTATGAAAACCTTAGTGATAAGCTTATTGACAGCCTTCAGGTATGTGCAATACAAACTACATGTACATATGTACATCAGCATAGCCACAACTTCGCATTCCACCGCGACATCATATGAGCCTGCATGAATTCTACAGTGAATCAGATCTTGTAGGCTGCCATGTATTACTCAGCTGAACACGGATACTTTGAGATTTCGGTGGAAATCCATACTATGGGTCTACCATGGAATCTTTATACATGGTATCTGACATTGAACACTGCTCATGTGCTGCGCAGGAAAGCCATCGTACAATCTCTACTGAATGAATTCTCTAAAGTGAACAGAGATTCGGACGAAAGCCATCTTACAGAACATTGTCTTCCTCTTATGTTTGACATCTTTCGAGATAGCAAGGTATGATCACAATATGTCATGCAGAGCTGCAACATGGTTTCATAGCATTCTATTATTGGGTCATACGGGTGAAGAATTACTCTGCTTGGCAAAATGTCTCTGATTCTTCCTATTATCTCATATTTCTGATATTTCCATTCTTTTGGCAGAATGAGCTGATATCTCAGCAGCTAGCGAGCATTTTCTCGGGCCTATTTGGCAGTCAGCCAATGCCTCTTCTGAAGGAGATTCGTAGTCACCCCACACCGGCTATAGACAGCTCGTATATCAACTCAGAGCACCTGTCAGATGTGAGCTTTATCGTGGAGCAAAGGAGATTCTTTGCACATCAGATAATCGTGGTGAACGCATCGGCTCAGTTCAAGATGATGTTAGCTAATTTTGCTGGCCACTCGAGTCCAGAGATTGAAATCAACGACATTGACTACAGCACCTTTGAGGTATGGAGGTACTCTTGATTGCCTATTGTCTGGCATATCCTCTACCAATCTACCAGCTCACGCTTTGACAATGAGTTATAATAGGTAATCCCAGAAAGTCCCTATTAATCTGTCTTCTCGCATCCCGCTCCCGGTTTGAGCTCATCCGCCTCATTTCCCATTGCCGCTTCGGATTTTTAGTTATTTGTAGCATAGTCGGTATCTATGGATCCTAGAGCCACCTGCTCAGAACAGGTGGTATCTTATTGATGCTTTAGATCATGCCACAACTTGAATGGTATTTTGTTGTAGTTGTTGATGAGGTATCTCTATGGCGAAGTGAACAGAACATTGTTAGATGGAATTGACCAGAAAACCGCCAGAAATCTACTAGGAGCTGCCCATTATTTCCAGTTAGATGGTCTACAGAGAATATGCGAGATTGTGTTATCCAAAGCTCTCACGACTGAGAACTGCGTATCTATTTATAAAACAGCTAAGGTAGGTCACCACACCTTTATTCTCTGGGCGTTTATGAACAGGTGGAGAGCTGGCATGGATTATGGCTTGATAAGGCGATAATCTCATTATATGTAATCTTTTATCTGTAGTTATATCAGAGCATTGAGCTCATGGAAATATGCGAAGCGTTCTTCCTCCAAAAATTTACATCACTTCTACAGACCAGTGATGCGTTTAAAAGAACGTTATTCAGCAGTAAGTCGCACAATCGACAGCTTTTAGACAGACTGGCTTCCGTGTTAGCCTGCCGTCTTGCACCTAAGAGCCGAATTGACAGACAAACCTCCACCACTAGTATACTCTAAATTTATTGCCTTGTTTTGTTTTGTTAGTTTTTTTCATTGGTGCTACATAGCTGTTGCATCATAATTCTGCTATTTGTACTATTTATTCATATTGTCTTTTATATTTAATATAGAAATGATTAAAACAATATATTCACACAAAATCGTAAAATTTAGCCAATATTTTCACATATTCCATTATTGTAGCATTGTTAAATCACATTAGATTGAAATGAGAAAGATGCACAGTTTAAAACGTAATAGACTCTGAGGTTTAGCTAGCCCAGAGCCCTTCAGGGCTCTGGGCTAGGTGGGGAAGCTTTCACATTACGCTTTGTCATTAGTACAAGGGGCCACTAAAGGTCTTGATCATCCATTTTGAGTTCAACTTCTTCACTAGAGAGCTCAGTCATCTGAATTCCTGACTCCTTCTTTATACCACTAGAAGCGGCTGGACCCCACTCTGGCCTGGGTGATGAAATATGCTTCATTGTCTAAAATATAAATTGGGTGATTGACTGCTTGCATATAATACAGATGCGAGAAATTGAGATGGAATATGAGAATACAACTCCAAATAATACAACAAGCCTCCATAAATCAAGTGTGTAGACATGCTAGATTGGCTTTGTCAGCATAACAGAATTACAAGATGTTTTTGCGTGACCTACTTGAAACACGGCGAATGAATACAATGGAAGTTTTACAAACTGGTCCCCATGGTGACGGAAAGGTGAGATAAGATGAGTGCACGAGCTGCACTGGCCTCTGGTGGGGTGGGGAAGATAAAGCTCTAATCCAGGTATTCTCGGTTAAAAACCTAGCGAATCTACACCTAAATGTGTGAAGATCAGTTTAAAGACAAACCTCAATGAATGAGCCTTGGGGTTCAGTGCAGCACAGGTAGATGGCGTAGATAGGTATAGGAATGAGCGCTCCCATTGAGATTCCCCAACCGATTACATCAGCCCACACGGGTAACTGGATACTGGCATAGCTTGTTCGGGAAAAGTCAGCAAATGTGAAGACCATGATGAACTACAACAGAGCAGAGACAATTGACAGGTCTTTGCTTGTGAGCAAAACCTAAGCATTCTAGTAGTAAAACAGTGAGCAAATTCAATATCCATATATATGTAACTTCCAGGCTTTTATAGTAAAAACATCACAGAAGAAACACATCACGGCAGTATTTTTAACTTTACATACTATTTTTTCAAAATTGTCTTGCAGAAGTCTGTCAATACAGCATGTACCACCACAGTACTCTTTCACTCCAACAATTGTTACTTATCAAAACCAGAAGATTGTTCTGTTTTATTTTATGTGGATAACATTATGGTTGAGCCTCATCCACACAACGGTCTGTATTCCATAGTCTATAAGCATATATATTGGAAGTGAATCGGGGATACCGGAATACCTAGACAAATTTCAATGTTGGACTCACCAAAACAATGCCAGGTGTGACAGCAGACCACATGATTCTCCACCACAGATTAGGTCTTTTTCCCAACATGAGTTTGATATCTTCACTGAATTTGTTCCAGCCATAAACCCAACTGATGGCAATACACTCCACAAAACCAATAATAAGAGTAGAGTAGGTCGCAGCGTAGTTATCTACCAGCTGCAGCGCAAACATACCACCCTGTAAATAGACAACATAGATTGCTATACGCAGTGGGAAGCCAGTCAGCTATTTGAGGTGGTAGTGCCATATTGTCTCATCAACACAAATGTAGCCATTCTTGCAAGATGAGGGAGATCTCAGTCAATAAGCCGCATTAGGAGTTGTCGTATCTCTAATAACCTTGACCTACCTATAGGTCAATTCAGCAATTTCACCAGACAATTACAATTTGTTTATTTATAATGCAGCCTTTTACTTTATAGGTTTAAACCTGAGTTTTTCAACCTCTGTTAGTTTCACTTCACACACTGAACGGATAGGATTTGCGCTCACTGACGTCAACAATGGAAAATTCCAACGTGAGCACTGATGCACTCAAACATTCCGTACGTAGTATTATAAGCGGTATTGCAGCTCACCCTGACGGCTGCGTGTGTACATTTAGGTGGCACATTGAATATTGATCGTCGTTTCGGCTGATCTGTTCTGATAAGTGACCCCCTATATAGTAAACACGTGCTATATATAACGGGTATATTCTGGCTTGCTGGCTTCTCCTTGGATACAGATGAAGTTGGTTAAAGTTCGGTTTCCGACGCGGCTCTCGGGCACTACCGTTTGTAGTCTGCCTTTCTTTTGGTTTTTTTTATCACAAAACACACTCGAC
>Ga0224501_10002600_pt1 | contig 14192 bp, 19 predicted proteins | sample SF_Oct11_sed_USG_4_FD_169105 | JGI IMG/M metagenome (GOLD analysis project Ga0224501, IMG submission 169105) | Sediment microbial communities from San Francisco Bay, California, United States - SF_Oct11_sed_USGS_8_1 | ecosystem: Environmental > Aquatic > Marine > Sediment | place: USA...
TGGATGGCATCGTTTTACTCATCGGTTTGTTTCTGTTTGTGATGTGGATGATCAAACTGGCCAAGTCCAGCCCGAAATCAGACCCATTGAGTCAGGAGATCAAGCAGGAGATGCCTAAAGGTGTCAGCCTACCTGCGGCCCTACTTTGGCTGGCGGTAGGGCTCGTCCTCTTATCTCTAGGCGCCCGTCTCGTAGTGTGGGGTGGCGAGGGCATCGCCCGTGCGTTGGGCGTGAGCGATTTGGTCATAGGGCTCACCATTGTCGCCATCGGCACCAGCCTGCCTGAGCTGGTGGCTAGTATTATGAGCGCCCGCAAAAACGAACACGATCTAGCGCTGGGAAACATCATCGGCTCCAATATGTTTAATCTGCTTGGGGTGTTAGGGATTGCTGCGGTAATTCACCCCGCAACAATCGAAGCCGCCGCCCTGTACCGCGATTTCCCGGTGATGATATTTCTCACCTTGGTGCTGATCATTATGTCGCGCAGTAAGGCCGGCCCCGAGGGCACGCTCACCCGCACCAAGGGCAGCCTGTTGTTAACTGTGTATATCCTCTATATGATTGCACTTTACCTCAGCACAAAGGCAGCGGCATGAGCAAACTGGAGTTTGATGTCAGCAATGTAAAATGCTCAGGTTGCGTGAGCAATATACAAAAAGGCCTGACGGCACTGGATGGCGTGGACCAGGTAGACGTGGATATCCCTACCGGACACGTACAGGTGAGCGGAAATGAGCTACAACGTGTGGAGTTGGCGCAAAAACTGAAGGAATTGGGCTATCCCGAAAAGGAATAGAGACCAACCCGAATAGCAAGTTAGAGCCAACGGAACACTATGAGTACACTGGAAGTAGACTTACCGATACAGGACATTGTGGTAGACGAACTGATACAAATGGGCAAAGCGGTCATTCGCACCGAAGCAGACGCAGTCAGCGGCTTGCTAAGTCGTATCGACGAGAACTTCGCCGCCGCCTGCCAATACATGCTGCGCTGTCAGGGCCGAATTGTGGTACTGGGCATGGGTAAGTCGGGGCATATCGGGGGCAAGATCGCCGCCACCCTGGCCAGCACTGGAACCCCCGCCTTTTTTGTACACCCCGGTGAAGCCAGCCACGGTGACCTGGGCATGATCACCAAACAGGATGTGGTCCTGGCCATTTCCAATTCCGGGGAAACCGAAGAGTTACTGACCATACTCCCCATCATCAAGCGAGAGAGCGTGCCTTTTATCTCGCTCACGGGTAATCCCAAATCCACGCTTGCCATCAAGGCCGATGTGCATATCGATGTCAGCGTGGCCAAAGAGGCCTGCCCGCTGGGCCTGGCCCCCACCGCCAGCACCACTGCCACCCTGGCTATGGGAGATGCGTTAGCGGTCGCCATGTTGGAAGCCCGAGGATTCACTGAAGAGGATTTTGCCCGTTCCCATCCAGGCGGCACATTAGGCCGTCGACTGCTGCTGCACATCGAAGACATTATGCGTAGTGGTGATCAAGTCCCCATGGTTCAGGAAGACGCCAATCTGCATGAAGCGCTGGTGGAGATATCGCGTAAAGTGATGGGCTTTACCGCCGTGGTGAATAAGCAGAATAAATTATTGGGTATTTTTACCGATGGCGATCTCAGAAGATTGTTGGACAAGGGACAGTTCGATCCCAAGATACCCATCAAATCTTTGATGATCACCAAACTGACCACCATTAAACCCAAGGCGCTGGCGGTGGAAGCCCTGCAATTAATGGAACAACACAAAATCAATTCCTTTCCCGTGGTCGACGATCATGGCGTCATGATCGGTGCCCTGAATATCCACGACCTACTACGTGCAGGAGTGGCTTAATGCAGGATCTTATGGAGAAGTGTGCACAGATCAAGATGGTCATCTTCGATGTGGACGGGGTACTCACGGATGGTCGTCTGTATCTGACCGAGCAGGGCGAAGAGATCAAGTCCTTTCACTCCCGCGATGGCCATGGTCTGAAAATGCTACAAAGCTCAGGGGTGGAAGTTGCCATCATTACCGGTCGTACCTCACCCATCGTCACCTACCGTATGGAAGAGCTGGGCATTAAACACGTCTACCAGGGGCAGCGCGATAAAGTCCCCGCTTTTGAAAAACTCACTGCCAAATTGAAACTAAGCCCGTCACAGGTCGCCTATGTGGGTGACGACGTGGTGGATCTGCCTGTAATGACCAAAGTGGGCTTGGCGATTGCGGTACAAGACGCCCACCCCTTTGTGAAACAGCACTCACACTGGCAAACACCCAATCGAGGTGGCCTGGGGGCGGCACGAGATGTGTGTGAATTGATTATGCAAGGCCATGGTGTACTGGATCAGACATTGGCCGAATACATTTCATGATTGTTCTGTTCAATCAGCCCGTACGCGTCAGATTCATAGTCCTTCTTTTCGGTGTCCTCATTCTGGTGGCCTTCATCCCCGAGGCCGACAAGACCATGCGCGAACAAACAGGTGCGCTGGGTTTAGGTGTGGACTACTACATGGAGCGCTTTTACCTGGTGGAAACCGATCACACAGGGGCACCCTTGCGCAGCCTGGGCGCTGCCAATATGTCTCATTTCCCAAATGACACCGTGCACATGACCGAGCCTCACTACCGCTTGATCAAGACCAAGCGTGAAGACAAACAATGGGAGATCCGCTCCAGTTTTGGCATTATCACTGAACGGACCAACGTCTTGCTTTCCGGGAATGTTACAATCAATCGACTTCATGCACAGGAAAAAAGCAGCAAGAGCACCCTGCTCCAGGTCAAGTCGGAAGATCTCCATATCGATTTGACCAAGAACCAGGGAGAGACCGATAATCCCGTTACGGTCAGCAACCCCTCAGGTACCGTCAGCGCGATAGGAATGCGAATTAATTTTGATGATCAACGACTACAACTACACTCACAAGTCAAAGGCGTATATAAAAACCCCAATCCTAGCGATCCTGGTTAGCGTCTTACTAATCGGCCCCCAATCTGTTTGGGCCTTGCGATCGGATAAGGAAAAACCCATCCAGATCGAGGCAAATCAAGTCGATATCGACGACAAGAACGGCATCAGCACCTATAGCGGAAGCGTGAGGCTCACCCAGGGTTCGATGCGACTGCTGGCGCAGAAGATCATCGTCTACAGCGATGACCGTAAATTGAGCCGGGTGGTTGCCACCGGCAATCCCGCCTTGTTCAGCCAAAGACCGGACGATTCCCCCGGCGACGTGGAAGCACAAGCCATGAAAGTGGACTACTCCGCCCTCGATGGCGTGCTAACCCTCACCAATCAAGCCAAACTGGCCCAAGGTGGAAACGAATTTCAGGGCAACCGTATCGAATACGAAACCCACAACCACATCGTTAGGGCCATGGCCAATGAGGCCGGCGACCAACGGGTGAAAGTGGTCATTCAACCCGAATCACTAAACGAAAAGAAAAAATGAATTCCCAACTAAAAGCGCAAAATCTGGCCAAGTCTTATAAAGGCCGACAAGTAGTCAAAGATGTCACGCTGGAAGTAAATTCAGGAGAAGTGGTCGGCCTGCTTGGCCCCAACGGAGCGGGAAAAACCACCAGCTTCTATATGATCGTAGGACTCGTCCCCTGCGATAAAGGCGCTATTCTGCTGGACGACAAAGATCTCACCCACTACCCCCTGCACGAACGGGCGAGACTCGGCATTGGCTACCTGCCACAAGAGGCCTCGGTGTTTAGAAAACTGACGGTAACCGAGAACATCATCGCGGTCTTGGAAGGAAGAAAGGATTTGAGCGCCGTCCAGAGGCTGGATCGCTGTGACGAATTATTGTCGGATCTCAATATACACCATATCAAGGATAGCCAGGGAATGGCCCTTTCCGGAGGCGAACGCCGACGAGTTGAAATCGCCCGCGCCCTGGCCGCAGAGCCGCAATTTATCCTGTTAGACGAGCCCTTTGCTGGAGTGGATCCAATCTCCGTAATAGATATACAGCAAATTATTCAGCATCTACGTGAGCGAAATATCGGCATTCTGATAACTGATCACAATGTGCGGGAAACGCTGGGTATTTGTGAGCGCGCCTACATCATCAGCGAGGGGCAGGTCATCGCTTCCGGCACGCCAGAAATAATACTAGAAAATCAATTAGTTAAAGATGTATACCTGGGCCATCACTTTAAAATGTAGTAAATCTAATTTGACAAATCCCCAACTCAGCAATATATACATTAATAGGGTCTGTTGTTTGCATGTAGAAAGTGCAGACTAGTTAATATCAAAGAGCGTGCCAATGCACTATAATTGTGTCTAGGCCTGACTTGATAATTAGTCTAATTAAATCAAAAATAGCAAGCGAGGATTTGTCTTGAAGCAGTCACTACAGCTCCGTCTCGGCCAGCATCTAACCATGACACCTCAATTGCAGCAGGCGATACGCCTTTTGCAATTGTCCACCATCGAACTCCGTTCCGAGATTCAAGAAGCCTTGGAGACCAATCCAATGCTGGAGATGTCGGAAGAAGAAGGGCAGCGCAACGATGAAGCACGGTCCGAACACCAGGAAGGGGGTGGAACCGACAGCATCCTGGATAGCGACAATCTCAGCGACCAAATTACGCTGGACATGCACAAAGATTCCCTTCCTACGGACCTCCCTGTGGACAGCTCATGGGAAGACACTTACGACCTTTCCACCAACTACAACTACACGGGCAGCGGCGCTGCATCCGGCGAAGACAACCGCGAGTACGAGACCCGAGGCCAGGATGAAGACACACTCCAAGAACATCTGATCTGGCAAGCGAGGCTTAGCCATTTTTCCGAGGTCGATCTGGCCATCGCCACCGCGATTATCGACTCCATTGATGAAGATGGCTATCTTGCCACTCCCTTGGAAGAGATTTTTGATTCGCTGCGTTCCGATCTGGACGTAGAGTTTGACGAAGTGGAAGCCGTACTGCATCGTGTCCATAGCTTTGATCCAGTCGGTGTAGGTGCCAGAGACCTGCAAGAAAGCCTGACTATCCAACTGCAACAAATCAGCGCTGACACGCCTTGGCACAAAGAGGCCATGAGCCTGCTCAAAACTCATTTCCAATTGCTGGCAAATCGTGACTTTAACCAATTAATGCGCAAACTCAAGGTCAACGAAGACGGCCTAAGGGAGATCGTGCAGTTAATACATACCCTCAATCCGCGTCCCGGCAATGCCATGACCTCCTCGCAGGCCGAGTACATCGTACCTGACGTCTACGTGAAAAAGGTCAAAGAAAAGTGGGTGGTATCACTGAATCCAGAATCCACACCCAAACTGAATATCAATTCCATGTACGCCGGCCTTATTCAACGCGCCAATAAGAGCGCCGACAATACCTATCTGCAGGGACAGCTTCAAGAGGCCCGCTGGCTCATTAAGAGCCTACAAAGCCGCAATGAAACCCTGATGAAAGTGGCCAAATGCATCGTGGAGCGCCAACAGGGCTTTTTGGAGCATGGTGAGGAAGCCATGAAGGCGTTGGTTCTTCATGATGTGGCCGAAGCAGTCGGCATGCACGAGTCTACTATCTCAAGAATCACAAATAAGAAGTATATGCATACCCCTAGAGGCATTTTTGAATTAAAATATTTCTTTTCTAGCCATGTGAGCACGGCTAGCGGGGGTGAGTGTTCTTCGACTGCGATTCGGGCCTTGATTAAAAAGATGGTTTCCGCAGAAGATGCTCGTAAGCCGCTGAGCGACAGCAAGATTGCCAAGATCCTGTCAGAACAAGGGATCAATGTGGCGCGTCGCACCGTGGCCAAGTACCGTGATGCCATGGCTATTCCGCCCTCCAATGAGCGGAAACGTATTACCTGATTTAGCATTCTAGTAATTGGAGCATTTTTATGCATATTGATGTGACTGGTCATCATTGCGAGGTAACCACTGCAATGCGTGACTATGTGAACGAGAAGATTGGTCGCTTATCCCACCATTTTGATCATGTAATCAACACGCACGTTATTCTCGAAGTAGAAAAGCAAACCCAAAAGGCTGAAGCCACCGTGCAAGTCAGTGGCGGCACTCTATTTGCCAGTGCTTCTGATGAGAATATGTATTCCGCTATTGATGCTTTAACAGATAAATTGGATCGTCAAATTATCAAGCACAAGCAAAAACTGCAGAATCATAGAGGGAAGTCAGCCCCGAACCCTACTGAAGATTAGGCAAATTACCAGCTCTATCTAAAGACGAATGTGACCCACTATGCACTTTAGTGACATTATTTCGATGGAACGGATACGTTGCGCTGTGCCAGCAGCGAGTAAAAAGCGCGCGCTGGAAGAATTGAGCCAACTGATCGCCACAGCCGACACATCGATCAATCCAAACGAGGTCTTTGAAAGCCTTATTACCAGAGAAAAACTGGGAAGCACGGGCCTAGGGCATGGCATTGCCATCCCCCATGGCAGGCTGAAGGCCTCCGATCACACGGTGGCTGCCTTCATTCAGCTAGAGAATGGCGTAGACTATGATGCGCCCGATAATAAGCCAGTCGACTTACTCTGCGCACTGCTAGTGCCACCCGAATCCACAGAAGAACACCTGCAAATCCTGGCTGAGTTGTCCGAAATGTTCCGCAGTGAAACCTTACGCAACGATCTAAGGCAGGCAAAAAGCGCCGAAGAAATCATTGCCCGCCTCGCACCTGGAAAATAGTCCTTCCCAGGCAGGGTAAAACTACCTAGAACTAGTGTAAAATCCCCTACTGGCGCTAAACGCCCCCAGCCCAAATTCATGATTTCGTGCAATACGGGCACTTTTGTGCATAACTGCATTAACGTTCATTTCTTACCCAAAAGATAATGGAACAGAACTTCTCCGTAGAGTCATTACTCGAAACATTTAGGAAAGGCCTCAAGCTCAGCTGGGTAGGTGGAGCCAAGGCCAACACGCGCGCCTTTCCCGCGCTGGATAGCCCTTACGACTTTGCCAATCTGGTGGGCTACTTCAATCCGGTCCGTATGCCACAAGTCGCCATCGTTGGAGACGCAGAATTCAGCTATCTACAGACCCTTCCTCGGGGATCGAGGGAGCAACTACAGAATCGTCTTAAGGTATTAAGACCCAATTGCTTTATCATCACAGACAATCAACTGGTTCCCCCTTATCTTACCCGTCAAACCGATTGGCCACTCATCACATCAGAACTGACTGCTGAACATGTTTTGACCACACTTAGAACCGAGCTACCCGGCAAGGTCTGTAGGCGTTGGGTATTACACGGAAGCTTTGTGTCAGTCTTTGGTGTAGGGGTATTGATCACCGGGGAAGAGAACACAGGTAAAAGCACCCTGGCTCTGGAGTTGCTTGAGCGAGGCCACCGACTCATCGCTGATGACGCACCTGAATTCGGGATTCTGGAACATAACCGGGTTGTGGGATTCGCCCCAGCGGCGATTAAGAATTTTCTATCCACTCGGGAATTAGGCGTCATTGATGTGCCCAGTACCTACGGCGATTTCGCCATGTGTCCGGAACATCGCTTAGACATCTTGATTCGTTTAGAATCCACGGATAAAGTAGCGAAAAAAGAATCCACCTTGGACCAGCCTCAAGAAGTGACAATCCTCGGCCAACAATTCCCTCAATGGACCTTAAACAATTCCAGACAGCGTTCGCTATCTGTATTGGTAGAGTCCTGCGCCAAGCGAATTAGCCAAATCAAGTCACCCAACTCAGCGGCCCATTCCCTGGCGGCGCAAGTAAGTCACACAATACTAAAGGATTTTGCGTGAAACTCGTTGTTGTTAGCGGCCTGTCTGGCTCGGGCAAAAGTACCGTTCTGCATGCGCTGGAAGACGTGGGTTATTACTGCGTCGATAACTTGCCCATAGGGCTGATCACCAGCTTTATTTCTCAAATCAAGGAAAACCCCCGGGTCGAGGCCGACGGCGCAGCCATAGGCGTGGATGCCAGAAACCCGGAAAAAGAACTTAAACAATTTTCGGAAATTCTCGACAAACTCAAGGCGCTTGAGATCAAAGTCGAGGTGGTTTTCTTAACCGCAGATAATGCCACGCTGGTCAAACGCTTTAGCGAAACCCGTAGACGTCACCCACTCACTCACGACGGAACCAGTCTGGAAAAGGCCATTGCGGCCGAACGCCGCCTACTGGACGCCATTGCAGTGAAGGCAGGCTTCACGATCGATACCTCCCATACCAATATGCATCAACTGCGAGACTTGATCCGTGGCAGATTGGTCGATAAAGCCGCGGGCTCCATGTCGCTTTTGTTTCAATCTTTTGGCTTTAAACACGGAGTGCCCACCGATGCCGACATGGTCTTTGATGTGCGCTGTCTGCCCAATCCCTATTGGGACCCCAAGCTCAGAGACTTCAGCGGCAAAGATCCTCAAGTCGTTAAGTATCTGGAGTCACAAAGCGTGGTGGGAGAAATGGCAGACGATCTGGAACGCTTCATCAACCGTTGGTTACCCCGATTCAAAGAGGCAGACCGCACCTACTTTACCGTGGCCATTGGTTGCACCGGAGGCATGCATCGTTCCGTGTACCTGGTGGAAAAACTGGCCCAGCGCTTTAAAAGCCAAGAGCAAATCATCGTGCGCCATAGGGAATTAGAATGACAGTTGGCGTATTGATTGTTACCCACAATGGTGTCGGTAGTGCCCTCCTGGAGACAGCCAAAACCACACTCGGAGTATGCCCTCTCAATACCAAGATACTCTCAGTTCCCGACCAATGCAGCCCGGGTGACCTCGTCAACGAAGGTCAGTCCTATGTGGATGAGCTGGACACGGGTGATGGCGTACTGATACTAACGGATATGTTTGGTTCAACCCCCAGCAATATCGCATGCGCCCTAAAATCCACCACCCGCTTGTGCATAGTCTCCGGACTGAATCTGCCCATGCTCATACGCACCCTTAATTATCCCGCCCTGGATCTGGAAGAGTTGGCGACCAAGGCGCTCAGCGGCGGTCGCGAAGGTATCGGTGACTGCCAAAAACTCGGCTATTTTAATTAATCTTTCCCTTTCGTTTTTGAGACTGTCTCCCAATTACGCTAAACTTGGCCCCAATCGACTCCAGCCCTGATAAATTGAATGATACGCAAGCAAATCACGATTATTAATAAACTCGGACTGCATGCGCGCGCTGCGGCAAAATTGGTAACTTGCGCCAGCGGCTTCACCTCCACGGTCAAGCTATGTCGTGGAAACCGAGAAGTAAATGGGAAAAGCATCATGGGCGTGATGATGCTGGCGGCCTCACAAGGAACGGAACTGGAATTGATCATTGAGGGAGAAGACGAGCAACAGGCAGACAATGCCATTTGCGAATTAATTAACAACTATTTCGAAGAGGGTGAGTAAATAGATTAGATTACTACCCACTAATACCCGGATTGGTCCGGCTTAGCCTTTGCTCTGGAGTATTCCGGCGCATGGAAGTGTAATGATTTTTGAGTGTCGCTATGGAAAAGTCGGAATACAATCGCAGTCTACTCACCAAGATCGATAACGAACTTGCTGAGGGTAACCTGCTCTCAGCAGGAAAAACCCTCAATTCGCTGCACCCCGCAGAAATTGCACATGTATTGGAATCCCTGCCTGCCGAAGACCGCCTGATCGCTTGGGATTTGGTGGATTCAGCAGTCGATGGTGACGTGCTCATCTATGTTAATGATGAAGTGCGCTCCTCGCTCATCCGTGAAATGGACAGGGACGAGCTGCTGGCAGCAACCGGCACCCTACCTACCGACGACCTGGCCGACATCCTTCCAGACCTACCCGAGAACATCATTAATGAGCTTTTACGCTCAATGGACACACAAAACCGGGAACGCCTGGAAACCATCCTGCGCTATCCGGAGGATACCGCAGGCGGTATTATGCGAGTGGATGCCGTCACGATACGCCCCGATGTCAGTCTGGACGTGATCCTGCGATACCTGCGCTTCATGGGAAAGTTACCCGACAACACCAACTCCCTGATGGTCGTGAATCGAGAAGGCCGATATTTGGGTCAACTTGTGTTGTCGGATCTCGTCACCTTGAATGTCGATAACACCGTTGCCGAGGTCATGAAGACAGATACACCCCTGATTCCCGCTTCCATGGAAGAAAACGAAGTGGCACAGATTTTTGAAAAGCTGGATTTGCTCTCTGCTCCAGTCGTCGACAACGAAGACAAACTCGTCGGGCGTATTACCATCGAAGATATCGTTGATGTTATTCGCGACGAAGCCAATCACTCAATCATGCGCAGGGCGGGTCTGAATGAAGAAACAGACATGTTCGCCCCCGTAGTACGTAGCAGTCGCCGACGCGCAGTCTGGCTGGGTATCAATCTACTGACCGCCCTGCTCGCTTCCTGGGTAATTGGGCTGTTTGGTGCCACCATTGAAAAACTGGTTGCCCTGGCGGTACTGATGCCGGTGGTAGCCAGTATGGGCGGGATCGCCGGCAGCCAGACGCTCACCCTGGTCATACGCGGCATCGCGCTGGGTCATGTGGGTCGTAGCAATGCCCTTATCCTCTTACGTAAGGAACTCTCGGTTGGCGCTGTAAATGGTGTCGTATGGGCAGTGGTAATCGGCTTCGTTGCAGCAGCCTGGTTTAATAGTGTCTCATTAGGTATTGTTATTGGATTGGCCATTTTGTGTAATCTCATCGTTGCAGCTTTGTCAGGCGCGATAATTCCATTGGGTCTATATAGACTAGGGGCTGACCCCGCCTTAGCAGGCGGCGTGGTGCTCACGACCATCACCGATGTCGTCGGCTTTTTTGTTTTTCTAGGACTTGCGGCCATGTTCCTGGTCTAAACGGGAGGCGACATGCCAACTTTTATATTTTTTCTCCTCTTGTGTCTTTCCTTCAACGCCTTCGCCTACAAGCTTACGCCTGCCTTTGGCGCTTTGCAGTTTAAACAGCCTCTACAACTGAGCCAGATTCAAAATGATCCACAGCGCTGGTTTGTGCTGGAACAACAAGGCGTCATACGAAGCTTCAAGACAGGGGACACAAAAAGCACCGTCGTCCTGGATATTGGCGACCGAGTGGAAAGCGGGGGCGAAAAGGGGCTGCTGGGCATGGCCTTTCATCCTCGCTTCCCCGAAACAAAAGAACTTTTTGTATCCTATACGGGCAAGATTAAAGGTGAGCTGACTTCGATCGTGTCTCGCTTTAGTATAGACCCTCGCTCTCTACAGGCAGATCCCAGGAGCGAAAAACGCATCATTACGGTCGAACAACCCTATAGCAATCATAATGGCGGACAGATCAGTTTTGGCCCCGACGGTTTTCTGTATATTAGTTGGGGCGATGGAGGCTGGGCCGGTGATCCAAAAAACAATGGGCAAAACACACAGACCCTCTTAGGTGCTCTATTAAGACTGGATGTGAACACACACCCCTACACCACACCGAAGGACAATCCCTTTATTGGCAATCCTGAAAAAGGACGACCCGAAATCTATGCCTACGGCCTACGCAATCCCTGGCGTTGGAGTTTCGATCGTAAGACCGGAGAGCTGTGGATGGCAGATGTGGGGCAAAATGCCTGGGAAGAAATCAATATCGTCAAAAAGGGAGGCAATTATGGTTGGCCATTACGAGAAGGTACACACTGTTACCGTAACGATCCCTGTTTGGACAGTAAACTCATCGATCCCATACACGAATACGATCACGCGCAAGGTCAATCGATAACAGGTGGCTATGTCTACCGTGGAAACAAACTGGGTCAACTCCAGGGTCAATATATCTTTGGCGATTTTGTTTCCGGAAAGATTTGGTCACTGACAATCGAACGTAACAAAACACAGGTCCAGCGAGTCCTAGATACGACGTTAAACATTGCGTCGTTTGCCGAAGATCTTTCTGGTGAAGTCTATGTCCTGAGCTATGGGGATGGATTGATCTATCGCATTGATCCCTAAGGAACACCGCAAACGGCCAAGCAAACAAAAAGAGCCGATCTATGTACATAAAAAAGTTAGTTAGAACCATTCTATTTTTCGCACTGTGTCCCGCATGGGCCGGCGAGCAAGTCGTCTCTTTTGCTGAATTTTCCAAATCGAATTTACAAGGCTGGGAGCCCCATGAATTTGATGGGAAGACTCGCTACCAGATTGTAAGCCTGGATAACAGGACGGTACTCATGGCGAGCAGTGAGGCGGCAGCCTCAGGATTGGTTAAAAAACAAAGGGTGGATCTGAACAAAACCCCTTTCCTGAACTGGAGTTGGCGGGTAGAAAATACCTTAAGCCCGATCAATGAAAAAAGCAAAAAGGGAGACGACTACCCTGCCAGGTTATACATTATTGTGTCTGGTGGACTGTTCTTCTGGAAAACAAAAGCACTTAACTATGTTTGGGCCAGTGAACAAAAAACGGGAAGCGTCTGGCCCAATGCCTATACCAGCAACGCCCAAATGCTAGCCGTGGAATCAGGGGGAGATAGGGCAGGTAAATGGGTACATGAGAAAAGAAATGTTAAAGCAGATCTAAAAAAGCTTTTTGGTGAAGACATACAGTATATCGATGCGCTTGCCTTGATGAGTGATACAGATAATTCCAAAAAAACTGCCATTTCGTACTATGGCGATATCTTTTTTTCAACCGAGTGATAAATAGAGGAATTACATAGTCATTCCTTATCGCATGGGCACAATAAATTTCGTCTATAAAGCTTTTCTATCCCGGCAGGAAAACATTCAATAAAACTAGCACTAGCAAGTCTTCCAAAATGTGCCAAACTGTAAGTGAGGGCAGTTGGCAATCAACAAGCCAGAGTGTGTTGGGGACCTTTGATTTTGTGCCTTACACGACTGTAGTTACGCCTGTTGCATTATGCCAGGGACGTGGCGCCGCTACATTCAGACACAGACCCGTCCCGTAAAGACACAGGGTCAAAGGTTCCCCACGGTTTATAGGTTATATTCGAGGGAGGTCTGCATGAATGCTGAAAACAAAGAAGCAAATGAAGTATTGTTACAGTGTGAAGTCTGTTTGAAAGAGATCCCGGAATCTACTGCTTCTAATCCTGAAGCCGATGAATATGTCTCACATTTTTGCGGCCTGGAGTGTTACGACGTTTGGCGCGAAAAAGACGAGAAAAAGGAAGAAGGTTAAGTCTACAAACCTGGGCTTTTTACCATTAGGGCTCAGCGCCTTCGAGCAGAAGCAATTTACTCGTTGTAGAATTGTGGCGTATCTTGAAAAGGTTTTGTGCCTCAGGGTCTGCTAAAAAATTTTTTGCGTGGTCCCGTGAAAGAAATTCCAGAATTACCATACGCTCTGGTGACCAGTCTCCCTCCATTACCTCTGGCTCCACTCCTTGAACGATGTACTTACCCTGATGTTTCTCGATGAACTCAGGAATATTTTTAATGTAGACCTGAAATCGGCGAAAGTCATGAATGCTGATATCCAAAACCAGGTAGGCACTCATGTTCTTTCTCAATATTCAAAGTTAAAATGCTTTTTCACATCGTGTTTGATATGCCAACGGCAAGACATGCCCTTGGGAAACGTGACCATATCACCCTTACCCATTTTTACTGGCTCTCCCCCATCAGGAGTCACGACCACTTCTCCTTCAAGAAAATAACACGTCTCGGTGGCATCATAGGTCCAGGGAAATTCGGAGGCCTCTTTCTCCCAAATTCCCCAGGATAAAACACCTAACAGGTCCAACTGTTCTTCGGAAGGATTATGAACAACTTTGATCTGAGACATGAGACTCCCCCTACTTTTCCCCATACCCGAACCAGGCATCGGCCGTTAATTCTGCAGGCACTTTGGGTATGTGTTTACTTAAGAATTCTAATGCGATTTTATTCTTTTCCTGCCATTGCTCGTCGCTGAGTGATCGCTTCATCATCGCAATGGGTGCACTGCCCTTAATCATATCATCCCAGTATTGCTCTCTGGCCTCGATCGCCATCCCTTTAGTGACGACAAAGACCTCTACATTTTTAAAACCGGCCTGTTCCATTTCGGATTTAAAGAGGTCTGGATTCTCTAAAGACTTGATATCTGTTTGCGGTTCGGGGATATCCGGATTCATGGCGCGCAATGCACCAAAGACCGCCATCATGGCAGGCGATTGGGTGATGGGAGCCCAACTGGAGGCCACTACTTTTCCGCCCAGTTTCAGGCTGCGATAGATTTCCTTAAATCCTTTAACTCTAT
>Ga0224501_10002601_pt1 | contig 14187 bp, 9 predicted proteins | sample SF_Oct11_sed_USG_4_FD_169105 | JGI IMG/M metagenome (GOLD analysis project Ga0224501, IMG submission 169105) | Sediment microbial communities from San Francisco Bay, California, United States - SF_Oct11_sed_USGS_8_1 | ecosystem: Environmental > Aquatic > Marine > Sediment | place: USA...
CTATTAGTATTAGTATTATTATTAATTATTGAATTGAGACTCACTAGACGTAACTTTAAACTACTAGTGCTGCTGCAGCAGCGGCGGCGGCAGCAGCATCAGTAGTAGCACTAGTAGCCCTAGGTGTAGCAGTAGTACTACTACTAGCCTAGTAGTAGTAGTAGTAGTAGTAGTAGCAGTAGCAGCAGCAGCAGCAGCAGCAGCAGCAGCAGCAGCAGTAGTAGTACTAGTAGTAGTAGTAGTACTAGTAGTATTGGTAGCGGCAGTAGTACTACTACTACTAGTATTAGCCAATACTAATACTAATAGTAATAGTAATACTAGTAGTAGTAGTAGTAGTACTAGTATTGGTAGCGGTGGTAGTAGTAGTACTAGTAGCGGTAGTAGTAACTAGTAGTACTAGTACTCACTGTACTGTGTGTAAATGTAACTGTATGTATTACTATTACTAGTAACCTAAGTTATTAAGTAAGTTAACTGTGGAGTGTGGGTCAGTCACTGAGTCAGGAATGGACTATTGACTGTATGTGTGTGTAGTGTATTGACTAATTGAGTAAAGTAAAATTTACTTCACCTGTAAAAGTTCTCAGAACCACCGATGCCAACTAGACAGTAGCTATTAGTGAGTTTAGCGAACACCCCTACTTCATTATTTCCTTCAAACTGTACGCGAGTTGCCATTGTAGCGGAGCAAAGAAGGTCTTAGCTATTGGAGAAACAGAAACTGCATTAACTCATTTACTAAGGAAATTGTTGCACCAGCATGGGCTGGATAAGGTGTCCGGTTTTAACAGCGAGGCGATCAACTTTTACCGCTCTCCTCACAGAGGTCTGAGAGTATAGACGATTGAGAGGCATACATTTATGGATAAATACCGTGGCACAATTATGGATACTTCTAGAGAAACAAAACAAATTTAAATAATTTAAATTGTGTATTTCAATATTTGGCATATGATTAATTTTTCTATCAGGCATAACCTTTCAATAAAACGACAGGAAATTGGAAACAGCTGGCAAAGGATTTGCAGAGTTGGCAGTCGGGATTCCTAGCTCAGCACCACACCTTTCAGTTCTAGGTTGAGAACAGCTTTTCAAGAAAACCTGCTGTCCGGTGTCTTTCACGTACTATCAACTGTGTGGTCATACCATAAATATGCTATAGAGTGCTGTGAGTACAGCTAACGTGGTGGCTTGCGTCTTCAGGATCTTGTAGTTATAATTCAATCAGGTTTCCTAGTTCAGTTGGACTAGTATTAGTATTACTTATTTACTATTACTATTAGTATTATTAGCTATTACTTACTATCATTAATAATAGTATTACTATTAGTAATTAAATATTTATGATATTATATATACTTAAGTTAGTTAGTAGTAGTAGGAGTACACTGTACAGTACACTGAGATGAGTGACTGACAGACAAGCTAGTAACTTAGTTGATAGTTACAATACACTACAGCACTAGTCTATGCTAAGGTCTAAACACTGAAACTCAGTCAGTCACTGAATCTCTCAGTTAGTGAGTTACTGCTGCACACTCACTCGGTCACTGCCTCTTCTTATTGAATAAGTTACTCTCTGGTGTAGACTCTAGACTAGTCTAGTGACTGCACCCAAATTCCGGACCAATGCATTATGCAGAGGCTAAGCTAAAACTAAGATTGGCTTTGCAAAATCTAGATATAATTAATTATTTCAGTTTTAAAGTTTATTTCCTCTTTTCTTGATAAACTGCGAAGGGTTTGGATCCTTAGCAGCTCAAAACTGGAAGATCTATTCGAACTCAAAGTCAGGGGAAAATGTCGTAGTTTAGCTAGCATCTGCTTCAGGCCTAGTACTTAGTAAACACAGAGCGCTACTCCTAGTGAATTCTTTGGAGATTTTAATTTTAGTTCAGGGAGAGAGTGTTGCATGTAGACCCATTCCACTTGTCAAGCAACTGTTGGTGTCATCCTGACTGGTCAATTTAATTATAGTGAATGTATGATGGGGTGCGCTGAACATTTTTTTGCTGTTATAATAATTTTTCATGCTCTAATCCTGCTCTAAGCATTCACTCATGGAGTCACTAATGCTTCGCATGCTTTATTATGGTGAAAATAACAGCGTATGGTACATGCATATCTATTGTAGGCGGTGGGTACGATACCGGTGATACAAGACAATTCCTGTGATCAATTCTATTGACAACTATCCATCTAATACTCCAAACCAAATCTGGTGAACATGTCTGATTCCTTGGATAAGCTGGAAGCATACTGGCGTATGCAGTACCAGTTCACACTGCCAGTAGTTGGTGCTATGTTTCTAGTTATAATAGTCTATGTATTAGGAGTGGGCTCATCCCCCACCCCTGCACCTACATTATTTGAGAATGAAGAGCTAATGTCGCGCAAACAGAAAAAAGCTATAGAGAAAAAAGAGAAGCTCAAACAGAAGGTGAGTCAGTTCTCTCATCCGTTCTCTAACCAACATACGTGCATGAAAACCTTCTAGAAGATTTACATTACATTCTCTGTAGCAGAATGTTAACATCTTGTAGAAAGAAACGAAGGCTACCAACAATGGTCATGTAAAGCCAGCTGAATCAGCCAAGCCTGTGCTGAAACAGGCCAAAGCTGTTGATGCGAAAGCCCAGAAGGAAGCCGAGGTAAGGCCTATGACCCATCCCCTAATGGTAGTGCCAATGTTACAGAACGACCAACATACAAACACCAGGTGTGGAACTGTGATGTGTAATAATCTGTATTTAGTTAAGGAGGCAGCGGGTGAGAGAGGCTCAAATTCAAGCTAAGAAAGCTGAGCAGGAGGAGGCTAAGAGAGCTATGGAGAGGGAGAAGAAAATCATGATGAAAGCCGCGGCCAAAGGTATGGTTGAGGGTGACTGGTACTGTTGAGTGAATATCCACTTAACTTGCTGGTTGTTCACATTTCATGGATGACTTCTGTTGTCTTTAAATCACTTTGATCTATTGTCAATCTTTACATAGGTCTCAGGTGTCTATTCGTCTACTCATAAGAAGTGGACTGTAAGCTAATGACTGGGAGTTGCCTTCTCTTATTGATCAGACCAAGAGTAGTCATGACCTAAGAATATTTAGCTAGCAATGCTCACTTACACAAATCATTTACTGTAAGCTTTAAAAAGGACCAACCGCTGACCGAGCGTAGGCACTGCTTATCTTTGGTGGGAATTTGGAAGTAAATAACTTGTCAGTAAGCACTGTCAGTTATCAGACATCCTGTATCGTGATCAGTAAGAACTAGGCTCAACTACGTGTTAGCTTAGCTTATCTTTCCCAGTCTTTTATTTCACTCTCGGACCGTGTTCTTCCGAATTACGATTATCGCCGCCTGCGCGTTCTGTCATCCATTGTGTCTAGATAATGACACGTTGAGTGCCTAACTGTCTTTGATGGATTACTGGCAAGGTGTGTTTAGCATACTGTAATGAATGCCTACTTTGTTTAACTGGCTCATTGATATTTTGCAGCCTTTAACTATCATCCTATAGCATCTCACCTCGTAGAACATAAGATTACCGGATTAATTACAGGTGGCTGGACAACCGTTGCTAAGGATAAGAAATCCAAGCAAGTGCCTGAGGCGGCCGTCGCGCCGGAACCAGTAGTCCCGACTGTTACTCCTGCTGCAGTGGAAGCTTCACCCGAACCAGCAAAAAAACCTTTCCCAGTGACCTTGGTGAGCATTGGTGTAAAGCAAAGTGCTGTCTTGGTCTTGTCCATAATAGCCAGCGCTATCAAATGCGCTAAATTTAAAAATAAAATTGATAACCAGTATTGCAGTGACATATTAGAGCACATAATGGTTGCTTTTTTTCAGCCGAAACAGCATAATCTTTGGTCTGGATTTAGGTGACCTTTTTAAGGCCTAGTTTAGAAATAGCACAAATGTGTGATGCCTTTTTTCAAGGTGCATCGGACCATCCATTGAGTTCGAAATTTTGTATTGGACCACCAAGTGACATAAAACACTACTCTCCCGAAAAGGCTTGCAATGTGATGTAACTATGGGTGGGACGAGTGTACTTTGCTGAGTACGCGTGCCTTGTAATCTTATCACACTGATGTGAGGTTGTGTACCCGGCATTAACCTGCATGACAGTTCGACCTGTGTTGCAAGGTTGTTGCAATGTGCACCAGGATATGAATATATTGATATTTGCTAGCTCAGTGACAGCTCGGTATAAAGAGAAAGATAAGAGTGCCTCCTGAGATGTTGATAGTACAAATTAAAAATTGTATAATTTGCATTGACACAAGCCCAACAAAATAATTTCAGCACATTTCGACTTTGTCAAAAATTGTGAGGTTTTTTCCCAATGGTGTTCAATGATGAAAGGTTCAATAGTGAAAGTGTTGCGGATTTGTCATTAAATTCACTCACTTTTGTTTTTGCAGGCGAGTGGTGTACGACCAATTGAAGAAGTGCTCAAGGAGTTGACTAGTGTACCCGGTGAGTAAGTTCGTGGACACGCATCCGTGCTTCCCCTGTCTCCTGCTGCTGGTATTCGGCTGCTGTGGTCCTCAAAGAAAGCACCGTTTAAAATAGGGCAAAATTTTAACAAGATTTTAACTCTTCAGACATCTGGGCCCCTGGTGTGACCCCTGGTGTGACCCCTGGTGTGACCCCTGGTGTGACCCCTACTGTTAATGTCCCCACGGAGCGTACTGATTGGGAAATGATTCTTTAGTTGCAGCTGCTCTGGAGCCCACTGCTTCAGCCAAGTCAAAAAAGAAGGGAAAGTCATCTAAACCAGAGGTTAGTTCTGAGTTTCTTCAGTATTCATAACCCTTTGTTTCGATTAAAGAGCTAAACTTGGGTGAAGATTTTGTATATTGGTAGTAGAGTGGCCCTTGGATTAAAATTTGTTATTTAAATCCCACAAAAAATGCTGTGTATGGTTTTTAATCTAACCAGTCGAAGAAGCGAGTCAAGTAAACAAATCTTTTGTTGAAAGAAGAATGAACTAGGAACTAGGGTGGCTCCTCAATCGACCGGAAGGATCAGCTGTCTTAGTAACCTATAGCAACGATTTCATATGGACATCAGTTCAACTCAAGGGTTTGTTGGATGGTTTGTGGCCATTTACGTCAACTTATCCTCCCCTACTCTGGAGGATAACCCAATGATCTGCTATCATATTATTGATGACATCACTTTTGCCGTAACTCTTTAGTCATATACTTACAACCGCAATATCCGTTGCCAGCCTGTGGAGCAGCCGAAAGTCGTAGCTAAACAGGAAGTAGCTGCCCCCGTTGCTGCTGCCCCAGCAGTCGCTGCCAGTGAGCCCGCACCCCAGCAGAGTAAAGAGGAGAGCCTACAGGAGAAGTTGGCCGATGCCATGCAGCCAGCATTTGATGAAGTTGGAAGTAAGTCCAATAGCAGCGCAATATTAACTGCGCAGTTGCTGGTGGCTGAGGCAATGTCATCCCGTGTTTAGAATAAGAGGTCGCTGATTTAATTCTTGGTTCGGGCACAGGTTCGCCCCTTGATTTCTATTGGATTCGAATTGTGACATTCCATTCCAAACAGCTATAACCAGAATTACAGTCGGACGAGTTATATTAAAGACATTCACCTATTATAGATTCTGGTATAATTTGAGTTGGGTTCCTCAAAAGTAGCATTCATTGGGCTGGGATAGGAAGATTTCCTAATGCGCCAACCATTACTATGCTACTGGAAAGGCTGGTCGAGAAGACTGATATTGTCATAATGTATGATGCATATCGACTATGACGTATGATTGTGTATTCATGGTTACAACTAGTGAAGTTCACTAGTGATGATAAAGTTCACATTATTACTGATTGTGGCGCGGCAATGGTCACAATAACACGCAGCTACTGTCATCAGCTGTGCATTGTTCTTCAGTTCGATCCCACCTTCTATTTTTTAACTGTAGTTAGCATGATTGAATCATAATGACTCACTGGTGATTCCTTTAGGTTGGGAAGAAGCTAAACCTCTAAAGATGAAGAACATCAAGAAGAGAGCGCGCCGGGAAAGATGATAATCCCAACCTCGACTTTCTTAGTGGTTTTATTACGGTTCTATGCAAACTATGTTACGCGAGACATTTATATGGCTTATTTGGCCTGGTGGTGGGTACTGATGCACTTAGTCCCTGCACTCTCCTCACAATATGTTTTGAATTGTCTTCTTCTTGCGAGGTTATGGGTTTATATAAGATCTCAGTGATTTCGGGACCAGCCCACTTTCAGTCAGGGAGAACCCATTTTGGATCTCCTGCAGTGAAACAGTCTTTGTCTGTTATTGTAAAAGTTTAAATTCTTTTTAGGAATAATTATAAAATGAACTGTTAACAATAAAACTATTTAACAAATAAATCTGTAAAAATGCAATAAAATAAAGCTTGATTCTGTACAAAAAGAAAAATATGAATAGAGAGTGAATGTATGCGGTCATATGGAAGTCAACACATTTCTTCACAAACATTGTTATCAGCAAAATTAGGACAGAGTTACTAGACTGATAATTATTAATCTAATATCCAACAAGAAGTTAGCATTCTACACTGGAACAATTGTAAAAAATACAGGAATCCCAAAGAATCTGGGTTTCCTGCTAAAAAAAATCCTCATAGCCACGGATTCGATAAAAGTGTCTAAGAGGATGCTGTGAACTTTCCTCTCACTAAGAGGATGCCGTGAACTTTCCTCTCACTAAGAGGATGCCGTGAACTTTCCTCTCACTAAGAGGATGCCGTAAACTTTCCTCTCACTAAGAGGATGCTGTGAACTTTCCTCTCACTTTTTTCAGCACACCGGACCATTTAGAACCCGAATTTCCCTGTTTCTGGTTTTCACTGGCCAACTCGGCTAATTTCTGCAGATCGTGCTGCATAAATTCACTCTTACGATTTTTAATAGCCTCTAATAAATCATTGTTCTTGGAGAAGTTGTAGCTGACTCTTTGCAAAAGACGTATCTGATCAATCATTTTAGCCAGAGATCTACAGCAAAAAATACAACAAACTAGTACACAACAGAGTAAAAAGATGAAGGTAAAGGTTGTCCCTTAGCCAATGGCTGTGTGGAGCAGACAACTTTTACCGGCAACGGTGTAACTGAGGAGGTGCGTCACCCCTCTTCCTTACCGCCTTAACCTTCCCCAGCTATGAAGAGAGCCACACGCACATTTCCTGCTGAGTAAACAGAGAGTTTGTGACATTGGCCCATACTGTATCAATCTGGTTCCTCCAGTCTATTATACAATGAGTTGGAACACGACAGACATACCCCCTTTGTTTGAAAATTCCTGTGTCTTCAAACGATTTCATCACCTAAAACCATTAAATCATACTTGCCAAAAACGGTACCCCAAATCAGTGACATGTCACTGCCCAAATAAAAATCACTTTCTGATATGTCTCACCTCAACTTCTGCCACCTGTATAGACCGTTAGCTAGGGTAAAGCCTCCTTGCTCTAACTGTTGCACATGAAGCACAAATAACAGCGCTGATGGTATAGCTGGTAGGCCATTTGTATCGTCTGTAAGCTGTAGAGCATGCGAGTCTGTCTTCAGCAAGAGTTTTATATCATCTAGCTCCTGTAGCAATTTCGCTGGTATCTCTTTCCAAGCCTGAATGGACAAAATGGTGAGGTGATGGCTTAGTGGAGCAGAGGGCTTCAATTCTCGAGCCGGGCAACTTTTTCCTACGGGTGTCAACTTTGTATTTCTCAACACCCTCATCGGTGTTGGATTACAATTATTAAACAAAGGAGCCCCGTAGAGCTAGAATATCTATGGGGCTTACAGGTGCAAGTAGGAAGTCCTCTAATGGTGTACCTTGGAAAACCCTGAGAGAGGGACTCGGTTGGCTAATTTTTGCATTATTCCGGACAGATTTTAGAGCTCATGAAAAGGAACAGATAAAACACTAATAGGCATAATATATTACAGTAAGTTAATTGATGTGGTTTTGTGCTCATTTCACTCACCGGTATATGCCGTATCATGATGTGATCCAGACCATCCTTGATTGCGATACAGGAGGCATAATTTCTGAGATCTTTGCATATCTTTGCTATCTGAACAAACTTACTCAAGGTAGCCTGCATTAAAAGATACATATGTTTATTGATGTATTCAGCATGGTTAAACATACAGTAAGAAAAAAACTTTGAGACCGTCACAATATTTTTTTGCTTCAGGCTAGGTGAAAACAGTAATCTTCGAGAGTAAAAATTAAAGAATGGCAAACTATCTGGAGGAGACTGGTTGTTAAGTCCTCTACTGAAGATTTTATAAATAAATAAACCTCACAATGACTTAAATTTTAAGTTGTCTTCTCTCATAAATCTTACTATCAGCGATCAGACAACTCTAACATAGTTCGGTAGCGGGTAGGAAATGCTAACTTCGGTTCGTTAATCTTTGAATCCAATCAACAGCCAGGGCGCAGAGTAGACATGACTGCTTGTAAAGAAGATCCCATCGCTGAGAATGCGAGATAAAAATTTTAAGCTGCCCAATGATAGCATACATAATTATATAAAGATTGATGATTTTTACATCGGGTAAACACCCACTAATGTAAGTGCAGAGTTATATAAGAGTTATATAAGAGTTATATATCATTAGATAGCCTGGCATCTCCATCTCCTTAGGCCTTATAGATATTTTCTGGGTTCAAAACACATATCTATGGTGCACTTACCTTTGGATTGCTGGCAGTTATGATCTCAGCAGTGACCCACTGAGATATAGCATTGGAGTGGTTTATCATCTCCATAACCGGTGTGTGCAGTAAGTAAGTTGCCTGGAATAGTGGTTTACTTTGCCGGCTAGATGGATCAGGCTGCTGCTGGTAGACATTACTAGCTAACCACGGTCCAATACCCTGGGCCAGAGAATCCAAGAAGCTGACGGGGTGTATACCCAGGAACAGCTCCTACAAAGTCAATTTAAAATAGAGACCATGGTAATAGTATAAAAGCCATACATTACTTTCTCAATGCAAAGAACCTACATGCACATACAGAAAATGTCTCAACTGGTTGACCTGGTATGCTTGGTGCCATTAACATGCAGTAAGATGACCATCTGTGGTAGTCTATAAATTGAGGGGTGACGTTTTTTTATTATCTGTTGGGATGTTTCTCAAACGTCTACTGAGATGATTAGATGCTTTGAAGCTCTGACCTGGTCTAATATAGTTAGCTGTTCAGCTATTTCGGATGCACTCTGATCGGAGAGTGTAAAATCAATCTCCCTGGACATTTTAGAAGAAATCGGTGCGGAAGATTTCCTCTTTGCTCCAGCACATGAGACTAGTCCAGCTCGTGTCTTTTGATACTGTACGCACGCCTTACCACTTCCGATTGTTAGAATAGTTCGAGTAGAGTTCCACTGAAAGAGAATGCAAACAAACTCTTTTTAGACCTCCTGCTTTATATATTTGTACTGGAGGAGACTAAAATTTAGGCCTTTTCGACCCTGAATATTGTGACCTTCCATATAAACGGGCCTTTATTTATATAATACACCAGATTGTAATAATTTTAGCCATCTCAAAAATCATACTTTTATTTCAAAGGTTTTGTTTCTACCAAAATGTGAACAATTTCATTCTGACACCCCCGAACACATCCCATTACACATCTACAGAGACGAGGTAGTCATATCTACAAGACAGCATAACACTATGGTTCAATATACCGTGTCAGGATGATCGGCAAAACGGTACAGGTGGTGAGAAATCCATAGTAAATGAAACAGAAGATAACAGAACAGATGAGTGGTGTGATTGCGTGGTGAATGATTGAAAGGAACTGTTCCCCATGTCATTAGACATGGATCAGCAAGCCCAAGTTATGAGATACTGGCACATTATTTGATTAGTGACAGCATGTCATTGAGTTGATCATCATAAACAGAAAGAGATTCGCCAAGTGGGGAGAATACAGGCGATGAAAGCGTTAGCACGGGAGCCCGTGCTAACAAGCGGGGTTTAGCCAAGCATTATGCATGCGTATGATCTTTCTCCGATGATGCACGCAGGGAGTTATTTATTCAGGCGGACACACAATGCAAATAAAACTGATTTGCAGAGCCGTTACGGTGTTGGTTGAACATAATCAAATTAATAACTGAAAACTGGATAATGAATGGTACACGGAGCGAGTAGTACGTTTTTATATTGGGTTACTATGACATACTTTACTGTCCTCGCATAGATCATCACATTCTGATCGTCGCAGAATGCTTGACGATCGTCGGACCTAAATGGTGTGAGAAATTACAGAAAGCGTGATGGAAGAGTGAATCAGTCATTGGTCTGGTAAACAGGCTGGAACAACCAGTTCAGAATTACAGCGCCCACGGTGGGAATTGAACCAGGGACCTTTGGTTGTAGGCACGGCACGGTATCCACTTAATCCCTTAATCTCAGCATGGATTATCAAATCCTTGGATGTCAGGGGCCAGATTTTGAAGTTATGGGCATCCCATTTTCACTGTCTCACGTTGGAGTGGCATGCAAAGAGCACAATATCATCTCACCGTGATATTTTCATCAAGAATATCATCCAACGATTGTAGCGCGGCGGCCATTATGGTTATCGGCGACACGCCAAGTACCAACAGGGCGAAGTTCGTCTAAGACAAGACTATCAGTGTCATTCCTTTAATTATTTAAAGATGATTCATAATTTGGGATTAAAAACTGTGTGTGGAACACATTTCATGGATACGCCTACACTACAGAAGAAATAAGCTAGGAGCCAATCAGTGGTAAGAACTCACCTTCTTTGTAAGCTGATTGGATGTAACTTCTTCTTCTATATACGGTACTTCCTCTTCTTCTGGCAACGGATCAATAAAATGCTTCCCTCCATTTGTGACCTTATCACCTTCAAGGTCATCAAAAAGCCGTAGCAGCTCCTCGCCTTTGTCAGTTTGTTCCTCACACACCTGTGGTATCACACAAGGTCATGCGGTAAACAAAGGGTCAGCAGGCAGCACAGGTTGCATAGTTAAACTAACTAGGATTTAAGGGCCATTTCCTCGGCCTATTCATCATGATTTTGTGAGTGCTAGGAGACATTCATTGGCTAAAGTAAGCTCCTTCTTCTTTCACATAGATAGCACCGCCGCGAATGCAGGTGGCCTGTCTCCATGATGGCCCATGCTGTATCCCTTAGACGAAATAACTCTAAGGGTGGGCCTCCTTCTTTTAGAGTCTCAATCCAAATCTGATAAGGGTCAAATGACAGAGTGGTACCAAACTGAGGAAGACTACTTCACTATCCACTGAGCTAGCATTCCACGCTGATGTCGCACCTATAGTAATCTTCCTCTAGGGGAGGATAACTCTATGTTCCTACCTCATCCTGGATAAATGTGACGAGCACAGACCCTCTGACTTTCTCATTCTTGAAGTCACACGTGTAGTATGAGGAGAGCCAAAATGTGAAAAGGTCCAAACACCTCTGCATTATATTCCGCCGATTATCACATTCCGGCATTCTGTAAAAATAGCATCAAGCGAAATAAAATAATGGATGGCGGCTAACATGTCTAACATCTTGTCGTAATCATGATTAAATATTGTATGTTGAATAGGTACAGATATACAGTAATCTACTACAAGGCTCCTACATGCTGTCCATCCAGTTACAGTTGGACCCGCTTTTCGGAAACACGCCGTTGCATTCCCACTTCAGTGGTTGGACTAGCCCGGCTCTAATTAGAGGAGCCAGCACAGACACTCGACAATTTAACTTGTCAAGAAATAAACAGAACGGAGTTGCAGCCTTTAAAAGAATTAAGCTTGCTTGTTGCAAAGTGACGCAGTCTGCTGCTAGAGACGTAATACGATGCTCGAATGTGGCAACAATACAGTATCGCTGAATCTGGGGCTCTAAGGTATAACCCGATTAGTCCACCCAATCGCTGATTGGCTGAGTAGTATCCAATAGTACCATTTCTTGGGCGAACAAGTACAGCGACGGGTATACCAGGCCCCTCACTGTCTCCTGTTTCCATAAATCATGAGGTAATTATCTTGGTATAATCTTTGGTTCTAATTCAATAATGTAAAGCAAAGTGACCACACTTCTTTTCAAACAGAATTGTATAGCAAGTGTATAATTGAGGAGTTACCTCCCATTGTCCACAGACAGTTTTTGCACGTAAAAGGAAAACAACATGCTGCGAATGTTTGAACAAAAGAATACTATCAGAAATGTATTAAACAACATCTGTGAGTTTAACAATACATCTTCTTGGTGGTCCTAAGTGGTTAGATATATAGAAGCACCCTAGTGGTCAGAGTGAGTAACAGACAAGTCAGTTATTGGCACAGGTATGCGTCAGATCGTATAATTCCGGGTATTTATGTTAATGAACACTTTTTAGCGCCTGCCTGCACTTACGCGCGGCTGCATGGCTCGAGGGACTGATTTCAAATTACCACCCGGCGTAGTTTTGTGCCAACTCGGCTTTTCTCGACTACCTGAATGAGGATTACCGAAGTTGTTTAGGTATTGGTTAATTAGGTTAAATTAGAGCTCAATAGTGCTGTTAAGAGTCATCGGAGTTTAGTGTCCCATAAATTGAAGGGTTTCGTTAAATTGAGGTTTGTACTCTCCTTCTCACCGCAATAGACCAACCAATAATAGCCAACCAGGCATAACACTTTTGACAGTCATCTTAAGTATCCTGTCAAAAATGCACTCTTGGACACATGTTATAACATCATCTTTCCATTAAGGGCTAAATTGCTAACTAGGCATTAGGTAATGATAAGGGCACTTACTTGCGAGCTGCACTGTATTTCCCAGTCAGGAAAGATATCAGATCGAAAGGCTTCATCACATATCGATAGGAATGGAAGAATTCCAGAATATATCCAGAAGCCAGAGCCCCACTGAAAGAGAACAGTCTCAAACATAACACTTAGTGGAAGGGTACATCCGCAAGAGGGCTAGGATGACGGCTGAGATGAGGGTACAGGGTAGAAGCATGAGAGGCAGACCAAGGACGAGAACGATCCAATGAAGGAAGATATGTTGATATGGAGCCTCTTGGACAATGATGCTGAAGGCAGAATGAGATGGTGCGAAATCCCACAATAAATATGCGGTCAAAGAAAATCATCCGACTCAACGTGCCACAAGCTATTCAACAGCACACACGCTTTATATCCATATTTATTCCTTGAACTGTTCTGTTCTGAAATTCCACAGCGAGTCCATTTATTACCTGTGTTTGATATAAACAACATTTTTGAGAGAACTCTTCGAGTGCTTAACGGACTTCTCCTTTTATACCCTGATCAGTGTTAGGAGTATGCAGATATTGAAGTCTTACTGAGATACTGAGTCTTTGACAGATCATTTCTAAGGATGGGTCGCACCCCATAAATTTTACAGGGTGGAACACCAAGAGGTGTTCCAACAGGGAATTGAACCAGGGACTCTTGATTCTAAGCCCAGTGATCCACCCCAGTGATCCACCCCAGTGATCCACCCCAGTGATCCACCCCAGTGATCCACCCCAGTGATCCACCCCAGTGATCCACCCCAGTGGACTAATGATTTCATTGGAATCTAGCACACATTAGAAAATGTTAGAAATACTTCTTAAAGCTGTCCTTAATCAGACTTACTTGGCAAACAGGTAAGACATGAGTCCCAAATGACTACCAGCATATAGAACTTGAGTTTCACGTTTGGTGCGAGAGTCCTTGCGAGCTTGAAAAGCTAATTCGGGATTGAAGTCTTGCTCCACCAGTAGGAGAGGAATAGATGCTCTAGTGAAGGAGTAAAGCAGAGAGATATCCAAAGACATCTGATCAGCGAGCAGCACCTGCAACGACAAGAGCTTACAGTCAGCGTGGAGTCATTTAGTCTGGTTTTACGTGAGATCAGTATTTCGGGTGAATTTTTGGGCGGGTTTCCGAGGGATATGTTTTGGGTGAGTTTGTGTTTATACGAGACGCCAGAGCCCTGTCAGGGGTTCAACAGAAGGCAGCTGACGAAATGGAAAAAAGTGGTAAGCATATATCTAAAGGCAGCCAAAGGTCCCGATTATGTCGACCACTGTGATCAGCAATAATAGGAAGTGATTTTCCTGACCAAAATAGTCGATATTGTTCACTCAATAAGCCATCATTTTTGCAGCTCA
>Ga0224501_10002602_pt1 | contig 14186 bp, 8 predicted proteins | sample SF_Oct11_sed_USG_4_FD_169105 | JGI IMG/M metagenome (GOLD analysis project Ga0224501, IMG submission 169105) | Sediment microbial communities from San Francisco Bay, California, United States - SF_Oct11_sed_USGS_8_1 | ecosystem: Environmental > Aquatic > Marine > Sediment | place: USA...
GGCGATCCAGGAACCTGCCACCCTCTTTATGGTGGAGGGAGTGGTGGCGATCCAGGAACCTGCCACCCTGTTTATGGTGGAGGGGGTGGTGGCGATCCAGGAACCTGCCACCCTGTTTAATGATGAAAACCATCTCAAAGGACAATTAAAGTTTAAACTTGATTTCTCTCACCGTTACGAACCCCCACTGTTATGAGCACATGGTCATTTAGTAAAAATTTTGCAGCCGTGTCTTGTAAGTCATATAAATTGTACCTTTAACATAACGACGTTGAACTATTTGGGAAGAATTTTGTGATGCAATGCTCAGAGCTCCTGGTGACATCGCTGCACCTCCAGGCGATGTCATTGCTGCTGTTGGTGACATCACAGCGCTACATGGTGACATTAATGCGCTGCATGGTGACATCAATGCACTACATGGTGACATTTGTACGGAGTCATTGCCAAAATGCATGCGGCAGGGTGGCATAGTGGTAGCATGGCTCATCATCGAACCATCAAACGAGCACATCTACAAGGCAAATATGAGAGGTCAAATTTCCGACCAACCAGGCATATTCAGTTTTAGTCATCCCAACCCATCACTGATCTGTGTTCCCATCAGTACATAAATACAATCTAAACTGTAAAGTTCATACGAGAATAAACTGGTGACACCTTCAAGTAGCTGCGTGTAGCTGCTAAAGTGTCAAATTGCAGATAAAAGTGGGCCTTGGTCGGTTATTCTAGTGATTATGGAATCTCCACCTGGCTGTCAACCTCAAACAGTATCCAACTGTGTTACACTAACCGTGGGTGGTGCAAAGTGCTGAGGCAACTTCTTGTCCTGGTCACATGACCACCTGCTGCCGATGATGACAGGGAAGTGAGAAGCGTCTGCAGATGATTTTTCAGCTGCTGTTAACATCTTCTCTAAATTCTCACAGTGGTTTTTACACTGCAATGATAGTGTAAAAATACGTTCATGCTTTATGGGTTAGGAATCGCCCATTCCCCGCCACCCACCAAAAGGCCAAATCACTTAGATTGGTTAAGGGTAGCTACTTGGAGTTATCCATACCTGTTTGACATGCTGCCACATGCGATGTACCTCCGATGACAGTAAGGTAGAGTCAGATTCTGCTCCAAAACTTATGTTCATTCCATTACTGTCTATGACCTTCACATGATCTGATGTTATAGAATACTTCGGACCTGAAAGCAAAGCATGACCCTACAGTTATTGTTCTGGCATGGCTAACACCATCACTTGATAGAAACCACCTGGACCTTGGCTATGGAAGCCGAGCTGTGCCATAATTTCGATCTCTTTGCCGAGCTGCGCCAATCATAGTTTGATTGTCGGGGCTCGTCTACCACTGGGGCTCAAAATAAACTGGTGTCCAACAAACAGGATACTTTTTTATATGAAAACTATTTACTGTTGGCCCTGGTGTATACCTTGATAAAATACAGCCTCAAAGTCCGTTTTCGACTCCATCAACATGCATTTGGCTTGATCTGAGAAGTATGTGACCTTCGGAGTCTTTGACTGCACCATTCGGATGAACCTGTAAAACGCGTTGCATGATGACCATCGTCAACACCCATGTTAAGCTGAGTTTACATTGCATGATTACGGCTAGTGTAATCCTGTCGTTAGAGAAATCCTGTCATTTCATTATTTATGAATGACAAGATGGTCAGTGTTAGTTAAAATGCCAACATCTAGTACCGTTTTTGCAACAGCTATAAATACAACACACTCAGACGGTGTCCTTGAAATCCATTTTCATTACAAAATGTACAGAGCACAAAGTGTATACCCTTAATTAGGTTGATATTTGAATTCAATGGACCCAGACATTAGCTGCCCTCCTGAAAGCTCACTATCACGCGAGAATCAATATATATATATCGGTCCTGGGGTGTCTTCCGATTCCATTGTGTAACTACCTGGAGTTGCACCCCTAATGCGTCAACATGCTTTATCAGTAGGCACTTGACCTTGGCTTGGGGACCTGAGGGCAAAAGAGCTGTCCCAATGCTTGGCTTCTTCTTCCAAATATTCTGGAGCTAGGGTTTAATAGATCGAGAAACTCACTCTCACGACATGAAATGGGTCTCAACTCAGGTTCATGCTATTGCAACCCTATTACTCAACCAGTGCTGCCCTGCTATTGGAATAAATAATTTACCTGGCAGCATACAAGTATTTCTTCCAGTATTTTCGTGGTAAGCTTCCATAGTCATAGGTGTGTGCTGTCTCTGGCACCTCCACTGGCATATCAGAGTCAGATAGTAAAGAATCCCTCGGAGGTCTGTATACGGACACCTAGATAAGATAGTAACATGTCACTGGATAATATGAGATTATGGATCATTTTGTAAACAAGGATTTGCCTTAATAATGTCATCCACGTAAAATAAATTAACTTAACTTATGTTCTTTCAAATGCCATGCGCAGTGTCTCCCATAGAGAGGGACACACTACGGATGGCATTTATGGGAATAAATTCACCAAAATGTGCACGGAAGTGAAACCAGGAACATGTTGCCCTAATCCAAATGATCGACCTCATACTCGGCAATGAGCAGGTTCTATTTACTAGTTTTATATGTATGTTACCTAGATGTCGACTTACAGTGGTGCCATTAGGTGATATTCTCATTACTTCTGTAACCTGAGCAACCTGACATTTTGACTTGAGAAACTCGAGACAAACCTCTCCTCCATCCAGAATATTAACCTACGAAGTAATACACACACACATGGGTATATGGTACTGCAATTCTAAACCTATACGAGGTGGTGGCAATGATGGCACAGGTGTGGACAGCTTTAAAAGGGGAAAACAAAGGTCGGGTGATTCACATGGATGTTGTGACTGATATTGAATACACCATAAACATGAGTATGAGGACAACCAATACTCCGGTATTATTGAGAAATAAATATATAAACAGTCTCAATTAAGGCAAACAGCAAAATCTATTTTATGGCATCTTGTAACACGACTAGCAAGAAATGGTTGTCAATATGCAAACGCGGGCAGCCGTTTTTAGACTTGGAGTTTGTGTTTTCAGATGAATGACGGACTGATTGCTTTTCACGTGTTTGGCATTTCGAGATAAGGAGTTTGAATTTCCCACACTACCATACAACCTTGACTAATTACTTTTCTACAAAGGGGGTGGATTCAGAATGATGTGTCAATATAGGGGTACAGACAGTTCAGCCTTTCAAACCGTATTGAGTCATGGAAATGTGAGGCATATGTGTACATTGTATGAACTTCAGCTTTGTATGTGTATTAGAATAAAAATAGAAGAGTGGCTTTATTTGCCAGTTTTTCATTAAAAAAATAATGAGCCCTGTTGATGGGGGAGGGTGCTAATCCACCACTGACATGCCTGCTGTTCATGTAATGGGCTGTTGGATTTGGCCGTGATTTAGCTTGTAAACAACACAACTACCTGAAGAATGCATTGAATTCTTAGGACGCTTGTTTCAGGCAAACAAAAATGGGCTTGGGTTTCCTAACGGTCAACATGAATGAAACGTTATGAACTTGACAAGGATAGAAATACTAGCTTGTCTGGCTGTCACATTTGGGGTCAGCTTATAAATAACAATGTGACCTCCCGAATAGTGCACTAAATATGTCACGGATCATTGAACGCTTAGCCTGAATGATTAGATCCAAAATCTTGCCGGAGCGGGTCATTGTTTAAAGTGTACAGGTTCTCCCATATGGTCTAGTGGTTAGGATTCCTGGTTTTCACCCAGGCGGCCCGGGTTCGATTCCCGGTGTGGGAACCTCTTTTTAAGCCAGCACTTCACACGAACAGTATAGCGCCGTGAAACTGGATATGCAAAAATTACATTGGGAGTACAGACCATATAAAATATCTTCAGTAACAGTGAGATTAAGAATTCATATTGAATGGTGATCTATGAGGTTATTTCCGGCAGATGGCCGTCCACATGAATGAAGCCCATATATATGGTACCAGATACATAACCTGACATATCATCTATATAAGATCTTTTTACCTAGAATATACTTCACTGCGGGGTTTTTGAAGTTTACTCCCTGTTTCACACAGAGATTTTGTCGGAGCTCTGGAGTGAACTAAGGTGGGATGCTTTTCTTGTCACTACGATTGACCATTAGATTGGGATTAGAACTAATGACTCCTGCTCACAAGGTGCACATGCTAGACACAATGGTTACTCCCAATTTGAGATTGACACTTGAAACTACTTCTGCGGGATGACTGCTCGCCCATAATGATTTGGCTGGTATGGTGTCAACTGCACCCGAAACCCCTACATGCAACCCGCATGTACATGTATATATTAAAGTGAAGTATTCATTAGGTAAAAAAAGATGTTATATAGATGATATGTCTGGTACCATATACGAGACTTCTTCCATGTGGACTGCCATTTGTCGGAAATAATGCTATTTCTGTCAAATCTAACGTAGAAGTTGTATGGAATATTGTGACCATGCTCAATAGAGTTTAACAATTTTCTCTATTTTGGGATTTAATCTCCTTTACCCGCATTTGCAATTCTTGGCACTCTCTTTGGTGTAAAGGGAACCCGGGCCACTAGGGTGAAAACCGGGAATTCTAACCACTATATCATATGGGAGAACCTGTACACATTAAACAATGGCCCGTTCTGGCCAAATTTTGAATATGTACATGCATATGCAAATTGAGTACTCACTATAGCATTCCTTGTGCGCTGTCGTATCGGTCGTAATCTCTCCACATTAAACGGTTGAAGTTTTTCTGTTCCGCCATTTGAGCTGCTTGGTGTCAATGGGCAGCTCAACAAACCACCTGCAAATGACCATCAATCAGTTCGGGTGATACAGACCGTGGGTGCTAACACATTTCCTTATCGTCAATAGCGATAAATGAAACTGAAATGGTCAAAAGTGGGGCATTTGCTCTCCACCGCTAGCGCGCTGCAGACTAAAGCTATTTTCAGCGGTAGCTGAGCTGCAAGCGCCACATATATCAACAGCCCACCAGTGATCCTGCCATGCCACTTGCTGACTGCCATGTGGTTACCACTGTCATGTAAACTCTCCATAGCTTGCAGTCAAATAAAGTCCCGCCTGAGATTCAAATATTGACCGCAGATGGAAGGCAAACATTTATCAATTCCTCCATTAGATTTAAACCAAAATCGTAAACCAGTTAACAGAATAATATATTCATTATTCTCATCCATAGACTCGAATAACTAATCACTTACATTCATTGAACTTTATAATATCGATCCAAAGAAATTTGCATAGTTTGATGCATCATTCTATTGAAGCAAAGCATCACGAGGTAAAATTATACAAACCTTCATTTTTCTCGGGTGAACCCGGATGTAACGTAGGCAGCCTCATGACAACGGTCACTACCTCTCTACAGCTCCGTATCTGATCGTGTAATGTAATGTAATCTTTACCAAGCTACTGATACCTCACTCAGTTATTTGAATTAGTATACCTAATCACACAATGAGGCTCATTCAGGTCCGTATTGTGAATTTTGTCATGACTGAGTGTGTACTTAGGCTAACTGGCAATGAGTGATATCAACACTTGAAATGAGCTTCAAGTTGAATTGATGAAAAGAAGTTTGAGGAAATTTAATAGGCTTTGCTGATCTCAGACGATGCTTCAAATGATGGCCATTTTGTTTGTTTTTATAACCTTTTGCCGTAGGGCCTATCTGAGATCGCGAGTACAAAAAATGTCCATTGATGTATGGGGCATTTGTGTATGTAATAATGCATGTATGAAGTGGACTTTAATTACCCAAGACACGCTTAACTGATGTAAACAAACTGGATAGTGTGTTATAGGCTTTTTCCCAGAGGGATTTTTTTTAAATTTCGAGTAGACAAAGTTATGCACTTACTGACGGGAGTCTTAGTGCAAATGAGTTGATTCTATTTAGAGATGTTGGAGAACAACACCTAAAGAGACCTACACTGCTGCATAATTATGAGCAATTTGCAGCTCAATGTTTGAAAATAACGCGATAAATATAACCAAGTAGAATAGCCATTGTCAATTTGGTGGCATTGATGGAGGTCCTTGATAGATCTGATGATGAAGTTTCTTTTCTCTACCAGTCATTCTTTGATCCAGCTCCCATAACAGAACTACACCATACAGCCATATTCAGCGCAATAGCTTCACGGCGGCACCTAGCGGCACCCTGCTGGGTCCTGGCTAAATCTCTATGAGCCTAACGGTTGTCTCCATCTTTGACTTACCTCTCACCCGATGTATCTTCCTGTTCATGTCGAGAGGTGCCAAGATAATATCAGGCTTTCTGAGCACCTCCATATTGCTGCTCGAAGCAATATGGCCGAATTCTGGTTTCAGCTGTTGGTAACTTTTGTCGTCACCACAGCATAAACTAAAATAAAACAATAAAAATATACTCAAATCATGTCTGGGGAGCATGGAAGAGAGAAATTCTCTCATCATAAAGTTTCAGGACATTCAGCAGATTCGTAAATGAGATTTTCAAAATTGACTGCATGAGTGTGCTATGTTTTCCATTGACATGCCTCATCTTACAAAGTAGAGGGATATTGAGGCTATAGACACCCATCCCAATCGATCTTCACCAGACTCGAGGCTTCACAGTGAAGTTGGGAGGAGTTGGCACTATTTGAGACTTATACGAACCCCACCAGAACCCCACGAAGCCGACTACAGTAACTCAATGAAGTTCTGAATCTTGCCACAGATGTGGGCTAACCTTTGGGGATTTGTGATGGGCTGTATAAACAAATGTGGATTTGATCCAATTTAAAAGACTGAAAGCTTATTAATATCCTCACAAAAAGTCAGAAAAAGGACTGAGGCTATCAATTATTTTATTCAAACATAACCGCGTCTTAGACCAAGGTGAAAGATAGAACATGCTCGAGTGTTATGATGTTTGTCCAATAAACTTATCAGTGAAAAATCGCAATAAATATGCCAATGCCTTATCTCAACATTACACAAGGAGACAGACAAGTAGTGCTTGTAATCTTAGTCTGGCTTTAGGTACACAAGCCAATTAGAAAGAGATACACTGTCATAATTATCGTGACACTAGTGTTATTTCAAATGTAGATAATTTACAGGAATTCAAGTGCAGTTCCAGTTCCAGGAAACCATCATAACTTTTGAACTCTTCGATGCATGTGTGTCATGATATATATGGGACTATTTTTCATACAGAAAACATGATTCAGTTGCATGGAGATGTTTAACGACAGGTAGCCATTTACTCAGTTTTACCAGAGATTCTGTAAGCAGCATTCAATATTAGCTATTTGTGTAACTCGAAGAATTCCTGAACAAAGGATTGTATGTTGGAAGCTGTGATAGCACTGCTTAATCCATCACGGAGAAGCCATGATCTGCATATGTAAAGTTACCTTAAAATGACGTGACAAAGCTAACATAATTTGAAGAGCATTCATTCCTAAATAACATTTTCACTAATCTTTTAGCATTGGTAATCTGTTCTGTCAACTTTACTAAAGCACTTTGAAACAAGGTAACAATGCAACATCAGATTTTATCTGGACTGGAATACAAACTGTACAGCCAGAAACTTGGTCTCGAAATCTTATAAAAGACTATACATACCAATATGCTGCGTGGCTCAGATAACTGATCCAGATTAATGACGATCAGAAATCAAACAGAAATCCCAGACTGAAAACTCAGTTTAATTATATCAAATCTTTTGTTATTTTTTATCAAATAAACGCACAGTGTTTCACCAGACCTGCCATATGGTGTTTTATTCCTCTCTCTCACACTGCTCTCCATTTTATTGGTAGTAGCCATTCTATAGTTTGTACATAATCGGATTAGGATTACGGAGATAGAGGCCCACCCATAGAATACCAAGTTTATAGGGGCAAATCATGGACCATCCTGAGAAAAAGCCATGTGATCTTATGATCCTATGAAACTCATACACATACCTAGTGGGAGGTATTGGCAGATCTGTTTTAAAATCTCCTACTTTAACGGGTCAAACAAACAGGAGTCATAACACAATGATTTCACAAACAATCGGTGATAAAAGCAGGCAGTTTAAATGAAACAGTTACTTTAGAAAAGCCAAGCGCCTCTACATACTCTTCAAACTGTCTGAGATTTGAATATTTTGTGTTCTTTTAGCGTGTCTTATGAATAGAAACTAAACACAGGAAAAAGCTGAAAACATGCGACCGGTCCGAGTTGCCTCGGGCTAAATAATTGATAAGTGGCTCTGCGGTCAGTCATAGTTATTATCATCTGCTGCTTGGGCTCCATACCAATGGTAACTTTGAATGAGCGTTGTCTGCATATCCTCTACTATACTAATTGTGCTCCACTAGTAAGAGAATGAGTTTAATTTTTACATTTTATGACAACTCACCGAAATTAGCTGTCAGTTGTTGCTTGCTGAGTATAGCAGTTGGATACAGAGTTGTCAGGTACAGAGTGATGGCTCTAGTGCTGTTGAACTCTGAGCCCTTACAAGGTCCATGCATGGGCGCTGATCACCAAGGTGTGCCGCGGTGCATTAACCGAAACAATTCATCGGGCTGAGTTCACATCCTTATACACATGTACAAACTAAAGACTGTGTCCTTTCGTGGTATAATCTTTGTGCATAAAAAGCCTTCTAAAGAAAGGGTTTGTTGTTAGAGCCTTTCCCATGTGGTTCTCGAAATCTCTGTTGATGAAGCAAGTCACCCTGTACTTGGGAAACTTATACATTACAACTGCCACACACTACACAACCCATTGAAATTGTCGATAGAACTTGTTAGTTTGGGAAAGTTCCATAAAGATCTCGACTGATGGAGAAAATGCCATGAGGTGATAACTTCATGTAGATTAGATTCAATCTAAAAGTTGCAAAAGGGAAATGCATTCGGGATAGTTTAATTATCACGGCGGTAGTGTCTAGTCGTGTAGAGCGGACAGTAATAAAGTAATTTCGTGTCTCCATGACAGAACAACTGTCAAGAGTGGTGCAATAATTGGCCTGCTGAATCTATTTGACTAAGGATTTCCCCGGGGTAAGTCATTAGGAGAGTTTCTGTTTGCACCCCTGTACCCCATAGAGAAGGTGAAACCAGGGACCCCTCCCCCCGACTATCCACAAAGTCATAGCTTCACCGGGTAAATGACAGACATACAGACATCACAGACAGTGAATGACTCTAACCTGAACCTAGAATGCTCTCACACATGTGAGGGAGGAAATCAAAGAGGTTTAAATATAGCTGGCACAAGGACAGATCTCCATAGGTATTACATCACAATTATCATCCAGGGCACTTTTCATGCCACACAAGATATATGTACTATATGATCTAATTATGCAAATACAGTGAGGCTCGGTGTGTATCATATCATCAAGGGTGTCCAATAATAATCACTGGAAGGGCTCTGAATAAATTCCTTTAGTCGGAATAGCTTTGAAGTATATGTGCTGTAACAGCTCGATCGGCCAGGAGCAGGTTTGGGGATCGAAAAAGCAACCTGATATAAATTGACCATGCGTAGTTATTAGCTGCCATCACAGTGGGTACTGCTTATTAAAACATCGCATGTGTGCCGCTGAAAAGGCACTCTATGTACTAGGCACTCTGTGCATGGTGCGCTGTACTCTGTGCATTGTGCACGGCACTCCTGTGCATTCTGCGTTGCACTCCGTCTCCATGCATTAGAAGCTGTACTCTGGCATTGTGCGCTGCACTCTGTGCACTATGCACTGTAATCTGTGCACAGCGCTTTGTACTCTGTGAACTGTACGCGGCACTCTGTGCATTAGGCGTTGTGCACCGCTTGATGTCTGCTGTGTATACGTTGTGTATGCGCTGCATTTTGTGCTGTGTGGTGTATACGCCATCCATATCATATAATGCTTGTTGCGCAGAATGTTCATATATAGGCGCGAGCTAGGTGCTGTTATGCAGCAGATCTCATACCATATGCCATGTGTCACTTGGTACATATACCACATCAACTACTAACTATAGTATGTTCATTCGTTTTGCAATCAATATGTTTCATTTGTCCTTGACATGGGAGACTTCAGCTGCCACTGGTATGGCTGCTTAACTATCAACTTGCTACCCTATAGCAGCTGAAATCCTGGTGTTGTCAAAAATTAGAATCATTATATACTTTCTATACTTTCATATATTATTAGTTAGCATCAAATTGTAATAAGTGATATTATATAGATTAGACTTTTTACGCGTATCCTTTTATCGGCTTCATTTCGTACCACCAAATCACTCCTTTGACTGTTTATACTGCACAGTTTCGTTTGTGTGCATGGTCATGGAGTGCGGCTTCCTAGCTAACAGGGAGGTCTGGTCAGAGCACTGCAGTGAATTAAGATAGAATGCTCATCTTATCACCATCATAAAATTTTCTGAGATTCGAACCCACAATACATTGCACCCAAACCCTGATTCGAGCCAACACCCCACGTCTTCTTCACAGAAACGCTGTTGGCAACATTAGCATCAGGCTGCAGGTTGGTTCAGACAGTGCACTCGTGCTAAATATCTCCAACTGGGAGTGAAAGCACTTTGTAACTTTCATGGGAATTCAACAACAAGTTGCTCGGATCCAGGATGGAAAGAATGCTGGCTTGGACCCTGGAGAAAACTGAGATCGGTAGTTGGTATTTAGAAATTTATATCCCTAGAGTAACAAGCGATAAGCGTTATACATTTGAAAAGCTATCCAATTTTTTCTGGCTTGCCCAGAATGTAATGAGCTGATTTGCCTTGATGCGAGAATTACTCAAATGCCAATACCTAACTGTGATTTGATATACTGTACCTACGTGTAAATTTTCAATAAAACGCCCGGTATTAAGAAAAAATACCTGGCTGGTGCCGAAAAGCACCAAGCCTAATATTGAGGAGTTGTGGCCTATCATTTATCCTACATACTCAATAACTTGTATATACATGCGGCCTTATGTTTTCATTTTGCCTGTCGATCTAATTTTCCCAGCGCTGTCTACTCTCGTTACATGTAAATCAATCATGCGCTAAATCTTCATCATCTGAGATTTGTTTGCGGTAAGTTGGCCCATATCCCTGAGCGATTCTTTGAGAGCTTTAGTAAGAGCACATGCATTGATTTTTTCTCAGAATGATACACGCTGTAATCATAATGATGACTACGCTGTGAACAAGCTACATGGGTTCCTATCATCCTCTTTGGAGTATCCAGATACTACTGTACGCGGCGCTCACATCAATTGCATTGGTCGTCTTCATACTATTCGTACAGCAACTGACTCTGTGAATAGTGCAATACTTTCAAATCTCGTGAGTCTACCAATCTATCCAGACTTTTCTATGTTTATAACCAACAAATGGATTTCATAGATGGCTTGGATGTTGACTTAGAAAGCGAATCTTATCATCCGGGAAGCACAATCGTGGGTTATGTCCTGCTCTCCTGCTTGACAAATACTAAAATCAGAGGTAAGTCATATAGGGTGTGATCAAAGTCAAATCAAGGTGAGCTGCCAAAGGAGGGTTTCTCAGGGCGCATCCCTCCACGCTTTTTGATTTTCCATGCTCCTTTTCATCTCTACCTGAGTGCTTCCATTACTGATGTCATCCACCATCCTGAATCTTTTCCGTCCCCTGAACCGCTTTCCTTCCAGCCGTCCTTCCAGAGCGTGATCATTGTACCGCGTTTTCTACTATCCATTGAGTATCCTGCCTCTATAGCAGTTTTGCTAACATATGAGCTTATGTATGTACATAGTAATGGCGTGTACTGAACTCTCGCCGAATTATTATGCAATGAATATTTCTCAGGCGTTCATTTGATCCCTTTTATGCTGACAGCGGCTAACATATTCTAATTGTATACTATCATGAAAAACTCAGTCGTTTATGTCACTTTATTATATCATACAGTCAAGTGCTAATTCTATACAAAAAAAGATCTCTGAGAGGAGAATGGGTTGTTCGCGTAATAAGCATTACCTAACATGACAAGATAATTGTCCTTCACAGCTGCGTCACTGTAGTCAAAATTGAAGAGCGGTGATGTTTTAGAACCCACTGGTGTTTTTTCACCGTAGACTATATCAATATGAGCATGAGGTTCTCTATCAATATGAACATGAGGTTCTCTATCAATATGAGCATGAGGTTCTCTATCAATATGAGCATGAGGTTCTCTATCAATATGAACATGAGGTTCTCTATCAATATGAGCATGAGGTTCTCGCATAATTCCCAGCTTCTAGCTCTTCAGTATAGGTTTCAGTTTACTGTGATAAAAGAGAATGTAGGGGAAAGCAATTGGCAAACCTGTTACTTTGTGTACAGTTCAGCATCATTTACAATTTCTAGATGGCTATTATAATCTGATGTTTTATGCCTATATACATTTGTATCCATAGTAGAACCCTCTCTGATTCTATTAGCTCTGGAAAACCCATAGAGATCATCAGTCCTGTGATGCGCTTGTCACGACTCACAGTACTCGCTGGGGCGGTTTCTGTTTGCTGATGATTCCTATACTTGCATGCCATACATTTTTTACATATGGCTTCCTCAACAACGAAGGCCATCGTATAGGAGCAGCTTGTTTATCTGTGCTGCAAACTGGGACTGGTGCTAGATGACTACATGTACATACGACGGTGACACTAGGTGTCTGAGTTGATCATCCTTATTCTCTCCTATCTAGCTGGCAATTAAGTTCCTTAGGGCCATAATTTCAGTACAGTCAACTTTTCCGCCGCTTATTGATCGTGGTAGAATCACGACAAAACAGACAATGCCCCGGTCATTCTTGTCATAGATATTCACACAAATATTATGGTCTTTTCACTGAGTCTTTCACATTTTTACCAGTAAGTAGTCTATTAAGATTGCTGCTTCTAATAGGAAGTATTCAATCAATTTCTTGCTTCACAATGCCATATTTGATTGGGTTCTTGAGTCACTACAGCGAGTCTAAATTACCCATGAAGCTTAACATGGCCGCATTTCTAATTCAATCATTTTCTTTTACACCAACAATACTGAGCCAGAAGTTTGTTTCCGAAACAGTCAATTGTGCCACCCATAGAAAGAGTTACTTTGTGAGTGGATCCTTTTTAATGCTGCGGTCTGAATCCAACAAGGGGTGTAAACCAACGTTATGTCACGCTGGTTGTTGAATCAAGAGCTTTTGGTTCAGTGTGCTATCGACTAGGCTATCGAGAAAGGTTCCATAAAAACCCAATGTAAAGTAGAGTTATCCCATCTGTAAGGTGAGCTGGGACTGTATGGTAACTTGAAAGGTTGTTTGTTCCTAGCTAAGGGCTGGGCGAAGTGGTGGCTTAGAGGGTAGCGCATTGGCTTTGGACCGGGTGACCCAAGTTTCATTCTGAGTACGTGCGCACCAACTCTGTGGGGCAAAACAAACCATTATGATTTTATCCCCGTAAAGCAAGCTGATCCTAACCATGGATTTTGTTACAGGTATCGTGGTAACCCTTCGGGGTCGTGTACAGGTCCAGTGGAGAGTTGTCCGAAATGGAGCAGTTTACACTGTGAGAAATTGCCACATACTTCTCGATAATAAAGTCGTCATATGTGGAAAAGGTAACAAGCATTATCAAGATATTTATGCGAATGAGTGGGGTGATTTACGCGCATGACTTCACACCATTCGTATGCATCTTTCTTTGTTACTGCATATGATATGATTTGTTGTTCAGTCAATGTGTGAAGATACCACGCTATGTTTGTTCATCCAGGTTTGTGCGCATGAGATGGACCGTATTCTTTATAGGCTCAAGTGATCCTAGTAAGGCAAAATGATAGGCAGCAGAGGTTTTCGGTTTTGAAATTACAACTAGTAGGTGTGAAGTGGGTCGTCATTTCAAAAGACCTTTTGGGCTGCACAGAAGTTATCTGAATATGCATAATATCTAGGGATGTCAAACATGAAAATTTGCATTCTGATCATAGTGAAATTTAAGAAACGTTCCTATCACAAATATAAAAAAATTTAGATCTCAAATCAGTAAGGCTGAATAGGTTTATTCGAGTTCCCTGTATGGGGTGGGGTAGCTGTTGTGAAACCGTTCATTAATCAGACGTTCTGTGGAAGAACTTTTCCCACTGAGA
>Ga0224501_10002604_pt1 | contig 14182 bp, 15 predicted proteins | sample SF_Oct11_sed_USG_4_FD_169105 | JGI IMG/M metagenome (GOLD analysis project Ga0224501, IMG submission 169105) | Sediment microbial communities from San Francisco Bay, California, United States - SF_Oct11_sed_USGS_8_1 | ecosystem: Environmental > Aquatic > Marine > Sediment | place: USA...
GGTAAAAGGCTTTAACACGAACAAGGCGAAGACGATAGGACATGAAGTGCTTGAAATGGTCAGGTTGCATGAACGTTTAGATGCTTTTCCAAGCGAGTTAAGCGGGGGGATGATGCAGAGAATTGCAGTGGCAAGAGCTTTAGCCGCTGGTGCCAAACTGCTACTTCTGGACGAACCACTAGGACAGCTGGACGCAAAGGTAAGAAACGAGCTGAGATATGAGATAAGAAGGATGGTAAGGGATTTAGACTTAACGGCTATACATGTAACACACGACCAGTCTGAGGCAATGGCAATTTCAGACAGAATTGCAGTTATGAAGAAAGGCAAGGTTTTGCAGGTTGGAACTCCGAAGGAACTTTACATGAAACCAAAAAGCGTATTCGTAGCTCATTTCATTGGAGAATCGAACTTCCTAGAAGGTTATATTTCAAGCATACGTGGAGAAATAGCAACAATAGAGCTTCGTGGCGGGATAAAAGTTCAAGCGATAGATAAAGACGTGGAGAAGGGTGAAAGAGTGGTCTTAGCAGTAAGGCCAGAAACCTTTGCTATTGAAAGAGGAATTGAGAGAAGTAAAAACTCTGTTTTAGGCGTTATAGAAAGAGTCACTTTTGAGGGAACAAATATACGATATGAAGTTAGACTTGAAAATCAAGATTTAGTAGTAATTGTTAAGCCTTCTCTGGTTGGAGAATGGTTTAATACAGGTGAAAAGGTTACTGTAAGCTTCCCACCTGAAAAAGCCCATGTATTCGCATATCCAGAAGCAGGATTAAAGGAGGAAATATCTGTTGAGTGAATTAATAAAATGGTTTGAAAAGAGAAGGGAAACAAGGGCGCTAACAACTATACAGCGACACCTAGCTTTAACAACGGGAATAGTTGAAGACTTGGAAAAAGCGATAAGTGCAGCCACAAAAAAAGATGTGAAGGAAATGCAGAGATGTGTTGAAAGAGTAGCGAGTAGTGAAAAAGAAGCAGATGCGTTACGAAGAAAGGTTATGGACGAAGTATCAAAGGGTGAACTTTCACCAGTGGACAGAGCAGACTTAATGGACCTTGTAAAAAGAGTAGATATGGTTGCAGATTGGAGCAGAGAATCCACACGTGTACTGGGCGCCATACCAATGGAGCATGTTCCCAACTCAATTAAAGATGGATTCCTAGAAATGGTTAGAAGCGTGAAACAGTGCGCAATTTCCCTTCAAAAATGCGTAAACAAAATGATGACAAAACCTGAAGAAGCACTTCAAGCCGCTGATGCCGTAGAAAGAGAAGAAGAAAAAGTTGATGACATACACGAAAAAGCTAGAATAATACTGGGAAAAGAAGACTTGCCGAGGGCTGGAGTAGCAGTATTAGTAAGCCAGCTTTTCGAAGCCATAGAAATGATTGCAGACTCGTGTGAAGATGCATGCGACCAGGTAAGAGTAATAATGGTTCGAAAATAAGGTGAACAAGCATGGCAGAAACAAGAATTGACATATCAGAACTGAAAAGTGAGGGCGGCGACGTAATCAAAGAATTAGCGGAATTTCTAGAAGAAAAGACGAAAGCTGAAGTTGAAACAGCAACAAACGAAATAATAGTAAAAGGCGAAGGAAAAGCCATTTCCAAAAAATACTTGCGAGTGCTCCTACGAAAGTTTTTACACAGAATCGAATTAAAGGATTATTTCAGAGTGATAGGTGGTAGAGAAAACACTTTGATAGTTAAAGAGAAGAAAATCGCTGAGGAGTAATCTCTATTTCTTTTTGAGCGCCTCACGTTTCTTTTTGGCAAAATCTTTTTGAACCTTAAGTATGTAATGTCTCGCAATGGAAGCATTCTTGTAAGCGTCTAGCAACTTTTCATCAGCCATACAATTTTCAGCTTCATCAAGCAAGTCTTGCGCCGCAATCAGCATTGGACCAACTTCAACCTTTTTAACTTTGGGATTAAGCTTCCATTTTGATTTGTCGCTTTCATCCTGAAATGTTATTGAGAATAGGAATAATGCATATTCTAGTTCTGCTGCAACATGCCAAACGTTATCCGCAAGCGAGTTTTCATCTTTTTTATTCAACGCCAACATTGAGTTTTCCAAGTAAGCCATCGCAGATTTCAGAGCCTTCAATATTTTTTCGTTAGCTGCCATTGTCTCAACTCGTTTCAGCACATTATACCTACCGTCCTTTTTTATTTGTTTCGTCAAACCTGAGTGCTTTCAACTTTTTTCTTTGGCAGTGAAAAAAATTCCTATCAGAATTAAAGCGGCACCGAAGACAAAAACTGTCGCGGGTATCTCTTGGAACAGGATTATGCCTAAAACCGTTGCGCCAATGGGTTCAAGCAATGCCATCGTCGCGGTTTCGAAGGATTTCAGGTTTGATAAGGAAGAAAAATAAAGTGTATGAGCTGCTGCTGTTGGCAATATGCCTAATCCTACCAGCGGAAGGATAATTTCTGCTTCAGTTGGCAATGTTAAAATTTTGTTTGTGGTTGGTATGCTTAAAACTCCTACAATGATAGCTGTCAACATATACATCGGGAACATTGTAGGAATTATAGCCATCTGGTTCCTTATTTTCCTGCCATAATTAAGATAGAAGGCTTCAACTAAAGCAGCCAAAACAGCTTCCAAATCGCCTTTTAGGCTTAGAGAAAAACCTTCCGAATAAGCATTTGCATTCGCAATTCTGGTTTCAGCGTAAGCAATCACGCATACACCTATGAATGAAATCGTTAAGCCTATGATTGCGAGGCGAGATGGTTTGAGGTTGAAGAGGAAGCTTGAGACAAACATTGAGAAAATTGGAGTTGTGTTAACGAGGACCGTTGCGTTTAGGATTGTTGTGTCCTTTACCGCGGATATGAAGAATATGAAATGGAGACCGAGGAAAAAGCTGAGTATAAGGAGTTCTTTTAGATTTTTTCTCACAATGTTAAAGTTGAATGATTTTCTAAAAACAATTAAGATTATAGCTAGGCTTAAGCAAGCGATTATTAGACGCCAGAAGGCTATGTAGAATACATCTATGTTTTGTAGAAATCTTATGAAGATAGCTGCTGTTCCGAAGAGAATTCCGGCGGTTATACCTTCTGTCAGAGCCAGCTTTCTCGTTCTCACATGCATTTGAATGCCCTTTTCACTTTTCAACTGAAGAGTCTTCTATAAGTTAGGTGTCATATACTATTTGTGATTCGATTAGTTCTTTCATGGATTTCATATGATATGATACCGAAAATTATTTGTTCATGGAAAACCAAAACATCTCGGGATACTGTTTGCGGTCATCCAGCCTTTTTCCACTAATAGCGTTCCTTCTTTTTGTGAGTCTTCTTATTTTTTTGTTTATTTTGCCGATTGGTTATACCTATGATGAAACATGCCCAACTTGTCAAGGCAAAGGAACCGTAACTTGTGAAACTTGTCATGGTGATGGAAAATGCTGGGTGTGTGACGGAACTGGCAAAATCTGGTATATGCCGGGCGACGGCTGGTGTGCCGCTTGTCAAGGTACAGGCAAATGTTATACGTGTGGGGGTAAAGGTTGGCACACATGCGAAAAGTGTGGAGGTACAGGTCTTCTTGTACATTGGATGTACACTTTTGCAGGGTCTACAGTTGTTCCTTCCATTATCGGTATATTCTCGTTTCTAGGGTTTTTCGTTCTCAGTGGTTTTTTCTCTGCTTTCTACCTAAGTTTCAATGAATGGATATATGAAGTTGAGGACATGGGGTTTTGGTTCAACCCTAGTTTCATGACTTGGTTGTTTGCTAAGCACCGTAAAAGATGGGCTAAATGGCAAACTGGTCTTAATCTGATTCTAGCAATCTATTTCGCAATCTTACTCTTTTGGTATTTTTCTCTGAAACAGATAACGCAGAAAACATTTGTCACAGGAACCTTACTAAGCATTACAGTTGTAAGTTTGTTTTCCCTAGTCTTCTACAAATCATATATCGCAAGACTCGAGGCATCACCATGATTTTGGGTTCGAACTCCTCTTCTTTTCTGAAGTTTCCTCAAATTTTCTTTGGAGATTATCTCACGATTTCTGCAAGTGTTATTCAACGTCTTAGAAAAATCGTTCTAATCTTTTTCTAATTTTCACCTTATAAAACATTCTATGGACTTCATAAAAAAAGGTTCAGAATAATATGCTCAAATGAGGAAGATTTAATCGTACAATAGAATTACAATGTATTCTTCTACGTAGATGTATCCGAAGTCTGGAAATTCCAGCCAAGTTCCTTCAGTTATCTCTTCATAATTTCCACAGCGCCATACGTTATCTGTCTGTGGTTCAACATAGACAAGCCCTTCTTCACATATTATAGCGTTAAATGCGTGGGCAAATGGTTCATCGAACTGGTCGTAACCAAATACTGCAACTACACCCATGTCCCAATGTTTCAGTTTTGCATGAAGAGAAAACATGACAGCGAAGTCTCCGCACACAAAATTTGGTGTACTATATTGTATTTCGTCGGTTTCATCAGTAGCTAACCATTCTTTTAATTCATCGGTTGAAGGGATTTCCTCATAGGAGAGTGGGTTATTAAAAGCTTCTAATAATGCATTGTAATCCTGCTGTAATGTTGTGCAGTTGTTAGATAGCTCACTGTAGTCCTGTTTTAACTATGTATAATTATATGTTAAGATTCGGTAGGATGCGTTTAGCTCGTTGTATTCTAAGACGAGAATTTGGTGTGTCTGATTTAACTGAGTGCAATCATTAACAAGAACGTGATAAGTACCATTTAAAGTCTGGTAGTCAGATTCTAGTCCACTGTAATTGAATTGCAGAAGGTTATACTTATTCACCATGGAATTATAGTCTAATTGTAATTTTGTATGTCTTATATCCAAGTCGAAGTAAGAGTAACCACTCAGCCCTAACGCAGAACTTAAAACAATGAAAGCCAAAACAATCGATATAGACTTTCGATTCATTTACTACCAACTCAATTATATCTCATTTCGTCTGGTCTATTATTTATTTCAAATTGCATTAAAAATTTAAAGAGAAACTTATAGGGTAACCAGAGGATCATTATCATCCAAGCAAACAATGATAGATACCGTAATCGAATACAAAGATAGAATCTTTTCTAGCTATCGAATCCATAAGCATTTTATAATACACGTGATGGTGGTCAAAGTCATTAAGTATCCACAAAGTCACCATCATATTTTTACTTGTAAACGGAATTAACATAACAGCGTTTCAAGAATTTGAAGGATGAATATGTGATGAATGCTGAAGAGATTATGGATTTATCTTTGAAACTTGCAGGGTTAGAGGAAGTTCCGGAAGACAGTGCTATATACGTGAGCGGTGGCAACATCAGAAAGGTCTTGTTTGGCATTGATGCTGGTGTTCCAGAACTTTTGTTTGCGAAACAGTTAGGTTTTAATGCGGTGATTGCTCATCATCCTCAAGGTGGAACTGCTGTTATAAACTTCCATAAGGTTTTCAAAAGGCACATTCAACAAATGGTTGCTGCTGGAGTTCCATGGGAAGAAGCGGAAAAAGCTGTTAGGAAAAAGCTTGAACGATTAGAAGTAGAAGCGCATACACGAAACTATGCCCATGCAGTTGATGTTGCAAAGCTTTTGAAAATGCCTTACATGAACATACACACACCTCTAGACGAGGTTGGGAGAAAGAAAATGAGTGAACAAATTAACAGCAGAACCGGAAAAAATTCCGCAGTGCAAGATGTGGTTTCTGCTCTAAAAGAACTGCCCGAATTCAAAAACGCGGTTACAGAAATTAAAATTCGACTGGGAAAAGCTGAAAACCCGGCTGGAAAAGTTGTGGTGTCTCATGGTGCTGGAACGAATGGCGGTTATGAAATTGCAAAAACATACTTCAAACATGGCATCAAAACAGTTGTATACATACACATAAGTTCTAGAGATTTGGAAAAACTGAAAGCTGAAGGCAAGGGAAACTTGATAGTTACTGGGCATGTCGCAAGCGATTCTGTGGGCATAAATCCCTTAATTCACGAACTTGAAAAAAGAAATGTTTCTGTAACAACAATCGGAGTTGTACTAGGCTAAAAGAAGGATTTAGGGTTGAAACTGGTTCGCTATCACGATGAAGATGGAGAAAATTACGGCGTTTTGACAACTAATAACGTAGTATGCTTGCCCAGATTAGCGAAACGCTTGAACAAAGAATTGCCAGAATTATTGGAAGAGTTTATAGCTTTGGGAGCAAAAGGCGTTGAAACTGCAGAAAAACTACTTGAAAAAACTACGGAAAACGATATTAAACATACTTCTTCACCAGTCAACCAAGTAACATTGTTGGCGCCTGTGGCGGCTCCTCCTAAAATTGTTTGTTTAGGCTTAAACTATCGAAACCATGCTGCAGAACAAAACGTTGCCATACCGGATGAACCAATAATTTTCATAAAACCACATACAACTATAATTGGTCCAAACGAAAACATTGTTAAGCCGAGCTTTGTTAAACAGCTTGACTATGAAGCCGAATTAGCCATTGTGATAGGGAGAAAAGCCAAAAACGTTCCAGTTTCAGAGGCTAAATCATACATTTTCGGATACACGATTCTGAACGATGTTTCAGCGCGAGACATTCAATTTAAGGATAAACAATGGACCAGAGGAAAAAGTTTTGACACTTTCGCTCCAACCGGACCATGCATAACTACCGTAAACCAGCTTCAAGACACGTCTAACTTATGTATTCGCACATGGGTTAACAAAGAACTTTGTCAAGATTCAACAACAAAAAACATGGTTTTCAACGTTTATGAAATAATACATCATTTAAGTCAAGTAATGACTTTAGAACCATGCGATATCATTGCAACTGGCACTCCAGCTGGCGTTGGTTTTGCTTTAAAGCCTCAACCGAAGTTTCTGCAAGCAGGCGATATTGTAAGGATAGAAATTGAAAAAATTGGCATCCTAGAAAACATGGTTGTTGAAGAAAAAACAACTGTTAATTAACCTAACTTTTTAGTTATTTCTCAACTGAAACTTTGCTTACGCCCACCTCTTTCTCAAGCCGTATCACATGCTCAGCTTTTTCCGCAAAGGCTTCGCTATGCGTAACTGCTATTATTTGTTCTATGGCTTTGAAGCGCGATATTGCCTCGGCTAAGCGGTCTATTGAGCCGTCTTCTCTTCCAAGGCTTTCGGTTGGCTCATCAAGCAATAGCATGCTTAACCCGTGGCCTGTTCTAGACTGCATGATTAATTGCCCTAATCCAAGTCGATATGCAAAGGCAAGCAATGTCCTTTCCCCGCCGGATAGGTTTGAAACTTCTCGTTCAACACCGCTTTCGCTTTTCACGTATGGCGTATAAGTCTCGTCGATTAAGACGTTTATCAAAGGCCCTTCTCCACCCATTAGGCTGTCAAGAACTTGCTGGACAAAGTTTCTTAGGACTTTTACAAATTCGCTTCGCAACTTAGGCTGAATACTCCTGTAAGCGTCTCGTACGCCACCTATAATCCCAACAACCTTCACTATTTTCTCCATGCGTTCAATTTTCTTTTGAGCTTGGTCAATTCTTTCTTTTATTTCGTTTAGACGTTTAATCAGGTCTTTTTTGCGGTTTTCCTTAGTTCGCAGCTCGGACTCTAGCAAATAATATTGCCTGAAAGCTTGTTCTCTCTGAGCTCTCGCGGCTTCCAGCTCTGATACCTCGAATCTACTGATTTCTGCTCGCACAGTTTCAAGCTGCATACGTAATTTGTTCTCTAGTTTTTGTTTCTCCTCAAAATTTTTTAAAAGTTCAGCTAACGTTTGGGATTCTTCGTTTATGCGGGTTTTTAGCTCCTCAACTCTTGGAATAAGTATTTGCAAGTTTGAAAAGGCAGTGTTTGCCTTGTTCTTTATTTGTTGCAGTTCTTCGATGTCGTGTTGAAGTTGGCTTATTGTTTTTTGTCGTTCATTGTTTTCTTCTTGAATTCTTTGCATTAGGTTGTTTTTGTATTCTTCTGTTAAGGGCTGAAGGCAGAGCGGACAGCGGTTTTCGGCAGACAGAGAGGAAATTCTTTTCTTATCTGTTTGCACACCTTTGAGGTTTGCTTCTTGTTCGCCCTTTAAGCTGGAGATTTGGTCATCAAACGTTGTTAAATATTGTCTTAAGGCTTCAATTGACTGGTCTGGTGAAATTCCAATTTCCTTAAGCTCAGCCTTATGAGATTCTATATGCGTTTTCATAGTGTTCAAGCGTTGCTTCAAATTCTCAACAGCAGTTTTTTTCTCTTCAATTTTCTCAGCTAAAGATGCGGATATATCTTCCACATTCGTTAGGTTTGCTTGGGTCTGCGCCTCTTTTTGTTTAAGCTGCTCTGTGACGGCTTTTACCTCTTCCAGCTTTTTAAGTTTCAAATCAGCCTTTTCTAAGGCTTTTTTGGCTTCGTCCAGCTTTTTCGCCATGTCTTGTAGCTCAATTTCGATGAGTGAAAATTCTTCTACTGTATGGTTATATTCAGTGTTTAGTTTTCCCATTCCAACAACATCTGGGTCCTTTTCATAGGCTCTTTTTTCTCCTTCGTATTCGCGTTGATATCCGGCAAGATTGCTCCATGCTTTTTCGTAATCTGACAAACCAAACAATTCGTCTAGGCGTTTTTGTCTTTCTCTTGGTCTGGCGTTTAAAAGTTCCTTTAAGCGTTCTTGTCTAACCCACACTATTTCACGGAAAAGCTCCTTATCCAAGCCTGTTATTGCTTTGAGTTGCTCGGCTACGGCGTCGCTTTTTACATTTGCTATTAGGTTTTCGCCTTCGAAAAGTTTCAGTTCATCAAAGTTTTGGCTTATGCCCTTTCCATGCCTTTTCAGTTCACGTGATATTTTGTAGCTTTTCCCATTTTGGGTAAATTGAACCGTAACTTTTCCGCTGTTTGCGCCTTCACGTAACAGATAGTCATAACTTCTGCCAAGGGGGTCTCCAAACAACACAAAGTCGATGGCGTATAGAATGCTGGATTTTCCACAGCCTAAACCGCCGACAAGACAGTTGAAGCCTCTTGCAAAGGGCACTGTTGATTTCACATGGGAACGAATGTTTTCTAGTTGAATGATTTCAATTCTCATTGCAGGAGCTCCTCTAAAGTTTGTTTCACTTTTTCCTCTTGCTTTTTGGTCAGTGGTTCAATTAGGCTGACTGCTACGCGAGCTATTTTTTCGGCTTCGTCACGGCTGTAACGTTCAGAGAAAATCTGCAAGAAGTATTCGAAAGCCTTCGTCTTCAAATCCTTAAATTCACTTTCGAATATGGAACGAACAACCTCCTCTGAAACCTCACTTTCACGCAGCAAAACAATAGGATGCACAAGCAAAGCTCTTTCAGCAGCACTCCTAATCTGGGCGACATCAACTTCTGCACGACTCGCCTCAGCAGGCAAAACCCCCCTCAACACGGGGGTTATTATCACCCCGTCTTCATCAGCCCCTTTTACAAGTTGAACCGCTAGCTCCGTAATTTTCGAGGCAGTCACACCTGTAAAGTCTTGCTCTAAAACAACAAATTTGCGTAGAGACTCCAGCCTTATGAACTGCGGCGAAGCTGTCCCTTTTTCACTCACTTCAACGTAATAGAAGCCCTTTTCAATTTTGGCTTCATCATAGTTGACGGTCTCTGTGCTTCCACTATAAACCAGCAGCCCAGTCTTAAACTTCTCCTTATAAGGTTTATGCACATGCCCAGCAGCATAATAGTTAAAACCTTCAGGTATAAGCTCAGGCGGAGCTTCAGCCTCCATATATGGGGGCTTAACGCTTGGAAGGTCTAACGCCATGTGAAAGATGAATATGTTGAATAAGTTTGGGTCTGGTGTTGGCTTGTTTTTTTCCATAAAAGCTGGAAGTGACTCTTCGGTTTTACGCCTCGTTCTAAAGTTTGGCACGCCGTAAACATAGCAGCAGTCTGGCTTCCGCCAGCAAGCCCCCTCATGTCTTGGCAAATGATGAAACAGCCCAGCACTATCCAAAGGATTCAAAATGGTTCCAGTAACAACGTTAGGCGCTGAATCATGCGAGCCGTCAACAGTTAAAACTGGAATCTCAGCCTCACGCAAACGACTGAAGTTTTTGATGGCGTTTTCTAATGTGACGTTTGATGGGCGTGCATGGTGGAATAAATCTCCAGCAATAATCAGGAAATCTGGCTTTAACTCGATGGTTTTATCGACTAATTCTTGAAAAGCCTTGTCAAAGTCTTCGCGTCTAGCTTCTAAGCCATATTGTGAATAGCCCAAATGTAAATCTGCAGCATGAACAAAACTGAAAGCCTTCAAATGCCTCTTTCTCCATTGAATTGTTAACGCTTAGATTTAGTTAAAGTCATCTTTTTAAGTATTTAACAACTAAAGTTCAGAGGTGCCCCAACCTCTTTTTCTATTTCTCTCCATTTCATCTCCATTTCATGTGCGTCCAATTGAAAGAGTAAGTTTAAGCGGTGGAATGGTTAATGCGTTTATCACTGTCATGTTGACTATTTGCCTTTTCCGATTTAAAAACCCAGTATAATTTCGCCGTGCTTGTCCTACAATCTCGCCTTCAAAACTCTAAGAAGGACTCCAAATGCACATGAAGCGCGGGATCTATCAAGGCAAATCCAAATCAAACCACTCAACAATCTTAGAAACAACACCTGCAACATCAACGGCTAAACCCCAGCCTTCACCAAAAACTTCTCAGCTGACACTTCTCTCTCCCCCAACCAAAAACCAAATCAACAACCTATTAGGCTCCAAATAGAGGGGCCTACAACAATTGCACACGCACACACCCAAAGAGAAACATATAAACAGCAAACCAGCAACATTCTAATAACCCAAGGCGCGCCAACATGAAATGTCAAAAATGCGAAAAAGAAGTATTCCTACCTTTTAGATGCCCATATTGTGAAGGCTATTTCTGTTCAGAACATCGCTTACCCGAAAATCATGAATGTCCACGGATAGAGCTGGCAAGAGCGCCAAAAAGAGAAACACAACCAATAACCGTTCAAAAACAAAAACCATACGAATATACAGTTACATACGCGCCACTTGAACCAAAGAGAAAGATATATTTCAGCAATAAAGAAATTAGGCATTTGACAATAGCCGCACTACTTGTTATAGCAATAGGATTATCTTTTTCAATAAATGCTTCAGGAGAACTTGGTTTTCTAGTTTTGTCCTCGATAATGCTGATGACATCTTTCCTCGCACATGAGATAGCTCACAAGTTGGTTGCTCAGAAAGAAGGTTCTTGGGCGGAGTTCAGACTAATATTTACGGGTGCCATTTTAACGCTGCTTTCTATAATCTCGCCGTTTTTCAAGATTATATCTCCGGGCGCAGTTATGGTAGGTGGATTTGTTGACAGAGAAAGGATGGGAAAAATATCCATCGCAGGACCTGCGACAAACATTATGTTATCAACGATATTTTTGGCAGCTGCTTTTCTTCTTCCTCAAAACACGCAGATATTTGTATTTGGTGCAATATTTAACGCTTGGATAGCCCTTTTTAATCTCATTCCGTTTGGAATGCTTGATGGGTTCAAGATTTTTCTATGGAACAAGAAGATGTGGGCTTTAGCTTTCACGACAAGCCTGGTTCTTACAATAGTTTCTTACAATTATATCTAAAGTTTATGCTGCATTGAAGGATTGTTTAAAACAAATTGTTTAGAGAAGTTCTATAGTTACGTGTACTTCTTCTGGAACACGAATCCGCATGATACGCCGCATAACACGCTCTTCAGCATCGATGTCGATGAGGCGTTTATGAATGCGCATTTCCCACCTATCCCATGTTGCGGTTCCTTCACCGCACGGCGACTTCAAAACGGGAACCCGCAGTCTTTTAGTGGGCAATGGAACTGGACCAGTCATTTTAACTCCTGTTTTCTGGGCTATAGCCTTCAGTTCTTCGCATACTTCTTCCAACTTTTTGTAGTCTGTGCTTGTCAAGCGGATTCGTGCTTTTCTAACCATCACCAATACTCCTGATACATCTGCTTCTAATAGACTTGTGAGTGTTTACCTTTAGACATTTAAGCACAAATAAAAACTTATCGAAACAAAAGCTATAACAAGTGCTGCACCGCATTAAAGGGATAAAGTTGGAAAACACAAAGCTGAAAGTAAAAGGAATACTCCTAGACTTGGACGGTACGATAGTTGATTCGAGAGAAGCGTATTTAGAGGCTGTGAAGGCTGCTTTTACGGCAATAGGACAAAAAACAGTCAACGCTAAAATAGCGACAGAAATCCCGAGGAAACTTGAGCAAAATCTTTCAATAAACAACATAATAAAGGGAGCAGACGCGCAGAAATTTTTGGATGCATACCTTAACGCATACTACAAAGCAACAGCGATAAAAGCGAAACCAATACCAAGCGTCTCAGAAACATTGAAAAAACTTTCACAAAAGGCTAAGCTTGCACTAACCACGATGCGTTATGTTCCAAAAGAAAACGTCCTAAACGAGTTGGAGAATTTCGGCTTAGCCAAATACTTTCAATCTGTGATAACAGCGTTGGATACGCACTTTCCAAAACCATCTCCAGAAGCACTAATGAGATGTGCGGAGCAACTAAGTGTTCCAATAAGCCAATGTGCTGTTGTGGGGGATTCCGTTGCGGATGTGAGGGCTGGAAAAACTGCTGGGGCAAAAACGGTTGCGGTTTTATCTGGAATATTCACGAGAGAAGAATTAGAGAGGGAGAAGCCTGATTTAATTCTAAAAAGTATCAATGAACTGCCAGATTTTATCGAATAATTTGAAAATTGGGTTTTTAGAATATTTCTGGACGTGTAATATGGCTGAAAATTATCTAAAAATGTTATAGAAGCAACCATGAATAAAGCTTAATTAAAACCTCAGCTTCTAGCTTTAAATGGAGAAGGTTTCGAGCTGGAATAACTGATGAATTTCATAGAATTGCTGTTGGCAGAAAAGCTGAAAAACAAAAATCCGATGTTGGATGTTTTCGGTTCAGACCGCAAGGTACTCCAAATAGCATGCCAAGACTTAACAAACTACCTTAAAGTTCACTGGAACCTTGTAGGAAAAGAAGACAATGAATGCGAACTAGTGGAAAAACTGGAAAAGTTCTTTAACGAAACTCCAAGCGAACTAGAAGAGTTTTTGGACGTTTGGACTGGAATATGGTTTGGAAAATGGAAGGAAAGAGTAAAACTTCTCATAGGTAACGAAAATTCTAAACGGTGGAACAAGGTTACAAGAACTCTTAACAGTGCAGAGCCTTTATGGAGAAGACTTGCAAACCGTCAAGAAATGCGAGAAGTAGTGATATCCACGCTTATCAGGAACGGTGAGATTTGCGGCACATCAATTTTAGCGGAAAACCTTCTGAAAATAGAGCTAGGTGGAAACAAAAAGAAATACATTAACGAAGAAGAGCGGGTAATGAATGTTGTCAACAACGCCCTAAGGAAAGCCAGAGAACTAGCCCGAAGCAAAGGCCCACTAATCTTCGTCAAAATTGATAAGGGCTATTATCAACTGTCACAATAAACCAATAAATATTTTTAGCGTACTCTTTCTCTGTGAAGATTTTTGGTTCGCCACGAAGATTGTTTAATAGTTGTCGTTTCTCCATAGCCGCATGCCGCACATCGCTTCTTCGTTACATGGTATGCTCTTCTTCCACACCGCCTACAATGTATGTGAAGCGTTTTCCTGGCACGTTTACCAAAGGATGGCGTTCCCTTTCCCAAAAGTTGTCACCTTGGCGGTGGTGAAATGAGAACCACATTGTCTCCGCGAACTATTATTAATCCTAGTTTTTTCACATTTTCAATGTTTGTTGTGTCTTCTGTTTCATCTAAAACTATGTTTAGATGTTGGTCGAATCCTCTTAGTCTTCCACGCAAACTTTTTCCACCTTTTAATCTTACAAGCACTGTTTTTCCAAGGTTTTGCTCAAGGATTTCAGTTGTCATCTCGCTCATTCTAAGCCCTCGAACTATACTTTTATGTCTTTTATACTTAAACTTATACCATTTAAGCTTTCAGATAGTTCATTTTATATTAAATGTCGTAACATAAAGAGTTATCGAAATACCACAGCAATTAGTCAAGGATACTTCTCATTTTTCTATTTTGTAGTTAGTCGTTACATCTTCTACTTTTCCACATCTAGAATGATGAGCTTGGATGAAACCTAGTCTATGTAACA
>Ga0224501_10002605_pt1 | contig 14182 bp, 14 predicted proteins | sample SF_Oct11_sed_USG_4_FD_169105 | JGI IMG/M metagenome (GOLD analysis project Ga0224501, IMG submission 169105) | Sediment microbial communities from San Francisco Bay, California, United States - SF_Oct11_sed_USGS_8_1 | ecosystem: Environmental > Aquatic > Marine > Sediment | place: USA...
CGGCGTGACAGGCCGGCATTCTAACCAGCTGAACTACCGGTCCGAAATTGGTGGGTGGTGAGGGGATCGAACCCCCGACATTCGCCTTGTAAGGGCGACGCTCTACCAGCTGAGCTAACCACCCGGCCAAAAGAGCGCGCTAGTTTACAGCTTCCTTAAGCGCTTTGCCAGGTTTAAACGCAGGCACTTTAGCTGCCTTAATTTGAATTTCTGCACCAGTCTGAGGATTACGACCTGTACGTGCAGAACGCTCACGAACCAGAAAAGAACCAAAACCAACAATACTTACTTGATCGCCGCCTTTCATTGCATTTGTAATAACTTCAATAACAGCATCAAATGCACGAGTTGAGTCAGCCTTAGATAAACCAGCTGCTTCTGCAACTGCATCAATTAATTCAGATTTATTCATTATAATTTCCTATGTATTTAAGATGATTTGATTATGTTTATAATTTTGTATTTTTGCTTTTACGCATCTTTTATATTTTTCTGCTCTTATTATGAGATGTTACTGGCGCTGAAATATAAAAGCCGTGCATTTTATACCAGTCCGCAGCAAGCGCTGTCAATGAAAAAAGCAGGAAAAATGCGGGTTTTATGCAATTAGAGCAATATCTTCCCTGATAAATTAACACTTAGCTCTATTTGGTGCAGAGATCAGTGATGCCTCACTCGACCACCTGTTTTTTTTGTTTTTGTACTTGTTTTTCTGCTAGTTGCAGGTGCATCTTCAAGTGGTGTCGGCATTTCCTCTAACGCCACTTCAAGCACTTCATCTATCCATCGAACGGGTTTAATGTCCAGTTTTGACAGAATATTTTTAGGTATCTCAACCAGGTCTTTTTCATTATCCTGAGGAATAATAATGGTATCAATACCTGCACGATGAGCCGCCAGTAATTTTTCCTTGAGGCCACCGATAGGCAGCACCTCACCACGTAGCGTGATTTCTCCTGTCATTGCAACATTCGCCTTAACAGGTATGCCAGTCAATGATGATGTTAGTGCTGTACACATACCAACACCTGCACTTGGGCCATCTTTTGGTGTTGCACCTTCAGGTACATGTACGTGAATATCCTTATCATCCTGAAAATTATCCGCCAGTCCCAATGAGGCTGAACGACTACGTATCACAGTCATTGCCGCCTGAATTGACTCCTGCATAACGTCACCTAACTGGCCGGTATAAGATAGCTTACCTTTACCAGGCATCACTGCAGATTCAATTGTTAACAGTTCACCACCTACCTCAGTCCATGCCAGACCATTAACCTGTCCTACCTGATTATGCTTTTCAGCAACCCCGTAACGGAAACGTTTCACACCCAGATAGTTTTCAAGATTTTTAGGGGTAACTACAGTCGCCTTACTTCCTGGCTTCAGCACCATTTGTTTAACAACCTTGCGACAAATTTTAGCGAGCTCACGCTGTAGATTACGCACACCCGCCTCGCGTGTGTACAGCCGTACAATATCTCGCAACGCAGCATCACTAACCTGTAACTCATCTTCCTTCAAACCGCTATCTTCTATTTGTTTTGGTAACAGGTATTTTTTAGCAATCGCCACTTTTTCATCTTCGGTATAACCCGGCAGACGGATGACCTCCATACGGTCGAGTAACGGCCCAGGAATATTCATACTGTTTGCCGTGGCAACAAACATCACGTCAGACAGATCAAAATCCACTTCTAGGTAATGGTCAGAAAAAGTATGATTTTGCTCAGGATCAAGCACTTCCAGCAGTGCCGAAGCTGGGTCACCACGAAAGTCTGCTGCCATTTTGTCAATTTCATCTAACAAAAACAGCGGATTACGTGTACCTATCTTGCTCAGGTTCTGGATAACCTTGCCGGGAAGTGAGCCAATATAGGTTCGACGGTGGCCACGAATTTCAGACTCATCACGTACACCACCCAATGCCATACGCGTATATTTGCGATTAGTTGCACGCGCAATAGATTGCCCTAATGAAGTTTTACCCACACCCGGAGGTCCAACCAGGCACAGGATAGGCCCTTTTAGTTTATTGACACGCTGCTGCACAGCAAGATATTCAAGGATGCGCTCTTTAACTTTATCGAGCCCATAGTGATCATCATTGAGTACTTTTTCAGCGCCAGCTAAATCACGTCGAATTTTTGATTTTTTCTTCCACGGGCAGTCAACTAACCAGTCGATGTAATTTCTCACAACCGTCGCTTCCGCTGACATCGGTGACATCATTTTCAGCTTATTGAGTTCACTGGTAGCTTTCTTATTCGCCTCCTTGCTCATACCCGCCGCTTCAATACGTCGCTCAAGCTCTTCGATCTCATTAGGCACATCTTCCATATCACCCAGTTCTTTCTGGATTGCCTTCATCTGCTCATTCAGATAATACTCACGCTGACTTTTTTCCATCTGCTGCTTAACACGGCCACGGATGCGTTTCTCAATCTGCAGCAGGTCAATCTCAGCATCAATCAGGCTCATCAGGTATTCAAGCCGTTTGTGCACACTTTCAATCTCGAGAATTTTCTGTTTTTCGTCAAGTTTCAGTGACATATGAGCAGCAATCGTATCAGAAAGCCGTGACGGCTCATCAATACCCGCCAGTGAGGTAAGTATCTCAGCAGGCACTTTTTTGTTGAGTTTTACATACTGATCGAATGCGTTAAGGATGGAGCGCGCAAGAATTTCAAGCTCACGCTCATCTTCATCAGTCGTCTCATTAATTTCGATATAACTGGCTACAAAGAAGTCATTACTTTCATGCAGATCATTAATTTTTGCACGTTGCACACCTTCAACCAGTACCTTAATCGTTCCGTCAGGTAATTTTAGCAACTGAAGAATTGTGGCTAATGTACCAATGGTGTGTACATCATTAATTCCAGGCTCATCAATATCGGCACTTTTCTGCGCAATCAGCAGAATCTTTTTATTGTCCTGCATTGCTGCATCAAGTGCATGAATGGATTTTTCACGCCCAACAAACAGCGGTATTACCATATGAGGATAAACCACTACATCTCGTAATGGTAAAACTGGAACTTCTGCTGCTACAGATGGATTAGATTGGTCTTTATCACTAGAACTGGCCATGTGTGCCCCTTAATTATGAATTCTCTGTACCACTGAGGGCTGCCTGCAAGTTTTTCAAGTGCGAAAACTAACAAACAGGGTTTTATTTACTATCAGGCCTACTCTTGAGAGACGCGCTTATGATCGCCGCCTTCATAAACCAGTAAAGGCTGGTTATCACCTTTAATAACCGAGGCATCGATAACTACTTTGGTGACGCCGTTCCTGGATGGCAGTTCATACATAGTATCAAGCAGGGTATTTTCCAGAATCGTACGCAAGCCACGTGCGCCAGTTTTGCGTTCCATGGCCTTTTTGGCTATTTCATGTAACGCATCATCACGCAGCTCAAGTTCACAATTTTCCATTTCGATCATCTTGGAATACTGTTTTACCAGTGCATTTTTGGGTTGCGTCAGAATAGTAACCAGCGCCTCTTCGTCCAGTTCATTCAAAGTTGCGACTACAGGTAAACGCCCTACAAACTCTGGAATCAGTCCATATTGAATCAGGTCATCCGCCTCAAGATCACTCAATACATCATTTAAATGACGTTTTTCGTCAATCGAGTGAACCTCAGCACCGAATCCAATACCACCCTTCTCAGAACGATGACGAATAATCTTATCCAGGCCAGAAAAGGCGCCACCACAGATAAATAATATTTTACTGGTATCAACCTGCAGAAACTCCTGCTGAGGGTGTTTTCGTCCGCCCTGCGGGGGTACCGATGCAATCGTGCCTTCGATTAATTTCAACAGCGCCTGCTGTACACCCTCACCCGATACATCGCGGGTAATAGATGGGTTATCAGACTTACGCGAGATTTTATCTATCTCATCAATATAAACGATGCCCGTTTGTGCTTTCTCGACATCGTAATCGCATTTTTGCAGCAATTTTTGAATAATATTTTCAACGTCTTCACCCACATAACCAGCTTCGGTCAGTGTGGTTGCATCGGCGATCGTGAATGGCACATCTAGCAAACGCGCCAGGGTTTCAGCCAGCAGGGTTTTGCCAGAGCCAGTTGGACCTATCAGCAGAATATTGCTCTTGGAAAGCTCGATTTCGTCTTTTTTATGCTTAACTTCCAGACGTTTATAGTGATTGTAGACGGCAACGGCAAGGACTTTTTTTGCCTTCTCCTGGCCAATGACATAATCATCCAGGGTGTCGTGAATTTCCCGAGGCGTGGGCAATTTGCGAATCGCCGAAGAGGTCTCTTCCTCCATCTCTTCGAGGATAATATCGTTACATAGCTCAACACATTCATCGCAAACATAGACGGAAGGACCGGCAATCAGTTTCTTTACTTCATGCTGACTCTTGCCACAAAAAGAGCAGTAAAGCAGCTTCTCGGAATCGTTACCAGGGTGATTTTTATCGTCGCTCATCTAAATCTCAAGCCTAAGGCTCAACCTCTTGTCTGTCACGCGCCACATGAATCACAAAAAACTGCAGGGCGCCAAAAATTTACATAGGGTAACAATAGCTCATAACAGTCATTTCAACAGAAAACACGGCCAGAAAAAACCTTTTTTCGTCAGGAATTCGTCCCAATTCAGCCGATATTAAGCAGGGCCCTGAGCTCTTTTATCTAATACATCATCAACCAGACCGTATTCTTTGGCCTGACTGGAACTCATGAAATTGTCACGTTCGGTGTCGTTATCGATGGTTTCAATCGACTGCCCCGTGTGGTGAGCCAGTAATCGGTTCAACTGTTCACGAATCTTCAGGATTTCTCTGGCATGGATATCAATATCAGTCGCCTGCCCCTGAAAGCCGCCCAGTGGCTGGTGAATCATCACCCTGGAATGAGGCAAACAAAAACGCTTTCCCTTGGTACCGCCAGCAAGCAAAAATGCCCCCATACTGGCCGCCTGACCGATGCATAAGGTACTCACATCGGGTTTGATAAACTGCATGGTGTCATAAATCGCCATACCCGCGGTCACTGAGCCACCCGGCGAATTGATATAGACAGATATATCTTTATCCGGGTTTTCTGATTCCAGGAACAATAACTGCGCCACAATCAAATTGGCCATATGATCTTCAATGGGTCCAACAATAAAAATCACTCGCTCCTTCAACAGGCGGGAATAGATATCGTAAGAGCGTTCACCGCGTGATGTCTGCTCCACCACCATTGGAATCAGACCCAATGACTGAGTTTCAAGTGCACCGCCGGTCTGACCATTAAATTGTGGAAATTTATGCATGCCTTTTACCTTTTATATAGCTGATGCAGGCTTCATTACCTCATCAAATGAGCTACTCACAGTTGATACCTGAGCCTGACCGACCACCCAGTCAATAACTATATCTTCAAGCACAAGTGATTCAACTCCGCGTAGCAACTGTGTATTACTCTTGTAATAGTTCACAAACTCGCTGGGATCCTGGTAATCCCTGGCCATCAATTCAATACGCTCAATAACTTTAGACTGATCAACCTGAACACCAGAAAGTTTAACCAATTCGCCTAAAATCATACCTGATTTTACACGGCTCTCAGCTTCATTCATAAATACTTCAACTGGTTGCTTACTACCAGCCTGGGTACTAGCCTGCTTATGCAGTTGCTGTGCTTCCTCCTGCACAGCCAGCTTAGGTACCTCTACTGGATTAGCCATTAACAGCTTATTCATCACCTGGAACTTCAAATTATGACTTAAACGGTTATCTAATTCACGTTGCATATTACTACGAACATCCTCACGTAATCTCTCCAAACCACCGTCTTCAACACCAAAATCCTTGGCAAAAGCATCATTCAATTCAGGTAATTCAGGTGCTTCGATTTTAATAAGGGTAATATCAAACTCAGCTGCCTTACCAGCCAGATTAGCGGCCGCATAATCAGCAGGGAAATTCACACTTATAGTCGACTCAGCACCTTTAGACATACCAATAATTTGATCTTCAAAACCTGGAATCATACTGCCAGAACCCAGTACCAACGGTACATTATCTGCAGAACCGCCATCGAACAGTTCACCATCGACACGACCCTTGAAATTAATCGTCACGCGATCACCCTGCTCTGAAGCACGGCCAACCTCGTTCCAGCTAGCTTTCTGCTTACGCAAGGTTTCAAGCAGACTATCAACATCTGCCTCTGTTACTTCGGCTACAACCTTTTCAACCTCAAGATCGGCTACCGGTGCTAACTCAAACTCAGGATACACTTCAAAAGTAGCGATATATTCAAGAGGCTGGCCTAACTGAAAACTAATAGGCTCGATAGACGGGTCCCCTGCTAGGCGCAAATTTTCCTGAATAACTGCATCTCGAAAAGAATTCTGCATGACTTCACTTGCTACTTCCTGGAATACCTGTGATTCATAATGCTGTTTAACAACCTTGAAAGGCACCTTACCGGGACGGAAACCGTCGACTTTAACTCGACCTTTCATCGATTGTAGCCTGCTCTCAACTTGAGCATCGATTGTTTCCGCTGGCACTTGAACCGTCAATTTACGCTCAAGCCCTTCCCCTGTTTCGACTGAAACTTGCATAAACACCTCAGTGTATGTTCTTAATTTTAAAGAAGAAATGATAATATGGTGCGAGGGGAGAGACTCGAACTCTCACGTCAAAGACACTGGTACCTAAAACCAGCGCGTCTACCAATTCCGCCACTCTCGCTTATAGGGTGCGAATCATACCAAAAAAAACCGTTAAATATGCCTAAATCAGCATAAATACAGCAATTTTTTGGAATTAATTGCATATTTCATGGTGGGTCGTCAGGGACTCGAACCCTGGACCAAGAGATTAAGAGTCTCCTGCTCTACCAACTGAGCTAACAACCCAGAAATTCATATTTTATACAGCCTAAGGATGACTGTAATGAAAAATGGGGTGGACGATGGGGCTCGAACCCACGACAACCGGAATCACAATCCGGGACTCTACCAACTGAGCTACGTCCACCATAAACAAAATGGCGCGCCTGGCAGGATTCGAACCTGCTACCCTCGGCTTAGAAGGCCGATGCTCTATCCGATTGAGCTACAGGCGCAGTATTTGAATAACTACAATTCTATCCAGACAACCAGAATTTGGTCAGGGGCTAGAGAGCTTACAAAATATATCCTGTATTTTGCATTTTAGACCATGCTATGCACGTTCCAGATTGCTCCCGATTATTCCCCTAACTCGACTCGCTTACCTGCCAGCCCTAATCAATTTGGTCGGGGTAGAGAGATTCGAACTCCCGACATTCTGCTCCCAAAGCAGACGCGCTACCAGACTGCGCTATACCCCGATACTCCACGTTTCCAGCTGGAAACGTGGAGGCGGGGAATGATACGCGCAGTCCCTATTCTGGTCAAGGCGATATTGGCGAATTGGGAGAGTGTTTTAGCCTACTTTCATCTTGTAGCGGACATATACCGCATGAGAGAATCTGCACCCTTACTCTTCGAACAATAAAAGTAATATGTCGGCAAATATTATTGATGGCAAGGCCATCGCAGCACAAATACGTGAACAAATGGCCGAGCGCGTACGCGTACGCGTCGCCGCTGGCAAACTAGCCCCCGGTCTGGCTGTTATCCTGATTGGTGAAGATCCCGCTTCCCAGGTGTATGTCCGCAACAAGGAGAATGCATGTAAAGATGTCGGCATTATTTCTACATCTTACCGCCTACCTACAGAAACGAGTGAAGAAAACCTGTTAAAGCTCATCAATGAACTGAATGAGGATGACAGCGTTCACGGCATTTTGGTGCAAGCGCCGCTGCCAGATCATATCAACTTTGAGAAAGTCATTGAAACCATAATCCCGGAGAAGGATGTAGATGGCTTCCATCCCTATAATATTGGCCGCCTGGCAGTACGCATGCCCATGCTGCGCTCCTGTACACCCTATGGAGTGATGAAACTACTGGAGTTCAGCAACATTAATGCCAAAGGCAAACACGCTGTAGTAGTCGGCGCCTCCAACCACGTTGGCCGACCTGTAGGACTGGAATTGCTGCTGGCCGGTGCGACAGTAACAACCTGCCACCGATTCACTACCAACCTAGCTGAACATGTAGCTAGCGCAGATATTCTGGTTGTTGCCGTGGGTAAACCCGGCATCGTTAAGGGCGAATGGGTCAAACCCGGTGCTACCGTAATCGATATCGGCATCAACCGAACGGAAGATGGCAAACTAACTGGCGATGTCGATTTTGAAGCTGCTTCCAAAAAAGCCGCCTGGATAACCCCAGTTCCCGGGGGTGTCGGTCCAATGACCGTGGCCATGTTGATGCACAACACGCTGGAAGCAGCCTTTACTCAAGATGAAAACCGTTAACCTGAAATCAATCTCTTAAAAACTACCCATTAACATCAAATTCAACCAGGCCTCGTAGCACCAGGTCGGTAAAACTCACGATACCAATTACTTTACCATTTTCTACGACCGGTGCTCGCGACAGGCCAAACCGTTCCAGGAATCTTGCACAGTAACGAATATCCATCTGCGGATCGACCGGTAATATCGGCTTCGACATGATCTCGTAAACATTGGTACGTGCTGGCGAACGATCTTTTGCCAGTACATTTTTTGCAATATCAGATAGCAGCAGAATACCGTATTCATCATCATCATGGCGTTTATCAACCAGCAATGATTTGGTTTCAACGTGCTTCATGGTTTGCAGCGCATCCATCACCGTCATCTTGCCATCAATCATATCGAACTGCGTTTTCATTACGTCTCGGACACGAACAATTTTTCTTTCAGAAATCATTACAAAGCCTCCTCTACAACATCAGTCAATTTTTGAACTTGTGCAGCCACGCCAACCGCATCTTCTACGTCTATCTGAAACGCGATACCTGTGCCGGGCCTGACATCAAACTCGCCAACATCACTTATTTTTTCGAGTATGTGCCTGCTTAAATGCTCCTCGACCAGGAACAGCAACATATCACGCTGCGTCTCCAGAGAAAGTCCAAAAAAGGTTTTGCTTATCGCCATGCCTTCACCACGCGCATTATTGATCACCGTGGCACCAGTAGCGCCCGACTCGCGCGCCGCCTGCATCACCTTGTCTGTCTTTTCATCTTCTACCAGAGCTATTATTAATTTGAAATGCATACGCACCTCCCATTGAACACATCAATAAATATTTTATTAAGCATATACCACCAAACCTTATTTACTTTTTTTCACTTGCCACTCCGAAAGCTGCGCATATCCCATCACCGAAATAATCGGGAACAAACAGGCAAACGAGATCAGGCCAAAACCATCTATCAACGCGCTTCGATCTGGCACGGTCTCAGCCAACCCCAAACCCAGGGCCGCAACCAGGGGCACCGTAACTGTCGAGGTGGTCACACCACCCGAATCAAAAGCCAACGGCACGATGGCCTTGGGCGCATAGAAAGTTTGAATAATAACAATCACATAACCTGCGATGATGAAATAGTGAATGGGTACACCGGTGACAATACGATAAGTGCCGAGCGAAATACCCACTGCACTACCAAGTGCAACCGCAAGACGCAAACCCCATACTCCAATAGCGCCTGCCGAAACTTCATTGGCCTTGATGGCTACCGCGATCAACGAAGGTTCGGCTAATGCAGTACTGATGCCAATCGCAAACGCAAAAATATACACCCAGTAATAATCCTGCCATTGCAGAGCACCCGTCGTCAGGCGAACACTGTTGAGAAAATCAGGGTTAGTCAGCTGCTCGGCCATCATGCGCCCCATCGGGAACAATGCCTGTTCCAGCCCCAACAGGAAAAGTGTGATGCCCAGCAGTACATAAAACATACCGATTAAAACTTTCTTCAGATTTTTAACCGGTTTACGAATAACCAGAAACTGGAAGCCAAAAATAATGCCGGCGATAGGCACTACGTCAAACAGCGTTGACCAGAACAGCTGAAGAAACTCAGGGACCCACTGCATTAGACTATCATCCCGTAGCCCAGTACAAAAATAATCGGTAATAGAGAGGCAAACGCTATCAACCCGAAACCATCCAGCATCGGATTGCGCCCGGCAATCGAAGAAGCCAGACCAATACCCAACGCGGTGACTAATGGCACTGTAATTGTCGAGGTAGTCACACCACCCGAATCATAGGCAATACCGATAATTTCCTCTGGCGCAAACCCGGTCATAATGATAACTAGGACATAACCAATCATAATCATCAGATGAATTGGCCAGTTCAACAGTATTCGCAGTACACCAACAACAATCGCCACACCCACGGAAAGTGCCACGGTAAATCGTAATCCGGTTGAATAACTATTCATGGCCGCAATATCACTACCGATATGCCCGGCCCTGGCCGCTACTTTTGCCGCTTCATCGGCAACTGCAATCAATGCGGGTTCTGCCACAGTGGTGCCAAAGCCTAATGCAAAAGAAAAAGCCAACAACCAGAAAACACTGCCTTTTTGAGCAAAGGCGTGCGCCATGCTTTCACCAATAGGAAATAGTCCCATCTCCAGTCCATAGATAAAAAAAGTAAGACCCAGAATAACGAAAAAAACACCTGATATCAGGCTTGCAATGTTTTCCAGTGGCTGCTGCAGGACAAAGAGCTGAAAAAAACCAATCACGATAATAATTGGAGCAAGGTCTCGCACGCTACCCATCATTGATTTTAAAAAAGCGAGTACTGGTTTATTCAAGAGTATTATCTAAAAATATTTATTATTAGTTGACGCTAAAGCCAACAGATTAACCTTAGCCAGCCTTAAGTACAATCAACAAGCGGAGGCTTCTTGACCAAACTCATTAAATATTAAAAAACCGTTTTGTATTTACCATTGTCGCCCGTTGCAACTCTTCCAGATCCACCCCCATGTAACGTGACACAGCCTCGGCAATATGCGGGAGATAACAGGGTTCATTACGCCGGCTTTTTACTGGTATCTCTTTTAAATCTCTTGGCAATAAGTAGGGAGCATCGGTCTCCAGCATAATACGATCTAACGGGATTTGTTTCACAGCCTGTTGTAAATCGCCTCCTCGTCGCTCATCACAAATCCAGCCGGTGACACCAATATACATATCCAGTCCAAGATAGTCATTCACTTCAGCAGCTGTACCCGTAAAACAATGCGCTACAGCATTAACTAACTGTGGCCGCGCATTTTTCAACATTGCCACAAATTCATCATGCGCGTCTCGCTGATGCAGGAACACGGGCTTGCCTATTTCAGACGATAGTGCCAGCTGAGCCTCAAACGCATAACGCTGATTCTGCTGAGTTGAAAAGTTCCGATTGAAATCCAGACCACACTCACCCACCGCCAGCACACAGTCCTGCTGACAGAACTCTTCCAACTGCCTGCTGGTATCACCGGTATAGTCATCCGCATGATGCGGGTGTACACCCGCTGTTGCAAACAAGGTAGCAGGATAGTGTGCACACAATTCAATTGCCCTGTGACTGTGGTCAATATCTGTGCCAGTCACAATCATTTCAGTGACACCTGCATTCAACGCCCGCTTGACCACATCATCAAGATCATTACGAAACGAGCTAGCGGTCAAATTAACCCCGATATCTATATATCTATGCATACCATTGTTCATCTGCTCATTCATCTAGGCTATGATAACAGCTGTCAATCATTCTGAAACATTATGTCTAAAACACAAAATCCACCTTCAATCTGCTTTGTTTGCGACAATGCACTCCGATATGAACAGGCCCAGACATTTGCAGAGCAGCAAAAACTTGACCTGCTCAAAGACAAAGATAGCATCCACGATTTACAGCTCATATTTGCCGAAGATCATATCGAACTTTACGATCGACAACTCAATACCAGTATCTATGTCGATTTTGTGCATGGTGCACTGGCTCACCGCCAGCAATTCGGTGGTGGCCGTGGTCAGGCCATCGCCAAAGCGATCGGGCTAAAACAGGGCAAGAACCCCAACGTCCTAGATGTCACTGCTGGTTTAGCGCGTGATGCCTACATTCTGGCCACGCTGGGCTGCCGTATGACGCTGGTCGAAAAATCCCCTATTCTATGCCAACTGATACTGGACGGTATAAACCGTGGTCTGAACCATGAACACAGTGCACATGTACTAACTGATAGCTTTGAACTGCACCAGCAGGATGCCATTGACTATCTGAAAAACATGACTAAAGATCAATATCCTGATGTTGTATATCTCGACCCTATGTTTCCGGAAAGAAAAAAATCAGCCCTAGTCAAAAAAGACATGCAAATTCTGCAGCGATTGCTAGGTAAAGATGAAAATAACGCAATGCTCTTAGAGTCGGCTCTTCGTTACGCAAGGGAAAGAGTCGTGGTAAAACGCCCTGCCCATGCCCCCTTCCTAGCCGATAAAAAACCGGCGGCATCTATCCACAGCAAAAAAACCCGTTACGATATTTACTTGATTACCACATCCGCCACACACTGAAATTAACGAAATCGTCTGTCTTCTCTCACCAATGTTTACTTCACAACCTTAATTTCCATATGCTATATTTGCCACATGGTCTTTATGGATATCTGGTGGCATTACATTTCATAGCAATTCTGACCGTCTAAATGTACTAAATAAAGGAATGCTTCATGAATTTCTCAATATCTAAAAATATTGGTCGTCTCGACCAGATTATCCGATTATGCATCAGCATCTGCATGATCTATTTTGGTTTCTTTGATCTCAGCCTGATCCAGGATGAGTTCAGCGCTACCATCGTCGGCATATTCGGCTCAATGAATCTAATCGTGGCACTTGTCCAATTTTGCCCTTTGTACGCTGTTGCTGGTATTAACACCTACTGCAAGTCCAGATCTGAAATTTAGGAATTTCTCGAAAACATGAAGTTTTCAACTCAACTAACGGTATCAATTCTCGGTATCACTATTTTGTCATTGGCTGTCTTTGGCAGCATTGCCTACTGGATTATTAATGACGGCCATGATCAAAATCACAACGAACTGCTACAATATATGGCCGAAACCATGCACAGGCACTGGTCAATAACTGGCACAGAAACGCTTACTCAAGCCACGCTGGATGCAATGCATGATAAATTCGCAACCGCTGACACCATTCTTTTAATTGAAAACATGGATGGTTCTCATTTCGTAGCCGGCCGCACTACCCAACCGCCTGCAAGCCTTGCCAGCAACGTAGCGCAGTCTATTAAAAAATCTGGCCCGACAACGGCAGATTATGGTGTTTTAAAAATCGACGATCATACTTATCACTGGAACACCAGCCAGTTTACCGATAATCGGCGCCGCCTCACAATCTTGCATGATGATTCAACCGGCCAGCATCAGACTGACTTCAAACTGGCGATGCGCCTGCTGGCTACCAGCATCATTATTATCTGGATAGCTGTCTGGCTGGCAATTTTGCTCAGTACCATTATCAGCCGACGCCTCAAAGAAAAGAATGAAGTCATTAAATTTCAGGCACTGCATGACAATCTCACAGGTCTGCCTAATCGGAACCTGCTTTATGATCGACTTAATCAGGCACAGCTAGCCTCTAATCGAAATAAATCACCTTTTGCTCTCCTGCTCATGGATCTGGATAATTTCAAGGAGATTAATGATGCGCTCGGCCACCACTTCGGTGATCTAATGCTAAAAAAAATCAGTAAAATAATTCAGGAAACACTCCGAGAAAATGATTCTCTGGCCCGGCTAGGAGGCGATGAATTTGCCATACTGCTTCCTGATACCGAGCAGGAGGGTGCCGTCACCTGTGCCAGAAAAATATTAAACAGCCTGAAAATTCCTTTTAGCATCGAAGACACCCGCATTGAAAGTAGTGCCAGCATAGGCATCACTTTCTATCCACAGGATGGCAGCGATACTGAAACCCTGTTGCAACGCGCTGACATTGCCATGTATCAGGCTAAACAGACGCGTAGCCACTATGTGATTTACGATCAGAGCAAGGACTCCGACAATATCAGACAACTAAAGCTGATGCATGACCTGAGGGAAGCCATCAAACATGATCAGCTAGATGTTTACTATCAACCGATGGTCGATCAGAAAACAGGACACACGGTCGCTGCCGAAGCACTGGTACGCTGGCACCATCCAGAATTAGGCTTTATATCACCCGAGGAATTTATTCCAATCG
>Ga0224501_10002606_pt1 | contig 14176 bp, 9 predicted proteins | sample SF_Oct11_sed_USG_4_FD_169105 | JGI IMG/M metagenome (GOLD analysis project Ga0224501, IMG submission 169105) | Sediment microbial communities from San Francisco Bay, California, United States - SF_Oct11_sed_USGS_8_1 | ecosystem: Environmental > Aquatic > Marine > Sediment | place: USA...
AATAAGAACGGCATGAGCCCCAGGTTCTGAGCGTCGGACAACCTAGCACCAGGACCAGCGAACCTAGAGAGAACCTCCAGCTCGGTTCCTCCCTTGACGCCCCACAGCCCGCCGGGCATGACGCTCGGGTAGTAGTTCATAGACATTGGGGAGCAGCAAGCCATGTTTATCTCCAAGAGTTTTTTGCCATGGATCGTGTACCACTGGCGGGTCTCCAGATCCATGTTAAGACAGCTCCCGCTAATGGTTATCACGATGGCGTAATCATCGGCGCTGCCAAGCTCGTTCCAGAGCGCGTACTGAGAGAGGCTGTTGCCGTAGAAATCAGAAGTGAATACCGACTTGGTGTCCGAGGCCACAGCGGCCACTGCCATCTCCACCCCGGAGACGTAGGGCAGAACCAGGTAGTCCCTACCGTATTGTTTCCCGAAGCTCTGCGGGTTTATTTCCTTCAAGACCACATCTACCATGACAGGGCCGTCGTAGCCGTACCCCCACGCGAACCACTTTATTGGTCGCGAGAAGAGCACCTTGAGGGTCGCAACCATCGAGGCGTGGAACTCGTCCCAGGAGGCGAAGCCCCCGCTTGCGTCTATGCAGACGATGGAGCCCTCAGGCAGGTTCATCAGCGTGTTGTAGAAGCCCTTGGTGGGCTCAGAGATCTCTATCGGGAGGCCGAGAGGATAGAGAACGGGTATCAGCATGAACAGTATGGAGAGTAGACCCAGATACCCGTCGGGGATCTCCCTCAACTTCTTGTATATGCTCATCCTATACCTCCTTGACTGCCTCCAAAGCGCCGGTCTCCTTGCCGATCAATGTTCTCATCCCCAGAATCAAGGAACCCACCCCGATGGCCAGGGTCCCTCCCCTCGTCGCGCCGACGTTGACCGTGGACAAGAGCCAGTCCGCTGTGGGTGCGAGCACCGGTATGTACACGGGCCCGATGGGCAGTAGCCTGAGCATGTATATCACGGCCCCTAGGCCTATCGACATCGACTCCCAGGACCTGATCGTGAAGGTCTTGTAGCCCCCGTATACGCACCACCAGAAGCAGAGCGCCGTTATGGCCGTTCCCGTTGGCCTGTACATGTTCTGATATATCCACTGGTAGTTCACGCCGCCTATCCTCTCAGGCGTCGAGAATCCAACCAGCAGGAACCCAAGGAACGATACGAAGAAGATTACGCTGAGGATCTTATCCTTCATTCCGGTGTCGCGGACCGCCAGTTGCAGGATGTGATGTCGCGCTAAGAGAACCATACCAAAGATCAACATGAACCCAGAGACTATGGTGCCCCATCTAGTCAGTTCGCTCTTGACGCCGGTAATAGCTGCCACGTCTAAGAAGTACTCCAACAGGAAGAAGCCCGTAACTCCCATGATGATCCATAGGGGAATCGTCCTTCTAACTTCACGAGACATATCAACCACCTACATCTGCATTAATGATACGAAGTCGACGGCGAAGACGGTTAGTAAACTCCCGATCACAGAGAGGGCAAGGATTATCACTTTCAGTATGTCCTCGACGGCCAGAGTCGTGATGACAGTCGTGTCCCCTGATGCCAGTGCGCCGGCAGCGTATATGTCCTCTAGGATGAAGATGTAGTCCGCCGCGATACCGAAGGCGTACATCATGATCCACCTTCCAGTCCCGCCTATGGCGATGGCCCCCGACCTCCTCGATGCTCCGAGGAGCACAAGGCACGATGTCGAGAATGCACCCACCATGATAAGGCAGGCGCAGCCGTTCGCGACCATGTAGGACGACTCGGACATGTTGCCCGCGAAACCCTCGCCGAAGTACTGGATCATGTCCTCCCGGAAATCCTCGGCCTTCCCTGCGACCTTGTAGGCCTCCTCGATTATGCCTTCTGCGAGGGGCAGTATCTCGGTGCCCGTCGCACCGAACTGGAGCCTCGCCTCGCGTCTGGCGCAGAGGCTCGCGGTGTGCCTGAGAACGTTCATCCCGGCCATCGTCATGGGGGCGAACTGGCCCCTGGTAAGGGTGGCAAATCCGCTCTCGACGAAGACCATCTTCCCGGTCTCGACGGCCCGCCCAACGCCCTCCTCTATGGCGTCGAAGGCGGCGAGGCTCCTGATCTTGGGCAGAGGCTTGTTGCTCCGGATCTTTTCGAGATAATAGTACATAGCCACGCAGAGTATAACAAACAGCAGCAAATCCATCAAACGTCCTTGTTGTAGTATTGCCATTTTTCCACTACCTTTTCTTTTCTCGCACTAAAGTGCGCACAGTAATCCTGATTTAAAATCTATAAAACATTTATGATAAAACACGTTAGTAAAAAATTTACATTAAGAAATACTTTAAAATATACATATTTTAATTAAAATATTTATTACCTTTTTGTCGTATATTCAACGCCCCAAAATCAATATAACTTTATTTGTATTAGAACATAATGATTGAAACCATTCAGGATAATCGTGTAGACTGAGTGTATATTATGTAGATATGAGTTTTAGTTAATTTAATATCTGAGATTTTTTATAGAATTTTAAGTTATTCCTGAGGACCATTTTATTAATAGTCCTTTTAGGTACTTTTATCCCCTTCTGGATGTCATCTCGAATAAAGAGGGTCTGAAGCCAGAAAAAGGGAGGTACCCTCTCTTCCTCTCCTAGCTTTTCAAGGTCCGCCCGTGCCTCTCGAATATCTCGGCGACCTGGTCATAGGGCAGCTCGTGCCTAATGTTCCCCTCCCTACCTACCATGGTCTCAGCCTTGAAGAGGGCGTTGATGATCGCCTCCTCCGTAGCCTCGACGGTCGCCCTGTAGACAAGGCTCAGGAAGCTTTCCCCGCTGAAGGAGCGCATGGCGGCCGGGACCACTTCCCTCAGCTCGTCAACGGTCTTCTCGCCCGTCGTGAACGCTATGGTGAAGTCCCCGCTGCCGTTGCTGCTGTAGGAGCCAGTGCGCGCCAGGCCGAGGGCGACCCTCTTCGCCACCTTCCAGAGCTGGCGGGACTCCAGATCTAGGTCCGTCGCCAGTATCATCATTATGGAGTTCCCGGGCCCGGCCTCGGGGGGCTTCGGGAGCTTCACCTCCCTGCCCACTGGTACGCCGTCGATCCTAAGTTCGTCCTTGGCTCCGCAGTTGAGCTGCACAAGGATGCCGACGGTGAAGTTGGAGCAGACCCTCGACGCCGTGCCTATACCTCCCTTGAAGCCATAGCCGGTCATCGGCGTACCTCCGCCGACGTTCCCCTCCTGGACAGGTCCGCGCCCCTCGGGGCTCCTAGCTTTGTCCAGGGCCTCGAACACTTGCTCCCTCCCAACGTGCCTGCTGAAGTTGTCGGTGAGGTACCCGCCGTTCGTCTCCCCGACCACGACGTTGAGGGAGCGGGGCGTAACGCCGTAGCCCTCCTTCATGTAGTCCAGGACGGAATTTGCGACGCGCCATGTGTTCAGGGTCTCTGTCAGCAAGATGGGGACCTCTATGACTCCCTCGAACATTATCTGGGGGAGCCCCGTCGACTTTCCGTAGGCGTTGAAGAGGTCGACGGCGGCGGTAACCTTCTCCTCGTATGGGTTGCCCTGGTGGGGCACTATCGCCGTGACCCCCGTCCTCACCGAGTCCCCTTGGATGAGGGTCGAGTGGCCCACCCCGACGCCCTCCACGTCGGTTATGGCGTTGTTCTTCCCCGTCTTCAGCAGGCCCATCTCGATGCCGAACTCCCGAGCTCTGACCCTTCCAACCATCTTATCTCACTCCCAGCTATAGGCCCCTCAACCGGGAAAAGGTTTGGGTCTGAAAAGGATTTTATCCGCCGAGTGACACCGATATTGGAGTCGTCATGAGTGTGTACGGAGAACTGGGTGTCAAGAGGGTCGTGAACGCCGCCTTCGCCCTCACGAGGCTGGGCGGCTCGTCCCTCTCGAAGGAGGTCCTCGAGGCCATAGAGGAGGCCAACAAGAGCTACGTCTCCATGTGGGACTTGATTAAGAGGGCCGGGGAGATCATCGCAGAGGCCAACGGCGCCGAGGCAGCTTGGGTCACACCAGGCGCTTTCTCGGGGCTAGTTAGCAGCGCCGCCGCCTGCATCACAGGGAAGGACCCGGAGAAGATGAGGAGGCTCCCCGACACCGCGGGGATGAAGAACGAGATCATCATCCAGAGGGCTAACAGGCTCTACGTCTACGACAGGGCCATGGAGGTACCCGGTGGCAGGTTCGTCTTCGTCGGGGACGAGAGGTGGGGGTGCACCCCCGAGCTGATGGAGGCCGCCATCACAGACAAGACAGCCGCCATCCACCACGCAATAACCGGCACCCTCCGGCAAGGATTGGTTTCCATCGAAGACGCCGTGAAGATCGCCCACGACCACGGGGTCCCCGTCATCCTCGACGCCGCCGGAATGACCTACCCCCTCGACGGCCTCAGCAAGTTCACCAGGATGGGCGTCGACCTCGCCTGCTACGGCGGCAAGTACGTGGGGGGCCCCAACTCCACCGGCTGGGTCCAGGGCCGCAGGGACCTGATTGAGGCCCTCTCCCTCCACACCTTCATCGGGGCCGAGGCCGGACCTCTGGAGCAGGGCGGCTTCTACCGCAGCATAGGGAGGGGCTATAAGCTCGACAGGCAGGAGGTCGTCGCCCTCATCGTCGCATTCAGGCGCTGGCTGAAGATGGACCACGAGAAGGAGAGGTTCGAGCCCGCCTGGGAGAGGGCCCACTACATCGAGAGGAGAATAAGGGGCCTGCCCGGCCTAAAGGATGCGAGCATCGGCTACGTCCCGCCGAGCGGCAAGGGCTGCACATACCACACCCTGGGGCTTCAGATCAGCTTCAGAAAGTCTGAAGAAGAGGTCTCCAACATAGTCAGGAGCCTCAGGGAGGACGACCCGGAGATCTGGGTGAGGTACTGGGGGCAGGGCACCGGCTTCATAATAAACACCCTGAACCTGCTCCCGGGGGACGAGGACACAATCGTCGAACGCTTCAAGAAGATCTTCGGCTGAGCCCGGAATCCACATTTCTCTTCATATATCAGGCCTTTCGCATCTTTTTTCGCGTCCTCCGATGCCCCAGTCTTAAAAGGCTCTTGGGGCTAACATGTCTCGGTGCAAATTATGAGCGAACCTGTAAGGATCCACGGCCTCACCGAGGAGGAGCTGATGGAGGTCGACCCGATGGTCCTCAGGGCGATCATCCACGAGCGGACCCACCACACCATTGAGGTCAACATATACCGCATGCTGGCCGGGAAGAGGGGGGTCCCCCCCAACTTCGGGGAGACGGCCGAGCTGCTGCTCGACGTCTGGAAGCGCAGGGGCCTCCCAACGGACGCGCCGGACATGAAGTGGTGCCTCGACTACATTGACCACGCGAAGTCGCTCAGGACGGGCGGCGAGGTGAAGCTCGATACGAAGATGCCCGAGCCCTTCTCCGAAGGGGAGATGCGAACGGTGGAGAAGCTCCTGTTCGAGCGGCGCTCCATCCGCCAGTTCAAGGACAGGCCCGTCCCCGACGAGATGATCCGCAAAATTCTGCACGCCGGCCTCATGGCGCCCCACGGCTGCAACGTCTGCGCCACCAGGTTCATCGTCCTCCGCGACCCGGAGGATTGGAAGATGGTCCGCAGCGACATACCACTGGAGAACTGCGTCATGATCGTCGTCTGCCAGGACCTCAGGATGTACCAGGCCCTCGGTTTCGACAAGGCGGTCCCCCAGAACCTCTACTTCGACGCCGCGGCCGCAGCCGACCACATATGCCTAATGGCCCACGCCCTCGGCCTCGGCGCCTGCTGGCTCACCCACGGTGAGGAGACCCAGAGGAGGCTGCGGGAGCACTTCGGCCAGTCCGAGACCTTCATAAGCCGCTGCCACATCGTCGTCGGCTGGCCGGACGAGGCCACCATAAAGTCCCAGAGGATGAAGCTGGAAGAGGTCACAATAGAGAAGAGATAGCGCCCGTGCCGTAGGTCCACCCCATCCTTTTTTAGTGCATCGTCCGTTGAACATCGATATAGGTGATGATCTTGAAGCAGAATGCATGGGACTGGATAGACGAGAACAGGGAGCACCTGATAGAGATCAGCGACGCGATATGGGGCTACGCAGAGCTCGGTCTCATGGAGCACAGGTCCTCCAAGCTGTTGGCAGACGAGCTGGAGAAGCACGGTTTCAGGGTCGAGAGGGGCGTCGCCGGGATGCCCACCGCCTTCGTTGCATCGTGGGGAAGCGGTAAACCAGTCATCGGGGTGATGGGCGAGTACGACGCCCTCCCCGGCATCTCCCAGAAGAAGGTTTCAAAAAAGGATCCCCTGATCGAGGGTGCTCCTGGTCACGGATGTGGCCACAACATCCACGGCGTCTCAGGCGTGGCGGCGGCCATCGCCATCAGGTACGCGTTGGAGGAGCTGGGCCTCGAGGGCACTGTAAAATTCTACGGCACTCCGGCTGAGGAGAACTACGACGGCAAGGTCTTCATGGCCCGGGCTGGGCTCTTCGACGGGGTCGAAGCCTGCCTCAGCCACCACCCGGGCTCCATAAACGTCGCGGGTCTCGCGAGCAGCAACGCCGTGAACAACGTGAAGTTCCACTTCTACGGCAAGACTAGCCACGCAGCCGGGTCGCCCGAGCAGGGGAGGAGCGCCCTCGACGCGGTTGAGCTCATGAACATAGGCGTCAACTTCCTCAGGGAGCACATCATCGAGAAGGCCCGTATCCACTATGTCATCGAGGCCGGGGGCGGCCAGCCGAACGTCGTCCCCGACTACGCCCGGAGCTGGTACTACGTGAGGGCCCCGGAGAGGGATCAGCTCGAGCCCATCTACAAAAGGATCCTGAAGATCGCGGAGGGGGCAGCCATGATGACGGAGACGAACCTGGAGGTCGAGTTCCTCGGCGGGTGCTACAACAAGCTCCCGAGCAGGGCCCTCAGCGAGCTGGTGACCGCGAATATGAGGGAGATCGGGGCCCCCCGGTACACCGGGGAGGAGCTGGAATTCGCAGGCAGGATAGCGAAGTCTTTCCCCAAGGAGCAGAAGAGGGACGCCCTTAGGAACAGGAAGGTCCCCGACTGGGAGAAGTACGTCGACATCGACCTCGTCACCGACATCCTGGACGCCTGGGACGAGGGGGAGGTCTCTGCGGGCTCGACGGATGTCTCGGACGTGAGCTGGAAGACGCCGACAATGGAGTTCAGCACGACCACCTTCGTCTTGGGTGCCCCCGGCCACTCGTGGCAGCACGTCTCTTGCAGCGGGATGAGCATAGGCCACAAGAGCCTCATCTTCGCGGCCAAGACAATAGCCGGCACCGCACTGGACCTGATGACCAAGCCCGAGCTCCTCAAGAAGGCCCAGGACGAGTTCGGGAAGCGCATGGAGAGGAGGACCTACAGATGCCCCATCCCCGACGAGATCCAGCCGCCGCTCGAGGTCGCCAGGGTAGCGGCCGAGGCAGCTGAAAAAAGAGGCTGAGCGCCTCTTCCCTTTTTTTATAAATTCATGACCAGATAACTTGACAAGTGCTTTTCTTTCTGCCGAAGACAGATCATATATAGTGTAATTGTCAGCATTCCAAAGCGAAATCCGATGTTGGACCTTTCTGAACGCCCCGTGGTGGACAGCCACTGCCATGCGTTTCTCCCAGAGAAGGAGACCAGTCCCTTCGAGCAGTACCTCAACCTGGCCGACAACCCGGTTCCCAAGGCCGATGCGACGAGCACCCTCCTCTATAGGCATGTTGTGCGGGAGCTCTCCCGGGTCATGGACTTCAGGGGCACCCACGAGGAGGTCGTGGAGGAGAGAACGAGGCGCTACAGGCGGGACCCCGCCGGGCACATAGGGCTCCTCTTCGAGGACGCCAAGATCGAGACCCTCATGGTCGACACCGGATACCCCGCCAAGCTGTTCAGCGGCTACTCCATAGACCTGGAGGAGTTCGGGAGGATGGTGCCGAGCGGCGTCAGGGAGATCTTCAGGGTCGACATCGTGCTATACGAACTCGTTAAGAACCTGGTCCCCTTCGACACGGCGGTGGAGGAGTTCCACGACCGGATGAGAGACGCCGTCAGGGGCAGAGCGGTGGCGCTGAAGTCCGTCGTGGCCTATAGGACGGGCCTTGAGATGCAGCGGCACGAAGAAGAAGAGGTCAGGAGCGCCTACGAGGAGCTGACAGCCGAGTCAAGATCGGGGAAGCATGTCAGGAGCATCCTGTCTGGGAGATCCAGGCACGCCAAGATTGCGTACGACCACTTCGTCTTCCTCGCCGTCGAAGAGAGCACGAGGCTCGGCGTCCCCTTCCAGATCCACACGGGGATGGGGGACTCCCCCGGGATCGACCTCAGGGTGGCGAACCCGATCCTGTTGCGGGAACTGCTCAACGACGCCGCCCTGAAGGACGCAAGGATAGTACTAGTCCATGGCGGTTACCCGTACGTCGAGGAGGCCGGCTTCCTCGTGAGCACTTACCCCAACGTATTCATGGACCTCTCTGAGGCGATACCCTTCGCGGGCGTCGGAGTAAGGGAGAAGCTCGTCGGCCTCATGGCGATGGCCCCGACGACGAAGCTGATGTACGGTTCGGACGGCTTCAATGTGCCGGAGCTCCACTGGTTCTCGGCCATCCACGCCAAGAGGTCCCTGTCGGCAGCCCTGGGCGAGCTACTGGAGTCCGGGGACGTGGACGAGGGATGGGCACGCGAGGCCACTGAACGGTTCCTCTCCGGGAACGCCAAGCGGATCTACGGGCTTTGAACACAATCCGCTCATACGACTCCGCACGGACCACCCTCAAGAGACAGTATTTGATAGGGTGCGACTGCTTACGAAGCATCCGACGACTCGGATCCCCCTCTGCTCTGCTCATGCGGTTGCTCTGAAGTGAAATACGCTGGCTGGCATTTCGTTTGAGGCTTCTTAAATTAAAAAATGGTTTGGAGGGGTGGGACTACTTCAGGGTCTTGGCGAACCTCTCGAGCCGGTCGCAGACTTCCTCCAGGTCCTTCTTGGGCCTCACGAGGGCGAACCTGATGTGCCTCTCGCCGTTCGGCCCGTACTGGATACCTGGGGCGCACCTGACCTTCTCCTGCTGGAAGAAGTCCATGGCGAACTTCATGGAGGGGACGCCGAGCTCCGAGATGTCGAGGAAGACGTAGAAGGCGCCCTCGGGGTACGGGCAGCTGACTCCGTCGATCTCGTTGAGCCGGGGCACTATGTACTCGATACGCTCCTCGTAGGCCTTCCTCATCTTGTCGACGAAGTCCCATCCCTTCTCTAGGGCGGCGACACCCGCCTTCTGGAAGGGCACCGGCATGCCGCAGATCCCGATGGGAACAGCGTTCAGCAGCTTCGTCAGCTCGGGGCCCGCGATGATGTAGCCGGCCCTGCACCCTGTCCAGGCGAAGGTCTTGCTGAAGCTCATCAGGACCATCGTCCTCTCCCACATGCCCGGCATGTTGATTATCGGAAGGTGCTTGCGGTCGCCCCAGACGAACTCCGTGTAGATTTCGTCCGCGATCACTATGATGTCCTTCTCGACGGCTATCTTCGCCAGCTCCTCGAGCTCCTCCTTGGTGTAGACCATGCCGCAGGGGTTGTCCGGGTTGCAGATGAGGACGGCCTTGGTACTGGGCGTTATCGCCGCCACTATGTTCTCCATGCTCGGCCTGAAGAGGCCGTTCTCGTCCTTCACCATCTTCGCCCTCGTCAGCTTGGAGCCAAAGTAGGCCGCGGGGGAGTTGTAGCCCTGGTAGGCGGGGTCCATAATGAGTATCTCGTCCCCGGGGTTCAGGATCGCCCCGAAGGATCTGAAGATGGCCTGGCTGCCGCCCGACTCGACTATGACCTGGGCCTCAGGGTCGACCTCGACCCCGTACTTCTTGTAGTACCCGGCGATGGCCGCCTTGAACTCGGGGTCCCCGCCGAAGGCGTAGTGGGTCTGCCCCGCCTTCATCGCGTCGTAGACGGCTTTGTTTATGAACTCGGGCTGGTCGAAGTCTGGGTCGCCGGCGCCGAGGTTGATCATCCCGGGTATGGGGCCCACCCTGGCTCGGGTCGAGACGGGCCCCCCTATCATCGTCAGCAGCTCCTTCTTCGCGAATTTCTCGACTGACAATTTTACCACGCTTCTCTTTAGCTTCAACAGCTTCAATATAAAACGTCTTCGCTCTATAGACCTGTATAAACAATAAATGAAAAAGTTAGAATGGTATATACTGTTGGCTAGCCCAGCAGGCAGTTGAAGAGCAGCTTGAAAGTAGCGTCAGTCTGAGCCCTGAATTGTGGCGAGAACCCGAAGAGCACGACCCTCCCCTTGCCGACTTTGGCGTCTATGAGGGCCGCTTTTCTGCCAAGTTTCTCCTCCCCTATGAGCCAGCCGCTCTCCATGATCCTCTCGTCGGGGTAGGCGAGGGCGACCCCCATTTCCTCGTTGTTGGGCCCTGGCTTCACCTCGAAGGCAGGGTGGTTCCTGAAGACTATGAGCAGGTCCTCGGCGACGCCGCGCGCGATGGGGCTCTCCCTGTTCACGAGCACGCGGAGGGTCGAGCCCGGGCAGAGGAATTCCCTCGGGCTCAAGTCCTTGAGCACGTTGACTACGGGGAGCTTCAGCTCCTCTATGGCGAAGTCTGACGCCTCCCCAAGGGCCACCAGGACTCCCCCGGCCTCGACGAACTCCTTTAGTTTCTCGACGCCCTCCTTCCCGATGCCGCTCCTGTACTCCTCGGGGTACTTCGGCATGGTGAAGAGGCCCCTAAACCTCTTCTGGTAGTACTCCTCCATGCCCTCGCCGGTGATGAGGCTCTTGTGGTCGCTGGGTAGGATGATCACGTCGTACTTGTTCGAGAGCCTGCCCCGCTTCAGTTCCGCGTCCTTGATGGTCCTGTACCTGAACCTGTACTGCTCCAGGAGCCATCGGGTCCAGCCCTCGTCGATGTTCCCTCCCCAGTAGCGCTGGTACATCCCGATCCTGAGCATCCTGACGGGCTCGTGGGCGAACCCCGTCGGGGGCGCTGCCACGAAGGACAGGTGGTGCCTCTTGGAGTGCCTCCTGACCTCCTCCTCGACGCCGTCCCCGGCGGGCACGTAGAACGCTCCCTCTGCGAGGGTCCTGCCCCCCGCCTCGACGGGCTCCTTAGTCCGGTGGACCTCGATGCCCCTCCTGAGGAGGCGGTTGATGGCGGCGTAGCTCTCGTTGAGCCGGCAGTCCAGCAGCCACCCGCTGGGACCAGCCTCCACCATGCCCCTAGGGTAACGGATCGACGTGAGCTCCTCGAACTCGCCCTCTACGGGCTCCTTGACCTCTTGGAGGCCGACGCCCATGAACTCTGCGATGTTGTAGGTGCAGAGGTCGTAGGGAGATATGGGGGTGCCGTCGAGGTTGAAGCTGAACGGTCCGGCGTGGTAGAAGGTCTGCCTGAGGAGGGACATGATGTAGGGCCGGCAGGGCTGGGAGGCGAAGACCGCGAAGGTGCCCCTCGGGTAGGTGACTCCCTCGGCCCTGAACTCCCTGGTGCTCCGGCTCACGGCGACGTCCATGTCCGCTAGCAGCTTCATGAACTTGTAGGCGGTGAGCTCGTCGTGTTGCTCGGGCCTGATCACGAAGGCGTAGGGCGACTCCGACCTGCCGGCCTCGATCCCCCTCCTCGCCTTGAGGTACATGTTCCTGAGGATCGCCTCCCTGAAGCCGGCGGCGACCCTGAGGCATGCGAGGGAGGCGATCTTCTGCTGCTCGACGATGTCCCTCAGCCTCCACCAGCCCCCCGGCCAGGGGTGGGGGAAGCCCATCTGGGCCCTGTACTCGGGCCGGCCCCTGCGGCTCGGCTTCAGCTGGTGGTAGTGGACGTAGGTGGGGGTCGCAAGCTTGGCGGAGGCCGACTCCGTGAGCATGCCACAGATGTTGTGCCAGCAGGGGATGTAGTTGAAGGTGGGCATGAACTCGCCGGGGTAAGTGGCCGCCGACTCGACGCCGGTCTTACCGGCGGCCTCCAGCATCGTCGCCATCAGGCTCCCGTAGAGCTGCTGCTCCGTCCAGACGAGGGGGTCGACGTTCTGGTCGACGGGGTTCGCGAAGGGCGGGATGTAGTACCTGGCTCCGTAGCCCCCCATGTGGTGGTGGTCGATGTATGCCTGGGGGTACCACTCCCTGTACATGACCCTGGAGACCATCTGGGACTCAACCTGGCTCAGGTGGATCGCGTCCCTGTTGTTGTCGTGGCCCGTGTACTTGTGGTACAGGAAGGGGGGGCCGGTCCCCTCGTACTCCGTGTCAATGTGCTCGTTGTACCAGTCGGTGACCATGATCTGGCCGTCGGGGTTGAAGCTCGGGAAGACGAGGAGGACAGTGTTCTGGCGCACCTCCTCGAGCCCCGGGCTCGTCGCCACCTCGTAGCAGAGCTCGGGGGCCATCTGGGTGCCTCCGACCTCGGTGGCGTGGATGCTCATGGTCATGGCGACGACGGTCTTCCCCTCGCCGATGAGCCTCTCGACCTGCCTCTCGCTCAGCCCCTCAGGGTGGGCGATCTTGAAGCTCGCCTCCATGATCCTCTTGGAGTTCTTCAGGTTCTCGGGAGAAGACACGGTGACCAAGAGGAAGGGGTTGCCCTCCGTCGACTTGCCCAGCTCCTCGACCCTGACGCAGGGCGACCTGTTCAGCTCCCAGAAGTACTCGACGATCCTGTCCCAGCGGACCAGATTCCGGTCCGCACCCATCTTGTGGCCGAAAAAATCCTCAGGTGAGGGTATCTCAGACGCCATGAATGATGTTGATATCGAAGAAATATTAAAAATCACTCATAAGAGCCGTTTTTCTCATAGGAATCTGCGATTTTGAGATCTATAAACGGGACTAATTGTTACCTTTTGCGGCTCTGTACGGTAAAATGATTCATCGATCGTTGAAGCTATCGGGGGGTGCCTCGGAGATTCGGTATATGAAGTTAAATTTCTCATTTGTGATGTTTAATGAACTGTCATGCCTCCTAGGAAGGTTAAGATAGAGGATCTCCGCAGGTTCGTCTTCGTCTCGGACCCCCAGGTCTCACCGGACGGGGGCCGCGTGGCCTTCGTGCACACGACGATAGACTACCCGAACGACGGGTACGTGAAGCACATCTGGGTCTGGGACAGGGAGTCCGGGGAAGCCGCCCAGTTCACCCACGGCCCGGGGAGCGACAGCAATCCCCGCTGGTCACCGGATGGGAGCCAGCTCCTGTTCGTCTCCAGCAAGCGCCAGCCCGAAAAGAAGAGCCCCCAGCTGTGGGTGATCCCGTCATTCGGCGGGGAGGCCAGGCTCGCGGCGGACATCGAGGACGCCGGCGTCTCCAACCCCGCCTGGGCGCCGGACTCCAGGCGGATCCTGTTCACGGCGAGGGTGTGGGAGGGGGAGAAGCCAGAGTCCGACGTGAGGATCGTCAGGCGCCTCAACTTCAGGCTCAACGGCGTCGGCCTCTACCCGGGGAAGCGGGTCCACCTCTTCACGGTTAGGGTCGGCGGGAAACCCAAGCAGCTCACAAAGGGCGAGTTCGACGTGAACGCGGCGGCCTGGTCCCCCGACGGGAAGACCATCGGCCTTGTCACGAACCCAGCGGAGGACGCGGACATCTCCTACATCCGGGATATCTACGCGATGCCGGAGAAGGGCGGAGAATGGTCGAGGCTTACTAAAGGAGAGCACCTGATCAGCGACCTTTCCTGGTCGCCGGACGGCGAAGAGATCGCCTACCTCGGCCACGACCTCCACGCTAGCACGGCGACGAACACCGACATGTGGGTGATGCCCGCCGGGGGCGGCGAACCGGTGAACCTCACCGCCTCCCTCGACAGGAGCATCGGCCGGGGAGTCGGGAGCGACCTGAGGGTCTCGACCCCGGACCCCGGGGCCGTCTGGTCCCCCGAGGGGGGCTCTCTCTACTTCCTCGCGGGCACCGTCCCGACCTCAAACGTCTACAGGGTCGACAGGCAGACGGCCGAGGTCGAGCAGCTCACCGAGGGCAGGAACGTCGAAGGCTTCAGCCTCTCCGCCGACGAATCCGTCATGGCGTACAACGCGATGGACGCAACGCACCCAGCCGAGATATGGGTAAGGGACGGGGGTGGGGAGAGGCGCGTGACGAAGTTCAACGACGGTCTGCTCAGGAGGCTCAGGCTGAGCGCGCCCGAGCACTACGCCTTCAGGAACGGGCCGGGGGCGGAGGTCGACGCC
>Ga0224501_10002607_pt1 | contig 14173 bp, 17 predicted proteins | sample SF_Oct11_sed_USG_4_FD_169105 | JGI IMG/M metagenome (GOLD analysis project Ga0224501, IMG submission 169105) | Sediment microbial communities from San Francisco Bay, California, United States - SF_Oct11_sed_USGS_8_1 | ecosystem: Environmental > Aquatic > Marine > Sediment | place: USA...
ACTTAAATTTCCGTGTGGATCCCGATTGAACAGTCAGTGATGGTATCTGATACTGTTTATGTTTTTATGGGGTTTGCGGTCCGGTCCGTGATTGGTCACGTGCAGTTGAGTCTTTTAGGGGGGGGGGCCACTGGGGCATTGACAACTATAAGCGGTTTGATTATCTTTCTGATTTTGCTGAAAATTGATTGAAAGGTGTCTACGTGTGTCAGGATGACACCTGTAAAATCATTTCTCAATCAGACTTCTCATTCAATAGTTATGATCAAAGATCCAAATGCTCTATGTACGTCTATCATTGCATGAGGCTTATTAGGATCCATATGAAAATCTTACCAGCCTCTGACACAATTATACAGTAGCGTAATCCTTGGCTTGGCGTGTCTGCTACATACAGTCTTCACAAATATGTCAGTTGCTTCGTTGTCCAACAAGTACACTGAACAGTATCCCTCAGGACCTGAAGGTAGAGTTGCAGTTAGTTTCTGGAGTTCGTTGTTCGCGCTTGCATCGCTCATTCCTTGCTCAATTATAGTATACTATCGTCCTGTCCCATTATTATTGCCTACATTAGCAACTATGGACGGTTAAGTGAATGAACTATTATTATGAAGACAAGTATTAGTATGACTTCGACTTAGAAGTTAGAGGTTGACCCTGTTCTGGTAGTATATACTATATAGATTAGACTTAAGTGTATACAATACAATGTGGAGACTGGATCATGGGTGTGAACTGCCCTGTTGAGAATAGCCTAGGTAACCAGTCAAACTCCGTTGCGTTAGAGTCTAACGCAACGGAGTTTGACTTAGACTTAGACTAGACCGTAGACGAGTTACTCACTTACTGACTTACACTTACAGTTACTGAGTTACTCTGTCACGTCAGTCGTCAGATCAGACTCAGAGTCAGCCAGTGACACTCACCAAGTGATAAATTCAACTTTAGAGTAAAACACAAAATTATTACCGAGTTTATCACTCTATAACTCTCTCCTTTCTCCGGTGGAGCTGCTGATGGTAACCTTTGGCCTTTTCCACCTTGTGAAACTAGCTAGTCCTATCTAATCTACTCAGCAACAGTCTACAGCTACCCTTGTCACTGTCAGGTGAGACGTTCCGAGTTACTAGAGCCATTGAAGGCTCTATAATGTTTATCCGGTTTAGTTTCGATCTTTTAGTGGTAAGGTAGTTCAGCCGTCCACTTCCTCAGACTTGGCCTGCCGCGCTTTCTCGGCGTCTAGACAATAATCGAAATTCTGATCGTTGTCTTGGCGAGCGGTTGCAAGTACTCGGATTTGCTGATGGCTTGAATAGTGAGCAGGTATTACAGACTGGCGGATTCAAGGGTCAAGAGTTCACGACGAGCCATCGAGATTGATTAGAGACACATGTTGCTTGGGTGTAACCACCGAGTTGGCATGTTTGTCACATTTGTCATTCATATCACAATATCATTCGAATTTCAATATCGTCATTATGATTATCATGACTGCGCCGGTGACTAACCAACTATTACTTTAGTTTAGTCTACTCTAACGAAGTTAATACATACATAATACTACACTACAGTACGTAATTAGTAAGACGTTAATAGACCAGTGACTGACTGAATGAGTAACTAATCACTGAATGATTGAGTCAATCACTCAGTGTTTGTAAGTGTAACTGTGAAAGCGATTACCTTGAGAAACTCGTATGTTCATTATGTTGTAATGTACAAACTTCTTTTTGTAGTTGTCTTCTCTGCATACCTGTCACTAGTAGATGGGATTATAATGGAGTTGATTTTACTAGTGTCAACTTTGTTCTACCTTCTATCACCATCCAGATGTTCGACTGATAGCCGTCCACCTACTTACTATGCAAAAGTTCCATCCACTCTAACCAGAGGAGACCATATATTTTCATTACCTAAGCGTAAGAGCGACGAGCTGTTATATCGCAAGCCACACCAAAAGGATCTAGAATCTCGGCGTATTAGTGTCACGCCAGATGGAAGAATATTTGCTGCATCACATCTCTATGACCTAGCCGGTAAAGAAATTACATTAAAGCTGGATGTTATAAATGGACAATCGAAAGAAAGCAGAAAGCAGAAGGTAGTACTCACTATCATATCTGACGAAACCCATGACCGATATCGTCGTGCAGTGGAGCAAGGCAGTATAACCAAGGATGTTCCTGAAACTGCTACTGAAATAAACCTTGACTACTCCATTGTGGTGACACCCAGCAATGGAAACAGATACTACCTGAGTGGTGCTCCTCTTTGGCTCCCTTTAAATGTCAATCCACTAACCGGTCATCTGGTCGTTAAGGGGAGCACTGTGTTGGATTATGAGACGGCTCCTAACAGACAGTATCAGTTTATTGTCTATGTTAATGATACTTTGAGTAATAGAGGTGAGTATGTTTCGGACATTTTGTTTTTTCCCCCTATGACCTCTTCACTGTAATGGTCAAGTTGTCGGGTTATATACTTGTTTGTTTTACCAGTTATGGCTTAGCATGGAAGACCTTGAACCAGTCAGTATTAATGTTCTACCTCATAGTGAGGCCAATTTTTGTTTTGTGCTAGGATGAATGTGAGGAGCTCAAACTTACAACAAGAGCTCGCCATGACTGGGATTCAAACCCAGGTTCTCGCGGTTGCTAGACCAGTGCGCTCTGTTATCCCTTGGATATATGGTATAAAATATAGAAACAGTTACCAGATGCCAGATGATGCCGGTATGCGTATTACTCCATGTTGGTTAACCGGAATGTTTTAAATAAGTCCTGCACTACAGCCTTTAGCCGCTATTCAAATTTACTAGACCGTTTATATGCATTCAATTTTAGTAAACTGTTTGTTGTGTATTTAATTATCATGTGAGTTTGATATGTAAAGGTGCTTAGGGGAATATCAGCCGACAATCTCTAGTAAAATCCTGCATCTGTTCTCCTCATTCTTCTCTGAGCGTTCAACTCCTCAGTTGGATTCATATCCATTGTTACTACATGTTTGCGAGGCTTATCATATAAAAGGTTCTTAGTCTTAATCAAATAATGATTCATTCAGGTACCTCTATCAATACAACTACTACTGTCAGGCTCAGGCTAGCCGATCGACATGTTGTTTTTTGATCAATATTTTTATTGCTATCAATATTCTTAATTTCTGGGCTAAAATTCCATGCTTTTAATGACTGGGTATGTGGGCTTTTATTGTTTTAGCCCTATCAGTTTCATTCGCCAGTAGGTTTATTGAATGCAGCATAATCTGCTGCATGTTTGTACATGCGCGGTTTACTTGATCTTTTCAGAGTATGAAGTCACGGTGACTATTCGACTTATTGATGTTAACGATGAGACTCCGGAGTTCATAATGCTACCTAAGCCTTATATCGCTGCTGTAGACCCAAATAGTGAACCTAATACTCTGGTTGACTATGAACTTATTGTGAGAGATACGGACACCTCAAGTCAAATCTCATACACCCTTGTCACTGGTATGCATGTGCTTATTTTCTGCTGGCACAAGCCTGCCAGTGTCCATTGTTGTCTCAACCAGTAGGTAGCGTAATAATTCTCTTGAATTAGACCATCCTTTATGGCCCACCTGGTCGTATTTTATATCAGTTGGTTGACGGTGAATGAAGTTGCTTCTGTGATTTTAGATGATAATACCGGTAAATCCCTCTATTTATCCCCCACCGCTGTTGTTTGCAATGCCAGGAGTTGTTAGTGAGTTCTTGCTAGTCCCCTCGCCAGTAGAGCCCCCAGTGCTACTCCTATATAGTTTTTCTAAAGCTGGAATGAAACAGTCCACTACAAAATCATGTATAATTTCACTCTTTGCAATTTTTAGGGACAAACTTTTTCCGAATCACTTCTGCTGGCCAGATTTATACAACTGCGCGACTGTCGGATGGACAGACCTACACAATTAAAGTACGCGCCCAAGACATAAATGCTCCAATCAACAAACCTCAGATCACTACAGCTGACATACAAATTTATGCTGGCCGCAGACATCCTCAGTTCTATGAGACAACCTACATAGCTTCTATACCAGAGAATGCACCAGGAGGCTCTGAGTAAGTATACGTGCTGTTTGGTTGCGAAACAAGTCTTCTGGGTTGCAGCTCGCTCACCGTAATATCTGTTTTCAAACTGTACTTCAGACAACAATTAATCATTTTTAGTCCAGTGATGAAGAATCAACACACCCATTCTTTGACGATCTGTATTGTTTTGTAGTCTTGGCATTGTGATCCGAGCCAAGTCCTTCCAGGGGGAGGTAATCTCTTTCACTCTGCAGAACCCGCAGGCGTTTGAGATTGTAGCCGCTGAGGAGCCAAATGCTGCTCTCATCAGGACCACCAAATCCTTGGATTACGAGGTTGACCCTCCGAGTTACCAACTGTCAGTCATTGCCACAGAGAGAGATACTCGACTCAGCTCCTCAGTCAGGGTAAGCCGATGTAAACCTCATCACTGTTCTGCCGCCCTCATTAAATACGCAAGATAGCGAGGTTGGGTGACTTGAGATTGTTGGTCCCGGGTTCAAGTATTAGCCGCGCCGAGCTCCCACTGCGAGTGTTAGGTTCTCAGATGATTCCTAACTTTTAACACTCCAGAATAAGTATCTGGCTTAGGAGATCAGTTAAATAACATGGCCAAGCATTTGCGTAGACAAAATGGTGGCCCGTTGTATTCACAGCACTATGATCGCTCAGATGAAGCGGTCTACACTACGACCTAGATCTCTGTGCTCTGTTGCGTTAAAAGGACACAAAACAACTCTTGAATATACCTGTTGTTTGACTCGCTATCTATTCCTATCGCATACTTTCTGGTGTAGAATTACAAAGCCAAATGTTTGCTAACCAGCTCTGATATCAGGGTTGATACAGAACTAAATTACAGGTAAATAACATTGTGTAAGGTGACATACAATCACACAGGACAATTGAAACAAAATTTATCCAGTCTCCAAGTCTATTGTATGTAAAACATTTGCTTCTCCCTCTATGCTGTGAGCGGGTCAGTGTACCAGCTTCACCTTATATAGAGTTGTTTGTGTTTGAACTAGGATCTATGCGAGCGGCTGATGATCCCGCTCACAGCAAAAGCCCGCCATGGCGCGGGGTTAACTCAGGTTTAGGCCCAGCTCTCTAACCACTGAGCTATCCCACTATTACCATCTGTGACTCATTTTGTCATTTGCTACTCTAGTCCACTCCCTTTATACTGTTGCAGTTGCAAGTGACGCTTATAGATAGAAATGACAATGCTCCACGCTTTGATCTGTCGGAGTATGTACTCGATTCTGTATTTAGAGAAGATGTACCCACAGATACGGTCATCACTACAGGTATGTATGTCTACATCGGTGGAAAATTTACACCAACATTAAACTGGATGGACTGATTGATGGTTGCTATACAAACAATAATCTGTTTAATTGATATGCGTGATTATTGTATTTGTAGTGATCGCTCAGGATCTCGACCCCTATAGCAGTGAGAATGGCAAGATAACTTACAGTTTGGAACCACAACCAACGGACGCTGTTCCGTTACCTTTCTCTATAGAAACCATACCCAATGGAGCAAGGTTCGAGGGCCTAATCAAAACCTCGGGGTGAGTTGAAGAAGCTGCCTCGTTGTGGCAATACCATGAGAATATCAGCCGTGCACTTTCCGGTAGATCACCAGGGATTACCTTACAAATACCCACTGGCCATCACTTACTATTACTGGATGGTACTAGACGCTAAAGTACTTTTGTATCTCCACGGCAGAACAGCTGTCAGGAGTGGTTCAGAAATTAGCTTACTGAGTCTTAGGCTCAGTGTTTGCCAGGGTGAGTTTCAGGGAATGCTCTGCTTACACCCGTGAGCCCCATAGAGAAAGTAACCCTCAGGTGAACCTGTACTACAGTGGGTCGTTGAAAGCAGATTTCTCAATGTGACTCCTCGGTGGTGGATATTGTGATCACAAACATTGATCAATCTAACTTCTGTCTCTCAGACATGCAATCTCATTTCTAGTTAGTCATAGAAGCCACTAGTCTATCCCTCAGAAAGTTGTAGGAGGTCTTTGTCAGTGAGTTAGGTCATGACCAGCACTCCCTAATCATGAGCTATTGAATTCAAATTCTTGTAAAATGTCTCTTTGTATTAGCTCAACCACTAGTAAATTTCGAACAATACCTGCTGGTAGCACTAAAATGCAGGGGAGCAATGACAATTATAAATCTCTTTATAGTATTGTTTTGCATTGCGGAGCTAGATATCATGCAATTCCATCTTACACATCATTGATTTTTAGACATAACTCCGAATGGCTTGTATTTGGGCCTATACTGGCTAATTACTCAGGCCCATCTGTTTGATTGGAAAGATAAAGCCGCATTGATTCGGTGGCTGAGTCTAAATGACGGCTACAGGCTGTCAAAAATTGTGTACACTAGTCGAATTGACTTAAATTGAGGGGCTGTTACATTAAAGGCCAAATCTCCAGATCAGTTGAGTGCGCTGTCCAGATTTACCAGGGCCCCCTCATAACCCATCCTTTATTCCTATACTATTCAAAACAAGCTATCTGTAAATTATGTACCCCTATATAGTAATGTCTCAACAAGGCCCAGTGTCTAATTTCTGGTAGTTACCTTGGATTACGCTTATTTCTTCACTAGCTTTCTGGTTGAATTACCACAGTAACTCAATACTCCTGTACTTTTGTTCTATGAATAGCATGATGATCCTTCAATATAAACACCAGCTCAAGACAAAAGTGTAATATTGTTTCGGGTGAAAAAGAGCAGTATTTTTAATTCGAACAGTTGTTTAAGTGGAAATGTATTTTTTGGCATTAAGTCTCCTTTTCGATAAAGGTTTCATTGTGTTTTGTACCTGATACGAAAAATTGTAAAATGACTGGTTGTTTTATTTTTGTGTGTAGAAAACTGGATTATGAGTCAATTCCATCAACTGGTTACCGATTGCGAGTGGTGGCTACTGATCACGGGGCCACGCCGCGATTTGGGAAAGTCTGGGTGCGTATCCGAGTAACTAATACTAATGATGAGAAGCCACAGTTCCAGCCAATGCCTCCAGAGAGAGTCACTCCTAGCAAAACTGTCGACTCAGTCATTACCACGGTGATCGCATCTGACCCGGATGGAGACGGAGTTACCTACAAGTTTTATGTGGATGGTAATAGCTTACTAATGATATCCTCTCTTGTATGACATCTTTGCCGTTATAATGATGCTGCTATATTTTTCACCAGTCATGGCTTAGCATTGAGAACCACAATTTGGTCAATAACAATGCTCTACCTCATAGTGGGGCTTGTTTTTGAACTAGGATTAATGTGAGGCGCCCATACCCACAATGAGAGCCTGGCGTTACGGGGATTCCAATCTATGGCTGCAAACCACTGCGCTAACACTGAGGTATTCCGCCACCACAAAAGAAGATATCCTACCTAGTTCTTCAGCTTCCTTTATGCTTGAGTTATGGTTTGGACGGTGTGTTGCAGGTTTGGGTGAAAGATTGATAAATAATCCATTCCGAATTGACGAGCGGACCGGTACTATCTACCTTACACAGTCACTGAGTAGTGACACATGGAAGGAGGTCTCCGTATTTACTTTGAATGTCTCCGCGACTGATGATGGACGGTGCTGTTCTAACAGTAAGTAGTACACTCCGCCAAACATTCGGCCAATCATAGATAAGCTGCTACAAGATAGAATATGATCTTTTCCATGTGGCTAAAAGACCCTTGTATACAAATTGGCGAATTATACACACTTTACACAAATTCGCGGGTCAAAATTGTGATAAACATTGTTCTGGTCCGGTAAGAATAAAATGTAGCTGTATGATTAAAAGTCTGAAAACCTGAAGATAGAACTAAAGAATTGAGTCTGTTCCAAGTGCATATGAATTCTCAATAGTCCACTACATGTAGGTTGAGGTCAAGGCAACCCAATCCAAGAGATGGTTTCACAATACCAAAAAGGTTTAGTAGATTAGTAAATTGTTTTATGTACTGTCTAGCTGTTAAACTATCGTTCGCTGGGATCCTGCTTGAACCACCATTATGATTGACTCTGATGCATATGTCTTTTCAGGTGCTGGGAGAATCAACAAGGGTTATGCTCCTGTTATCATAGAAGTGGTGGGGAGAAATCACGCCCCCACGTTCCCCAGGTGTGCTGCTTACAGTAGAGAAGCCGGTATGCCGGAGGAGACCCGGGGCGCTCAAGTCATCCAGGTAAGTAACCTCTCACCTCTGTATTGCTCACATGAGGTCAATCCTGTGCTGTTTCCCAAGCGGTGGTCGTCAGACTATTGAAAGATTTAACCTAGTGGAATTCTCTGTCCCGTGGGCACATTGTTTAGTTTCCCCTTGGGTGAGAGTAAGAATAAATTAACACTTTCCTCGGTGAGGAGTACGATTATTAGCCATGAGATTTTTATCTTTACATCATATCCGTGCCTAGGCATAACATATGTGATATAGTTAGTATGTTTTGACTAGAAATGTTCAATATTTTATCAGCTTAGGTAAACAATATGATTTGTGCATAAAAATCTAGCCCCATATTTTGGCATGAAGGCATTGTGTGTTCGCCTCCACTACCCACCATAGCACCTGCTACGGGTTTCATTGCTCAGTGTTGAGGTCTGTGAACAATTTCTGCTGCATGCACGCTATCAAAGAGGAAGCATGGACAAGTACCTGCCAAGGCGTTCACATTTATCTCTCACTTTCAGAATCTGCTGCATTTTTGATGTTGAAATATTCAACTGAATTATTTTGTGATATATTGTTGTATCATTTAATTTTTTCCGTCCTTAGGTTCAAGCAGAGGATGTAGACAGAGGACCAAATGGTGAGATAATGTACAGCTTGGTCAACAGTCTCAACAAGTTTGAAGTAGATCCTACTACAGGAGTGATAACTACCACAACTAGTACTATCAATCGCGAGGATACTAGTCAGCTCACACTCACTGTCAAGGCAGAGGATAACGCTGTGGGAAAGCTAAGCGCTTTCTGTACTTTTACCCTGCATGTACAGGTAAGCTTCTCGAATCCTCAAAATGTGACAACCACTCGACTCACTAAGGACACTGAGTCTGCAATAGTCAATCATTCCCTCAAAGCTTGTCAGTGGTTTAGCTATCTACACCTAGATGAGCTCAGCTTGTGTTGGAGTTGTGGTGTGTAATACGCGAGATCCCAACCCTAGTTTCCTTTGACCAGTGCAAGCATTGAGTTATTATTTCCTAACTAGCTACGGATGTCTCTGATAGGGAGATTGTTGACACTTTTCCCATTTAGGCTCACCAGTTTGCCTTATAATAGCTGCGAATGAGCAAATGAACAAATAGCTCTGCACACCTTCCATATCCGTGCATATCCTTACATATACCTTGTGACCATCAAGGCTGAAACTTTTCAAGGGTTTTTGTGCGTGGCTGCGTCACATAACTCTTAGTTATAACCCACAGGATCTGAATGACAACTCACCCACATTTGGAATTGTCGACACTATAGATGCCGAGCTGAACCAGCCAGCATTCTCTACCATTTATGAGTTGTTCGCAACTGATCCGGATGTGGGAATTAACAGCACCATTACGTATTCCGTGAGCGGCAATGACAACTTTGAAGTGGACGGTTCCATCCTGAAAAACAAGTTAGTAGTTACATGTTCTGCTGTGCATCTATGTGAGCTATTTAGCAACCCCGTAAGCCTGGAGTTGCCCTGGAGTATAGTGACGTGAAGAATTCAGCACCTTAAAGATCTTGAGTGTTGAAAAAAACGATAGCATAATCCACAAGAGCGTAACAGGAGCTGTCCTCTTTAGGGGCGCAAAAGGTTTGCCCCATTGCTAGGGCAATCTCGCCTATCGGACCAAATTTCTAATCAATTGGTCAAGACTGTCTAGAATGTATATTTTTAAATTTAATTTACTATTTTAAATTTATTTTATATTCTTGTAGAATCCCGCTATCGCCCAACTTATCAGACAGACAAACTATGCTTCTGAGAGCTACCGATGGTGGCGGATTATACACAGAGAAGCAGTTTGAGGTGTTTATCAAACGAGTAGCCAATGTGCCCATCTTTATCACACCAGATCCATCCGAGTTCAATCCTGCCTTCAGTCTAAAGATAAGAGAGAACACTACTGATGATACAGTCATCTACCGCTTCAAGGTGAGTTATGGTGAGGCTGACTTACTGAGATTCGGTTCATCGGTTGTCTTCATAATAACTAATAAACATGACATATTGATACATGATAATGATTAAAATTTAAAATAATATGAAGTATTCATGAGGATGTAATAATCATAACAAAAACTTGAACATTATATTAAAAAAGGAAAATAGTGATAAGATAATTTGTAATGTTGAAGGTAACAATTTTAGTAAGAATGATGGAAGCTTTAATAATTGTAAATCATAATTGACTTCTCACTAGTGGATTATCACTTGGACTGTCTAGAGGATTATCACTTGGACTGTCTAGAGGATTCTATTTCTGGCACCTGCTTTTGTTTGACAAAATATAATTTTAGATTCAAGTTATCCATGTAAAATCAAAATGTCTAATCAAATCTAAAGGATATGAGGTCCAATCACTCGACATATAGATAATGAAACGTGGTTATGTAACGGTTTATTGATCTCTGTTACAGGCTCGAGCGGCTGACGGTGGACTTGTAAACTACTACCTCGTGCCTCAAACGACCAACGATGCATTCCATATTCTTGAGGATGAGCCAACCTGCATGACGAATAATGAACTCTGCCTGGCCATTTATCACTCACAGAATCTGGATGCTGATGTTCAACGTTTCATTACCATTCGTATCAGAGTCACGGTTAGTCAAATCCTATTCATCTGACTTTATAGCGGGCTGGACTGTGCTGTATCGTACTTTACTGCACTGAGCTGCAGAACATTCGTCTGGGCAGGTCACTCAAAAATATCATATCTTTTACTCTATTTTCTCAAATCAGGTAATTCAACGGGCAAGGCAATGTTGGCTTGTAAAAAATCCTAGTCAGCTTCTTGTATCGTATGTACGATTGTATGTATACGAGTATCGCCTTAGGTCAGGTCCTTTGGCAAATTGTTTGCTCATTGTATAGACAATGAATTATGACTTTGTAGCCTCAGGATCAAGGAAGTAAAGTCGTAACTGAGAAGTCTGTGCAGATTGAGATAGAAGATGTGAATGATAATATCCCTACCTTTGACAACCAAGATGATAATGGCTATATTATTGGTACCGTTGATGAGAATAAAGAAGCTGGTGGCGATGTGGTGACAATACTCAAAGCCAATGACTCTGACATCACACCTGCGTTCAAAACGGTACCCTATGCTGGTTATAATCATAGACAATCAGTTATTCTAGTTAAAATGTCTGTGATTACCATAATGCTTAGCCAAAAACTTCATATCATATGGGGTGCAGCTGTTATTGGGTACCTGGGTGAATTTACTGATCAAAATGTAGGAAATTTGTCACCTAGTTGGTTACCTTGAGTCCTTTAACCTCATTTGCTTGTGGAGTTATCTGCCCTTATCTGCGTTGCATCATCATGTCAAAAAAGCAAGATGCAACTCAGCTTGTATCTGGCGACATAAAGTGAGCTACTAATATACACACTATTGTATGTGTTGTTGGGAAAAGATTTTTGCAATATTTGTTCCTTGGTTGCTCGCAGAAAGAGTACTTCCTGGTCCCTGGTCTATCATCCGAGTTATTCAGCGTGGAGAGACTGACTGGGAAAGTGACCGTGAATGCCGGGAAAGGATTTGATCGGGAAGCCATTCCTCGATATTTCATCAAAGTCCGTGCACAAGATGGCGCCCCGTCGTCACGTCCGGCAACTGGTGGCGCTCCCAATTCCCGTAAGTGCTTGCGCATTTGATTTAAAAAAACTTCTCTTAAATATGAGCATCCTATTTTGCGATTGAAGCTTGTTCAGTTATTGAACCGTAACTAGGTTTAACATTAAACATTAGAAAAGCACCTATGATGCTGGCTTAATTGTTGAGCCGAGCATCCTATTTCATATGCATCTCCTAATGGTTTAGGAGAATGATGGCATAAATGAAACAGAAACCGTGTAGATAATCCAGTTATTGTCTCTTTTGCAGAGATTGCCAATGTGCAAATCAATGTGATTGATGATAATGATAACCCGCCATACTTCCAACACACTCTTTATAATGCAACTATTGAGGAGACAGCGTCACCTGGCACTCGGGTGATCAGTGTACGGGCAGACGACCGTGATACTAATAACGTCTTCTCGTATAACATAGTGGAGGGTAATTTAAATCAAGCATTCGCTATCAGTCAGACTGGTGACATCACAGTACTCAGCAGTGGCAAACTCGATTACGAGACCAAATATGTGAGTGGTGATCATGCTCATTAAGTTATAACTATATAATCATAACTTTTATTTTGTAGCCTAGCTGTTTATGGCTCAACCCCTCCATTTCGTAATGAATGTGGTAATCAAACCAGAATTTTGATATTTCCATTTGATTTTTTGTTTAAAAATGATATTGTTCCTGCACAACTTAAGTTCATAAAGTTCATAAAATTCCTGAGAGGATTGACCATCAACATTTACTGATAAATGTACATTGTATTGTGCAGATATATGACTTGGTGATTCAAGTAAGCGATGGACGCTATGAAGCGCAAACTCGGGTGAAAATCACATTGATAGATATGAATGATAATGTGCCTGTGTTCTACCCAAGTGTATACCTGGTGACAGAGGGAGTCGAAGAGGAGGATAGCTCCATTACTTCTACCAATCGGCTACCACTAGTACAGGTAATGGAAATGCCCGAGTACTTAGATAACTGGTCATCATTATCATCACATTGGTCCCCAATAAGCACAGGTAGTGTTTTTCGGTTGGTTATAGTTTTCGTCTCTTTGAAAGGTCTTTGCGAATGACTCCGATGTGGCAAGACAGCCTAGAATCCAATACGAACTGGATGGTAACTTCAAGGAGTATTTTGACATCAACCAGAACACTGGTAAGCTCAAGTTCTCACCAGGATAATATGTTTGTAGTCCAGAATTATTTGTAATAAACATGTTTTTGTGTTTTGAAGGCAGTTCACTGATAAAGCCCTGACTTTTGTATTTTGTAGGTCAGGTTTACCTGATTAAACCTTTGGATAGAGATCAACCTAATGGTAGAGCCCGATGGGATATTAATGTGTTGGCTTCTGACGAGCCTGGCACCGCTATGAATAGAATTGGCTACGCCATACTGAGTGTTTTCCCAACAGATATTAATGATAATTATCCATTGTTTGATGAGAAAACGCTCACCAAAACTTATCAAGAGAATGGTAATATAGGTAAGAGCAGAGATAGAGAGCTCTATAGACGCACGCGCAATGTTTACCAATGATACGTCCTGAAAAACAACAGATACCAGTAAAACAATACCATAAAATAATCAATAGTTTTGTGTTTCCAAGACAGAATGACTGTTTGAAGTGGGGCAGAAAGTGGCCTTCCAAGTCTATTTGGCTCAGTGTTCCCCAGCATGCGTCAATAAGAGACTCTCTGCTTACACCTGTGTCCCCCATAGAGAAGGTAACTCTATGGACCTCCTTTATTTGACGTCGCAATCCGAAACTGTGAGGGTGTTAAGGATGTGAGACAAACTTTTTTGCCCGAATGGAGAATCAAACCAGGTATCTCTGATCCAAGGCCGAGTTTGCTATCCACAAATCCATCGCTTCACCTTACCCTAAAAACATTTGCTTGTTCAGGCACACCTGTAATGACAGTACGAGCGAATGATTATGACTATGGAGTGAATGGTTCTGTCAAATATCGTCTACTGACTGATACTATTCAACCGACCAACTACCCATCAGGGCCCAAACCGTATTTCACTATGGAGGCGGGCACTGGGACTATAATTAGCAGGGCCGTATTTGACAGAGAACGAGTGGACAAGTACACAGTGCAGGTGGTCGCGTATGATGAAGGCAACCCCTCTCTACCAAGTAAGTCACTGGTACTCTCGCCTATTTCTTTTATTAGTCCTATTATTCCTGTAACCATGGCGGCCAGCGGGGTGGGGGAGTGGGAGGGG
>Ga0224501_10002608_pt1 | contig 14173 bp, 5 predicted proteins | sample SF_Oct11_sed_USG_4_FD_169105 | JGI IMG/M metagenome (GOLD analysis project Ga0224501, IMG submission 169105) | Sediment microbial communities from San Francisco Bay, California, United States - SF_Oct11_sed_USGS_8_1 | ecosystem: Environmental > Aquatic > Marine > Sediment | place: USA...
ATCGGACACTTGGTGGAAGTTCAGACGAGCTGAATATAGGTTGGAGGACCTTCTTGCCACTGTCATTGCCTTTTCTGGGATTCGAACCAATGGCTCACGGCGCCATTTAGCTGCGGCTTCCTTTTTTTTTTATAACTGAACACGAGTTTGCAGAAGTGGCAACTGCAGTGGTTACTATCACTCAGATAACTCACACATACAGGTTATCTATGCTTTCTGCTGGTTTTAGAAGTACTGTATGAGGCTATAGGGCGGCTGCAAGACTTTAAGTCAAATGAAAGTTGTTAATAGCGATTTTACACGCGGTGATATAATTTGACGCTCAAGCGGTAATGTACAAAAGTAATTAAAGAATTTTTATGACTTTCAGTGATAGGATTTAGGACGCGAAACGCCTTTAGTTGAATTTCTTTTATGGCCCGCGAATGACTAGCTTGGCAGTAATAATGCATGGGGATGGCCCCTAAATTAGCTTACATTCTGTGGGAATATTCAGATATTTCCAATTTCACATTTGGTATCATTGCTCTCTTACTATCAAATAATTAGCATGATGACCTTACATCATGCATGATAGACACCATGCTTTATATAGGTTAAGATTGATGGGTAGTACGGGCCTCATTGGACCAACCATTGTAAAGCGGAGATTTTTCCAAGACAAAGAGGTATCTTTTGCAACCATGTGGGGGCAGGGGGAAAAGCTTTGGTTCTGCATTTATCGTCTAAATATGCACGTGTAAACTATTTCGTGCAGGCGGTTATATGCATGCAATCTTACACCTTGCGCTGATCCCAATAAAATGCAGACTGGCTATAGTGAACATTGAAAACTGGATGGTATCTCTTCTTCTGAGCTCTGACTGGGACTAGATATCCCACAGAGAGAAAATGTATTCGCCTGATTGACGAGTTTGCTTTTCAAATGGAGCACACACGTAAAATCTCTATTCACTCGTGGTTCAAGAGAGGTAAAAGGGATCACGGCACCCATGTTGTCTTCTCCGGTTGTGGTATCCCAAAAGGCTATCTTCCTATAGAGCAAGCTGATTGGCTACTCTGATCTAAGCGCCGCCCTCTCAATGTGTGGTAGCCAATAGAAGAACGCAATACGTGTGGTCACTGTCAATCAAAAGGAAGCCCGCCACGAGAAATACTATCAGTAGTAATCTAGTAGTGGGCAAAATCGGCTGTGCACGGAACTTTTCAGTCACAACGTGGAGTTGGACGTACTTCTACTTCTAAGCATGCTGGCGAGTGAAATCAGAGCGACAACAACAGTAGATTCGAGAAAGATGGCAAGTGTTAAAAGATGTTTATTTGGAGAGCCCGATCACGCTCATGTCAGAAGTGAATTGGTAAGGCAGCTGCAAGCAATTCGTAGCTCGGATATGGCAAAGTGGAACTTTGACTTTTCGACTGGAAAACCTCTAAGTGGACGCTATTGTTGGGAACCTATTACCGAACCGGTTACTCCCACGACTCGAGAAGAAATGATAAAAACGCCAGAAACTTCGCCGACGTCCGAACCCAGAGAATCTGAATCGGTGTGTGCGAATACAGTCACGCCAATCAAGTTAGAATTGGAACTGGAAGTGGACGCCATTACGCTTGAAAAGATCGCTAGTCGTACTCCAACCCCAACCAAGTCTTTTGCGAATAAGAGAAGGAATAGTCTGAATATGCGAAGGAGATCTTCACGCACCCAAACCCGCATCTCAGGTAAGAAACTAGTATAGTATTGCCTGCTTCGTAACCAAAATGGCTTTCCTCCTGTGACAGACAGTGCGAGTGTCTGACTCAATCTGACACAGACGAGACAGGTCGCTGATTACTACTGGAATTCTCCTGGCCGACATTGTGCACTCTTGGTGACAGACTCGTTTATTGTTAGTCACATCCTGATCAATCATTAAACTAGCTGAGACCGAACCCTACAAGATATCCGACTGAGCTTTACGCTACCATTACTCACCTGCTAAAGTTACTTACTTACTACTTAGTTTGAGTTTAACATGTGCCAAGATGATCTCTGTCAATGTTTTGATGGAGTTCAGTCAACCATTGTTGGTGTCACTAACCCTTTGAAAACAGACTTTACAGAGCCACCTAGCACACTAGACACGTCTACAGGATTATCCATGCCATTGCGCCTTGCATGAGTCACTCCTGGGGAATCAAAGGCAATTTTGTTTATTGTTTCACTTCCTAGTCAAATTAGTAACGCAGGGAGCTTATATAGGCACATTATTCAAAGTCCACACCATGCAATTATGGAAGGACAGTTCAAGCCTGTTTGGGGAAAAGGACTAATTTAAACAGATGAAAGGGACTGTGTTGTCTGTTATTAACTTGTTCTCCTACTGTTTTGACTTTTGACACTCAGAACAATGCTAAGCGTTTAGTATGCCAGTCTGGCCTGACCACTGTTTGAAGTTCAGAGCCCTGTAATCTAAAATCTCCAAACAAAACATCAATGAACTAATCCCCACATACCCTGCTGGCGGTGTCATGGTATCCTTGCTGTGTTTGTGTGTCACCAGCTGCCCATCAGGCGTGTCCAACTAATGGATTGTAAACTTGTGGGGATTCCCACAAGATAGCCAGTAAGTGGTTTATCTATTAGAATGCCATAAAGCCCATATCTAACCAATTGTTTTCTTGTAGAGTTCTATCCTCAGCAGAAAAAGAGGAAGTTTGCGGAAACATCTCCCGAAATCACTGTGCCAAATAAACGCCAAGCTTAGACCTGCCAATCTTATTCTGAATGGTAAGCGTCTCCCAATGTAATGATTTCTCACAAATCCTTCCATCACCTCACCAGTCTTCTCATATCCCCATCTCTCAGTCATTGTGCTGCCACCGGCTGTCCGGCTTGGTGAAATTTTGAAGTTGGCTTGTTTCCTAGCCGGAGATTACATACGAATTCTAGCAGGGTATCGGTGACTATAATTTTCTATTGATAGTGCTCTAGCTCCTGTCCTGACCTGTTCGCATTCCGAACAGATTAGTGGTTTGATAGCGACTGACATGCCCGAAGATAGTCCGTACTTGTCAGACTTGCCAGCTCGCTTTGGGCAGGTGGCCAGCTGGTCATCAATGTCAGAACCCCCCAGATTCTGCCTAGACATTAATATTTCCAATTAGCACCTTAGTGGCCTTTAGCTTGAGTATCCCCAATAGGTTTCTATCACAAATTGACTATGCTTGACTTTGCATCCTGGTTGTACTGACTCTAGTCTACTGTGGTTTGACTGTCGACACGCCTCGCCTAGTAGGTCCCAGCATGCTAGTTGCGTTGTAGTTTTCCACACTAGCTAGTGGTATTGGTCCTCCTTTTTCGGTCAGTGATGTTTACTTCGTTGCACTCAGTTTAGGGCTCGGCAGCCCATCATCTTGGCTCGATGCCCAGCTTTGGTAATCTCGGACCTTTTGTGTACAGTGACACTCCGGCGCTCACAAGCGTCAAGTTACCGGGCTGTAATTGTGTATCTGATTTGGGACAAAAGGGCTACAATGATAGTGCTCGTAAACTGGGCCGTGATTAGGCGCTAGTAGAAAAATGATGAATAGTTATGAAACCTGAAAAGGCGCCATGGCAACCTTCCAACTAGAAGCGTATGACTGCAAATGGGCAGGCAAGTGTCGAATGTTACTGATAGCCTCGAGGCCCCACTATCCAGGCCCGTGCCCTAGTTGTTTGCCCAGGCGGGTACTATCAATCACAGCCACTTCTCCAGATTGTTCACTACAGGGGGATTGTTAGATAACCAGCTGGGCTAACAGCGTGATAACTCGTGCCCCTTTTGCTCTGGGTAATGGCACCGGTACAAACTGCTGCACCGATGTTAGGGTGCCTGATGCAACCTGTTTACTGCCGGCTAGTCCCCATTTAACTGCAGTATTGGCGCGGTTGAAATAGCCGATAGTAGATTAGTGGTTAAGCACGTGGTTTGGTTAGAATCTCCCGCCAAGGTTTGGAGTGTCACCTCTACGCACTTGTTTACTACTAAACGTGACTAACCGGTCTAAACAGCTACAAAACACGGGTGATAATCATGGCAATCCGGTAATAAACCATGCTGTAAATGCCAGCTCAGCCGGTCATCCTGTGCCTAGACCCGGACCATGTCTGTCAGGAGGTGATTGACTCTGTGACCACGTAACAGTTGTTTATTCAGAGGCCCGGTCTAGGTTCTAATACTGTTGTCACTCCACTAGATCAACGGTGTTCGGTAGACTGCTGGTGACAGAGGGTCATGACATCATGACCTCAGTCTCATCCTTTTACCTTTCTTCACAAGTGTGCTGGTGCATTACTGGCCAGTGTGAATCATCACGCTGGAGAGTAATTCCTGGGATGCAACTCATTGCTCATGTTCGTGTTATACAAAGACAATATACCAGCAGCATCAGCTGTCCAAATGTGAGGCCAAGGGAAGAGGCGTTCCTCTAAAGTTCCTTATGATAACGTCGCTAATTCAATGGGAAGATTAATGGGGTGCTAATCCAGTGCATTCTTTAATTGAAAGCTCTTAGTGTAGTGCATTATGTTGTGTCATACTCATTTACAGAGTGTGTATTTGATATTTACTTGCTTTTCTCTCTTTGTAGCATGTGTAATGAGCTGATGAGCTGTCTGCCTCCACCGTGATGATTCGTAGCTTGGATTGTGCAATAAAAGAAGTACATAGAAAGACTAAGAAAGAAAATTCAGCTGGCTGATCACTGTATCGGCACGCGGACATGCTGATATGTTTTTTGTGATTTTATCCCTGTTTCTAAGGTATATTTTGATCTCATTGTTTCATGAGCACCCGTTGGTATAACCATCGGTATTTTTCTATATTTACGCCATTTTGAGAAGAGGTCTCTTGTCTCGCATATTAAATTATTTTTTGGGACATATGTAAGGATGATGTCATCCCTAAAAGATTTGTTACGTCGTTAAAAGTTTGGTACCAAGTATCACCATTTTAATCAAAGTAGAGGGCATAGATTTTGTTACGAGGTAGGTTACTATCGTTGCTTTGCATAAAATAAAACCGTAAATTTAACCCATGATCAGAATAGTCTGTTCTACTCATGCCAAGACTGTTTATTCACAAACGAGACCATGCTTACATCCTCCTGCAATTATTTCTGAAACAGGTGGTGGTTAGGTTCAACCTATGGGGCATATCATTGGACTGTTTTATCACAGCAATATATTGTTTGGCGATAGTGTTAATTCTGCAACCAGGTTGTGTAGATTCTTCAGTCCTGAATATATTATCCCGGTTCTACTCCTACTTGTACCTTTATTTCAACTAGGTTTAGTGCATAGAGGGGATAACTATTGACCGGTGTGCACAATTGAGGATTGTGCGCCCTTGACAGTTTTTCGAAAAGAGTGGACAACCACGCAAAATATTTTCCCGGGCTGTCGTGTCCTGTTTCGTAATGACAACCTCCACTTGAACTCGCGCATCGAAGGCCAGAAATGCTGACTTGGTTGTTAGACATGGCGGCGAATACGCAGCTTTCTTTTTGAATTTGATCTTGACTTCTCACATATAATCCGCGAAGGTTGTTTCAAGAGTGAAACGCCATTAACTAACAACACACATACTCCTCTTCTTTTCCTGCCACGGTAACTAGTCGTGGAGTAGGAGGGGTCAGAACCACGGGCATTGGCTATGATTTAGGGGGGAGGAGAGTGTGACGCACTGACTACTGAGTTGAGTCATGAGTCATTGAGTGATTTCAACAAGTGACAAGTCAGTCTGACTCTGGGTCTACATTTAGACTAAGAGTAAATTAGAGTTGAACTTAGAGTGGCTTTAGTCACAATCGCTCACTGGGATGTTCTTTATCACAATTATGTAGTGATTGACTCACTGAGTGACACAGTCTATGCCCCCTGCCTATGTAATGATTACAACACGTGCATGTTGTATCTCTATTTGTAGTAGGGTTACGTGCATTTGTAAAGGAATCCAGTGTACATAATAGATTGCTGTGAATCTGTTATTTCGTTATTAATAGATGGTGGATAAGGGACAGAGTTCTAACTTATCACTGAACAATGCACTGAACCGAATCATCCCAGTCAGATTTCTCAGCCTCACAGCTCACCTGATAATAACAGTGCTTCTCTTCTGGGGAATGGTGAGTTCTGAATGATATCAATCATAAATCTCGGTGCCTCAGGGCTCACTCAGTTGCTGATCAGGCACTCTAGTACTCTAGCCACACTGCTGCTGGGGTGACTGTCCAATAAAATTACTTTAAGAGTTGTTAGATATTTTGCATTTCACACTGGTAAAATCTGACATTCAGGGTTTCCATTAGCTATTCCTCAATTATGCAAAATGCCACATTACATTTAATGCGCAACTTCTTTCAGGCTTTGAATTCATCCTTGAAAAGCATTTGTCAAAGAATGTACCTCTATGTTTTTTTTTCTATGATACTTTTATGATGCAGATACGACGAGTTTACCTGTGAGGTATCTTTAGGCTAAATTGTATCTTTGACAGGAAGAGAGCACCCGGGAATGCTTGGGTGTTGACTTGACCTCTTCAGATTACGCTCGAGTTCATCCGAGGTAAAAAAACTTATGCTTGGGCTCCATTTCCAAGCGCAGGTTAGCGAATTTATCACACCTGAGATTGAGTCAAGCGCATCAGTAATTTGATTGTTATAACAGGCTCTGAATTAATGGAGAGCTTGCGTATCAGTTATCGAATCAGGATTATAGCGATTCTGCCACTTGACGTATACTAACTCGCTAAGTGAGTTGGTCGCTGACCCGGTGAAAATAATATTTTTTATTTATATTTTGACACTCCCATCTGTTGGTTTGTAGGATGCTGATTGGCTATTCATTTACACTAGCCTTCCTATTGGTGGAATACGCTGGATTTCTTAGTGGAGTTTCCATGTTTAGGCCAGCACAATGTCTTCTCTGTATCCTTAACTAAGCCAGAAGTACCATCCTGTAACATTAGCATGGTGCATTAACACAAACTGGGATAGTTGGATACATTAGCGGTAGAGTGCTGAGCTCACAGCCGCGAGAACCTGGGTTCAAATCCCGGTCATGGCGGCTCCAGTTGTGTGTATGAACTGCTATACCTAGTACTCTCAAGACCAACCAAGTGTCGCTATGGGGTGGAGCACTGATACTGACCTGCTTGTGGTGCTCCATATTAAGCTATAACTGGCTGAAAAACAAATGTCTGACACGACAGCCTTGTCATAATAACGAGACATGTCATACGATAAAAAGCCAGCACATAATAACTAGTCCCAAATTATAAGCATCCTCTAGTCACACAAATATTACCCATTAAAACAAAATTCCATTTAACCGAATCTCGCGTCCCTCTCCACCAAGTCTATAGTTCATGCTTATAGATAGCCTTTACATTGAGGGGTTATTCTCGTCAATTGCCTTGATGATACAGCCGACATTTTATCCCGTGTATTATCCTTGACTAGTCGTGTGTAGCTATAGGAGCCCATATTACTGCCAGTGTAAGTCTGGCCTTCTACGTCTTTGAATCGTGGAGCTGTGAAATGTATTGGTGGATCTTTGGACTCTGCTCGGCGTTTCCTGCTGTCATAGAGTTGGGCTGTATCGCAACACATTCTAAAGGACTTGGTTTCTAAGACACAATAGACTGATGGGCTTTTAATAAACGTTGGACACAGCGCAGCATTCTCAGAACCCCGGACACGTGTTCAGTATAGCCATAGGGGAGTTACCCTCTCTCAGATCAACATGGATTGGAGTAATCCTTGATGTCGGGCAATGACTGTATGGTTTTTGCAGCTTTGTAGTCTTACGCATTTAGCTTGTGGCGATTGTTTTACTCAAAGGGCTTCCATTAAATGAAATCTGTTTAAAAGAAAATAGAAATTAGCCTTTGATGACCGCCTTATCTAACAGCCAGCACATTATTTCAGTCTTCTACGGTGCCCGGTTTTCTTTGTAGGCCAGTGAGACACGCCGCATTTAGTACGCATTTACCTACGTTTAAATTTCACTGAATACTGTGTTCTCGGAGAGAATGGCAGAGTTTTCCTTTTTTTTCCTGTTTTCCCACTCCGGAACGGTAGAGAAGAGTCTATACAACACAAGAGTTCATTGAACATTTTATTCGCTAAAATATTAATACATGTAAAGATTAAAATTGAAACTATCGGACATTAGCTCCACTCAAGTAAAAATGGAAAGGGAAATGCTAGGTGTGACCTGGGAGAAAAACAGCCAGATAAAAGAGAAAATAAAGCTTCCCAACGCACTGCAGATATTAAAGTCATCAAAATGAAAATGGGTTGGGCATGCAGCAACAGTAAAAATAATTAGGCTAATGACTCGCTAAAATGGAAATCAACAGGTGAACGAAAAAGAGGGCGTCCTAAATGGAAAGACGACATAGTCGATATGGCTGTAAGAAGCTGGACAGACATGGATAAAAGACGTGCAGGGATGGCCATCTCAGAGGTGGGCATTTACCCAGCAGTGGGAAAGAGATGATTGACAATCATGATTAGATCATCCGGTGTAATCGGGTGTTATCTCAATGAGTGACTTAGGTCCAGATTTAGTTGAACATTTATAGATTTAGTTGGAACATTTAGATTTAGTTATTCTTAAAGATTTAGTTTTTTTATAGATTTGGTTACACATTCATAGATTTAGTTATACATATATATTGAGCAACTGTCATTAGAGAGGTTTATATACACTTCCCATAGAGATATCCTCCAGGGCAGTGTGTGGTCATGTTTGTTCAGGGTGGTGTTCTCACAGCTCACAATTACTTTAGAGATTGAAAGTCAGCCACTCAGGAGGCAAAAGACTTCTCCTTGATAATATCAACAGGCAGCAAATGCATCAGCGAAGCCCACAAAGGACAGCTGAAGGTAAGCTACTCGGACAAGGAAAAATAACAATACCCAGTTAGTGGGGAGACTAATACGTACAAGAAATGCCTTCATTGCGGTTCTGAGCAGTTGCAACAGCAAAGCTAGGAAGGACACTCATGCTCGAAAAAGGCTAATCTTAAGCGGTAGACAATTTCCTGTGCCTACCTGATCCAGGAGTGGGGGAGCTACGGTGGCAGCTGACACATTGGAGAATGGAACGGAATCAATGTGAAAAAGGTTGGTTGCGACAATAAAGTCACACAACGGAGACACTGAGGGCGTCTGATGTTCGCTAATCAGATGGAAAGAGTAAGTGCCCAGGACAAAGTCAGCAGACTGGTCTTGTCCAGGTCTGAGTCAGCAGGCTGGTCTTGTCCAGGTCGGAGTCAGCAGGCAGGTCTTGTCCAGGTCGGAGTCAGCAGACTGGTCTTGTCCAGGTCAGAGTCAGCAGGCTGGTCTTGTCCAGGTCGGAGTCAGCAGGCTGGTCTTGTCCAGGTCGGAGTGAGCAGGTTGGTCTTGTCCAGGTCAGAGTCAGCAGGCTGGTCTTGTCCAGATCAGAGTTAGCAGGTTGGTTTTCAGCATCGGGGAAGAGTCCTGCAATCAATAAGAAACATCTATTGATAAGTCACCCTCAGCTTAATAATGGTCAATATGGTAACCTTAGGCGTCAGTAACATCGGTACTGCCAGGAGAGCCATGGAGCACTCCCGAGTTTACATAAGCGGTGCTGCTTAAACAAAACTGAAAAAAGGGTGTGAGCACACCCTTTTCACATTTCACCTTTTACTTTTAGTTTTAATTTTTAGCAGCCCGCAAGTAAATGTAGCGATGCACGCACCTGGTCAGCATTGGCTGATGATTGAGGGGTGGTTTCAGTCGAGAGTTCCTTCGATTCATTTCTCTCGTTGAGTTCTTCACCAATGACCTCTTCACATTCGCTCTACCATGATTCATATTCATAGCTTCCTAGTATAAAAGTAATACTAATACGTCAGTGTCTGTCCTGAGTTACGGATTAGACTAGTCCAGCGAATGACCACCGAGAGGCACCCGCACTGGGTGTAACACTAACTGACTCATCACTTGACTCGGTCGGTGAGTGACTCACTGACTGTGACTGCGAGTCAGCTGCTCATCACTCATCATTGTCAACTGTCAGTGTCACGCACTCAGTCACTGTCAGTGACTGACTTAGTTTAGTTAGTAGCCACTTACTGACTTAGAAGTTAGTCAGTGACTAGTGACTCAGTCACCCACTCACCTCAGTCAGTGTGAGTGTCACACGCGCACGTTCACTCACTCAGTTAGGCTCACTCTCAGTTACTAATGATTCTGTGATCAGTCATCGAGTCAGTGACTGACTCAGTCACTCACTGGCACGTCAGTGCTGACTCACAGCCACACTCAGTCAGTCAGTGACTCACAGTCACACTCACACTCAACCAAAATCTTGCACTTGCAGTTGCTCTGTTGAGTCTCAAGTTGAGAGTAGACTGTAGAGTCAGAGTTCAGTATAGCTCCCAATCGTGTAGCAGTTTGCACATTTAGTAGACGTACTCATTTTGAGCGTGTGTGCGTTAACTCATCATTTCATTGGAAAGATTTCAACGGAGAAAACTCCAGGTCGATTTAGATCAATTTTCGACAAGTCAACGTCCAACTACTTCAAGAGGGACGGCAATTCACAGTCACGTGATCACAAAAAGAAGAAATCACTAAAATAGATGCGGAGTTGCCTCCCCTAACGTCGGGAACAAAACTCCGCGCGCATGCAGTTGTACACGGAAAAGAGTCAACCAGTGACCATAGCATTGACAATGAGGGTGGCATACTAGCATTAGTATAGTATAGACTATAGAATATTGTAATGTGAAACGCAGGGGCTAGGATAGCTCAGTTGGTAAAAGCTTGGATCTGCATTCTAAGGATTGCAGGCTCGAGCCTCACAGCTCGCAGCTCCCACTACCAAAAAATCTGCCCAGCCAGCAACTTCATTAGTTGCGGTTTTTGCCGCTCTGCGACCGACAGCGATATGTATGTAATGTGAAATGCAAGGGTGTTTTGCTTTTCCAATTGTACAATGTTACGAGTAGCCTGCTTTGTGAACAATCTCTGCAAAACCCACAACTCGCTGCAAAGTGGTTCACCATTCTATCGAGCCATGGCTGTTCTACTGGTAGTGTAATATATAACATGTCAAAAGCACTGGAAAACTCCCCAGTGGGCTTTCCCTTGATAATCAGATTCATTGGCTAGCTCATTTACTAGGCTGATTAAAATTCACGATTCAGCGTTACTACAATCCATAAAATATTTATTCTGTAAACATGGCTACGCATTGCATACGTGGGTGGATGCATGGGTTATTTTTTTTATCACAAAGAATTGAAATTCTAATGAGATTTCTTGCAAAGGTACATGTAAGTCCAACATCCATGCTGTCATCATCCCTGGTATCAGTGAATGTCAGTGGTGGTATCTATAGTCATATGTAGCGCCTACTGTACTTGTGTACCTATTCATATGCGGGGAACGTCAGTGCAATGGTTTTAGTCTCTGCTGATACCACCTCTTCAAAGAGCTCTCAAAGCCGGCGGTTGATTGGCTGCCTCTTATTGAGAATACGATTCCAAACAAAAGCAGCTCTCACTACTTGGTCAATATACCTGAGTAACCCGACAGCCAACAAGTCAACACCATCTCCTCAATGTATTGATTTCACAGTTCACTCGGATTTCTGTTTGCAACCCGGGCCCTTGTTGTTCTCGGTTTTCCCATTCACCAGTCACCGAATCAGATATAGTCAGCATAATCTCGCCCTGTTGTAACTGACAGTGACCGTCGCCGCTCAGTAGCATTCTATTCACCACCGAGACGGTATGATTGGCGTGTATTGACAAAATAGCTAATAAGCCTAGCTCTGACATCTCTTCTAAAATATTGATTAGGCAGCTATGTGGTGGTATAAATAGCTGAGCTATTGTTATACACACGCAGTCAAGTTTAACAATGCAGGCGAGATAATGTGAACGTGTGTGCGGGGTAAGTCATGTATGCTGTTGCGATATCGTTTCTAGTTCTACAGCAGAGTTGCGAATCTCAGTCACTCAGGGATATTTCAATGACTCTCACTTCACAGGCAATAACATGTTACTGATATCGGCTGTTGAGCCCCAATGGAGATGTCAGTGTTCATTTTGCTGAGAGGGTCTGCTTTGTGTCTCCATTCACTCTTGTGTCATAGACTCTCTCAGTCTCTGTTTTAGCGTGTGCAGATTCTGAGTTGATGCCCGGGCTTTGTGCAACTATCCTTTGCTAGCAACCTGGGGGAATATGACATACCGACTCAAACTCTAGGCATGTGTGACCCGATCACATATGAGATTCATTTGCATATATAGTTTTCCCTTACTAGAAACTCATCTCCAGTCTCTGTACTTGATTTGTGCATATAAAGTATAGCAGCATTTTAATATCATGGCAAGATCAACTAGCGCCGGGCTGCCAAACCTTTTCAGGATTGGGTCCACTTTAGAAAACTGGGGCTGCATTTGAACCGTGTCTCGGCGGAGTCAGTTGCTGCAGGTGTTATAGCAATGTATGATTTGCTTGTGTGTTTATGAGATTTACAACGTTTTGTACCCCATATTGCAGTGGGTTCGAGGGTTTTGCAGCGTTTCATGATATTTTCAAATGACTGGGGCCGCCTTTAGTTATAGTGCTGGGGCCACAGATTGGGCAGCTCTTAACTACCGCATCTATACAGACAGTGATCTCTACGTGTTTACATCTGGTATTGAGGGGCTTTCATTGATTCAGGTTATTTTATAGCCCTGGGTTGTATCAAGTTGTGCGTAGGCGGTTTAGTGTAAGGCAGCAATAGGTTCGAATACGTGGCAGAAACCTTGGGGCGTTATTCATAAATGAACTTTTATCGCAGATCTGTTCGCGGCCGGGCCATATTTTATGCCATGTCAATGCAGGTGCCCTTTGCGTCATTGGCATGTCCTGGTTCTATCTCTGGGAAATCTGCACACATTCCAGGCTGAGTTCAAATAAAAATTGATCTCAGACTTTAGATCATAGGTAATGGCTGCTCCCGTCACCCATAATGGCAGCATGGGGAAGTGCCTGAGAAAACCCCCAACCGGCAGCCGTGTGACTGAGGTGGGACGACACTCCTCTTCCTTACTGGGGTAGATAATAGATCTACATTTCTGGCAGTTCTATACTAGGTTTTGTACTTTCAGGATATAACGATAGTCTTTATTGGGTTAATATGCGAATCTTGGCCAAGTTTTTTCTTTACTGATCTATAATCAGGACGGAACTTTCTATAAGGCTTTGAATGCACTGAGGTGGTTTGCAGTATTGGGGCCTAAATGTTACTATACACCAAGATATCACAAAAAAGAACAATCATATATTATTTACTGCCTATACCGAATCCAGTCACATAGGAATGCTCTGATTATTTGCCAGGTGGTTCCATTGCCCTTTGGTGGTGTGCTTTATGATGTATATATGTAAATTTCAGAGGTGCGCCATTTCCTATCCTCATGAGCTTCTTCTATCCTCTCCACTCCCATTAAAACTATGTACATGGTATACACAATTCACAACGCGACACTGTACTACTCTGTCTGATCAAGTGGGTTTGTCACTGCAGGATAAAACCGGCCGTCAGCATCAACTTGCTCATCATTGCTACATGCAGCAGGTTGCAGTTCCATCTACTTTAATAGTATACCTTTTTGATAGTACATAGTGTTTGTTGGTGTTTTGATAGCGTGTAGTAAGTGTTGGTGTTTTGATAATGTATTGTGCCAGTTTTTTGATAATATGTAGTACGTGTTGGCGGTTTGGTAGTGTGTAGTAAGTATCGACGTTTTGATAGTGTGTAGTAAGTGTCGACGTTTTGATAGTGTGTAGTTTTGGTATGTTTAAAGCGTAATCAAAGGATACCCAGTATGAGGATATACTCAATGCTGCATATACATTAAAACTACACTGATTCTATAACCACACCAATAAATCTTCAGGGAACGCTAAGCAACTCCATTCCGTTCCTAGAAGGTACCAGAAAGAAATTCCGGTGTCATTTCAGACGATGATTCTCTTGTCCGCCGTTGATCCATAGGCATCTCATTATCATAATGAGATTGAAAGCATTTTTCTAAGGGTGCACCCCTTCGTTTCAACCACTGTTTGATCTGCGGGCATAGCCTTTGGTCCCCCCCCCGACCGGTGTGCA
>Ga0224501_10002609_pt1 | contig 14168 bp, 9 predicted proteins | sample SF_Oct11_sed_USG_4_FD_169105 | JGI IMG/M metagenome (GOLD analysis project Ga0224501, IMG submission 169105) | Sediment microbial communities from San Francisco Bay, California, United States - SF_Oct11_sed_USGS_8_1 | ecosystem: Environmental > Aquatic > Marine > Sediment | place: USA...
TCGAATTGCATAATCAATATGTCCATGCAGGCGGGGCTTGAATCCAAGATCATTTAGACTAGAGCCAGATGGTGTAATAGCCAACCATTGCGAGCATCACCCATAACAAGACAGTCAGTGGGGGGGATATAAATCTAGGAAGGGCATGGGAGCACCCCTTGAAGTTAACTAATCAGTAACATCGGAAGATCGGCGTCCACGCTTTTTGATGACAGCACACAAATAAAACGAAATGAACAGAAAAGGTGGAATTGTAGACTAAATAGCTATAAATATCAATGGGTTTTATAATTGTAAACTATTAGTAATAGCTAGTAATGGACACAATTGGCTGCATGTCCTACTGCTTCACTTGCCCACTCCACATGTCTAAAAGCCAAATCACCTGGATAGCTGGAAGTTGTCTTCACAACTGCATCATCGCGCGCGCTGAAGGCTGAATATCGCACAAACAATTGTTTCCGGCGGCTAATATTGTAAAAGGCATGCTAGATAGCAAACACACCTACAGTGGAGACTAGACATTTTTCAAAAGTGTTTGCTGTGTCACTTGCGCAGTTTGAACTAACTTTTACATGCCCATGCACTTGATCTAGCCCAAAACCTGGCTGTCCAGGAAAGCCGTGATGGGGCAGATCACCCTGTGAAGGAATATGAACCCGGATCGTTTCCCATGAATAATACTTAACATTATTATACAAATCACCCCAGGTAACTGCATACCACTCCCCAAATACCTGCCAAACCTATTTACACATTCCCAGTCTCCAAATGGCCGAAAGATAGCACCATCTGCCTAATATGGTTAATGAAAAGCCAGATGCGAATTCGTCGGGAAATGAGCCATCACACACCTGATTCGCATAGCTTATCAGAACAACAAGAGTTCAGTTTGAATCGGGTGAACCCGGTTTATTTACAGCTCTTCACATTGCTATACTCAGGACACGGAACTGCTAGACTTAACACATACAGGGGAATTCGGCACCCTAGTAAATATAAGCCCACCTCAGTTACCTCAAACTTCATTCTCGTTACATTCGAGGGGTGATTACGGTAAATAATAAATTGCATGTTTAGGGAATAATTAAAGGAGTTCTGTCATGACTGAAAGTATCTCATTTGCTTTTAAATTCTAAAGCCCGACTCAAATGAAACCTTCGATATAGCCCTATTCATTGAACATACTTAGAGCCCTCTGTGACGCACTTTTCAGACCATTGATACAACAGAATTATTGGCCTCAAGGTAGGAAATAAACACAGAGCTTTTAGTGTTTGCATTGATTTCTCGGCTTACGCACTGATGTTTGGAAAATCCTCCTGAAGATGCATACTAGACCTGTAGTTACACAAGTCTGAATAGAGAAAATGTTCAACAAAAATATAGAAACTGGGTTTCAGAGTGTATTTTTTTACCTCTGTCAGCGAGCGTTAGTGCCATTATTGCACAAAGATAGAGGCCCGAACGCATAAGCTTCTACATAGGGCTAGGCGAAACCCGGCAAAGCACTTCTCCAATATTACATTCAATTTTGATTTCTACTCGATGTTATAAGGGAGTAAAGATCATTAGGTTACTAAGTTTTACTAATTTGATTCCATTTTCTTTCTATTTGGGCCATTTGGGCCGTAGTTATACGCGTGACCGATATTCGTTTTGTGAAAAAAGACCACTCGCTATCGCTGCAATGAATGCGGAGCTACCCCCATTAAGAATTGGGAACATAACTCCGAACGTGCGTATACCCTTGACCGTAACATAACTCCTTTAAGGTATTCACTAGACCCAAGTTGATACCACGCACAGCGATAAAAACAGTATGGGTTTAATTTAACGTGATTTTATTGAGTCCGTAAAAGTGCAGACATAGGATGCCCAAATGTTGACACTCTGCTTACTCCTCGTGCAAGCGATTATTTTCAGCATAAAAAACAGCCTAAAAACCTATCTAGAAACTTAATTTTAATGCTAACACGGTTGATTTGAATATATTATATTCATACATATAGCTAACCCCAATCAAAATTCATTTCTTGTGACTATGTCAAAGAGTTTGCAGAGTTGCATTTGAGCTAGGAATTATTATTTTTCGGCGGTTCGATATCGGTAGCGATTCAAAGCGCATGACTAGGTGCAAATAATTATATGATTACGGTAAATCGTAACAATGGTGAGTGTTTACAAAGTGCGACTGAATTATCTGGAAAAACTAGAACAAGGATAGTATTTTGGGTATAATCGCACAGAATGGGGAAAGAAACCCCAAACAGTAACTCCTCTGCATTTCTGCGCAAATGACATCAGTTCGGGGTCGTCTACCGCTAATGAGAGCGGAAACATAGCCCCTCTCTTACCTCCTTCCTACTTGAGACCAGTTTTGCGTAATCATAAAAAATTGAAGGCTAAACAGATCCAAAGACCTTAGTTTGGTAATCCCTGAATTATGGCTCTTTCTCTAGCGGGTAGCATTGCTTAACTTTACTCCGTCGAGCTATCCGAAATTAATTCAAAGACATGTACAAGCGCACCACGCAAATTGGAAACTACTAGCTTATGTTCTTCCACATCTATATCCGTGATATGACACGTCTGTCCAACCAGCAGCTCTCCAACTGTCCTCAAATTCCCTCCTGTAATCAAAGGAGCACTCATCTGCGAATGGATCGCTGGTATGAACATGGATCAGAAATCGTCAACCTCAAGGTCAAGCTGAGTATGAGAATGTAACCTATATACACAACAAATAGCTTAAATCTCAAGTTCCAATTTCATTTTGAGGACAAACATACTTCATTACCTTGGAATTGAGCAGTAATTATACTTACCACAATATGTAAGAATGTATATTATGTCCAGGCAGTGCCTGGCACCGGCAGAGACATAGATTAATCCATTTTTATCCACACAGAGCGGACCCAGATAATGGTTCGCTTTGTACAATAGGATTGGCTTTGAATCCTGCTCTAGTCGAACTTTTATCAAGTCATGGCCCTCCGCGATAAGAACTGATTGCTGTTGGGGCAGCGCGCATAGGTGTTTTTGCTTTCCAGCATCACCATCGCCACCGCTGTATTCAATTCGAAGCAACTCTGCACCATCATTGCTAGCATAGACAATGAGACAATCAACACACAGAGCAACAATTCCAATGTCTACGACCGCCATTGCTCTCCAGGTTGAAGGACCGTTGATTCTCCACTTTGTAATGAACGAAAACTCATCCGTGTCATTCTTGGTGATCTCCAGTTTGTTCAGACACCAACCATCAAACGAATAAAGCAATCCACTGCTGCGATCATCAACGAGTAAACGAGTACATACAGGTGCAGTGACTTTTACTCTCCTCTGATATTCCTTGTCATAGAGTAGCAAGCCTTTTCTGCAACCAATAAACATACCCAGCGGCGATATTTGTGCAAAATAAATCTGCCCATGAGCTGGTAGTAATGTTGTTTTAAGTTTCATACGAATCGGAGTGTAAGTTGTAATGAGTTCTTCTTCATCCATGAGTCTCAAAGAATTCACAGAGGCTGCAGAGTGTACAGAATAAGAAAAAATACAAAAATATAAATATATACTTTAAATAGAGGCCATTGCGCTCGGACCTCTATCAGTGCACAATAATGGCACTAACGCTCGCTGACAGAGGTGTAAAACTGCACTATAAAACACTATTTCTATATTTTTGTTGAACATTTTCTCTATATAAACTTCTGTAACAACAGCTCTGTGTTAATGTCCTATCTCGAGGCCAATTCTGGTGCGTCTGGTAAAACACTATTTCTATATTTCTGTTTCTTATTTTTTGTATACTAGTATGCCCTAACTGCATGAGATTTTTTTCAACATCTTCCCGTAAGCCAATAAATCAATGCAAACATCAACAGCTTTGTGTTAATTTCCCATCTCAAGGCCAATTCTGTTGTGTCGACTCTCTGAGAAGATAGTCACTGAGGGCTCTAAGTATGCGCATTGGATAGGACTCTATCCAAACTTCCATTTGAACTGGGTACTGAGCTCATCTGTTCATGGTAGGCATCAGAATCAGTAAACAAGTTCAGACACATTCGGCCATAACTTAATCCCTTTAATAAAGGTGGCCATGTGCTCATGCTTAAAACAAAAGAAAATCTGCCTTATATTTGTGATTCTATATCAGTCACCAACATGAGACAGCTCAGTGGTAGAAATTAGAAAACATGGTATGCAATTGAATGAGCCCGGGTTCAAACTCCAGTCACTAAAGAATCCCTGATCTCCTCACATATATTATCTTAACACTTGGAGAAGAGATGGGCACTGCTCTGTCTCAAACCCATTGCAAGGGTTCAGGGTATATGAAGGTTTACATGATTTTGCTGCTATAATACCCCAGAATCAGCCAGTGAGGTGGCAGACATAGGCCGGGTGATCACATGACTCTGAGCTAATCTAGCTTTCCAATCTAAACCCCTCGTTTCTCGATCTTCTGTATAATCTTAGCTTTGACGCTGATACTGCGGTTATACGTAACAGAATGCCGGTCGAGTCTACCTGAATCAGGAGTATTATGTTAATCGACATCGACCGAAGGCAATATAATAGGCACATTCAGGCAGGCAAGTGAACGAAGGGGCCATCTATGAGCTGGGTCCTTGAATCCAAAAGGGTTGTTATACTCCCCATAAGTGCCACCGGCCCCCGCCGATCGCCGAGATCATGAGTCTAAAATAAATACCCCTCGGACTTACCAGGCAATACTTTTCTCTTGAGCTTCATCGCCCTTGGTAAAATTCCATTGGCAAGACACTTTCTGACATCCTCCTTTATCCGCAGGGCATAAGTGTAAATATCTACACCATCCATATGGGTGAGAACCTTGTTAATGGTACGAAAAACCTTTATTGCCTCGGTGCGATGATTGGCAAGAGTTTCAGCGTTGCTTGCGATTTCGTTTTTATTGGACATCATATAATCCGTGAGTTGGTTTTGTAGTTTGTCTGCTCTAGCACAGAGCGATGCTATCTATAAACACAGAATCATGTATAAGCAAAATTAGGTGCATTTGCATTTTAAAAACGATGTCAAAGCTTACAACCAAAAACACGGGAGCAGAATTTAGCGACTGAAACTGGGCACTGGGGTGTTAATCTAGGCAAAGTCAAGATTACCAAAGTCGAGGCCACAAAGAAATTGCATTGGAATAACAAATAGTGAATGATCGTACGGGTCTAAAAGAGGAGCTGAGCTTGAGAGAGGACAACTCTGACACGATTGAAACCTCCTCAGGTTTCTGACTGCGATGACGTGTTGGCATGATTGCAACTAAAATTTGCGACCAACAAAAATCGCGCAAATAGACCTTATATCTCCAAACTTGAAGGAATTATGACACGGTCAATGGTAGATGCACTCTCGGAGTTGTGTTCCCCATTCTTAAAGGCAGACAACTCTGCATTCATTGCAGCGATAGCAAGTGGTCTTTTTCGACAGAATGAATAGCAGTCACTCGAATAACTACGGCCCAAATAGAAATGAAATTGGAACAAATTACTAAAACTTAGTAACCTAGTGACCTTCATCCCCTTATGACATCGAGTAGAACTTAAAATTGAACGTAAGATGGGAAAAAACTTAAGTTATAAGAAGCGCTTTGCCGGTTTTCGCTAGCCCTAAATAGAGACCGTTACTTTCAGGCCTCCATCATTTCACAATAATGGCACTAACACTCGCTGACAGAGGTGAAAAACTGCACTCTGAATCTCATTTCTATATTTTTGTTCAATATTTTCCCTATATAGACCTGTGTAACTACAAGTCTAGTGTGCACCTACAAGAGGATTCTCCACACATCAGCGAGTAAGCTGAGAAATCAACGCAAACACATTTGATGTTATCGAAAGCTACTGGTTTCATGGTATGGGATGGTCAGATTGTGGGATGGTGAGTGTTCAGGATTTCAGGATGGCGGAATGGAGGCATGGTGAGATAGCTGGATAAAAAATTTCTTCAATGCCTTATATCATTGGAAATTCCATAAGCAAAGCTCAGTCAACTGAAAGACTTTTACCTCTTCAGATAGCATGACTGCAACTTGCTTTCTCATTGACTCCACATGGTCCTCCAAACTTTTAGCTTTCAATTGAGCCTCTGTCTCATGGCGATCAAGTCGAGCAATACAATTTCGGAGCTCTTCCAGTTGAAGATTAAGGTCTTTCTTGACATTTGGTATGATCTCCTCAAAAAGCCCTATCTGGTGTTGAGCCGCTTCTCCTAAAAGCAGGAACATAGAGCTGTGCATTGGAAGAAACTTTATGTTTGTTTGAGGTAGGCAGAACGACTCAAATTAGACATTAGTGTTTTTGGACAAGTGGATATTACCCATTACCAATGGGTACAGAGCTTGGCTCAAAGGACAAGTTAAATAATTAATTTGCCTTTATCAGACTCGCTAATTCCAACAGGAGTTATGTTGAGTTTACATGGCAGCAACAGTTACAATCCTCCTAATAGAAGACAGTGTCAGCATTGTACTGGATAGATGAATGAGCCTCTTTGCTGCAGAGCAGTTACCACTGAAAATGACATCCCTCAGCGGTGCGCCAGCAAATGAGTGCAAACGCGGCATTCACCATTTTCCCTGCTCTACTGAGTTAGGTGTTGTTGACCTATACGCGACAAACAGAAATCCTTCACTGTAAATAACATTTTTATTCGCAGTAGTATTTGAGTGGCAACGGCGCGGCAACCGCCCATACAAATTCGATTTCAACGTAACCTGTCAATTGGACCAATGACATAAAGATTGTGTCACTGATTGGACTAGACTAGATTGGAATTTAACTGACTTACCACCGTCTGTGCAATCTTTTGTCTGGTTGCAAGTCAAGCAAAGAATCTTATCACATTGGAGGCAGAAACCCGCTAGTTCTTTACCATGCTGAGGACACGATTGTCTCACGGGCCGCTGGAAAACCATCATCTGCTCTCCTGATAATACGTTGTGTCTACTACCAAAGACATCTGCGTGTGACTACAATTGAAGGATTGTAGTATCAATGTCCCTCTCTCGGACTCGAAGACCAGCAGTTACTTCATGAGGAATCCCGACTTGTGCGTGAATTGGCTTAAAGTGAAGGAGAGTTGTACATGCGTCAGCCTAACTTGTTCCCCCGGGATGACAGCAAAACAAAGCAATGGCTAGGATGGTTGGAGTTCAATCTCATGCGAGCTTGCAAACTTGTGGGTCAAGGTAAGCCCTAAGACCATGAAGCAATTGCTTATAGTGGATAGCATACTGCGCCTGGTCTGTATCTCAGTTCGGGCAAAAACTTTTATCATCTACAACACCCTGTTTAGTCTTAAATGTCGCAGCACCTAGACTTTGGAACACTTTCAATCAAACCCTCTTAAATGCCACAAATTCACATAATTTCTCGGCTATGTAATGATGTGATACAGCATACATAAATGTTTTCGACGCTGAGCAAGACTGTCAAATAGATTCTGTTTACCCAACTGATGTCTCTGATTTCTGCATTCTTCTCTTCATCGACCTTAATGTGAAAAAGATTTCTGGTCTTATTTAGGCTATCCATGTGGACATAAATTATCGAATCAAAGTCTCGGCGCGCTATTATTAGCCAAGTGCAAGGAGGCCAATCCACAGTTATCTGCATGGTCTTTGGTGGCAAAGAAAGCTACCAAAGAGAACACTGAGTCATATAGATTCAGTAGGCAAATTTCTGCACCAATCCTGACAGCTGTTTGGCAGAACTAGGAGACACAAAACATCTTTTGTTGGAAGCATCTCATTTTCTACTAACCTCTTCATGTTTGGTGCAGAGTCTCAGCTCACAGTTCTCACAGAATACCACAGCAAGAATGGTAACCCCAAGATCTTTGCATCGTGTGCAGGGATACATGGGAATGGATGTACTAGCTACAGATGGCAGGTAGGCAGCATCTAGGTTCGGATACTCTGTCCTATAATGAAAGTGGGAAATTTTCTGAAGGAAAATTCTAAAGGTTGCAGAGATAAAGCATTGCTGACTATAGGCAGTTCCGCTTACCCCAAGAGTTGTTCCTGTATGATTTAATTGTTGTGTGAGGTTGCGGTTGAAATTATTTGTTTTCTCACCAGGTACAGTTTAGCATGGAGTAATGAAGCTTGTTATTTTCAAATGAGTTAGGTCTAATGCAAGGAGTTCACGCTAAAAATGAGAGCCCATTGCTAATGGGATTCGAACCAGGTTCCAGGTCCAGGTCCAGATTCCGCACTCTACCGGTGAGCTATACCACTATCCCTGAGAGGAAATAAAAAATATTACATGGCGGTCTGAACAAAATCTATATTTTTTTCTCATTCTCACATAATTCCCATCAAGTTGTCCGCTTCAGCAAACAAATAGCTGATTGACTAAGATAGGGTAGAAAACCACGCTACATGACCAATCACGGTCGAGCAATGCCTTTGGTGTCATGGTCGGTTCAAACCAGGAACGTTCTTTGTAAGCTCAATCATTTTCGAGACAAAGCACGGGCTATCATCAAAGGTGGCTAGCAAGAATATTCTTTTGCGATAATTGCAGATCTGACCTGCAATACACGATGACAAAAAACCGTTCCTGGTTTGAACCGACCATTAGCTGCATGGCTGAGCGTAGTTGTGTCTCAGGCTGAAAGTCTGGTTGTTTGAAACTCACAATATACCTCTCAAACATCATCAGGTTTACCTGCAGACTGGACACAGAAACAGGTCATCAGAGTTCTGGTTTCTGATGATACACGGCAAACAGAATTGGTGACCGCAGCCCACTTCTTTACCATTTACCATCCATTCTTCCAAACAGAAATAGCATTTTTCAGCTTCTATCGGAATTGAAGCCTCAGACATCCTTTTCTGCAAAAATTCACATGACTTTTGTTTTACAATTGATAATTACAAACTAGCTTTATATATCATAAGTTGACTAGCTTTGGGAGTAGGTAGGAGGTAGTGATTCTGTGAAGAGCTTCGACTCATATTGGGAGACTCGTGTGACCAGAATTTGAACATAGAGTCAATCACTGACTTTTCTGGGACTCAAATCATTAACTCAGAACTCACCAAATGCAACTCCTGTATTCTAATCAATGAGCCCTGACTGCTGCCTATAATTGCAAAGAATGAGAGTAAGAAATGTGGTCAGCAATAAATACTTACTGTCATAAGGCAATAATAGCCTTTGCTAATGTCACAGCACAGGGAGCAGGAAGTTAACTATCTACTTGTTTTTCTGTTACTGATACAGCTGTAGAGCTCAGTGCTAGTCACAAAGATAAGAGAGAATGCCACTCTGATTGCCAATGCGCAGTTGACGCTTACAACATCAACAATCACCAGTGGGTTATCAGTCTCGACGCTCAACCGCGTAGTGAGCCTAGGTTTTGCGTTTTGAGTTAGGCTTATTGTGACTATATAGTATCCTTGGTCTTAATGGCCAAAATTCTTCACTTGTTTTCATATTCTGAAGCCTGCCATGAACAAATGGGCTCAATACACAACTCTGAATGTGCATCCTCCCTCAACAGCGGCTTAACCCCTTTAAGTTTACAAGGGTGTACTGGGAAACAGTATAATTGAGATGGTGCCTTGATCACACCCTTTTGTATCAGGGTAGAATGTTAGCAATTATCCAATTACAAATAGCTGAATAGCTAAACAATTAGAAAAAATGATGTTATGCCTATGAAAACTAGACAATGGCGCTATTGACTATTATCAACTGCATGGATAGTGTAGGCATGAAGCTTAAGATTTACTATTATTAATTGTATAATATATTTAGCTATCTCTCTAACGCCTGAAAACCCATGACCGTTCAAGTGTTAGGTTTCTTACACAGCGGTCATAGGCTACGCATTATGTTGTCCCAAATTGGTTTGGCATGGGGCAGTTATGTGACAATAATACAACTAATTTATATTGTGTCAATAGCGTTACCACGATGGTCTAGAATCTGGATGATCTGACTTTCAAATTGATTCAGAAGGCTCAATGGCTTTGGTGTTTGTCATCTTGTGTATAGGCCACCTTTTCTGTGATAAGAGCAAGTCTACTATAGAGTTTGCTAAAGTCTATGGCAGTGTAATACATCATATTGTCAAACAATAAGACCGCTCGGTGCTATATCTGCCAACATGTAGTATTGTAAGGGCTTGTAGGCTCAAAAAAAGTAATAAATTGGTTTGACCCCTGCACAGCAAGACGTTAAAAGATAACAATTCAACTGCTATAACCTAGTTCTGCTATTATTCAACTGCACAACACGAAACTATGCTTGTCACTTGACAGCCATTATGTCAGTCCCATGAGTTTACTCAAGCGTTGGGCTGCCTGTTATCCTTTTCATCTGTAAGATATTGTGATCGGGTTGCAGCAGGAACCTTTATGTTCATTCCACCAATCGCACTACTTTCCACAACAGGCAACTCTACGAGTGGCCTGAAGTTATCCGCCATCTTTTCTTCTCTTACCTACAAAGGAATAAGCTGATTGTTGGATAAGTTTTTTTAAACAGCATCTTGTTTCGAGAATGGTTTGTCAAAATGGTGCGCTTTGGGTGATTTTGCCTTAAACACCTGTAGTTGCTGAATTCTTCCTAGAAATGAGGCTTGACTCAACTAAAAGGGAAAAGAAGTAACACTTCAGTCAACTGGAGTTTACGCAAGTGCCGATTAAAGAGCCACTGAGAATGGGTGTGGACTTCCGGTCATGCGGTAGCAGAGAGCTGATCCTGCGTGCTCTATTGAGTGGCAGCCAATGGCAACGCAAATTTGAATTTATTGCTCTATCAAGTTTGCCCTTGACCTATACCGGAAGCGTAAATCTTACCGATATCGAAGTAGAACCGGTGGGCGCTCTGATTGGCCGCTGTGTCTTACAGCGGCAATCACCCGTAAGAAGTTGACGCCCATTTTAGTGGCCCAGACTGCGGCGCCGTGCACATAAACCCCCCGCTTGCCGCTGCTGTGTTGCTATTGTGTAAACCCACTATCAGTAATAGCACGCTTCTCAAATTGAGTAAAAATTTTTTGCATTGGGAGTTGTTTACACATGGTAATAGTTGTGCGAGAAAATCAACTTCACCAATTTACTTTCTTACTCCCCTGACTTACTTTTCGGTGGTGCTCTGATGCGATTGCAATGAGTTTGTTGCTGTTCAGAGCCGTTAGTAAGATATTCTTACAGGTGAAGAAGAATATTGTGTAGCTGAATACCTGCAAATGAGACTGCGACTATTATACTTAGCTGTTGATTACAAGCATTTTCATTTGCATTAATTAATACCTTGGAATTTTAACATAGTGATCACTTCGAAGGAACCTAAATTGCATCCTAGTTTATTGTCCATTGCCCTCCCGCAATTTCACGCAGAGCATTTCAGACCTATCAGAGCTCTTCTCCTCAAAATTCTTCCTCTAATTTAAAGCTCTGTTCGCCCTTTATTTGACAGTCCATGTGCGCATACCTCATAGTGGATGATGAGTACGAATCTGAAGGCGAGGAATGGCACGTCATCCAAAAACAACACAGCCAAAATCGCCCATACTCCATTATCTAGACAAGCACCACAAGCCTTGGAACCTGTTAGAGCGAATGTATAATGAGATAACAATGCCTCCCCTTGTCTTCTAGTTTATGCGTTGACTTATATACAAAAAGATTTCTCACTAAGTGGGAAATGGTTTTGCCTCCTTGTTCTGAGTGAGATCTATCTGATGTTAAATAAAGAAGGCCCACTCGTAGAAATACCTTCTTTGTAGGTATGCACAGGTGCAATCAGAAAGTCACCTAATAATGCACCCTGGTAAACACTGAATCAAAAGACTCGGTAGACCAATTTCTGCAAGCTTTTGGATCCAGTTGAGATTATGAAAGGAGAAAGTTATATGGGATCCAGTCTTAATCACTCAGAGACAGATGGCTGTTAAAAAGCCAAACTTTTTGCAAAAGCTGTGATGTATGACTTAGCCTTGCTAGGCTGTGAACTGATTCAGCAATACCTTGTTTTCGGGCAGTTACTACAATGGCAATCTGAACAATCCCGCTAGTCCAGAGACACAGAGTGACAGTAACTAGCATTGGGTCATACATGACCTGCAAGAGAGAACAAGATATCGTCGCATATGTGGCTCTGAATCACCATGGTATAGATAATCGAGATTGCAACCAGTGGATAAAGAACAAGATCACTCCGCAGATGTTGAAGATCTGCGGCCCGCTTCTCCCTTTTCAAGAAGTGCACCCTTGCTATGGGCCTTTAACATACCTCTCACTCACACTTGCTTGAGTGGTTTGGGATCACTGCTGTATAAATAATGGAAGTCTCTACTCTCCAACAGTGGATATGAGGGTGAAGGTCAATCCACGATTGCTAGATCCACCCCGCTGTGACCGGAAATAGAATCGAGGTCGCTACGCCAGTGCTCTACCACCAAGCTATTTCGTGGTATGACTTACCTTATCCTCCTTGAGTAGCCGGAAAAGGTCAAGGATATCAGACGTAACAGCGAAATTATGGAAGAGCATGACAGCCTTCTGAGCCACGCTAACGCTACCCGGCCGGGGGCACAACCATCTGCCTACAGAATGTGTTATGAAATTATAACAATGAGTGAATAACTTTATGAAATAGAAACTGGTCGTGTGTGTGTGTGCGCGCGCGCTCGTGCGGTAGTCCGAACATCATGCACGCATCCGTTTAAGGAGGAGCGTGTTAGCGAGAAAACACGCTTGCAATGGAGATTTTAGAAATTTCATAGCCCACTCCTATGAGAGATATAAAGCTGTTCGCTTGGAAACGAACTCGGACTTTGGATAGCAGCGTAAGCTCTGCTAAAATTGGGGTAATTTCCAGTTTGTGATGGAAGATCCTGCAAACAGATAATCAGTGAGTTCTAAGGTTTTGAGAAAACTGACACCATGCACTTGAAAGGTTCAAGCTATACTTCGTTGATCCGCAGAGAGAACACTGTCCATGTCCGTCACAAATTGTAATCGTCTTCAACTTTGGCTATACGCGTGACTTTTGTCTCCGGGAATATTCACCTAGCTTATGCTTTGGATGGTGAGAATACAGAAATGTTTTGAGGAACTTGCCCAATATGGCTACTATTTACTTACCAACCACTAGTAGAAGAAGTAAAAGTTGAACCATAATCTGTATACAGTTGCCACAGCTGCAGAACTCATGGCGCATATAATCTGCCTAAAATAAGTCAAGGTCAAAAACAAAGGTGAGCATCATTTAAGCTGGAGCAGTTTGTTGAGTAGACACAATTATCTTAAATCGTTTCACTGTAAAGATCGTAAAAGTAAAATGTAAGCAAAGTATTTATTGCACACGCACATAAGTCTAGGTTGCCATTAGAAGTGTCATTTTTGCCCCCTACTTCCTCGCCGTCGATTAGCCCCGCATCCTACCCATGCAGAGAGCTATGCTAACAATCACGCAAATGGAAAACTTTTAGAAGTGTGCGAATAATTATACACATTTCCACTACAAACCCAGTCTGTAATGTCAACGAAACCTCCTTTTCTTCCCTCCAGAACCACGTCAATGCATTTCGAAGTTGTGTTCTCTCGTCGAGCCTTCATCCGTATCTCTGTCTCGGTTAATTCCATTACCCAGATTGCGGGAACGGTAGCGGTTATATGGAATATGATACAAGGAGTGGCCCTACAAGCATGCAATAGTGTCATAAGACCGAGTTGATGCTATAGTGCAGGTGTGCCCAACCTGCAGATGGTGAGGGGCTGCATGCGGCTCTACGGATGGTGAGGGGCTGCATGCGGCTCTACGGATGGCGAGGGGCTGCATGCGGCTCTACGGTTCAAGAGCGATAGCTCACATGATTCCTAAGTTTTTTGCTGGAAATGAAAGTATTCTGGGATCATTCTTCCATATCTGATGACATAAATCTGCAGGTGAGGAAATTATTTCTGCTATTTAATAATTTTCAAGCACAGTTTGTAAATATTTTCCTGTTCCTCGCAATGTCTTGTCACATCACGCCATGTCACGTCACGTCACATCATGTCCCGCCATGTCACGTCATGTCATGTCATGGTGGTACCCCCAAACCACGGCTCATTTTAAAGACCGTTGGACGCATCTGCTGTTGTGGTAGCGGAAGTGCTC
>Ga0224501_10002610_pt1 | contig 14166 bp, 10 predicted proteins | sample SF_Oct11_sed_USG_4_FD_169105 | JGI IMG/M metagenome (GOLD analysis project Ga0224501, IMG submission 169105) | Sediment microbial communities from San Francisco Bay, California, United States - SF_Oct11_sed_USGS_8_1 | ecosystem: Environmental > Aquatic > Marine > Sediment | place: USA...
AAAAAATATGCATAAAGCCTAGGGTGAATTCACTGTGGAATATTCCATGAACGCAATACATGTAACTGCGGCCAAGACTGCTGAATGGCACAAGACTACAATGAGGAAGGAACGCAGTACTAGTTAACTGTTGGTACCAGCAGAAAAGGCAGATTAGTCCTATAATGTCCTACAATCTGCAGGACAGACTTCTGTTCGCACAAGATTTGACTTCAAGCGTAATAGCATAATTGATAACTGGGTTGTTTCGAAAAGAGTCTGATATCTGCACTGAGTAACCGGTATGACCTGTATTGTCATAGGCGGCTGCTTTTGGATAGCTATACTGGTATTTTTCCACCTTCGGCCAAAGATGGGTCATTGTTCCCAGCTGCATAATTAAGAGACTTCTTTGAGCAAAGGATCTTTCACTGGTTTTGTGGTTGAGACCTATACATTTTGCGGCTGTGAAAAATCTCTAACAGGATCAGGACTAGGCTGGTAACTCCGCCATCTCACTGTGAAGTTTACAGTGCCACAGTTGGGCCTAACCAAAGACCAGCAGTCAATCTGTTTTGGGTGCCAACTATGGAACACTTTCCATTAGGGCTTTACTCAAGACATGCAATGTTTCCCGAGAAACAAAAGTTTCAAAGAGCAATTCTTTCCGGTGCAAAACTATACAGTTAACTTTACACAACCTGAGCCATGCTTTGTACTGGTTACTACTACACCATTACCAACATTACTGTGTATTAAAAAGTTTATTGCATGAATGGTCTTTATCCATAGATCATGGCTATCACTGAAGAAACATAGTAAGATTGGTTGGTATATAATAATTACTAAACTGGTTTTCTTACTGCAAGCGTCTCGTAAGCCAGCTACTATATATAAAAGGTTTTAACCGCATTCACACTCCATTCAATTCTGGCGCCAACTGTTCAAATAGAAAATGAAAGCATTGATTAACGCTATTGGACCAGTTGGTTAGCTTGTTAGCACGGAGTCATTCTCCCCTTCTTGTTATCGGCTAGCCTAGATTGTGTAACATCAGCCCATACTGTGTAGTATACAATGACATATCACGTATCAGCAGTTATCCGCTTGTTACCTACAATTCATTCAAGTTTACCTACGTAGTAATAGATCAGACAAAGTTGTAACGTTATCTGCATTGATCAGACGGGCAGCGAGCCAGCAACCATGAATTAGGACAGGCCTACTAGTATGCTTTCAAATTTTTGGAAATTATCTTCGAAAAACCAACGCCACCTGTTTGAAGGTCACGGATATTGGTTTGCATCGAATCCTGGTACTGTTGGAATTAAAGGATTATCAGAATGAGAAAATGGGGCCATACAGCTGTTCTGCTACCTTCTCCCTAATCACCGGTAGTGGTGGTTACAATGCCACCAAAAACCATGGGGTCATGGCCATGAATGGTTTTTTTTCAAACACTGGGAAAGGAAACATCACTTTTCTTTCCTCTTTTGTATTGCAGATGCGGTGAACATGTATATACAACTGTACACTGGTTGCCAAACCTAATACAAGAAAACAAGTTATAGAATTATTTTTGTGAACAGCAGCAGATTCAGTCTCCTAGATGGTATATAATAGTTAGCTGCCAACCACAGAACACAAAGTACATATTCGAATCCTGAGTCTGGCGCACCGGAGTAGGTTACGAACTGAAAAACTCTCAATATTCATCCCAACGCATTAATAAATATAACACCGTTTATCTTATCTTACAAAAACAATATGGGTTCTAGTGAGTCAAATGTGGTGAAGGTTGTGTACTAGCACCCAAATTCGACTACTCTTTGAGCAAAAAAGCAAGGCATGGAACAAGCCCTGGGATAATGTGTCAATAGTTCACTTTCGTCGTAACACCGTGTAGAATAAGCCTGCCCGCCATAGAAACATGGGCGCTCCGACAAGAGCTGAGCGAAGATTGCATAATATGCTGTTGCTGGAAAGACCGCTGGTTGACTGGGTTGAGCTTCTGACTCGGCCACCACTGTCTCCAATAAATTACTACCTATCGGTTATTTGAGTCAATGATAGCACCGGTAGAGTGATAGAGAATACAGCAGGCAGCAGATCGTTCAGTCGTTGGCACGGATGATGGTTTCACTCAGACATCTTGCAAGTGTTCATCCGATGAGGATGTCAATGGAATCATGGACTGCAACAAAAATTTCAGATAGATAGGCAAGCGAATTAGGTCACCAAAAAACCATTCATCATGTAAAACCGGTCAGGTGGCAACCGTGTACGAGAGACCGGCTATCGAGCCGCGGTCGCGATAGGCCAGTTGAAATCAGTCAGCGGTTGGAGTCAATCGCCTGTGCCAACAAAACGGTCGATAACAGCCAGTGCTACCAGCAACTGGGAATGGCAACTGGTAACAGCAACTGGGAACGTCAGGATTCTGGAAGAACTACACAATCCCGCCGAGGGTTTGATAATTTTAGTTTTGGCGCCCAAGTCAACACTAAATGGGAAAGCTACTATTTTATTATTTCACTGCTGGAGGTTGGGGGAAAAACAACAAGCTAGAATTGAGCATTTTAATTCAATGGCGACCTTCTAATATGGCAGCATTCCAATACTTTAAATAAATTGGACAGGCCGACTGAATGGCAATAACCAGACAACCAGGCAATGACACTAAGATTGTGGTGCAATCAGATTAGAGCTCAGAGTGGCAATGTACTAAATAATTTATTTGAAAATGTGACTATTTTGTTGTTAGTACATGTACACGCTATAGCATAGCGCGTATAACTGATAGTCCTAGACATCTCGATCGGCATGCACACAATCAGAGATGGTAAGTACAATGTGCGACAGACAGACGCGGGTAAAGCAAGCCCTTTGGCAGCCAGAAGGAGCGTGTTGGTCCACTGTGAACTAAATAGTAACGAGGTCAACATGCTAAGTATTCCTTCATTCATACGCTAGTAGATGCCACAAATGAACTTTCTACATTTAGTAACGTGGGAGCTGTCAAACCATTCACATTTACCTTTCTAGCTCGCCATTTGAAACTATCGAGCACGTTTCTATCGTAATCCTATTCGGAGGTAGCTAAAATTAGTAAGAGGCCTATGATTTTCTCGTTGAAGCAGTCGACGTATTGGTGAGGTATAACAGAGTGGGTGTGCGGTGAGGACAGAGGGGCAGCCGCAAGCGATTTGATGCCGTGATAGGGAGGTAGAGGAGCCAACTCACCGATGGTTCACTTTGATCAGGCTGGTACTCATTTCGGGGAAGTTCCAGCTTATCCTCCGTAGTTCTTTTATATACAGGGTTATCAAAGTTCATGGACTTGTTTCTGTTCTGTTTCAGTCTGCGGACTACTATGTACATTGTCTAGAAGAGAAAAGAATGGCCAGTTAATACGAGATGTACATTCATAGGCAGGCAGGAAATGATGCTAGCAAAATAGGCACACATTCTAGAACATACCATAAGGCAAGATTGCCGGCTCTGTTAATGCCACGCTGTGATTGGCTAGCTAGGCTTTAGCCGATCAGGCCATACGGCAATAATGATTCACTAAGCCTGGTTACAGACACTGACCTAGTAATACAGGTCAGACTAATGGTTGTAACGTGGCATGATTTGTAATCAGATGAGTGAGTGCGAAGTGGATGGCTCAAAAATTGTGTCACCAATCATAACAGAGTCAAATAATGCAATAGGAAAGCTAACTCAAGCTAGAAGTAGTTAACTTATCACACTAGAGAAAGCTTGACACCACTGCTAGACTGCCATTTCATTACCGGTTGTGACATTGCAATTTGTGGAATGCGGCAAGCGCTAGTATGGTGTGATGCTAATGATGGAATGAGGCCATAGAAACTAGGGTAGACCCTTCATGAAACTCAATACCCCTCACAAAACAGGTTGAAGGCCAAGGGAATTCAGCCAAAGGATTTAGGATGAATAACATTAGTAAACAAAAGTGGCCCTAGTTACTATTCAAACACTACAATGAAAGGCTGGACTGAGTAGAAAAATCTCAATGAAAAATACTAGACACAGTCAGTGGGTATAGGATTGGCCCCCCCTCGGCCACTTACCGCGCCCACGCATGCTCCCACACCAATCACAGCTGCGATGGTAATACCAGCGATCACACCAATACTGCCAGTGGTGTTCGCCTCCTTGGTCTGGCTCACTTTGACCACGTTGAGCGACGCAGTAGGAACATTGGGGGTAACAATGGGCTCGCATTTATGCCCATCAGCGGCAAGTTTAAAGTCCTGTTGACACATGCACGTGAAGACGGTGTGAGGTGCTTGGGGAGCCCTGAAAGCACAAAAAGATATAGTAGTTAGTGGAGGAAATTACGAGAGAGCGTAACCTATGGAATTTAGCGGTTTAGAGTGCGGTGCCTAGCTTACCTGTACTCATTGTTGGCGGCTCTGATCCATGGTTTGGGAACGCAGATCTGTTCACAAGGAGAGTTTAGACAGAGGTTGGGAGATTTTGGTTGGCTCATGTGGTGGTACACCTTCAGGTCCATCGGTTGGTCGAGATTCGTGACAATAGATTCAGTTTGATCCCCAGTGTGTTTGTTAGTTCTCACTACACCCTGTAGACCCCAGTCAGACCAGTACAGCATGCTCTGTAAAATAATCAAACTCTTGAAAAGTCCATCAACCTGCGGTTCAAAGGCTGTTTACAAATGCCACCACAACATTTTCATTTGAATGGGGTTTGAAATCACTGGCCACTTATTCTAGAGCCACTCCAGAGCGCTGGTTAGATTATGGTAAGCCACTATTCTAGGGGTTGGTATGGGGTAGATTTGCTATTGCATCAGCCAATTTTAATCAAGCTGGATAAATGGGCCTATCAACCACTAAGCTTATCTGAGGCAAGGACGCCAAGCTAGAGGCAACGAATGGGAAACCAGTCTGGCGTTGCCATGAGACATCAGGCCATACGGAAGTGAGTGGAAGCTGGGTGAGAATGGTCAGCTGATGTGGACGAAAACAACAAACTCATCCAACATCAACGAAATGCTTACAGGAAACTGTGCAATACTCCTGCTCACACCAGTCTATTCAGGGCCATTTCATCAGAAAGAACAGCACTCTAAATATCAATGATTTCTAGTCAGACTTCAGGTTGCCCCATAGAAACTAATTTAGAATCTCTAATGTTTTGTTGTAAACATCCCCAGGCCCTAGCCAGAATAATGAAGACAGATTATGTAACAGGCCCCTGGGCCCCAGACTGCCTCCAGACTGAGGGAGGGTGCTTACCTCGAACACGGTGATAGAGTATGGGTGACGAATATTCTCTGTATCGAACACCACTAGCCTGATGCTGTCTTGACAGTCGTCTATCTGGCATGAGTATACGCTGCTAAGCTTCGCATCAATCCAGTACAGTCGCTGCCTATCACCCACCATGTCCAGCGTGACACCGTTTGGCCACTGCAGGTATGTATCACTGTCCGTATTAAAGGCAATCTTCTCCATACCAGAGCCATCCATGTTGGCACGAACAATGTGTGGATTAGCACCCCAGTCAGACCAGAAAAGCCATCCCTAAAAATGCCAGTAGTGTGTTGAGGAAAAGTGTGAAATACTAGCCTAAAATAATGGCAATACTTTTCGCTAGTTCCGTGATAGTGGAATGGCTACGTGTACTCACTCTTTCGGGATGCATGGCTAGAGCGCGTGGTTCATCAATGCAGACTGGACTGGGTGGCACGCTGGTGTCTGTTGGGTCTGTGACGCAGTTGGCATCACTGTTTTCATACAGGATCACTTTCATTGGGTTCTCAGCATCCTCTGGGCAGGCCATGTGGATTGTATTGGTGGCCGTGTCAGTCCAGTAGAGGTGTTTGTAGACCCAGTCAAAGGCGAGACCATCTGGAGTGACCACGTCAGGTAAGTTCAACTCGGTCTAAAACAAATTCAGAGCGGCCATTGAAGTGTGAATAGGCAGGATAACAATGATTTGACTAGTTTACCTCTGCTACGCAATAAGAAAACTATTATGTAAGTCAGTGTACCATGCCAACAGAAAAGCAGGACGATAAGGAGGCAGACTGAGTTAGGCAGCGGGTGATTGGTGAACGGAGGAGAGAGGCGGTGGCTTACCGGAGCTGGCAGTTCCTCCGGATCATTCTGTAGGTGACCAAGGTTAAACTTGAAGATTTTTTGTTCCGTAACATCAGAGTAATAAACTGTACCATTGGAAACATCAAAATCAATGGCAACGGCCGACTTGGCATCCATGATTGGCATGTATTCCGAATTGCGCTCGTGCATGTGGAGAGAGCGGATCTCGTGGCGGTTGGTGAAGAGCAGACGCGGATGAGCAACTAAAAAACATTGTCATCATATAAAACACCCGAGCTCAACGAAAATGCCAGTAATTGGTCTATCATTTGTAAGCCTACACTTTAGGGTTACTAGAGGTGTCCTACTTACCGTTTTCTGGCTGTTGGACCTTACAGGAAATGCCGTCCGCCATCAGGCCATAGCCCTGCTGGCACTCGCAGTGGTACGATCCTACAGTGTTTTTGCAGAGCTGGTCGCACTTGGGTGGCTGAGCCTCGCATTCATTAATATCTATGAAAAATGAGAAACGACACTGATTTCTGCCAAACATCTCTCAATGTTAATTCTGCAATCCTAGGCTGCTGAATGGGGCTCGCAGAAAGCCGATAAGATGGGCTATGCAGCATACCTTTACACATCTTGGTATTGAAATCCAGAGTGAAGCCCGATCGGCAGACACACTGGTGAGTGATGGCATATCCAGCCGTGTTTTGTTGGGTGACGCAGTTTCCGCCCTCACCACAGTCGACTCCGACACACAGATCCTGTTTGAGACCTACAAACAAATCAACGTTCAATGAGTTATATTAGGTAATTTGGGACTTACAACTTGGTCCAGTGCCAAAACTAGGAAGAAAAATTCCTTACTTACACTGCTCATCAGACTGGTCCTGACAATCATGTCTGGAGTCGCAGAACTGGTCAAAATTGATGCATTTCTTTTCGTTGGGGCACATGATTTTTTTGTCGCCGAGGGAGCAGAGGTCGGTGTGTGGAGTATTGCAGCCTTCCTCATCAGCACCATCCGAGCACTCATTCTGGCCTGAGCAGCGCAGAATTCCAGGGATGCAGCGACGGTCGGCCTTGCACAGGAACTGTCCATTCTGACACGTCGGCATGGCATTCGGACAGCCGAGCTCGTCCGAACCATCGTCGCAATCATCTTCGTTGTCGCAACGCCACACATCGAGAATGCAGGTTAGAGCGCCGGAGTGACACTAAAAAAGAGAAGGGCAATTCATAAGGCATATTTTCGTCATCGAGTTTTTGGGTGACGGCGCCCGAACTTTTTTCTGCGTCTGAAACCACGTGAATACATCTAATACGACAAAATTCACTGCCCAACACGAAAAGAAGATTAATAAGGGCACTGAAAAGAGAAAGCAGGCGTTCGGGGAAACTAACCTGAAATTCTAGTCCTTCGGTACAGCCACCTCTGTTAACTTCATGAGCGGGTGCACTGTCACAGCCCTGCTCATCGACTCCATCCAGGCAGTCCACATCACCATCGCACTTCCAGCGCTTCGGCAGGCATGCCGTCTTGTTGGCGCTCTCCTGGCACAGGAAGCGGCCGGACTCGCACGTCCTTTCTGCACAGCCAACCTCATCCTCACCATTAGGACAGTCTGGCTCGCCGTCACACTTCCAGGTCAGGTTGATGCAGGTCGCCTCGTAGCCGGCACTGGGGTCAGCTGGACACTGGTACTGGTTAGTTGGGTCACACTGTTTGGCAGAACAGTCCTTTTCATCGCTACCATCAGCGCAGTCCTCTTGACCATCGCACTGCCACGTCTTAGTGATGCACTGACCGGTTTCGCACTGAAACTGATCGTCGACTGAACAGACAATGTCACCTACAAGAAAGAAAGATTGCTCCAATGAAATGATAGTTTGTCTACAATTATTATTAGTCATTAGGAACATGGGAGGTGATAGGTCAGGCTAACAAACTTACGGCAGTGCTCAGGCTGTTCATCTTGGCCTCCGTCACAGTCGGGGGCTCCATCACACACCCATGCCCGATCAATACATGACCCATCTGTATCACCATGGGGTGGACAGAAGAATTTACCAGCCTGCTGGGCTGATATCGTGTCATTACACACTAAAAGTAGAGAGATACCTGGTTACCAACAATATGGCCTTGGCATTGTCAATTGCATGAGATTGTTTACCGTTTAAAACAAACTGGATTATTGGTTATATATATATACGTCAGAAGAAAACCTATGCAGGCGGTTGTACAGACTTGGCGTTTTGCCACAGACCGCTACCTAGGAACGCAGTTAGAATAAGTTATTGATCCGGTATGGCCTGATGAATACTGCGATTTGATTGGATAATGTCCCACACGCCTCCAGTGTAATTAGGCAGAAAAAAATTCAAAAGTTCTTTCACGGTTTGTGGTACTACAGATCATGACCAGGCCTGTTTTGTTAGCACACCCTTGGTCCTATCCTAATATAGAGGCTTTGTTTACACAGTATGAGATAGTGTATAGGTTATCTCCCAGTCAATGGATATGACCCAAATAGCCATATCTTGTATGAACTTCGGTCGTAGTATACTATGGAGTAAATGATAGGAACCGGCGCAGAGGCCCATGTTCCGCTCCAGTGAATTAAGTAGTGGACTGGTCTAGTGAAAAGAGAGCAAAAGGTAGTTGATCATCGGCTACGATAGGTACAAACTCACCTGGACAGCCGATTTCATCTTCACCATTTAAACAGTCTACTTCTCCATCACATCTTCCGTACAAGGCTATGCACTCGTTGTTGCGATAGCAGTAGAATCCATTGGTTACTGGGTTACACTCTGAAAAATAAACCCTCCAACTTTTAGTTTTGCTGCATACAAACTCGAGAAATAGGCAAAGTAGATTTTAAAATGCAGTAAGAGTAACTAGCCCGTTGTCTCGAGAATCATAATTTAACATACCTTCTGTTTCGTGAGGAAGAGTCTCCGAATTCGCTGCTATTAGACAGCATAAACTACACAATAGTAATCCGAGTGCGTTCATTCGCAATAGGGATATCATTTTGTAGGTTATACGGTCCCAACTCCCTGAATGGATCGAGGCGCTGAAAATCGAACTCCCCTCCTCTTGGTCAACTGCTCGTGAGACGCGACACAGAGGTCTTTGGTGCTGGGAGTGCGGCTCTATATAACTGTTAGTCCAGCTATGGGTCAAAAGAAGATAAGTCCGGTTTCGAGTGAGGCGACAGAAGTGGGTCGAGGTCCCCACTGTGCGGACGAATCTGCAAATACAAGTGTATTACTAGTATTACTATTAGTATTAGTACACTGTACAGTACACAGTGTAGGCATGCCGTGCGATACGGATAACGGGATATCTATGAAATGTGATGTAAGACATGTCATTTAAGTACTACAACATGCTACAGTTAACACAATCGTAGCGTTCGAACACTGCTGATCGCGTACTTACGTCTACGTACACTGAAAAGTTCCAAGTCTTTGGACCAAAAAACTTTGCAACTGACTAACCGTTTGTTCGGATGCCACACATGCGCCAAAGCCGGTTAGGCTTCTATAGCCAGTCATTATGATAGCGTTTTCTGATTGGCCAACTCGATCACGCCATTGATTCGCCTTCCGCAATTTCGTCGCGTCATCGAAGAGAGAACGACTACGGTTACGGGATTTGGGTTACCGTAAGGGTTTAGTAATGGGAGTTGTTTTACCCTGCTTGAAACAAACCCGTAATCATAAGCTCTAATTGGCAGTTAATTCAGAAGTTTTGTGCAATAAACAAGTTAGGACGATCGATGAGATGCTAAACATCATATGTGATCCACTGGAACTGTGAAAATTTGCAACAGATGGGACCATTTAGAAGTCGTAAAAGCCAACGAGAAACAAACACCTCGTAAGATTTTGACGACTCGCTACCAACAAGGGGGCAAGGGTAGTAAGAGGGGAAAAGCCTGTCAAAATCGGTGATAACGTGAGGTGGTTCTCTCATGTCCTTGATAAGAGCGGTTTATTGAGCTACGTTTAGTCATTTGATGTAGCAGTTTTCGCCGATTGTGAAGACATTGCCAACGGAAAGAACAGTCAGCAGCACTGTGTGTACATCAGTGCAAGGCAAAACACATGATACTGCATGAAAATTCTTTCACTCCTATTCAGGACATGTAACGTTGAAACAATGGTTGTAATACTGATTAGTGTGTACGTAGTTCTATTCAAAGACACCCGCTTTAATTCAACAAGATTTATTCCAAATACATACGTAACATTGGAAGTAAGCTAATACATCATCTTGCAGTGCAGAAAAATACAACAGCGCACTGGTGGCGAAGGAGCCTCTAGTGTCAATAGCTGAACCCAATTCCTCTAAGCTTTCCATCTCATCTCGCACCTTGTCATACGAGAGACTGGTTTTAATGGCCACCTCATCGAACACCAATACACACGCCCTATCTCTTCCTGCAAAACTTAAAACTTTTGCTTTGAATGTATCAAGGGCATTTAGAGAGAAACCAGGATAAACTCAAGTTTCAATGGTACATTGACTCTATATTGGCAGTGCAACAGGCTCTCCAAACATCTATGTTGATGATGGATTTTGGTTGATATGTCTGCAGGCAAACCGCGGATGCTCCTAATGAAAAGGTTGCATATGCAAAGAATTATTGCTTGCAAGTTGTAACACCATAGTTCTAAGCTAGTAATCTCATCTATACATCTACACAGATCTATAATCTATACTCTACATTATTACTGGTAAAATTGCAAGTAACTGTTACTGTATAGCAACATAGACCATAATGGGAATTATCTCCTCTCTATGATTATACGCGATCTCAGTATCCACCTAGTCCCCTACCTAATAAAACCCTCTGACCAACCAATCACTAATATCTACCTTTTCTGGGTCAGCTTTTATAGAGTAGATTTTGAGCTTTCAGATGATACTATGTTTGATATGATGGGCCCAGTATTTCTTTTAAAAAGGTTTGGTTGAAAACCGGCTATTTTTTATATGACACAATGGCAGCCTCGATTTAGTAATCACCAGGAGCCACGTGATGTAGTCCGATGCCCGATCTCCGTTTCTATTGCTGGTGAGCAATTGTTGATTGAGAGTTGAGACAGCTCAAATATCCGAGAAGACCTCATGCATATCCGTAGAGTCTCGATACAACTACCGGACATTAGCGCGGTTATTAGCGTGACTCGCTGCAAGTTTCTCAGCCTCAAAATAACAACTGGCGACTCGAGATGAACGTTGAACGAATATCTCATGTCGATCTCAGTTCCACACCGTGTGCTGTCACACGATTTTCATTCGTCGACACTGCGTGAATCATCGACGAACATCTACAAATAAACCCAGCATATGGGACAAAGTAGGGTAGTACCCCATATAGTTATCCTCCAGAAACCTAGTCGGAGGGGCCCCAATAGCTGGTCAGCGCAGTCAGCCAGTGAACGTTACCTTCTATAGACATTCATGATCAGTGGTTCACGCAGCTGCTCTGCCTACAGGTCACCCGACTGTTTCCGTGGATCCCAATTCCATCTCGTCTCATTGACTCTCGACTACAATAAGAGAAAATATACGTATAATGATAAGTTGACCCTCGAAGTCTTCGATATACAACGAGCATGTTTGGGCACTCATAGATCAGCTGTAGTTTGATATGTTCAAAGTTCACACTGCAAATGGGCATCAGGATGAGGTTTAAAGGTCATTTAGATTGCTTGTAAAGCTTCTTTCTCTGAGGTTTAAGCCTGTTCTAGTAACAAACGACTCATTAGAGACAGTTCCACAGCATGGTTAAAGTTACATGCTAATGGAGTACTGTGTGGCTATATGGGCCGTGTGAAACCTGAATATTTCATTTCCAAGTTTGAAATTGGTATTTGTATTTGACGCTCAAGTTCAGCCATTTATATGTTCGTCGACAGAATCTTTCGTCGATAATTCACACAGTGACGACGAATAAAAGTCGTGTGGCAGCACATGGCGTCGAACCAAGACCGACACGAGATATTCGTTCAACATTCGTCTCGATTCGCCAGTGTTTATTTAGAGGTCCAAGCTGGGAAATTTTACTCTTCTACCTATGCCTGTCCCTATAGGTCACTTGGTAGACTACGTATAGAGTTATCTTCACTTACCTGCCTTCTCCATAATAGAGAGAGGAGAGAACGACTCCAAAATTACCATTCAGAGCCGCGTTCCCTATGTAGGGTACTGCATAGAGTTATCTTCTAGGGGAGGATAACTATATGGGGTATTACCCTACTTTGTCCCATATGCTGGGTTTATACATAGATCTTCGTCGACGGAACACTTCTGTCGATAATTCACGCAGAATTTTAAGTCTGGTCGCTAATACCCACTTGGTACGAGTGACCGCGGTAAAGATAAGGCTTCACAGAGGTCGTTTTATTCACAATATTTCAATTTCAATAATTCTATTAGGGAACAAGATTTGCTAGCCATGATGATAACTTGGACATTAGGTAGGGAGTGCAGCCAATGACATGCACAAAGGGACGCGACAGAACCTGGCCCAACGACCGCCCGACAGCTTCCCGAGACAGCTCAGGTGAGCAAACGAAGATCAACAAGGGACAGCAACCAACCACGCGAGGCCATGTACCCAGCAAGACTCAAAGATATCAGTTCAGGTGTGATCGCTGAAGGAGCAAGTAAGATTTTTGTACAATGTAGAGAGATTATGAAATATATATCAATGGAAAAAATGGAAAACGTGGATAATATGGAAGTCAACAATGTCAATGTCAATAATCCGATATTTGATAGTCAATTGGAGTCTAGAGTTGAATATTCAGTAATTTAGTTCCACCCATTGAATCCAGAAGGTGCGCGTCTGCTGGTTGAGCTCCAGAGAAGTTCAGAGAAGTTGAATTTCCCTGAAATAGTGAAGAATGAGGTAATTTAGCTGCCGCCGGGCAGCTTGGAGCGCGGGGGGGGGGCTGGAGTTTGAGGTCAGCAGGTCTCCATTAGAGGTACAGGCACAGGTGCTTATTATGACTGTATGCGATACTTTTGAAAACTACAATTATGTATAGAAGATATAAATAACAAAAAAGAAAAGTACCACTGCATGTTTTATGTATTATTAGAATAGCTAAATGAAGATTAAGGGAACAGTTATACAAGTATCAGTGGCTTACCTGAGTGCTCATTTAAGATGAGATATTGGTTGATAATTAAGGACTTTCTTTCTCGGGGACCAAACCCGCACTGACATCAGTAGTCAGGTCGAAACAGAAGGCCCCGTACAGACAATAGCCAACGCATCGCCGACCCACTGCAGTTGGAGAACAGCCGTGAAAGCCACCGTCGTCCAGGCGGAACCAGTTATAAAGCGACCGCGCGTACTCAGTGCAGCTACTAGGCTTATTTTCTAGATTGGTCTTCATCGGTTACAGAATATACCTCGAGCCTCCATAGTTGCTAATACCAAGAATAATCGAAAAATCCAATGGTCGACGTATTCTACACAATAGATGCGGAAACGGATGGGTAAAACGCATGCAGGACCAGAACATGCAGTGATGACAGTCGTTCTACTGAACAATGTCAATGTATTGAGACCACACAAGTGATATATTGACGGGTATTGGCAATGTATTGCTGGAATCACCCATGAGACTCCCACAACAGCGTGCAGGCTGGAGTTCAACAGACAATGTGTCTGTGTTATAAAGGTGCACCTCACAGCCGATTGTCGACCGTAAAAACCCTCTCAGCTGGCGTGTGAAAAAAAGCATTTCATTATGTACAGTGTAATGAAGTAGGTTGTGAAGAAGGTAGGATGTCTGGGTAACTTCCCAGAACCTACTGGAAATCCGTACCTCTACGTCCGAGCTGGGGTCCTTGACACCAGACACGTGCAACCCGGAAACGTAATGGTGCAGAAGATCTCTGCATGGTTAGTTGTCTTACCGAGGACGGGACCGAGTCCTTCGCGGTATAACGAAGTTGTTCACGGGACTAACCATCCAGTAACGCAAAACGACAGTGGTTACAGAAACTCAACAACAGACAATTTTTCAGCTAGGAGGACGCAGGCGAGAACCGCAG
>Ga0224501_10002611_pt1 | contig 14164 bp, 16 predicted proteins | sample SF_Oct11_sed_USG_4_FD_169105 | JGI IMG/M metagenome (GOLD analysis project Ga0224501, IMG submission 169105) | Sediment microbial communities from San Francisco Bay, California, United States - SF_Oct11_sed_USGS_8_1 | ecosystem: Environmental > Aquatic > Marine > Sediment | place: USA...
GCGCATGGCTGGACGGTGATCCCGCAACCTTCAAGGCCCCCTCCGCATCGATGATCGTCAAGGACCATCGTGATCGTGTCGTCGTCTTGTTCGGCGACCAGCTCATGAAGAACATCGCCCGCGACCGCAATCCCGATCATGTGCTCAGGGATATGGGATAGCAGGCAGGATGCTGAACAGACTTCCCAAAGAAGGTTGAGGTTAAGGTTAAGGCTGAGGGAGTACCTACGATGGACCGGTCAGTTTTGGACTGACCCTGGATCCTCGCCTGGTCGATGTTGTTGGGTTGGGCTTGTTGAGCCTCACGGCCTTTTAGCCGTGGCCCCTCTTGAGTCTTCGGCGACACCTCGCCGAGCCTGCTCCGCCGAAGCCGTTGGGCTTCGAAGGCGAAGCAGCCATGGCTTCCTGCGAAGGCGGGTGAACGGACTGTTTGAGCGTCCTCCTCGTTATCCTGAGTTAAACCGATCAGTTCCATGATCGCAATCATCTGTCCCTGGCACTCCTCGCGCTCATCCCACTGGAACGTCGTTCCCATTCGTTCGTCAGACGAGACCTCGCCTTAAGCAGGTCAATCATATAGCCGCCGTATAGCCGCGATGCAGCCACCGCCTCCCATTCAAGTGTAGAGGGGACTGCCCCCCTTCTTTGCGTCCTCGCATGGGGGCTGTCCCTGCCCGAATCGTGGATCGTACTGGCCCCAGCAAGGAGGAATAGCATGACACTAATTCGCACATGGCTCAATTTTCCCCTTCAACAAATGGCCGCGGAAAGCTATTTGGATACTATCGACTGGAATAGTTCCGTAGCTGTTTACGTCACGCCTGCTGTTTAGAAGTAACTGAGAATACTTTCCCATGGAGGTTTTACCCGCTTCGCGGGAATGCTCGAGCAAGGATACGTTCACAATTGAGCTTGCCTCCTCCCACCTTTTTTGCCCAGTTACGTTTAGCCATAAAAAGTTCTAAGGATAGGGACGGTTGCACGAATATGCGCCAATGGCGTACCATGCTCCATGCGGTTCGTTGAGACCCCTATGTTTACAGTTGCACTTCGGCGGCATCTCGACGATGACATATATCGTGCGCTTCAAGTGGCGCTTTTGCTCCGCCCATCACAGGGGCCTCTTATTCAGGGTGGGGCGGGACTACGCAAGCTTCGTTGGGCTACTCGGGGGCGGGGCAAACGAGGGGGCGTCCGTCTAATCTATTATTGGGAGCCCGAAAGCCAGACATTCTATATGCTGTATCTCTATGCGAAGAACGAGCAGGGCGATCTGACATCGGATCAGCTGAAAGTCTTGGCCAAGCTTGTTCGGGAGGAGTTTATATGAAAGATGAGGCATTCCAAGAGCTGCTGACAAGTGTTAAGCAAGCAGGAAAGATTCGGCGAGGCAAACCTAAACCCGCAAGAACCACCACATTTCGGCCGGCGGATGTGAAGGGTATTCGTGAAAAGCTCAAGGTTTCACAGACCGAGTTTGCCCTGATGATCGGAGTCAGCGTGGCAACCTTGCGAAACTGGGAGCAAGCGCGTCGCACTCCCGACGGTCCGGCCCTCGCATTGTTGCGTGTGGCCGCGAAGAATCCTCGCGCAGTAGCTGAAGCCCTGCATCGCGAATCTCGAAAGGGTGCAGCCTAACAGTCGGCAGGAAACCTCACGCAGGTGCGGAGCGTGTCACGTTCTCTGTCTTACTCGTGCATCAGCATGACAGAAGATTGTTCGGAGATCAGCGCGAGCTTGGCTTTCCTGTTCAAGGATTTGATTGCAGCTTCACGCGTGAGCGCCGCACCCTTTGTGTCATGAACCTCGCGATAGCGGATCGTCACCGGCCTGCGATATTTTGTATATTTTGCGCCCAGACCTTTGTTGTGGGCATTCAATCGCTGGCTCAGATCGTTCGTGATGCCGGCATAGAGACTCTTGTCCGAACATTCCACGATATAGACGACCCACTTCATCTTGATGCATCCGTTCGGTCTCTGGTGGGACGTTGAATCAGTCCGCCGGCAGCATGAAGGTCAAGGCTGAGGCTAAGGTTGAGCGAATTGAATTTCCACTCAGCCTTCACCTTCACCTTGACCTCAGCCTCTGTAGTTTCGTTTGCTGAGGTCTTGCTGGACGGCCTTTGTGATCGTCTGCGGCACGATCACTTCGGCGCAGTCGATTTCATGAGGCTGTCGGCTTGCGGCGGCAAGAAGCCAAGATAGCCGCGATGCCGTTCGGCCAGTTCCAAGACGGTAAAGGGTTTACCGTCCACCGTTTCGGGAGCTGAGAACACTTGCCGGAGGCGGTCGCCACGCTTTCCTACGATATGACCCGCGAAGACGACGCCGTTCTGTTTCAGCTTATCTACAGCCTTGTCGATGTCTTCTACCCGCACCGCTACGTGGTGCAACACTCGGTCACCGAATTTCTTCACCCACCCTGGAATGATGCTGGTTTTGCCGCGCTCGTCCGGGTAGGCTTGATCGACAAAGAGGGCGGGGTAGCCGGACTTCCGATAGACCTTGGCGTACCAATCGCCGTATTCGATGGTTTCGTCGTAGGTGTAACCCAATTCGACGAACGGCTGTGCCCCCTGCTCGATGTCGAATGTACGGATGGTGACATGATCGATGAGGGGGAAAAGTCCGACGCCGGCATCGTCGAGCATGCCCTTGAGTAAACCAGCCGCATGATTGCGAGTGACATACTCCGCTACCATTCGTTCAAGAAGCGCATCTAACGCCGCAGCTTGGTCGTCCATGGCAATTCCTTCCAAAAGGGTTCGTGAATCGTCAATCGTTATTCATCAATCGCGCGAAGACCGATGTGCTCTCCCGAATGACCATTGACGTTACTCCCCGAATTTAATCCCTTGGGCCAGCGGGAGTTCCGTGCCCCAATTGACGGTAGTGGTTTGACGGCGCATATAGGCTTTCCATGCATCGGAGCCGGCTTCTCTGCCTCCGCCGGTTTCTTTTTCTCCGCCGAACGCCCCGCCGATTTCGGCGCCGGAAGTACCGATATTGACATTGGCGATGCCGCAATCGCTACCGGAAGCTGAAAGAAACTGTCCGGTACGGCGGACATCGTTGGAGAACAGCGCGGACGACAGCCCTTGTGGTGCGTTGTTCTGCATGGCAATCGCATCTTCAAGAGTTCGGAACGTCATGACATACAGAATAGGACCGAAGGTTTCACGTTGCACGATAGGCCAGTGATTCTGAGCACGGACGATCGTCGGTTCCACGAAATGTCCGGTCCGCGTCAACGCTTGGCCGCCGTAGAGCACCTCGCCGCCTTCCTTTTTCACCTCTTCGATCGCTGCGACATAGCCGTGGACCGCAGCCTGGTCGATGAGGGGACCCATAAGGGTCGTGGGATCCAGAGGATTCCCGATGCGTACTTGCGCATAGGCTTTGATCAACTTGGCTACCAATTGGTCGTACAGTGATTCATGGACGAACAGCCGTCGGGTCGTCGTGCATCGTTGGCCGGCCGTTCCGACGGCCCCGAACACGATGGCGCGCACCGCCATATCCAGGTCGGCCGTTTCATCGACGATCACGGCATTGTTACCGCTGAGCTCCAGCAAAGTCCGTCCCAACCGTTGCCCGACGGCCGAAGCGACGCGGCGACCGACAGGAACCGAACCGGTGAAGGAGATCAACGGCAGCCGATGATCCTGCACCATCTGCTCGGCAAGGGTCGGTTCATCGGTGATGAAGAGTGAAAAGATCCCTGCAAACCCCTGCTGTTGCATGACCTGATTGCAGATCTTCTGTACGGCAATGGCACAGAGCGGGGCCTTGGGCGACGGCTTCCAGATGACCGTATCGCCAGCGATGGCCGCGAGAAAGGCATTCCATGCCCAGACCGCGACGGGAAAGTTAAATGCCGAGATCACCCCGATCGGCCCCAACGGATGCCACTGTTCGGACATGCGATGGGCCGGCCGTTCTGATTGCATGGTGGCGCCGTAGAGCATACGGGACTGGCCGACGGAAAAGTCGGCCATGTCGATCATCTCCTGAACTTCGCCGTCTCCTTCGGCTTTGATTTTACCGACCTCCAACGAGACGAGCGTGCCCAACTGGTCTTTCTTTTCTCTGAGCGCCTGGCCGATCAACCTGACGACCTCACCCCGTTTGGGAGCCGGAACCGCTCGCCAGGCTCGAAACGCCTCCATAGAGTCTTTCAGAATGCGCTCGTAATCTTCCGGTGAGCAGGGAGACACGCCGGCAATGGTTTCACCCGTGGCAGGGTTCAATGATTGGACGATGGGTCTGTCGCCCTGAAGAGACCACCACTGGTGGCCGGTACTCCCGCCGGAATTGACTGCCTGGATGCCGAGATCCCTCAAGACATGATTCATCTGAAGCATGCTCCAAAATCGTTGTGAAGAAAACTCTGCAGCGAGATCGATTCTTGCGTGACAAATCCATGGTACTGCGCCGGCTGATTCAAGACAAGATCTAACACGCAGCAGGCGCTGGATGCGGTGGTGACTTGAATCGCCGACCAGAGCTTGCCCTTGATGCATTGGGGGTACACCTTCTTGACGTAATTCTCTTCAAAGAGCCCGCCGTCTTTGGTTCCTGTCACGGATGCATAGACCAACACCACATCTTGGAGTGTTTGTGGAATAGCATGTTCGAGTACACGTTTGAGCGTCTCACGATCTTCATTGAGCTTCAGATCCTTCATGAGCAGGTGGATTTTTTCGCAGTGACCGGGATAGCGGAGCGTTTTGTAATTCATGGTCCGCACCTTCCCGGCATAACTATCTGCGAGCGTGCCCAATCCTCCCGATGTATTGAAGGCTTCATAGAGCAGTCCGTCCAGCTCAATCGTTTCATATCCCTCCAGCGGCTGGAGGGGAACCTTTTCACCGTCTTCAATCCCGTAACAGATATTGCCGTATTCGTTGATCAGTCCGTCGGTCGACCAGGTAAGCGAATACTTGAGGGCGTTGCTGGGATGAACCGGCAAGGCGCCTACCCGCATTTTGACCGTATCCAACGCGTCGAAGTGCGTCATCACATCATGCGTCACGATGCTGATAAATCCTGGTGCAAGACCACATTGAGGCATGAATGCCTGTGCGGCGCCTGCGCTGAGAACCTTGACCTGATTCGTTACTTCAATGTCTTCGGTCAGGTCAAAATAGTGGACACCATGGGTCAATGCCAACCCGGCAACGGTAGGGTTACAAAAGTAGGGGAGGCACGAGAGAATCGCATCGACCGGATGGGTCGAGAGGTAGGTACTGACCGCGGTAGGATGCCGAACATCAAGCAGGCACGGAGTGACATGCTCCAATCCGAGTTCTTCGACCACATGCTTCGGGGCGCTCGGAGTGATATCTCCCAAATGCACCTCGTAGCTGCCACGAAGAGAGAGGAGGCAGGCAATGAGTGACCCGATCTTCCCGGCACCTAGGACAAGGACGCGAGGCATGATGGTACATTATACTCCACCATCGGATTCCTGGCACGTATTCTTACCAGGGTGATGATTCGATGCAATACCGGGTCAATTGTCTGAAGGGATATCGATCAGATAACGGGGGAGGGAAGTCTCTTCCGTTGCGGCGAGGCTGTATCGACATGGGGGAATATCCGCTTGCAGGCGACGGAACAGTCTCGTCATCTTCATCGTGCCGGGCACTTCACAACGCCAGACATGCATGCCGGACTCCGGTTCGTCGAAGTGACGTTGCACGCGAAACCCTGGATACTCCATAAAATAGGCCGAGAGAAAGCCGTTGACTGCCGATACGACCCATGGATGGTCCTTGATGTAACGGTGGGTGAGGCGGATTTCGGCTATCGTGAGGTCATGTTCGTCCTGCATCGACTACTCCATCATAGACATTGAGTGATTCCTCGCAACCGGTGTACTGTACAGGACATCATGGAGGAGATGCTACGATGACAATCACGACGTATAACAAGATCGCCATGCCGTCTTTTCTGTATGGAACGGCGTGGAAGAAAGAGGCGACAACCGGGCTAGTCGTACAAGCGGTCGAGGCAGGATTCACGGCCATCGATACGGCGAATCAATTGATCCACTACGATGAAGCACGGGTCGGGGACGCGCTGGCACAACTGGCCCAGACAGGCGTCACTCGCGACAAATTGTTTCTCCAAACGAAGTTCACCCCGATCAATGGGCAGGATCATCGCTTACCCTATGATGCCGACGCGAACCTCACGACACAGGTGCAACAATCCTTTGCCGGTTCCCTTGAGCATCTGCACACACAATATCTCGACTCCTATGTCTTACATGGTCCGTATTATCGACGTGGGCTCGGTGCGGAAGATTGGGAGGTCTGGTCGGCGATTGAGGGGCTGTATGAGTCCAAGGCCACACGCATGATCGGGGTCAGCAACGTGTCCGCCGAGCAATTGCTCCTCTTATGCGAACGGGCCAAACACAAACCCATGGTCGTACAGAACCGTTGCTATGCGGCATTCGGATGGGATAGGGAAGTGCGGAAGATATGCCGGAGTCATGGCATCATCTATCAGGGGTTTTCGCTCCTGACCGCCAACTCAGGAATCTTTGCCGAGCAGGGCTTACGAGATCTCGCGGTCAAATATCAGACCGGTTTGGCACAGATCGTCTTCCGCTTTTCTCAGCAAATCGGCATGCTGCCGTTGACGGGAACGACCAACGTGCAGCATATGAAAGATGATCTGGCCTGTGGCCAATTCACACTCACGCCGGATGAGCTGGCGATGATTGAGACGATCGGGGAATAGGTGTTTCAGCCAGGGAGTCGTTCGGAAGAATGAAGCCGAAATGGTTTCTTCCGGTAACGACGCCGTAGGCACCCACCCACCGTCACTCCTTCACACGAACCGTCATGGGAATGGGGTCGAGTGGATTATCACGCTCGTCTCGTGCGGCTGCCACGATTTTGTCGATCACATCAATTCCGCGATAGACCTCTCCGAAGACCGTATAGCGCCGGTCAAGGCCGTTACTATCATCCACACAGATAAAGAATTGTGACCCGTTATCGTTGAAGTCACGGGTGCTGTTGCTCTCACGGGGCATCTTGGCCATGGAGACCGCTCCGCGCTTGTGGGGACGATCATTGGGTTCCGGTGAGAGGAAATACCCGGGACCTCCGGTACCATGGACCGATCGGTCCGACTGTTTACTCAGCGGGTCGCCCCCTTGAATCATAAAGCCGGGGATAACACGGTGGAACGTGGTCCCGTCAAAAAACCCCAGTCGGGCAAGACTCACGAAGTTTTCAACATGGCGTGGTGCGTCGTCGGGGTAAAAACGAATGGCAATCTCCCCGAACTTCGTCACGATCGTCGCGCGAGGGTCTTTCTTTTGAAACTGCATGACCATGCCGAGCACTCTAGCAATGATGCCGGTCACATGGCAAGCAGAGCCAGTTATGAGTAGCGAGGACTGAGGACTGAGATTTGTCCAGACTCGGCCCTCAGTCCTCGGCCCTCAGTCCTTGTGAAACAAGACCTCGACCTGGATCGATCTTCATCCAGAGAAGACCGCCCACGAGTGCAATACACGCAGCGATGGAGAGAGAGACAGGCCACCCCCATTGCTCGGCGATCCAGGGCGTGATGGTCGGTGAAATCGCTCCTCCGATATTGGCTCCCATATTCATCAGCCCTGACAGGCTTCCTGCATGGGTTTTGGACAGGTCACTCGTCGAGGACCAATAGGCTCCGACCGAGAAATAGAGCCACCCCGCGCCGAGAGACAAACTGGCGATAGCCGGATAGGGTGATTCCATCGCAGCACCGAATGCGATGAAGACAGCAGCCAGGGCCATCCCGGCAAGGCCGATCATCCGGCGTCCTGTTGTGAGCCCATACCGTAGGGCCAGACGGTCCGTCGCCCACCCACCGAGGGGACAGGAAACGAGGATGGCAAGGAACGGCATGGCCGCAAAGACCCCCCCACGCAAAACGTTGAAGCCACGTACATTCACAAGGTACAGATAGAACCAGGACATATAAATGTATGCGACATATCCCAAACATGCATAACTGAGCACAAGCCACCAGACCGTCGGCGTGTTTCGTAACATCGCCCAGGGAATAGTCGGTGAGGACACAGCATGCGGCACGGTCGGCCTCGTGTCATGTGCGTTCTGTTCCCAGGGATGATCTGCCGGACGATCTCTGGCTAACACCCACCAGATGATGGCCAAGAGCAGCCCAAGGGCCGAAGACAGATAGAAGGCGGCTTGCCACCCGTAGTTCACCATAATCCAGGCTGTCAACGGCGGGGTCATTGCCGAACCCACACCGATTCCACCGATGGCGATGCCGATACCAAGACCACGCTCGTGCGCAGGAAGCCAGTCAGTCACTGCACGGTTGAAGGTAGGAAGCGCCACTGCCTCACCAAGACCGAGGAGAAATCTCACAAGAGCCAATGCGCCGACGATTCCCATTGAGACGGCAAGTGCAGAGGTCGCTGCCATGGCGGTCAATGCCGTAAAGCATGACCACCAGACCAAGCCGATCGTCAAAACACGGCGCGCGCCCCATCGATCGCCGAGCCAACCACCGGGAATCTGGAACAATGCATAGCCGATCACGAAGGAGGAGAAGATCACTCCCATCTGTTGGTCGGTCAAACCAAGCGCCGGCATCATCTGCCGTGCAGTTACCGAAATATTGACGCGGTCGATGTACGTGACTACGCTGATGGCAAAAAGAAGCCCCAGAATCAACCAACGTATGCGTGAAGGGCTCGATGGTTGTTGATCGATCGGAGAGTGGATGTCCTTCATGGTTCCACACCACACCGGCATGTCACAACATGGTGATTAGGGATTCCGGTGCAAGCAGAAGCATCATAAATGCGGTCTGATTGATACGCCATGAGAGCACAACCGTACGGCCGATGTGCTCTTGGTGTATGGAGGCATTTGAGGTAAGGGCCGGCCGGCTTGGGGGGATTCACACTCACTGATCATGCGATAGGGTAGCGATGAGGGCACAACGAGTGTGGCCGCCTTTTCGATGAAAAGACGGCCACAGAGATGTTACTTCTTCTCTTTATCTTTCGGATTATCTTTCGGAATAATTTCCAACAGTTCGACTTCAAAGATCAATGTGGCACCGGGCTTGATGACCGGAGGCATGCCGCGCTCCCCGTACGCAAGGTCAGAAGGACAGATCAGCCGGCTTTTGCCGCCGACTTTGATTTTCTGGAGGCCTTCCGTCCAGCACTTCACGACTTGACTGAGCGGGAAGGTGGCGGGCTCACCACGTTTCACGGAACTGTCAAAGACGGTTCCATCGACTAACGTACCGTGATAATGCACCTTGACGACGTCGGAGGCTTGAGGTGTGGCACCTGAGCCAGGCTTGATGTGGGTAATGACGATTCCGGATTCGGTCTTCGTGGCTCCCTTTTCACCGGCCGCCTTGGCCAAGAATGCGGCGCCGGCCTTTTTCTCGGCTTCGGCTAAGACCGCCATACGAGATTGCTGGAGCTTTTGGATTTTCGGGCCGTACGCTTGAAGATCGACCTTGGGGGTATGTTTCAAGACTCCGTCCATCATGCCATGCTTAACCATCTCGAGTTCCGCTTCATTCAAAGAAAAGGGGGAGAGTGATTGGCTGATAGCAAGTCCAAGGGCGTACAGGGTCTTCTGGTCCTCATTGCTGGGGTCAGAGGAACCGGCGATCGCCGGGGAGGCGGCCAGAAGGAGCGAGATTCCCACACTGAGCATGAATTTGCGCATCGATGATCCTTTCTTGTGAGGGACGAAGCGTGAACAGTTTCACGTACAATACGATACGGACAAAAATCGCACAATAGAAATCTTGAGAAAAGAACCCGTGAAGATAACAGGCCGGCTCTCTCAGAGATTCAGGTCAGGAACATAAACTGGCATGTCCTGATTAGGACCCATCGGCACAATTTGCACACGTGCCGCCCCCCGCAGACCTATTCTCATTCCTTGTCATTGAGTGGATCGTAGAAAAGAACGAAACTCACGCGAGGCCCAAAACATGTGATATGGCGGAGAGGGAGGGATTTGAACCCTCGGTAGAGGTTTTAGCCCCTACGGCGGTTTAGCAAACCGCTGCCTTCGGCCGCTCGGCCACCTCTCCACATCGAAACCTTCCGGGCAGACGACGCCGCCATAGAGGCGGCGTGACATCGTTATGCAGGGGGGTGATATTACCTCAGCCTCGGGGGGAGGTACAAGAGACTGATTTACGTTCGAGACAAATACGAACGGATGGTTAATTCTCGCCGTACTCGGTCGAAAAGTTGGGTTCCCCTGATACAGAGACGGCCATAGGCGTCTTGCATCCGTAGGCGTCGAACGAGTTGCCCTCCACGTGAATGCAATCGTGCACGGAGAGCTTGAAGCAGAGTCGGGTGGTAATAGTCGGATGGAGGTAGCACGGTGAATGACCGAGAAAAACTCTTAGCCTCTTCCTGAGAGGTTGGGTGGCGAAATTCCACATTGCTCGCACGTACGGAACCATTGATGATAAGCATCTGCAGTACGAACCGTTCTCGCGAGACCGGCGCATAATCGGCACGCCGGCCCACTAAGGACAGGAAAACGGGAGGTAGATTCATCATGACAGTCACGGCATGTTTCCAGAGTCGTTTCAGCGCGGTTCCTGAGACCTGAGAATCGGCCGTTTCGACAGTCTGAACCATATAGTTGTGACCGTCACACAGCATAAGCGAACGGGAAGGTTCCTCACTCACCGTATCCTGCACAATTTCCATTGTGGCTCCCTGGACGACGGGGGTGATGTCGCTCACGACACTCACAGGGCTGTCCGATGACATCAGAATATTGGAGTCCTGTTGGATATCGGAATGCTCCGTGATGGTCACCGATGAGGCATGGTTGGCGGCATCGACTGTCTCGATTGTATCGATCGCACCTGCCAGATTGTCCTGCGGGAGAAGAGATTTGGCGACTCGTACCATTCGTGTTCTCTTCGTACGATATACCCGATTTTGTGCGATGCGCTTCGAAGACGCGGTCTTTTTCACTGCGACTTTTTTAGCAGCAACCTTTTTAGGAGCAGCCTTTTGAGCGGATCGATTGCCGACGCTTCCGATTCTACGAGACGCCTTCTGCATGAGCGAACCTCCAACGAGTTAAATAGTCCAGGCCTGTCGTCTTCTCTTTTGATTGGTATGTCTTGTGATGAACTGCATGGGAGGAGAATAGACGTTGGCGACCGCGTTGAAAATACCGTAGAGGTAGCGGGAATTAGACGAAAGGGGGATGTTGTGCATCCCAGACTATCGACATACGTCCGAACAGGCCCTCGGCGTGGAGATAGCGGAATGTGTCAACAAGATGGAGACGGCGTCTCAGACATCAGAGACAGGATTTTTCAATATCCGGCAAGCCCACATTATTCATGACAATTCGTCGCCCGTTCGACAGGCTCAGGGTCCCGAGCATCGTCGAGGGACGAAATCGCCAAGCCGCGTTGCCCTCGGCTTCTCCGCGAGGCGAGCGAGAGCGGCGCGTGGAGGCATTGGGGACTGACACCCTTCCCCCGCGCCCGCCTCGGCGAGCCGCTAGGCGAGGCGGGGCTTCGCGTGGTGTCTGTCCCCGTCCGAACCGCAGGCACCGTCGCAGACGACGGAGCCAGTCCCTAACAGTCCGTTGAGGGACTGAGGGACGAGCCCGCCGCCCAACGGCATGTCGCAGCAGCGGATCGGCGATTGCAGCACAAGTGTTCGTGAATAATGCGGGCTAGAAGCGAATCAGAATTTGTTCCGTCGTATGATACGAACGGGGACCGGCATTTTCCGATATTTTAAATTGACTCAGACGAGCCTGTACTTCCGGAGAGACAGAGAGGAGTTCAATTTTAATCCGGTGATTTTCGACCCATTCGACTTCCGCCATGTCGATGGCAATATGAGAATCTTCTCCAGGAAGCCACAGCCGAAGTCGCACATAATCACCGACGCGCAGCTTCTCAGAGGGGGAAATATTTCGTTGGTGAGGAGCCGACAAATCATAGACGCAACCATCTCCTTCCAAGCCCGCACTTCGCTTTGCGAGAATGCAGTTAATCGCGATTTGAGAAGATGGTTGAAACGTCATGATTGCGAATTACCCGAGCCAAAAACCAGTTCATGTGGTGCGTACAATAATACTAGAGAGGATAAAACTGCAACTACCTCAGGAGGTTAGAGCACCCAACGAAAGTGGTATCTAGGTGTTCTTTCTGACTTGGAACGCTGCAAATTTATGTTATCCGACTGCTACCACCGTCCGGCCTCACCGTCTGAACAGCTTCGAGATGATGGAAGAAGTTGGTAGGGCTTTCCCGCTCGTTTTTGTTCCGATTCTCCTGAAGGTCGTACGGTGACTTGCAGCATATCGTCGGGCACTGACCCTTCATCGGATCGCAGCAGCCCTTCGCGGTTTAAAATCTTTAGGGCATTCGTGCGAGAGACAATCGGGGGGTACTCCCTGAATTGATCCGAAGACACGAAGGGAACTTGGATCGTCACCGTGCGACGTTTTTCGTAGATGAATTGACGCAAACTGTCGTCGATCTCGGTCTTCAGGCTGACGACGGCCGAGGAGTTAGCCGGGAGTACCGGTATCGTCAGCATGTACATCTGTCGAGAGTCACGCGGGGGTGTTTCAATATGTCCTGCCGCATCGACATTCGGAGCCGTCAATAATTGGGTATCACGTCCGATTGCCGGAGATCGGACACCCACTTGAAGTTGTGTGAGGTCGTTGTCCGAGACATTTTCCAGAAGTAACTTAATGACCACCCATGATTGTGAGTCCGGCCCCTCTGTTTGCTCATCGGATAGCGGTTCTTCGGTGTAGCGAAGCCGGCAATTAGTGACCAGGTTGCGCTTTTCAAGAAAATACGTCTTCGTATTGCCATTCATGTGGTAGGAGCGCTCATCCGTATAAAACGCGACGCCCACATGAATCATGGTCGGCCTGAACCAGGCCACAACCGTCGGAAGAAAGAACGGCACTGCGACGGCGAAGAGCCCAAGGATGATGACCTTATTCAGCAAGGTCTGTCGCCAAAACCATTGCCAACCTTTTCGCAGAATCTCCATCAAGCTCCACTGTGTGATCTGTCGTCTAACGAGGAGGGGCGTCTCAGCTTCTCTTGTGATCCTGATTCGACACTTCTCTTATGATGTATCCTGTCTGTCGCTCCCAACCATGTCAGGGCTTGCGGCAGCAGGTTGGTAGGGGAGAACTATAATACCGGAGCTCGACGAAGCGCAAACGTACGAGGGAGATGAAGGGATCCGGAGGCGTCTCTTGATCAAAACCTCAATAGATAGGATTAATTAACTTACAAGGAATTCAACTTGTAACATCATGTATGACTTAAAATACACAGCTGCGTGTTCTGACCGCGAAATATGGCGGAGGGGGCGAGATTTGAACTCGCGGATGAGTTACCCCATCTCCGGTTTTCAAGACCGGTCCGTTCGGCCGCTCCGGCACCCCTCCATACCCTGCTTGACCCGACCGGGAGCATACCAACCTTCGGTTGACCCGGCGACTATTCATCGCTTTTTCGTGATTGCGTCGCCGGATAAGCCCCACAAGAATCTTTTTTCTGACCCTGTCCCGTTTCTGAATCTATCAATTTTCTATGACTCGCTGTCTCCTCAGGCGCAGCCTCTGTTCATCATCGGCAGAGAATACACCGTATCATCCTATTCTTTTGTGATCTTCTCTTTTCCGCCCATATAGGGTCTCAAGACTTCCGGAATAACAACTGACCCATCAGACTGCTGATACTGTTCAAGAATCGCGACGACTGTTCTCCCGACGGCCAACCCTGAGCCGTTGAGGGTATGGACAAAGTCGGACTTCGCACCTTTCCCTCCGCCGCTCGGACGATACTTGATGTTTGCCCGTCTCGCTTGGAACGACTCAAAATTACTGCAGGAGGAAATTTCCCGATATTGATTTTGAGACGGTAGCCAGACTTCAATATCATAGGTCTTGGCGGCAGAAAACCCCATGTCTCCTGCGCAGAGTGTCATGACACGATAAGGAAGTTGCAACTGTTGCAAGATAATTTCGGCATGTCCGGTTAATCTCTCAAGTTCCGCATGAGATTCATCGGGAGTCGTGATCGTGACTAATTCTACCTTATTGAATTGATGCAGGCGAATG
>Ga0224501_10002612_pt1 | contig 14163 bp, 6 predicted proteins | sample SF_Oct11_sed_USG_4_FD_169105 | JGI IMG/M metagenome (GOLD analysis project Ga0224501, IMG submission 169105) | Sediment microbial communities from San Francisco Bay, California, United States - SF_Oct11_sed_USGS_8_1 | ecosystem: Environmental > Aquatic > Marine > Sediment | place: USA...
TTGTAGTTCTGCCGGAGAAGAAAAGTGGTATTTCTCACATTCATATGGATAGAGATATTTCATATACCTAGAGAAGAAAAGTTTCCATATATAGTCAATGCTATTTTTGGGATGCCCCTGCTAAAGTTCACAATGTAGAGCATGAATACTGAGACATGTCATCAGCTAAGGCTAGATCAGGAGGTCTCTATTAGGTGCTATATTGGGGATTCTATAGGGGGCTCTATAGGGGGTTTTATAAGGGGTCTTTATAAGGGGCTCTATTGATGTGTAGTGGGTTTGCTTAAGTAAAAGACAAAGAAAAGAGGTAACTATATTTCGACTTGATAAACTGAAAAATTGGCAAGGCTGGAGATTATAAAATATATAGAGATATTCAGGTAAAATTTTTTTTCACATCAGAGTCTATTATTGAAAATTAGAGCCGAATTGCAAGCGCTCGTCACTAGCACTGAAGGGGCTGGATTGTGCTGGATTTTTAAAAGTATCCTCTTTAGTAAACCAGCACCTGACTCTATTCGGAGCTGGGGATGGTGAATACGGTGAGGAAGAGGAGCAGCGTCCTACCCGTGTTACATCATTGCAGGTACATGTAGCAGTTAACTCTCTAACAGCCACTGCTCGCATGGCTGCTGGCTATTAGAGCAACATCCACTTTTACCTTGCTAATAATGGCACTGATTGTGTAGGAAGTGACATAACTTACTGAGTTCTGAGTGTGAAGGCCGCACTGGTGATAGACGAGGGAAGGTTTAACCCTTTGGTGATCTCCCGCCATAATTTCTTGTTTATCACTTCAACCAGTCCTCCTTTGCTGACTACCAACTTGAAAAGCTGATAAATGTCTAGCGTTTGCTTGGCCATAATCGGTATTCGATTCACTGGACTCCCTGTATACCAGATTTAAAATAAAATTGAGTGTAGGTTTAAAAGTCAATGGATGTGAAATCCACCCTAACACGCCTGGTATGCACTCAGGGATACAATACTAATTAGTGATGTATGTTATATAAAGACATTATGGTTTATAAATTCAAATCTTTCAGGAATCCATACGATAGTCTCCGACTGCGAAATAATTATACCCAGGGGAATAAATTTGAGATTTAAGAGTGACACGAAATTTGCATTATTAAAGCTTTGTTATGCCATATGACATCTGGAGTTGAAATCATCTTTAGTTGAGCAATTATTAGGTTTTATTGTTATTATGAGAAGTTCCCCACTGAATTCAACGCTAGGCTCCTGTCTAGTTGTAATGTATGGAAATTACATAACCTAACATTTGGAAGTATCAGTCAATTTGTCTGAATTATTTAATTGGTTAACATATTCAAATGGCAAGAAAAAGTATTCCTAGCTGACTTGAAAGCAGATTCATCATAAGATAATTGGTATTACCGATGAACAGCCTGGTTATCATAATTAAAAGAATCAGAGTTGATATTTTGAAACAGATTTATCTGTTGGAATTTTGAACCCTGGCCAGTGTCTGCCTTTAGTGTTTAATAACCAAGTTCATTCACTCACTGATATTCTAAAACAATTACAATGTGAACATCGGCATATCTGACGCTGAATGCGACTTCAGTGGAAGCGGCGAGGAAGAGGAATGGCAGTCGACCTCCATTACACCGTGATCGATATCAATTGGCTCTCTAACAGCCACTTCCCCCGCATGGCCAATATGGGCTACAGGAAAACCTTTGGCAAAAACCTCAAACCTCACATGAAATGCTAATTCTGTCGCACCAACTCGTTAGGAAAAAAGTCGTATTTTTATGTTGGTTCTTGTTAAAAGTCATGGAAAACTTATTGGGCTTGGATTAACAGTGTGTTCACTACAAGCTTAAGATCAAGCTGCGAACAACTTTCAAACAACACACACTCCTTGAATAACTTGTTGGTTAAACTTCCCTCTGTGGTCGCTACAGAAGTGTAAAATACAGAACTGCCTGGGGAAAAAACTTCATTCCTGAGAAATTCAATTTCACTGATGCAGAAGATTTTATAGTCTGGTTTTTTATAGTATACAATTTTTAAAGCAGTAGTAGCAAACCTATATTATACCAGTATTTTTCAAGATACTTATGTCAAATAAGCATACATACATGCATGCGTACATACATACATGCGAGCCATTGACTGCAGTCATGCTTTTAATGTAGTACAAAGAAATAAACTGTTTTGTCACGATATCCAAAAGGAAGACAATTTCTCAGTTCTTTAAACTGATAACTAATGGAAGTGGCTTGCTTAATGTGAATTACCTTTCTTTTGCATGTATGCAAAAAGCTCATCCAGGAATTCCTTTCTCTCTGGTTCATTTCCCATATCATATAACTGTAAGTGGAAAGCATACCAGCATTTTAGCAACGGTCACATCTATATATAAACACATCTTTATATATAGTACAATCAAGAGTACGCATCCACCCAAGACTCTTTTTTTTAACTCAAGAGCTCATTACCAGAGAATTCACTCCTGTAGGCTCCGACTAGCTAACCCTAGGTGAGTCTTTAGGGTAGGTAGCGGCAGATTGGTAACGGAACACCACAAATCCTGATTTTTGCATTGGTTTATATTTCACATTATTACTCACTGTACAAGAGAATGGTCGTGAAGTATTTGGTCCCTGGTTAACAGGGTGACTTTTGTCGGTGCTCAGAAGTGAGTTAAGATCAAATGTTCTTCCTGTCACTATCATCAATTTTCTTTTAATTCGAACCTATGATTCACTGTATGCAAGTCGTGTATGCTAACACAAACACCAACCAAACACGAATCCTAATTTACTTTACTAAAGTGGGTCGCTCTCTCTCTTTCCAGAGTTGTTTGTGACGGAACATTCCATGCCATCAACGCCATGATTGGAAAGTAATATTTAGCTTTGTTTTATAGTGAACACAATAGACTTATTGACCAGCTGAAGTATTATTCATACACCATAATTACAGAAATGACTCAAAGTCTATCAATTACAGACCTACCGATAGAAACCAGCCTGAAGGAGGTGTTTATTTTATGGATGGCCGGCAGGCAGAAACAGTCATTGTCTTGATATACAATGATTATCTAAGCCTATACTCGAAACCTGCTGTATGGGTATCGTCACCATCAAATTCAAATAAATTTCCTGACTTTAGCCTTGAAATGTGACAAGAATAAACTGAAATAAAAAAACAGTGACCAACTTGAAATTTCACTGGTGAGTTATGATTTGTTACAAAATACGTTGTATGTTTCATGGACTGTAATGACATCTTATAGGCTAATTCATTTGTGATACGTTCACGAAATGCCTCTCGCCACAGACATTACTACTTTTACCATCCCATTGCTGAGGTTCTTGGTGAAGGTCTATCTAATCACAAATGTAGAGCTATCAGCCCGGTCTATTGAATTTCTAATTATAAAAACAGATCGTGGCAGGTCTGATGTATTCCTTTGTTCACGCAATATAATGTAATAGTTAATACCTGAGGATTAGGCCTATTGAAGGTGGATACTTTCTAATTTGTCACTATGACTTTTAAGTAAATCTTTCAATATAGGTATAGACACAGTTGATTAAAGGTACTTATATGGGGTCTGAAAGCTGTTAAACACATATTGTGTTGACTAATAATAGTTCTACCCGGGTAACATCCCCCTTATTTATCTGTGATGCTAGCACCGACAACAAATTGATGAATAGATGTCATTTAAACTGCCAAAACCCTTGTTTCATGTGACAATTTACATAATTTTAAAATGTGAATAATATTTTTGAATTAGCAAACCTGTTTAAACTGCTCTTCATATGTCCACTGTCCTCCTGAAGGGGAATGCAATGGATCCAGTGCTGGGTCTCCTTCGCTATCATCTGTAGGAGGGGAGCTGCTCTCCCCCACCCTCCCCTCAGTCTTCTCTCCTCTTCCCATATGCTGTTCCATGAACGCCATCGGATTCATAAAGTCCATTCGTGGTCGTCCGCCTAATGAATTTAGGAAAAGAGCATCCCGCTGCATCAGATCCGCGTGCCCCAGCCGAGGACCCTGGTTACTCAATGGCCCACCGTTCATTGGTGACCTGCCGTTGGCGAATTTTAACATCGCCGCGTGGTAAGCGGCGCTTTCGGCAAGCACTCTTCTCTTGTCAGCTTCGTATCGAGTGGCGAGGATATCTTGCGAACCTAGACTCAGAGCACGGTCGCGGTATTGGTCGCGGTATTGAGGTGGACTGATTGAATGGGTGTCACACTGATGTTTGTCATGCTTTAGTTTCTCTAGGATCTCCTGATGTAACGCTCCCTCAGTTCGTGACCCGCAATTAGATGGCCCATCACTGGCAGAAGGCATAGGGATATGCTACAATGAACAAGAAGGCTATCAGCGGAAACAAAGACCCCAAAACAATTGGTGGCGTTCACAATCGTATAGCCAATACAGCCATTGCGGTAAATGACATCTTGATATTATAGCGTAGCTAGATTCCGGCAGGATAATCTCCAATTACAGACTTATCGATTGTTGACGCGTTATTCAGTCACCGCGTATGTGGCAACGTTAACAAAAGCTACAAACTTCCATAAATCCTTATATCACGTCATTATAATTTTTAATATTCACCGTATAGAATTAAACTGATTGTTGTATTTGTACCCAGTTACCGGTTCATGCTGATAACTCAGTAGAAAAATCAATGGAAATGGAAAGCCAGTGAATGTATGTCAGTGTCCACCCTCTTGTGGCCGGAGTTCAATTCCCGACCATGGTGGAGTATCTCAATATGTGCTGCCTTTTGCACAGGTGGAAGGACCAGAGGCTAGGACCACAGCTGGAACAGTGGTAAAGAGTGGAGTGGCACCCCCTTAAAAATATAGATCCCAACATGATATTCTATTATTGTCGATTTAGTATGTGAATTCCGGTCAGATCTATGTCAAGTTGTGACCAGAAGCAAAAAAACCAACAATTTTCATTAAGAAAATGGCAACAGACGAGTTTGATATTAAAAATATGACCGGTTGGGCCTGGTCAAGTACCCTCCCCACATAGAGTAACTTTAATGACTTGGTATCATTGCACGATGGGATACATGAACTAATAGGAGGATGTGACATTAGTAAGGGTGCAGTATACAAGTGCACTTATACCCACCCAGTTTATTCAAGTGCGCTTTCTCTTAAATTCACTGGTCGAACAGTTGAAGTGGTGTGGCGAAATAACCATAGATGTTGGGATAAAATCACAAAATACTTCTAAATTAAAAAAAACAAGTTCTTTTTTTAAACTCAGGTCCCGTAGAATTATGATTCTATGTATGGATTGAAAGACGGGAGATAATTTGTCTATTACCGAGACTCTATATATGTATGAATAGTTGTGAAGTGTTTCGCAGAGCTTCTTTATTTATTAGTAATCCGGTTTAAATATGACTCACTTCTGTTCGGTGTCTACCTCACAAACTCGCACTGATGTACCTCAATCGGAACTGTAGGTACGAAATGACCCTTGTAAGAAAAACTCACCTCTAACCAGAAGATTCTATTGAACCAATTCATTTAAGAAATATGTGTCTAATCCTTTTTGGTTCCATGGTATTTGTGAAATTGAAAGGCTACTGGTGTTCTATGACCTTGGTTGTTTCTGCCTTCGGGTTATGACTGACTATAGTAGTTCAGCTTTCCATGAACTTTAGCATCATAATGACTTGTGGTCTTATCCAAGTTATGTATTCAAAATAAAATTATCAAATCAAATCAATGCTTACTTACTGTTTTTTTAGCTTTCTCTGACATCTCCGGATCATCTTCAGTAAGCGGATCTTTTGGTGTTGCTGGTTGTCCCAGAGACATTTGTCCTGCGATCTGCATTGCGTAGTCAGTGCGCTAGTAAGTAGTTAAGAGTCACCCCGTTCGCCAGTTGAGCTTAACGATGGAACTGATAGCTGTTACCAATTCAATGATAATTATGTGAGTGTTGAATAAGCACACGGCAAGGCGGGCCCTAGGATTATAAAAACCAGCTCATTAAGTTGCCTCGATGATTATAGCGGAGAGTCTCAGCATCTAGCCATATAATCAGGTTTTGTCTATTGAATAGAGGATTAGCGGCTCTGTTCGGAACAGAATGGTATTATTTTTAAGTTGATACTCATGGGCCAATCAGCATTCAATAAGCAAGTTTATATAATTCCATCAGGTTGGCTGAGAAACCCTTATTTTGGTACGACTCCAGAAATCAGTTTCAAAAGAAACTGTTGAGTATGATTTCAATCTAGAACTAGAGATATCTCAACACAAGCCGGGTTGGACCAAGCTTCCAATTGCTTCAAGTTACTTTTCTAACAGCGGGATGGGGCATCAAGTTTAAATATGTATTATTATCATCACAAAAATTCACCAAATTTTAATTTGCTGACACGTATTTCTGAGGAGCAAGTTGATACTTATAACCACGTGGTCCCAGTGGATGTGGTATGGCATAATGGCATCAAGTATGATGGTCTGTTGAGTGTGCGTTGGACTGTAATCTGTAGAGAATAGTTGATTCCAGCTGTTACAACCAACAAAGAGAGCTGCCTTTCTGGCGTCAAGTCGCACTCGTCATCCGGACAACGGTCGACCCCACCAGAAAGCCAAGTTACTCGTTTGTCGTTCCATGGAATTGCGGGCCCAAACGGAAACACCAGAGGAGGGACAACTCCGCAGCCCAGGGCTATACTTCCATGATTTGGGCTCTAACTCTAAAATGGCTGCTCCCACCAGTAACACGCCGTTCAAGGAGACAGCGGTTCGACCGCAACAAAAGCCGCGGACAGCGACTAGAGACCAAGAATTCTGGAATTCCTTTAGCGTAAGCTAGCTGCTCATTCCAAATACTAGTAGTAAACAAAAATCAAAGTCATCGCTCGTCATAATCAGCGAATCACCATGAATTATCACTCAGTCAGTCTCAGCAGTCAGTGAGTGAGTGACTCACTCACTAGTCACTGAGACTGACTACTCAACTGACTGAGTCAGTGAGTGGGTGAGTCACTGAGTGACTCAGCAGTCAGCCATTGACTGACTCACTCGCACTCAGTCACTGTCAGTGTCACTGAGTGAGTCGGTGACTGACTGCTGCAGCTGAGCGAGTGATAATTCATGAGTCACTCAGTGACTGAGTGAGTGACTGACTGTGAGTGTGAGTGAGTCACTGTCAGTCAGTCACTCAGAGGGTCTACAAAGTTAATTAGTTATACGTGTTATACTAGTTAATTGAATTGTCATTGCTCCACTCACAATCATTCAGTGACACTGCAGTGACGATGGGTTCACTCACTCCACTGGCTCCACTCACAGACTGAGTCAGTTACTCATTCACCCAGTCATTGATTGGCGGCCAATCGGTGATTGACTGACTCAGGGACTCAACCACTGATCGATTTCGGTCAGCCTGACATCGCCGTCAAGACCGATGTCATATGAAACTTAAAGTGCGTGTGACATTGACTAACTGTTTCATTTTCAGTTTGTTCAATTCTGCAGTTGGACAGTGAGTTTGATAGTCACAACTCTCACAAAAGTTCTTATTCATCACTTTCTCTTTGTAGTTTCCAATAACTAAGAAAGAATATGGTCCCATCACCGATGTCTGTTTCTCTCCAACAGAACCATATCATTATGCAGTGACCAGCTCTACTCGGGTAAGTCTTCTGCCTTGATCTTGAATCCAGTAGGACATTTGGAGTTCAACATTTATGCCTTGAGCATCTCATTTTTGGCCAAATTATCGAATTGATTTTGATTTTAATTTTACAGGTGCAAGTCTACCATCCTGAAAACAATCAGTTGGTGAAAACATTCTCAAAGTTTAAGGAGCAGGTTCTGTTTGGTCAGTATCGACAAGACGGGAAACTGATAGTAGCTGGCACTGAAGCCGGTGTAGTGAAGGTCTATGACGTTGACAGAAAATCATGTCTCAGAATATTAAATGGTCATAATGGGTATGTTCACCTGGTAAACATATTAATTTAAAGCTCGCGGCAGAATAGCGGCGCAAGAGTTGTTCAGTTGATATCTCTAAAAAGTACCAATCACGAGCAACAAAGTATTCGACCTTACCTTGTGGGAGAATTTATCTGATGGTACATTTCCAAGCCGGTGCTAAAATTGAAATGCTTTGTAGAACTTTGTGACTGTAATGAACCCATAGAGAATAACCATGGTTCAACATTTGTTTTGAATAATTATGGGGAAGGAGTCATTGTAAACCCGACATTTCACCACTTGATCATAATCATATTTTCATGAGTATTAACATTGAAATGACATGTATAATAGAGCTGTTGGTAAGGTGATCTTAACAAAATAGCTGTTGTACTGTGGAGGGCTAGGCTTGATATAATTTCCACATTTCAGAGCTGTTCACACTGGCACTTTCATGCCAGATGCATTCAGAGTACTGACATGTGGTGATGATGCGAAGGCTGTCCTCTGGGACCTAGCCAGTGGAGAACAAATCACCGACTTTACAGAACATAAGGTCAGTATGATGACTGTAGCCGTAGCCCAGAACTAAGCTGACCTTATTTCCAGTTGGTGACAGACATTTCGCTGTCAGTCACTATTCGCCAAAACCGCAACTAATGAAGTTGCTGCCTGGGAAGTGTTGGCATTAGTAGACGCTAACTATGCCCAAACTATTCAAACTACCAGAGCACCCACTGATGCAATGTGAAACACACGCTACAAGGCTGATGGGATGGTTCAGGTAAATAGGCTTTGATAGATTTCCTAAACAAACCGCTCAATCCTAATCACACTGAGTCAGGGAGTTGGCTCTTGACATAGTTAGTTTCTATTATGCCAAGCCTGCTTGGGCTCTGCTTGCCCCGCACTGTTGTCTCTCCTTTCCTACATGTATAGACGGATCAGGCTTCATTATATCGTTCACTGTAAACTATCTGCTTTACAGGACTGTATTCGCTGTTGTTCGGTGGCAGCGTCTACACGTGATTTGGTATTAACCGGTTGCTACGATCACACTGCTCGCCTGTCTGACACACGTACTAATTCCACAGTGCAGAGCGTTGATCACGGCGCACCTATAGAAGACGTGTTAGTCTACCCATCTGGTAGTCTCTTTATAACTGCTGGTAAGCGCCTTGATGTCCATGAGCTCATTTCCGCTCCCATGTGTAATTTAGATTGGGTTAAACAGCGACCATCGCAACAACCAACCAACGCAACATCACTCCAAAAGAGTCCTGCTACCAAACCAATGCTCTGCCATATGGAACATGTAGTTGCGTTTGATTCATTGAGCGGTAGTTTGCCCATACCCACCCATACCGATGCTCCTATCTAGTTGAAACCGGGTTTTTACGAACCCTGCCGCATTGATTGTAGTAACTATTTCCACTTTTATCCATAGGTGGTAATACATTGCGTATCTGGGACTCACTGGCTGGTGGTAAACTCCTAATGGAACTCACAAATCATCACAAAACCGTCACCTCTCTGGCATTTAGTCAAAATAACCAGCGCCTTCTCTCTGCTGGACTGGACAGGTGAGCCAAGCAGAGTAATGCGAGTCTGGTGCCAAGTCCCAGCATCGCTGTCGTCATTGTCATAGCTGGCATCCTCTGTTGAGGGTTGTGTGCACACTGACACTGCACGCGTGCGTGTCAGGCCACCATTATTCTCACAATGTTGTTCAGCCAGTTCAGCCTCAGTTTTTCTCTTGGATGAAATTCACTCGAACTGATCTATAGCTTACACTTGCCTTCCACATGGCATATCCTCACAGGTTGTTGTATGATATGAATTTTTTGGTATGAGTTCATATCAAATGGTCCGCATTCAATATGCTTGCTTTCTGTCGCAATAGTTGATTTTTGCACGATTTTGTCACCAACTATTTAGAGGGGGTATCCTGCATCGTTACATTATCGGGTTGCTTAAAGATGCCTCCTAAAGAACACTAGAATGCGGGAGTATGGAATTCTGATTCATGCCTGGAATTTCCAACCAGACATTTTCCATCCGTACAACCCAGGCATTTGTAGCGTCAAGTGGTTTTTTCGTGATTGATCTGACTTTGTATTTGTTGTTGCAGACATGTGAAAGTTTATGACTGTAGCTCATATCAAGTCTTGCATACAATTGACCTTCCCGCTCCCATTCTCAGCATGGCGATATCGGTAAGTGGTTTGTGGATGGATGGTTAAATGGGACTCTTCACACTCCCTCTGAACGTAAAACAATAAACAGGATTTTACTTTTCTATGAGAGTCATGTTTCCATACAGCTTATTTTGCAAGAAAAGACAACTCCTAATATGACTATAACCGTAAACCGGAGACCTTATTTCAGTTTATCTGATCTGTGATCATGCGATTCTTTAAATTTTTTTTTACACGAGACCATTATAACCATTGTTCATTTTATCAACTGTTTTGCTTCGATTGTGTACAACCGTAGACGAGTTACCGATCACCGGGCAGACATTTCTCAACCTACTGATTTACCAAAAGAGATGATCTCCAACGTTTGAAATTTTCATCAAACACTTCACAAACCCCGTTCCTAGTGACTTCTGCACCAGAGGATTTTGTCCACTGGTCTTGACTGTTAAAATGTCCAAATTAATGGGAGTTGTGCTCCCCTGCTTATTTTCTGGCAAAAGAAGATAACTCCAAAAATGATTGTAACTGTATGGGAATCGTTTTTAAGCGTCCATCGTCACATTTCATCTGGGTATTCTTATGAGATGAGATGATGGAGTTCATGGGTATCTGGATTAGTGTACAGTTGGTTTGTCGTCAGTTAATGTGGCGCTGTAAAGGCCAGTATTGGTGGTTTGGTGAATAGTGCGCCGCGTCAGAAGCGCCTGGTGCATTTCTCTGTCTTCGCACCGCAGTCATTTCACCCTAACCGGCGCTAAGTGAGGGAATTCAACCCATAGAATAACCTTCTCTGTGAGGTACACAACGGATCGCTTAGGTGACAAGTCAATGAATGGCTTTATTCCTATAACAAAGCTGCTATCGTCTGAACATTCCTATCCGTGTGAGTGGTTAACTGACTAGTTTTGTTTTGTTTATAGAAGGATGACCGGTGTCTGGCGGTGGGTATGGCGGACGGCATGTTGTCTGTGCAGCGAAGAAAAGTGGATGCAGAGTTAACTAGCCAGGAGAAGGCCCGGAAGGCGTTCAGACAAAAAGTTGAGCTTCATTCATTCAAGCCATCAAAGGTAACACTACGCAACCGCGTTTAGCTGCTTGGATCTCATCAGAGGCAAAGCCATGAAACTTTTTGGAAAAAATTTTTGGACTTCTAAAGAGATTGTGATTTAAATTCACCAAAGTTTGAATAGACTAAACCCTGGGTTAGTTTTCCATCATCACGTGGCATATGATATACAGGTTACAATCAAACGAAGAAAAATCACACATGGCAGAAATAGAACATGCCAATAAAACTGAAAAATCGCATATATTTGGTATATTGCTGTTTTATATGTTTATTTCACGATGCATATAAAGTATTAGAAAAATAATTATTATTTTGAGATTTATGGTAGTTTTGCTCTTATTCTGTTGACACTGATTATTATCTGCTGTGTGACACGGCGGAACTTCAATCCTACTTCGTTGTAGGACGCGCACGCTATCCAGCACAAGAGAAAGGAACACCTGGCTAAGTACGATTCATACCTGAAACGGTTTGAGCATAGTAAAGCACTAGACGCGGCACTGGAACCGTCTGTGCGACACAGACACGCAGATATCACCGTGTCTGTCATCCAAGAACTGATGAGACGCGACTCACTTCACGCTGCGCTCGCCGGAAGGGACGAAAAATCTCTGGAGATAATCATGAGATTTATAGCTAAGTACGTGCCACCAATCTACTTAAATATCGCTGCTTTTTCTGATAAAAACCATTTGAATGCGCGCAACTTGTTTGCAGTGATGGCTGGGGTTTTAATCGCTTGAATCCGCAGGTTTTATTCACTGAGCGGAGTTGCAGACCACTTGGCTTCACCTAGTGTCAGTGATGTTCTAGTTTCTACTCACAGCTCTGTTTTTTCTTTCAGAAATATAACAGATGCCCGATTCACTTCCGCTATGATGGACCTAATACACACATTACTAGGTGAGAATTACAGCTTGGCTGTCAACATGTCATGTCCTACAATGGGGGCTTTACGCTTTATAAGCCAACGGTCGACCTGTCAGTGTTGCAGCCATAGAGTTATCCCCCTGGGGATATTAGAGTTTCGGGATAACTCTATTGTTACAGCAGTCTTTTCTGTTATGCAGCTGGGAGCTGATTGGCAAACGACAGTGAGTAGCTCTCAGTGATAATTGTACCATGGAGTTAGAGTTAGGATTACTGTAAATAATTTGTATATGAATTGCCTCAGGATGACCATTCTATGCCTTCAACTCATACTATTCAGATGTCTCGTAGAGCGCTTGGTTCTCTATGGGGCACACAGGTGTAAGCAGATAATCTCCTAGCCAATTTCCGCACCACCCCACACCACAGTTCTGTCTTGGAGAAACAGAATCATTATTTTAGTGGCACTTTATGAGCTCCAGCCACTTGCAATGATGTATAGCTCGAATAAATAAATTCGCCCGTAAAGACTTTCTACCTATAGTAAGATCATTAATCGTAACACACTTATGGACATAGGATTTCAAATGGCAAATCAACGTTATATTGTAGATATTTATGGGTCTCGTACAGATCGTATCTCTGGACTCGTAGGACGCCTACAGGCTTTAAAGGGCGTAGTGGATAGTGAATTGAAATACGAAGAACAACTATTGCAGCTTCTTGGCGCTATGGACTCCATATTTAGTATTGCAGGTCATACACAAGCTGAAAGATCAACGGTAGTAACCTGATGTTGACAGCTTTAATGCACAATATAGTTTTTATTCCAAAATTGGAAATTTGCTTCAGAATGTTTTGCAATGTGAGATTGCTGGGTTCTTTTCTACATGTACAATAATCAATTATTTTGATGAAATATAAACTGAACCAAACAGAGGACTGCATACTTTTTAATTTAAAATCTACTCAGGTATGGTCATCCTGAGGCTTGTTGAAGCTAGGATAAATCTGCAGACCACAAATTGACAACGCTGCCGTGACCTAGATTTCAACCCAGGTTTTCACAGTTCCAAGCCCGGCACTTTTAACGACAGCTATCCCATTATCCCCGGATAGCCAAGCATTTTATAATAGTGATATTCTCTCCTAAGGCTATGATCTCTATTATATCTAACCGGTCAATTGCAGTGGTTAGTGGTATTATACAGTGTTGAGACCAATGAAATGATTTATATAAGAAGATAACAAGCCTCCACCAGAAAAGCCCTAATAACAATTTATACTGAATACAAAAACCAATGAGATGGAGAAAGTTTACAGTCCGTTCTGATAGATGACAGTGTGATGGTTCTACTGTCCCATATAGTCCATATGTTCTAGATGTGGAGTCTGCGAATGGCTGACAAACTAACTACTTTATTCAATGGCTAAGCAAAATAGCAGGCGACCAGCTAGCTGAGGTCCCAAAACCATTCTCTAGGATAATAGACGCAATTCTGCTAAGGCCGTTGTGTAACCACAATGCACTTAAACGATACTCATTCCTGTTGTCCAGACCACATGTCACTACATGTGACAACAGCAACAGATAAAGTTCAGAAATGAGGGTAACTCCCGTGTCCTTCATGTCACTGCTCATTGTTTCATCTTCTTTCATGATTGCCATGTTAAACCAAAAAAGCATCGAATGAACCTTTTCCACAAGGATCTGGGACCATTCTTGAAATAAGCCATTGGCTTCATGAAGCTGTATCGATGTAATAATTAAGAGAAAATGATCTAGGGTTGGCTCTCAATTTGGGCAGAGTTAATGTATGTGAACCTCAGCTAATTTGGTCTTCAATCTCTGGTCATTTTTTGCAGCACTATAAACTACACACTATGACTCAGAGTGAACTATTTAGATATAGTAGTAACGGAGGCTACACAGCCCCCCCCTCCCCCCATACGGTAATACCTACGCTTCCCCCTGGTACAGCCACTTATGTGAGATTATACAGGGATTTAATCGTGACTTAATGGGCGTTGATTTTGTGAAGTTTGGCAAAATTCAAAATAAATTGTT
>Ga0224501_10002613_pt1 | contig 14160 bp, 9 predicted proteins | sample SF_Oct11_sed_USG_4_FD_169105 | JGI IMG/M metagenome (GOLD analysis project Ga0224501, IMG submission 169105) | Sediment microbial communities from San Francisco Bay, California, United States - SF_Oct11_sed_USGS_8_1 | ecosystem: Environmental > Aquatic > Marine > Sediment | place: USA...
TCCCTACCTCTCTGCCTCCCTCCCTGTCTCCCTCTCTAACTCCCTGCCTCCCTACCTCCCTGCCTTCCTCGCTCCCTGCCTCCCTCCCTACTTCCCTACCTCCCTCTCTCCGTACCTTCCTGCCCGAGCAAACACCCAGTTAGATATTATTACTGTCTTCTCAGTGTGTAGTAGTCCCTGCTAACTTCCATCACTATGTTCACTGCACGGGCACATGATAACTGATACGTTCCGCTCACTGATCCTATTTGTGTGTTATCTTTGCGTTACGCTCACTGCTTTGTTTCAGCGGGATTATTATAACGCACTGGTAGATCAGTGGGTGGCGGTCAGCGTGGAAGAGATAGACTTCATACAAGGTAAGGTTCAGTCTCTCCACACCAATTATTGGAAACAGTTCCGTGGGCTTAGTAAAGCCACTTCTATAGGAGAGCCGAGTTTTCAGGCGATGTTTCAGAAGAGCTACATTGGGCGATATCTGCGTTTATAGGAGACACCAGAGTCCTGCCCGGGATTCAAAAAACGGCGACTATTGGCAGAACTAGCTAAAATAGAAGAGAAGAAAATAAATGATAAGGCAATCTAAAGGTAGTCAAACGTCCTAATTATTTCAGCAAATGTAGTGAATAACCATCAAGAGTCACTTTATTAACCAAGAGAATGTTTATGGATCACTCACTACGCCACAAGTCTTACCAATTACTCATTGCCATTTACCATGGTTAGCACAGCCACTGTAGTTTTGCCACAATGTACCAAGATGCGATTTTGTTACTTGATTGAATAGAATCCCGCTAGAGGATATAGTTTCGGGTGACAAGAGTTTTTTGATAGAGTCTTTGAAAGACTATTTCTTTAGAGCCCTAGTTTTGAGCCGACTCGCCGGAAACCTTGCTCCTATAAAAGCGGCTTTAGCGTTGTCGTACCCGGTTATTCGGCCGGTACCGTACCTAAATTAAGCCTTACTGTGCTTAAGTTGAGAATCAGAGTACGCTTACCTCGTGCAACTTAATAAATCATGTATAAATAGGTTTATACAGGCATATACTCATTCACTGCCCACAAAAACATGAAGGTCAACACTCTTTATCGCAATTCAGTCCAACTCAAAGATGACTACGTGTGTATTACTGAAATAAGGATGGCCAGAGAATGTAATAATTATCATAGTTTCCTTCCCTATAGACTTCTCACTATTAGATCTGTGTATTTTCCAGAGGAGCAGCAGATTCTGGAACACATGGCTAAGCTGCAGGCGAAATCATCGGATGGCAAGTTGCCCCCTCCGCCCCCTCGTAGCACGCCTGTGAGTATTTTTTATATGTCGAATGACTGTTACCACTGATTATTATTAGCGCTACCATGTAGATGCTGACTCGTACTCCCTCGTCGTTGTAGCCCTCTCGTCCCTTCATTCTCACTAAATCAGATCTACAGAAGCAGGTGTTTGGCGCCGGCTATCCCAGCGTTCCCACCTACACTGTGGAGGAGTGGTACGAACAGCAGGCTGCTGCCGGCAGGCTGCCGATGACAGGCCAGGGCGGGTGAGTACTAGCCAGTTATAGGGCGAATAAATAACCGCGAAAATGCATTCGGGTCATCAGTTTGAGTGTATGTAAGTGTTATGATCAGACTCGACACATTGTGGGTGGCATCAAAGAGGCTATGTCATGGCCAAAAGTGTCTTCACTTGTTTTCAGATTCTGAAGCCTACCATGAACATATGGGCCCAATACCCAGTTCAAATGGATGCTTAGATATAGCCCTATCCAACGTGCATACTTCGGCGACGCACTTTTCAGACTGTCGACGCAACAGAATTGGCCTCGAGATAGGAAATTAACACAGAGCTGTTGGTGTTCGCATTGGCTTACGCGCTGATGTTTGGAAGATCCTCTTGCAGGTGCATACTAGACCTGTAGTTACACAAGTCTGAATAGAGAAAACGATCAACAAAAATATAGAAATAGGGTTTCCGAGTGCAGTTTGTCACCTCTGTCAGCGAGCGTTAGTGCCATTATTGCAAAAGGATAGAGGCTCGAACTCAACGGCCTCTATTTAGGCCTAGGGAAAACCGCAAAACACTTATAACTTTGGTTTTCTCCAGTATTACGTTCAATTTTGAGTTTTTCCCGATGTTATGAGGGAGTAAATATCATTAGGTTGCTAAATTTTAGTAATTAGATTTTATTTCCATTTGGGCCGTAGTTATTCAAATGACCGATATTCGGTTTTTTTAGAAACTGACCACTCGCTATCGCAGCAATGAATGCGGAGTTGCCTCCCTTTAAGAATGGGGAATACAACCCCAAAATTGCGTCTACACTCGACCATGACATAACCCCTTTAAGGATATAGAATTCTACGGAAGAGATCCTATTGCAGAGTTGTTTTTTCCTGTATGGCCATCCTGCTGGCGAGGTTTTCGCGCCAGGTAAAATGTGATCGTGCAGGAAATTCTACCACTACACCACCCAGACAACCTCTATTACAGAGTGATGTTTGCTGTGCTATATCCCATGTTAGACCGGCTTGTTATAAACGATCTAATAATGGTGAGGATATATGGACCTTCTTTACACTCAGGCCGGTGGGCCTCTCTTGGTTTTTGAGTTGCGTGTATTTCTCAGTTAGCGGTTAGTGTCTAGCAAACGTTAAGGAGTGCCCTTCTGCCTTTCCTAGACCGTTTTTGCCCCGCTGATCAGTACTGTCCCGCTGACCAGTGCGGTGATGTGATTGATGATGCTGGCAGGGATGCTCGCCCAGCTGACCAGTGCAGCATCGGTGACCAGTACGGCCCCGCTGACCAGTGCGCTGATGTGATTGGCGATGCTGGTAGGGACGCGGCAATGTGATTGGTGATGCTGGCAGGAATGCTCGCCCCGCTGACCAGTGCGGCGATGTGATAGGCGATGCCGACCAGTGAGGCGGTGCGATTGGCGATGCTGACAGGGATGCTTGAACGTTTTAGGGAAGCCAGCGCTTTATCTGAGGCTGAACAGTTGGAACAGAACACTATAGTAAAGGAATATAAGATAGAAAACGATGACCCGGAGGAACTTAGGAAGGCGAGAGAGATGGATGAATTTAAAGATGGTGGGACATTATTACCATCATTATATTATTATTATCATTATTATTATACTATTATCATTATTATTATTATCCTATTTTTCTATCAGCCATCGTCTGTCCGTGGTTGGACTTTGGCCTTCCTCCTCGCTGTCCACAGGCTGTGTGGTGTCATTGAGGGGAGATTGAGCCATTTTCTGCCACCCTGGGTCAGGACGGGTGGGCAGAGTGTGATCAGCCAGGGGAAATTCCTTTGAAATACTGTCCTCCCCATGGCTGGGAATTGAACCCGGGCCACGGGGAGGACAGACACTGAGCTATCATGGCTAACATTATCCTATTGTTATATTAATGTTATTATATTACTATTATTATACTATTATTATTATATTATCATTGTTATAGTAATTATCTGTCCATCACTGGATGAAGGTCTCCTCCAATATGCACTGTTTCCGAAGAATTAGTCTAATATCGGTAGATAACTCACAGCTGAACCCAATCTGTGAAATGGTTTACCGAAAACTATGCATGGTCAGGTCAGGTGTTTGCTCTCACATGGATGGCTGCTCGCAGTCCCAATATTATCAACTCTATGAGTAAACCTCTGTGTAGGCCCAGGCACTGAGTTATCCTACTGGCATCGGTACTAGGTTTCAGTATACAGATTAAGGATACAAGACCACCATTGCACCGATTATATCCAGAAACCGATCATATTGCATAATGACCCATTGGCCTGATCGACCACCCACCAAGATTCAATCTAACAAAGGTCATATTCTTGCATCAGACTGTCTGGTTCATTCTTATTGTTGATAATTACGAAACCCACCTGAGCCATCAGCTATTTATAAAATTCTGCAAGACAGGCCAATAATGGCCATGCTGACTTTAGCACGCTGACCTTCCGGACAGTGGTCTGTCAGCTTGGACCCGTCATGAGAATGCTGACCTAAACGGCAGTGCTAGCGTACACTCGCCCACTGTTTCTGGGAGGTAGGAGTAAAGCCTCGGCATATGATTTATTTTTAGATCACAGACGAGGTTGGGGAAATCGTCATAACATGGGATGAACAAAGCATGGTGGCTTATGTCTCTACTTGGTGCTAGGTTTCTGGTGCGGCCGCCAGCCACCAGCAGCCACATGGTGTGCACGAGTGACTCAGCCGGTTATTAATCTTCGAGATAAATCACAACTGTATATTTGTCATTTTTCTTCAGATTTTGTTTGACCAGAACAACATGAAAAAAATGATGCGAAATAGTCTTTAGTTTGTATGGGTTTTACAATGTACGCATACACAAGACAGTATGGATTATAAATCCTGCAGCATGGAATAGGAACTCCGCACAGTAAAGCCAGCCCGGCAAGGAGGTGACAGTGGCTTAGCGATTCACTGCTCTTCTCGTTAATGCGATACTGTATTGCTGTGGGATACTCAGGAACGATGGCTGACATTCAGTAGTATAGGTATGTCCTAGCACCTGCTCTAGTTTATATATCTGTAGTATGCTTACAGCAGTTACAAAGATCTTCTCCTTAGAGAACGATTCTCCTATGCATGACCTTTTGCCTGCGTATCATAAAAAGGACCGATCGCAGTTACTCGAAGTTACGGGAACATAACGTTTATCACATCAGTCATGATAGCTCAGTGAGAAAATAAGGGAGCAGCTAGCCTAATGGTTGGAATACACAGTTTGTGCGCAATGAGTCATGGTTTCGAATCCCAGAAAAAAAGTCAATGGTGGTGGCTCGAAGGGCATCCAACCTTAATTCTTTCCTGAGCTGTTACAAAGTCCCTGTTAACCAGGGAGCAAACTCCACGACTCTGCACAGGCTTAATAATGTGGAGCATAAACCCCACGATCCCGCACAGGGATTAATAACGCAGAGTATAAACTCCACGATCTCGCACAGGGATTAATAATGTGGAACATAAACGGAAGCAAAATTAATTTAACCTTTCATCAAGCATTTGGGATCTTGCCGTCCCAGATATTGGCAAACCTGAGATCCCTAGAATTAATCATTTTATACTATAATTGCCATGAAACTTTGAATTTTCATCGCTCGTGCGCTTTGGATTTTTCAAGAGTCATTTTCTAGTCATGACAAGATTCGCTCGCCTCTATCTGCCTGAATATATATGGTCGAATTTTTAGTTAGATGCGTCTGTAAACTTGGTGCTCGGTCGAGTATATTGCTAATGGTCGGTTCAAACCAGAAACGTTTTTTTATAAGCGGTCAACGAACGTTTTGTCAGGGCTAATCGCTGTTCCCGCCTAATGATGTAATTCAGCATGTGATGGCTGTTGCTACTCACGTGATCGCTGTTGCCAGTGCCACCTAAAAGAAATGGCTCGCACGGGCGATATTGTGATCTCTTTGATATAGTATGCGAAGCTTTATTGTTTTTAACGCCAAAAGAACGAGCTTTAGCGTTCTTCAAAAACCGGCCTTGCTAGCGGCCTTTGAAGTTAACTCGTGCTTTGCCCGGAGAATGATCGAGCTTACAAAGAACCTTCCTGGTTTGAAACGACCATAAGAAAAATGAATTATATTACTCAGTCAAAGCTCACCTCTGGAGAAAGGCATGAAATGCTCAAGTTTCCTGCTCTCACTGCCACATAAAAATCTCTCTGGCCTAAACTTCTCCGGTTCCTCAAAATGCCTTGGACTCTTGTGAAGAGAGACTAGGTTTGCCACAATGGACGTGTTAGCGGGAATCTCTTTACCTCCGATGGTAATTGGCTGGTTGCTCTCATAGGGTAATGATGTGAAGGCGATGTTACTAATACGTATTGTTTCATTAATAACTGCGTCTGTATAAGGCATGTGTAGGTGATCTCTCCATTTGGGTTCAATGTCAAACCCTGTAAGATTTAAAACAGGAAACATATAGAAAGATTATGAAAACAAAATTTAAAGATTCAATAACCAAAAATTTCATAAACAACCATACCGTGACATCCTGCAGTGGCGCGCAACCTATAGCAGTAGGTGTGGCCTTGAAACTAACTTTTGATCTTCACTGTTATAGGTTTAGTTCAAGTTTGAGAAGGGACAACCCCACATAAGTTATATCTATTAGCACAGTGACAGTCTCGCTCAGTCTCACTTGTTGCTGGTTGCCTGCTGGGTAAATCTTAGCTTAAAAGTTGAGGTTTGGCTAGGGATCCAGGAATGACCAATCTTACCCATTTTACTCAACATAACACTTCAATCACAAATATGCTGTGCTTCATCTTATAAATGAATATGATTGTTTTTTCGTGGGCTTTAGGGAAAGGAATTTACCTGGTCATGCACTCACCGATATGCATGGAGATTTCCTGCAGAACTTTCTCCTGAACATCTGGTAAAATAGTTAGGTAGAGAAAAAGCCACATAAAGGTCCCATGAATAGAATCCAAACCAGCAAGCATCAACTGCATTACAGTCGCTATGCAGTCTCCACCTTAACACAAATTAACCCGTTATCATTCATGTTATGTTATAAAATTATATTATATGGGTAGACAGGAAGGATTAAGGTCACTATATCAAGCTTGATTTGCATACAAATAGATACAGGTGGGTTTTCACTCAGCAAAAAAGTTCTTGTAAGTGGAGTCGACTGTATATGGGTAGTGTCAACCATGATACATGCCACTGGACAACAACCAAGGTTATGGTAGAAAAACTCTCATCCCCCCCAAAAACCAGATTGCCCAGAGTGTTACAGATTGGGTAGGCCATCAGACAGCTGGGCAAACATTGCGCTGATCGATGTGAAATACCATCGGTAAAAACATAGAAGCAGGCATGAAACCAGGTAGACTGCTGATACAGCATGGCAATGTGGTAACAGCTGTTCTGAGATAGCCAAGAACAGAAGGTGTGGTCAAACAAGATTTGTTTTGATTAGATTATGTTGGTATTGTTTTGATTGGATCTGTTTTGATTGAATTTGTCTTGATTAGGTTTGATTTGATTAAATTTCTTTTGATTAGATTCTGTTAGATTAATTTCGATTAGGTTTGACTAGATTAGAATTTATTTACCACCAGGTTGTTGATGATCCACTAGTTTACTGTGTCTCAAATATGCATCCAAAAAGTCTCTGCTCGACCCATCTGTTGGCAGCGTATCCCAGTGCTCACCAACCTTCTATACCAAACCAGAAAAAATAGATTCATACAGGTTATCTAATTAGCAGCATGCGTGCTATATATAACGCTTACAGATAACGCATATATATATATATATACTTGTGCTAAATATATGCTTGTAGCTGGGTGAGGGATATTGTATAATTTCAACATCCGTCTACACACCTGCAAACAGGACACAGACACCTACAGTGGTACATTATCACACATAGCTTATTGATTGCTCTGTGTATTTCAGTTTATATAAGGTTTAGTATTTTGCACATATTTGCACACACACTATGTGTAGTATAGTTATACGGATATCTCCATTGGGAAAAAGTTTGGTTCTGCATTCTAAGGATTGCGGGTCTGGTATGGGCCTTTAGCAAACATCTCCCCAAATTGCTAGCGTGGCTTCGGAACACTATGTTAAAAACAAGGGAAGTCCCATCTAGTGGATAATTAGGGTCAAGATCACTCCACAATTGTCAACGGTCTACCTCTCCTTGTTAAGAGCACCTGCGTTTCGACGGGTGACGTGTAAACAAATGGCTTAGATTGACTGACCTTCAACTAGGAACCACCTCAAACAGGAAACCACCTCAGCAATGTCCCACGGCATCATGACCAGCCAGGTCATGAGTAACCTGTCTCCGGGTAGATTACCTCATCCATTCAAAGTAATCAGTACTTACAGTGCTTACCTTGCATATTAGTTTCTCCATTTCAGACTTCGCTGTCAGAAATTCCTTCCATCTGAATTTGTCTCCTGGGACATATTTAAGGAAAGGCATTCGTAGCACAAGATCAGCTTTGCTCAATAATCCCAAAAGCTGATAGTGTAACTGAATGAAGCGGTCCGATGCTTGCTCCTATGATAAAATTAATAGCTTCATTGACAGCTTAAGACTGCCATTGAACACACGCGCTGGAGTCTTCTGGTAGATCTGACAAGTCACCAAAATGCGTTAGGACGAGGCAACTCAGGGCTAATTCTGCGATAGCAAGAAAATTACGTTGACTCGCTGCCATGGTTGTTCGGACAGCCTTCTTATTTAGTTGCCAATGTGAATTTTTGCATTCACATGATTTCAGCCTACTTAGATAGAGAGCTTTATTGACTGCTTAAGAATGCCACTGGGCACATATAAAAGCATGTTCACAGTGGAAAAAAAAGCTTGAAAACCTGCGGTAACTGGGCAAATAGGAAGAATATCAGCTTCAAAGCAAAGCTATTTAGTGGTATCTCTATGGTATGTCTATGGTATAAAATGCAGGATACTCTAATTGTACTTTATTGGTTTTGATTGATGATAGACCTACGGATCATTGGAAGATTTTGAGCGATTGCCAAAGAGTGCAATTTCTACCGATGGGCTCCCAATGAAAATTCCGATTGGTAAGCCCTGCCGACCCGATAATCGGCCTATAGTCTGAAGTGACCTCTAAAAAATTATGACTGCCATCAGTTCTTGGGAAGAGTTAGACCCTGAATCGTGCTGGAGACAGGTCATAGTTTTAGTGCACGCCAAAGTTTATACCACGATAGATCATGATCTTTAATCTGTATAAGAATGCAAACGATCGATCAATGCACACGCGCTGGGTCTTGTAGGGGCTCAGAGCTCAATAGCACTAGACCCCTCACCTTGATGTGCAACTCAACAGCGGTTAGTTCTGTTGTTCATACATGTATACATTACAAGCTCTTTGTATGTTAAAGCGAACCCGCCTTTATCTATAGTAACATATCCTTATTACTTCATATCTTGTAGCTCATGCTTCACACTGAATCAGGGGAAGTTCTGGTAGAGTGAGGCTGGCTTCTCCCATGTCACTGGTTTCCAAAGGGGGGGGGAGGAATTTCTCCCTGAGGAGGAAATTTGGAGTTCTAGGGGTGGAAAAGTGACATTGGAAATTTCAGGGTGTTTCGAGATCGTGACACAGCCTTCTGATTTCCGCTGACCTCTGCGCTCACACATGCTCATATGTACATTGTATACCAGTTGTAGTCTTTTTTGTCGTCAATACAATTTTTACCCACATGGTCATAATTCTTAGTGCATTTCTGCCTATGAACAATTACTCATGTATACATTTGCCTAAAAATCGTACTCCAAACAAGGTACTTTTGACCGAGGACAAGGGTAGGAATTGGGTTTTGACAATTTTTTCCAAAGCAGCAATTCAACAAAAAAAGGTGAGAGCCACTGTCCGATGCTGACCCTGCCCGATTGCTTGGTAATGTCGAAAAAAATAACCACCTCAACAAAATGCACGCATATGTAACTAACTATATTTTGGTTGAATTCATTCAAACAATCCCTAACCATGATCGATGATTGGGTTCAGACAATTGCTCTTACTGAGAGATCTGGTCCAAAGAGCATTCGGAGAAGATCTCCAGCCACCAAGCATCTCAATGGCTGAGCCAAATCCACAGGTTTGTCTTCCATCTCTGCCAAAGCCATCTTACGCTTCAAGATGTTTATCTACAAGAGATTCTTTAGCCATTGTCTGTCCGTGGTTGGACTTCGACCTTCCTCCCCAGATTATGTGGTACCAAAGAGGGGAGCCATTTTCTGCCACACGGGCAGGACTGGTTGGCAGAGTGTGATCAACCAAGGTGAAATCCCTTGAAATATTTCACCCATGGCTGGAAATTAAACCCGGGTCACAGGGAGGACAGACGGTGAGATACACTCATTCTCCCACTGAGCCATCATGACTGACAAGAGTTAAGCGCCGTTTATAAGTCTGACTTCTTTATGCCCGAGTTTTGGCTCAATGTGAGAAGAGCATCACTGCCTTTGAGCATAAGTGTATAGGGAGACTCCTAAGGATATCCTACAAAAAGCTTACAACCTGAGTTTGGGAGGGAGAGGGTCTGCATCCACACCTCTCGCCACAGCACTCTGGCAAAAACTACCATGCAAGGCACAGTTGAGGGAAGGCGACGCAGAGGAAGTCAATATAAGACGTGGGGAGACAACATTGGAGGATGGATGGAAATGACCACACCCGAGCTATGACAGGTGCCATCTAACAGGCAGTAGTAATGGCAGATTGCAAACAGCCTTGTCCTCCGGTCTCCCCTAACGACTAAAGCAGTCATGGGCTTGATGATGGTGATGACTCTGGCATAGGCCTACATTGTTTTTGCTCTTTGCTTCCGTTTACACTCTACATTATTGATCCCTGTACGGGGTCGTTGAGTTTATACTCCACAGTATTATTCCCTGTTCGGGCCGTAGAGTTTATACCCCCACATTATTAATCCCTGTACGGGTCATGGAGTTTGCCCCCTGGTTTACAGTGCAACTTTGTTGGAGCTCAGAAGCGAATTTAGGTCAGATGCCCTTCCTGACACCACCATTGACTTTTTGTGGGATTCGAACCCACCACTCGCTGCGCGCAAATCATGTATTCTAACTATTAAGCTACGGCTGCTCCATATTGACCCATAGCAACTTTCACCAGGAAAGTATACCATCATTTCTACCTCCCAACTAAGATACCTGCTATCCCCTGACCTGCAACGCCTGTGGTGAAGACCAGAGCCCTTTATACTAAAGGGCTCTGGTGAGCTCCATCCCATTTAACGGATCTCCTAAGCCTGAGGTTTGTTGGACCGGTAGGAGCTAGGATGAATGTGAGGACCTCATACCCGTAATGGAGGTAAGCCATGGCCTGGATTCGAATCCAGGTTCTCATGGTTGAAAGACCAGTGATTTAACCACTGAGCGATCCTTCTAAATCGCTAATGGACCCTGCGTCTTTTGCTGCATGTTTTTCACTGACTATAGAAAGTCTGCTTTTCATCTAAAAAGCACCTATGGGGCATGGAATGATGAGACAGTCAGTGGCGAGCACAGAAATATTTTGCATCAGTATCTTGGTCGGTGATAATGATCGTAATAAGCAACCTAGTTATGAGTCTTGTGGAGAGTGGATTTAGGATCACCGTAAAACAGCACTACAGTGCGCTAGCATCAATTTCGTTAACCGGTTATGACATATGTAAGAGGTTACCATTGGGAGCCTTTCGACCTGCTATGGAAACTAACCTTTACTGGTTAGTTAGCTGGTTGCTTGGTTAGTCAGGTAGTTAGTTGGGAGATCTCATGGGCGACGCTAATCACAAGGGCACCAGCAGTAAGTGCAAAGAGTCAGAGACTCAACCCTACGCAGCTGATACAAAACACACAAAGCCACATTTCTACATGATCTTCAGATTCCTGAAAATTGATTCTAGCCTAATTTTCAGATTATCCCATAGATATGTATAGTTTTATAAGGGAACCCATAGATGTATAATTAGATTACATAACATTGACTGACGTACCTGGTCTGTCATCGCTGCTGCTGAGGTCATATCTTTATTACTCGCGCTGCCTTTAATCCCTTCCAAAACAACTTTCCTAAGCTGACGAAAATTCTCATTGTTCCAAATCACTCCTACAGCGAGGATTCGCTCTCATACAGGGAAGGACCGGTGTAAGTCGTTATTCCAACTATACCATATAAAACATGAGGAAAGAGAAACGTGAGGAAGAGGAGTGGCGCCCCAACTGGATGGACATGGAAGAGTTTATGTCTTTCAGAGTACCAAAATATTGCACTGATTTTGTAAGTCACGGGGTTTTGAACCCTGACGTGGTGAGCCTGGCACCTCTGCGAGAGGAGCTATGTAGAGAGTCTTAACCTAATTTAGTTCTGATCCTGAAACTTAAATAGCTTTAAGAATTTTTTGTTTTTTTCTTTGTGTTTTGTAAAATTTCTTCTTGGCCATCCTATTCAATGGACCTGCTAAGCGGTAGGAGCTAGGGTAAATGCTAGGAGCAGGGGCCCACCGTGGCCTGGATTCGAATCCAGGGTCTCTCGATTGCAAACCCACCGCTATAAGGACTGAGATATCTCTGCTATCCTCTCATGCAGTTGTAGCACCTTGTATGGTTAGGGTTTGACCAATCCACACCCCGTGGTCGAACGGGCAGGTGTCATAAGGCATAGATAGGGGGTGGTGCTAAGGATTAGGGTTCGGTGATGCAGAAAATCTGGGTGGTTGGGTATTATCGGGAGGCAGGGTGATCGGAGGGCAGGGGAGAGGTGGGCGGAGGTTTGAGAGTGAAGGAGTTTCAGTGGGTATAAAAGTCGATCATAATTATGGCGATGCGATGGTCCTGTGGATGATTTGCTGATGAGGAAAGGTAATTGTTAGAGTGATATGCAGGGATGGGAAGTATAATTAGGTGGAAAGCATACGGGTCATACAGAAATAATATGTCTACAGTACTCACCATATACATATAATACAGGTTGTACAGGTATGCTACATCTATAGTACTCACCCTTGTTATTGTAGAGAAAGCCGAGAATACCAGAGCCTCTATATCTCAAACTCATAGATTGCCCATTAGTTACCAGCAATTCATGTATCCCTTCATACCCATTCACTATAAAAAACACTTTATGGATGATGCGCTGACTGTACCACTATTTCTTATTTCAGTCGCGTTGGATTAGTATTGTGAAGAAGATCCATTTGGGGTAACCTTCATTATGGCCATGTTAATGGAAACGAGATTGACCCCGGGAGTTCTGAGTCGAAAGACTGGTTGCCAAACTTCTGCGTTATCCCTGACAGCTGTTTTATAGTACCTATTGCTAGAGCTTCTAAAGTCACAGATATAGGGCTCCACCTATTGTAAGCCAGAGACCTATCTGTCCTCCCCGTAGCCTGTGTTCAATTCCCGTCTGTGGCAGAGTGTGTCAAGAAATTTTGCCCTGGGTGATCACACTCTACCAACCCATCCTGAGCCAGCGTGGCAGAAAATGGCTCAGTCTCCCCTCAATGGCACCATACAACCTGTGGACATCGAGGAGGACAGCCGAAGTCCAACCATGGACAGACAACTATTCTCGCCACAGGTCTTCCGCATAGATAACAGCATAATCTTCTAGTCGTGTAGCTCGTGCTTTGCACCGAATCAGCGAGTGTTCTATTAGAGTGAAGCTGGCCCTGGGTGTGGTCAGCTTCTACTATACCAACCCCGCCCAGGCAGCCACTTCAGTATTAGCCGATCTATTGTTAGTAGAATAGTAATAGTATATCCCATCTACTTACCAATAACCACCGGCTCACTTCCATTATGTACAGTAAACACCGGTCCATATTTATCAGCGAGCGCCTTATACCATTTTTGTAGGGTCGGGTGCACATCTTTTGGTATAATATTACCGATGAAAGGGAGAGGCCATGGACCTGGAGGCAACCTCATTAGCCATCTTATCCAGAGAAAAAAATAAACCATCACACAGATGCATAGAATTACCAGCAATATCACTGTGACCAGCATCTATAACACAACAGGAAATGGGTCTAATTTACAGTAAAAAGCTGACGAGGACAACTCCGGTATGATATGATGCGAAGCTAATATATCTTCCAATCAACAATATGCCCGCAAGATTTCAACACTCTGAAAGCTAACAATGAATTTAACGTGTCCAATTCAGATCAGTATTATATGATCTGTAGGATCGCTGCTAAACCCCGGACATTGTTTAATCTTTATACGTAGTAGACAGTCAATTACAACTACAAATATTGAACTTACCATGTTAGGTGCGTGAATAATAATACCAGTATTGTGTATAATGCGTACGGTTTTATACTCATTCACGAGTGACGTTTCTCTTACTTGATTGTAGTCTGTGACATTTTCATGGTATTATTCCATAATTTCTTACTTGTTTACTCCATTGTGTATGCGCGTGCCCACTGGAGTGTGTGAAAGTTGATGATAACCCTGAGCCTAGCCTCCTCCTCCCCTTCCTCCCCCTCCCCCTCCTCTCTTTCCTCGCCCTCTTCCCCCTCTACTTCCTCTCACCTCTGAATTCACTCCTAATTCCTCTCCCCTCCAATTCTCTCCCTTACAAATTTAC
>Ga0224501_10002614_pt1 | contig 14159 bp, 8 predicted proteins | sample SF_Oct11_sed_USG_4_FD_169105 | JGI IMG/M metagenome (GOLD analysis project Ga0224501, IMG submission 169105) | Sediment microbial communities from San Francisco Bay, California, United States - SF_Oct11_sed_USGS_8_1 | ecosystem: Environmental > Aquatic > Marine > Sediment | place: USA...
TTTTATCTACACTATAATCAAGGATAATATTCATGACCAGTGGGGTAGCAACGAAGAACGAGCACATTTTGTCACTCTTTTGTCAAAGATCTTTTGCCCACCCATCGAAGGAAGTGGCGACCTGATCGGAGATCTTGATAGGATATCAGCTGCTCTAAACTTGGCTCGCTATCTCGCCGCGAGGGGCAAGAACAGAGCCTCCTCATTTACTACAGACATGCAGGCCTATGTCAATAAGTATATCATACCAGTTGGGAAGTGCTTAGAAGAGTCTATAGCCGAGCTTGAGAAAAGATTACTGGAGCCTGTAGAAGGGTTAGAAGCAAAACCAGCTATAGACGTGTCTGTATCGGTAGGTAATGAGGTGATTGAAAACAATGAGCAGCTAGAGCGGGAAGCGACTGAAGCCTCTCTGCGTAAACTTCAGATGGTTCAGTATGTTCATCGCTGTCTCACAGAGTCCCTGGTGGCTTGACCATTTATCATCACTACTGGCGCTGTACCGTCAAGTTTATTTCTCACAAAATGCAAATGTATTTGTATTCAAATAAATAAAACATTCATGCCACACAAAACCGGCAATCAAACTGTCCATGGAAGACCAAGCCGCATATATTTTTAACAGGCTCACGGTTTAAGCGCTATTTACAAGCCATTATGAGATCAGCTGAAAACTGCAGTGATTTGAATTTAGTGCGTGTGAGAATAGTAAAAAAACAAATAAGAGTGCTTAGGATACATACACATGTGACTGGTTTATAGTCCGCTAGTTTAACCTTTAGTCCAGGCTGTTAAGATATCAGACTTAAGAAGACCAACCTGCTCTTTACGAATTCTTTCTATCTCATTACTTTGGAAGTTCTACAAAAATTCCGAGAATTGGGAAATGTACGACTGTAGGACTTCATAGGACCGATCAATTTGTTTTCGTTTGCAGCAAATCTAGTTCGGCTTTTCGCATTGCAATCCGCTTTCAGTATGTTGGTATCTTCCCAGTGCAGTTGAATTCAATGGAGTTGAACCACATATACGTAATATAATCATGAGGACATATGCATTTAGTACCTTGATTCTTTGGGGAAACTTGGCCAATAGCTGGTATTGTCCTGTGCTGAGCGGTTGGAATAGCTCTAGGTGACATTGAGGATTGAGGTCATTGGGAGTCGTGCTGACAACTCGGTACGTCTCCTTTATAACCTGTGCCACACCAGTGGCATTTTGGTGTCTGCAAAATCAACATGCATAATCAGCTATCTTGAAATGAACCTGAATGGAATCCCAATTAATAGGAGTACACAGATTGGCAATTGTCTCAGCTAAGTGGTGTGGCACCACAAAGAGCTATCCTGAGTTTTGATGATGCCAAAGCAGTGTGTCATGCAAATTTCGTGAAAAGAGGAGGCAACTCCACATTCAGCGCCTCTTTCGTGGCATTTGATGTAAGGATTTTGTGCTTTTATTGTCGCGATTTGGATCTATTTTATGCTCATCATAGGTGTCCAATTTACACAGACCAGGTTTCACCAGTCTTGCGATTATTAATATATGCATCTCTAGAGTTCTAGAGATAGGAAAGATGACTATTGTGATGCATCTAGATATACAGGATAGGGCCCAATAGCCAGTATAACCAATTGAGAGGTGGTCATTGTCCACTAGCAGGAACCACCAATATCTAAGGCTTGCTCACCTATAGAACTGCTTGAATGCCTCCATCTCATAGCAGTCAAGTAGTGGGCCACGATTGATCAGACTATATGCCACTACTGCCATGAGTAGCCAACTAGGTTGATTAGTCAGAATGTGGTCCCAGAGTCTCATCCACTCACTACGAGTGAATACCTCAGAGAAACCCGTCTCCAATAGTGACCAGGCATACGTCTGTGTGCTCACTCTGTACTTGATGAAATGCTGTAACCGAGTCATATGCATGTGAGCGGTCATCCCGGTTGATCTAGTCACTTTACGCTGACACATAGCCATCCTATTACCATGTGTTCTCAGCCGAAGGCTTGTTCTGGAGTGGTAGGAGCTAGTGACCGTGTGAGAGATTCACACAAACAGTGGGAGCCCGGCATGGTCAGACCTTGAACCCACAATCTTTCAACCTTAGGCCACGCACTTTGCTCACTCACCTATTTTACCGCCCCAATAGAGTGATCTTTTGACAGAGAGGATAAATCTAAATTGATAGAAGGGAATACAATAGGCTACAATGCGAGCCCAGAACCTTCGCATTGTGCTTTCTCAAAAAAGACTTTTAATCTATAAACCCACCTGAAAAAGCTCCTTATCATGATAGGCCAGTACATTTTCCACCATGGATAGGATATTAAGCGGTGGATTAGGTATAAAGTCAAACCATTTCTGGCACCAATTGACCATAATGGAAGCCACCACTTCGAATGCCACCAGCTGGTTATTCTGCAGGAGCTTTGTGAATGGAAAAGCTAGTAGCGGTAGGAAGGTGCATTCTGTGACCACGGGTGCCCAATAAGCCACAGCCGATAAGAGTCGTTGGAAAACCCTCAGCAGCTTCAGACTCCTACAAAAGTGATGAGAAACTAACAATGAAACAGAAAATGATCAGATGTGTTAAGCGGCGTTTAGATAAGCAGGCTTAGAAGTTTGCACCTTGGCTAACAGGGAGACTTTGCTGGAGCTTAAGAGCAGTTGAACCTGAATGCCCTTCCTGTCACCATGGCTGAGTTTTTCGGGATTCGACCACCCCAACTCGCTGCAAACAAGTGGAGTGCTCTGACCTACCTCTGTTGCTTCTTGGGGTGCAGTTCCTTCATGTGAAATGCCAAGTACTAACTAAACAAACTTACCGAATAGGGTACATCTTTTGAATGTCGACAAAGGAAGGATGGATGCCCTTCTCCAGAAGGGCTGAATAAGCCTCGTAGTTCTCGGGCAGTTTAAGTAGTGTCTTCCAGATGAATGTGCGATATTTCTCCGGGAACTGACCATATTCTTTGAGAATTTCCCTCAGCTTTATATGGTTCAGTGTCTTAGAGTTCTCTATTCTCTGACTCATCACGTCCTTAACACGACAGATCGATCTCTGGCGTACTTTTGTTGTCTACAGAAAACCAATAAGATAAAGAGAAATAAAAAAGCTGTGACAAAAATCAGAGCATCTGCTCTCTGAATCACCTAGATTACGCTTGAAAAGCAATTTCGTTCGAGCCACAGGGGAAACCCTCCCTTACTTGTACTTGTTTTGGTGTCCTAGACCTAAACAACTCTGCTGTCGTCAGACCAGTATGCTGGCAGATGTCTTTTATTCAAGTCTTACGGGGTCGTACCCTGCCTCTAGGAATTGCAGTCAGTCCGTCTCTTCTCACCATATGTCTGAGGAATCTTGCTCTTCTACACAGCAGCTTGGATTGGGAGCCTATTCTGAGATAGACCTCCTCGTCCGTCATATGATCCTTCCAAGAAATTGTTAGGATTCTTCGGTAGCACCAAGTTTCAAAACTCTGTACTCTTCCAAAAATCTACTTGTTGAATATCCATGTCTCTGATCTGTATGTCATGATGTACTGTATCATCATTTCCACGAGGTTCTTCTTCAAGTTTAGTGGGATGTTGTTGCCTTTTTAGAAGTCTCCAATATTGCTTGCTGCGGGCTATTAGCATAATTTTTATTTCACCTGATTTCCTTTGAGTGGTCGTTGCTGTTGATGAAGAGACATCCACATGGCCATATTCAAAGAGTGTTAAAAAGTGTATTTGTACGGTTATCACCTAGCATGTTGTACTACTGTAGGAATCGGATCCCCCATTGGCTCGATTATTAAGAGTTAGCACTGTACTGTACTATCTGTTTACGGGTTTGCGTTGAATTAGGGCCTTAACATGGACATGATAGTATCTTCGATATTGTATATATGTGATATAGGACTAACCACCGTCGGATCGTTCTAATGTGTCATGGTTTTACCCGAGTTGGGGCATGGTAACCATTGGCGTATTTTATGAGGAAAACTTGTTCTCATACTGAGAGACAATCAATAGGACTATAAATCATTCCTTTCACTTTCTATGCGGGCACTTGGTCATCTTATTTACTGGACACCACTCAGCTAGAGGCTCGCTCTGAAGCGATAGGAGCTGAAATTTTACAAATAGCTCATACTCCCGGTTGGAGTCTGCCATGGCCAGTTGTTAAACCTTCAAATTGTATGACACTAATTTGACAATTTCATCCGTGTATTCCTCGCACCAACTGGCAAAACATTACCACGGGTGGGGTTTGAACCCAAGCGCACATTCATCCATTGGATCTAAGTCCAACGCCTTAACCACTCGGCCACCGTGGTTGGTGATGAAGCTCTCACTGGATTGAGAGAACCCGAAAAGCCGACCACTCTAGCATTCTAACCGCTGAGCTATCCTGCTACTTAAGATTTACCTTGTGCTTAGCAGAGCTCGCTTCAGATCTGACCTCATCCTTGTGCAAGGTACGTTGGTCAGTTGTAAGGCGTGTTAGTAGAAGCTCCATGTCATATACATTCAGATTACCACTGCTCATGAGACACACGGCGATTCCCGCTTCAGCAGAGATACTCAGCTAAAAAATATGACCAACTATATGAGCGCTTATCCAAAATTCTTTGCTAAAAGACAAGACACCCCAATCCCTTCTCCAATGTAACATGGTGAACATCACAGTACACCAAGCAGTAATCTCTGTATTCCAGGAAATCCATTAGCACTTATGTCACTGATTTGTAAAGACTGGTAGCTCCGTGAAAATGTTGAGTGGCTATCGGATGGGAGCTCACAAGTTCCAAAACTAGTCACCATAATCCGCTGGATTAAACCACAGAAGAAAGCCTCCGATCGAACACGAGTATAGTCTTTTTGGCGTGTCCTATCTCAGAGTTTTTCTGATAAGGTGAGCATTTTGTTAATACAACAAGCTTACCTGCAAGACCTTATTCTCATAAGAGCCAATAGTTAGGAGCTCAATGCTTGATTTAACATCAATCACTCGCAGCACTCCATTCGCACAAACCGCTACAAAAATAAATAATCATTAAAATAGAGTTTTTATTTGTCAAGTAACAGAGACCATGGAAAACTGAAGACACCGTGATCAAAAATAGAACATTTGGCACCAATTTTCAATCTGGCCATGTGGCGAAAGCAACAACAATAGGACTAACGATGAACTAATGTACAGTAACACGCAACAATGACTTGGGAGAGACCAAGGAGTAGATCGACAGATGACAATGGAACCATGCGCGAACAGGGATGGACTGTCATGGCAAAGGATTGTCAGGGATGATAACGACGATGGACCAATTACCTGCAATAACCTCATCAGTATAGAGGTGTTGCGGTAGGTAGCAAATCTGTCTTACTGCTTTGGTTTCCTGTGGAAGTTGCAGAGCTTTCACAATCTTCTGTGTCCCAATATCCCAAATGTGAATGATGGCCGCTTTGCCCGCAGCAGCCAAGCGACTACCATTTGAATTACAGTCGAATGTACGATAAGTGACATCTAATGCCATAGTGCTGCGTAACTCGTGCAGCAGCTCGAGGTTTTCTGCATCCCATACCAAGATGGAGTTATCCTTGAAGCATGTCATCATCGAGTTTGTGTTGGGTATGAAAAATGCTTTTAACAAATCCACCTGTTGATTTATACTGAGTTTCCTTTTTCTTTCGTAAGTGTCCAAATTCCAAAGGAATGCAGTGTCGCTGGAAGTGGTGATTGCATAGCGTTTAGATAGATGAACAGAAATGTCTGTAATCGCAGTCTCGTGACCACGTAGGCAGCATAACTGCTCCTGGGTGTCATAATTGAAACAGCGAAGTGAGTAGTCACTCAATGATGCAAGAAAGTCGGTTCTCTTCTTCAAGTTGATGGCCAAATGGCTCACTGGAAGACTGAGATGTTTTACAAGCTTAAAACGATTTCGGGTCAGGTCAAACACAAATATATTGCCATGACAGTCTCCAGCAACAATTTGTTCACCGCTGGGATTGATATCCGCTTGTACGAAGATCACATCTGATCGTTGAAAGCAGTCTCCAACAAATGTCTGTGGTGATCTAAAACTGTTTATAATTTCGGCAATGAGACCATCGTTTCCAACTTCTGGCTTCTTCGGAAAGATATTCCCAGACTTCTTTTTTCTCACAAACACCTGCATAGCTTCAGTTGGTGAGGGGTATGCCTAAAGATAAAACACTGAAGTCACTAAAAGTTAAATGAGCTGATGAAATGAAACCCCTGTCTAATTAACTCAAAAGTCAGCCACCACTAATACTAGTCAGTCAGCCATTGAGCCAGCCAATTAATCAATCAATGAGCAACCAAACCAAATCAATCATTCATTCAATCGTGATCAATTTAAAGCTGATAGTTGAATTTTGAGCTTGAAGTTGAACTTCGAACTCAAAGACTGGGTCAGCGAGTGAGTGAACTGTGTGATTCATGAACTAACACGCTGTAACCGTTCAGTGAACCTGAACCGTGAACGGAATCACTCAGTCAGTGAGTGTGACTGCCTCACAGTCACTCAGTCACTAGTCAGTCACTGACTGACTGACTCTGAGTCAGTCAGTCACTCATTGACTGTGACTGACTGTGGATGAAGACCAATCTGTCTGGCGGATAGAGAAGCAGATAATCTAGACTCTAGATGGAATTAACTGTGTTGTAGGTTTGATTAGGTCTTCATTTGTTCCGGTCGTACTAGAAACTTCAAATCGCTAAAGTACTCCTAGTAAGCTAGTAAACAAAGTTGTTTAAATTTCCCAAAGCAAGCAGGTCGTGTCAAGGTTGAGAGCATTAACCAATAGAATTGTGAAAACGGGTGACGCTACTGGTTGTTGCGCAACCATGCTACAGTGACAGATAATTCAGTGAATTCACTCAAAAAACGCATCGCGGTATCCTTTCCAACGGACGTAGATCCTTTTCCCTGTCGTATTATTTTATTTTTATTTTCTGGACTTAGTCGCTCTGGACGAATTAGTGTTGCTTGGCCACAAAATGGCGAATAATGGGTACGTTCAAAACTCTCAATGGAATGTCTCTTCTTAGTTCTTTCCTACGATTTGTACGCCCTTGCGCGTCTATTTGTAAAACAGATCCCATAACAACATAATGTTCCTTAAGCTTCCCAATCGGGATAAAGCAGTAATCTTCGGGTCCTCCTAAATCTGTAAATCAAGTGATCACTCCAACATTCGCCGTAAAACTTCAAGTTCAAGTTCAATCAAACTTCAAACTGTCAAAGTCAAACTGAAACTGAAATCAACTTGTCAGCAACAGTCAAATCAAAACTCCCGACTCCCAAGTTCAAGCAAAGGTGAACTGGTCTGGGTGAAACTTAAATGTTAGTTAGCCTTTCCAGTTTTTCTTTACTGTTGATTAGTCTCTTCGCTATACTATGTCTATAGCCTGGGCTAGTCAGTTCCAGCAAAACTATTGAGTAATTGACAACTGGTTTGTTTGTCACTGACTGTGTTTGTCACTTGTGTGGTAAACTGTTGAATCAATGACAAAAATTGCCTGTCTTACTAGTTACTTAGTAAGTTATTTACTTTTACTTTACTTACTAACTTACTTAAACAATGGGAGAGTCTATTTTGCTATCAACTTTACTAACTAACTGGGGTCATGCATGAGTGTGCGGGTGTCGCAGTCTTCATTGTTAGTGCTACTGTAGCCATGCCCATAGGTATGAACATTACTCCATGGAGCAGGTCCAGCTACACACACTTATTTAACAGGCACGCTGAATCGGTTGTTGAGTCAAATTCAACATCAGGGGTTTTGAATGTTGTACAATGTTGAATGTATGGTATTGGTGGTCATGTTTTATTTATTCCTACTGACATGTTCACAAAATTGCCCTTAGTCCCATATTCATGAGATGTTACCCGTGAAGTACAGTTGATGTGGTTGGAGACTTTATATTATACACGGATGGCATCATTAAGCCACCTATTTTTATTTATCATGGCGATTTAAATCTAATGCATTGAAAGACAAAGTGGCACTCAAATTTGGTATTAAACCAGGGGCATTGGGCCCTAGTCCCAGTGTCCTATCCACTGAGCCATAACTTTGATTTTACCTTGTAGCTCACTCACAGTCGACGATGTTCACATTAAGAACACAATGGTCTCGCCGAATCCACAGCTAGATGACTCCTGTAGATCCTCCACTCCTAATAAAGACGCCACTGAAGATAAGGCCGCTATTGCTGGTGATGATCTGCTTTGCCCCTCGAGTTACTCAGCTGTAGACTCTCCACTGTCTGTTTCCTCTCAACCATCTCCAAGCAAAAAGCCCCGGTGAGAAATGAAAATCATCTCTTTAGTGGTCAAGGTGTGACCAAAACTGCCCATCGAGTTCTCATGACGTAAGTTATGCTGGTTTCAAACAGCCGTGCTTTTGGCTTGGGCCAGCCATGCTTTTGGGTTGGGCCAGCCGTGCTTTTGGGTTGGGCCAGCCGTGCTTTTGGCTCGGCCTAACATCAAAGACTCCGTACTTCCGGCTAGCCCAGCCGAGTAGCTCGAGTCCCTATGGTGGTCAAATCAAATAGTTTTTGCAACTCAAAGTTGTCTTAATCTGTTTGCCAATGGTTTAGTGTCAGATAGTGTACACCACTACCATATGCCAAACTCAGTGGCACTAACCCAGAGATAGGCAGTTGCCATGGAAACTTTCCAAGCTATGAAAACTACTTGTAAAGCCCCTAATAGCCAGGCCTCTAACTGATAGTCACGGAAATCCATGCCTAAATGGCTGTTCCTAATTTCCTGGCTTCACCAAGCCATGAGTTTCTTTATCCCTAACCTTAAAGCCGCGAAGGGGCTCTATGTCCGCCATTCGGCTGCTAGACAGAAAAGTTTACATGGCAAGTGCCTATCTCCAGGTTAGTGCCACTGATTTGGCATGTGGTAGTGGGCTACACGATCCGATACTAAAAGAACCACAATGCAGAAGCATTGGCATACAGATTGAATCGACTTTGAACCGTGGGAACTCGTTGGTTTGATCACCACCAGCAAAAAGGCTCCAGTTGTTTTGAACTTCTCGGACTATAGTTTAGTTCTTGGATTATTGTATTCTAAACACATTTGCAAATATTGTCTAAAACATGAACCTCCGATACATTCTGTAATGTTTTCAACATAGTATATATACACGAGCAGTGTCTTGATGGGGCTGTATATTATTTTAGAAATGATGTATTCATTGGTAACCCAATGCTACACGATGATACGCTACCACCTGGGTGGTCAAGAAAGGTTACGCAGAGAACTATGGGAGCGTCTGCGGGCAAATATGATGTCTATATTCTGGGGTAAGAGAAGACTCACACCTAAGAAACACTTTCACTTGGCTGTACTGTGGCAGACTTCCTTATCCAATGTGTCCTTGAAAAAACACATTTGTGTTCCAGCGCAGGTGGATGATACTGTAACGAGTCTATTTCTCCTTTACTATATATCTCCGTGTCTGAAGTATTGACATGGTGGTACAACGAACTATCCAGATTCAATTCAGAAAGCTTAGCTAGCCAGCTATGTGAATGAATTGCTTATTTCACTGCTGATTAGATTGATGAATTCTTTGCTAAGTGTGGGAATATTGAGGCTTATGTTGTAGGCCGGATGGTAAGAAGATCCGTTCAAAGACCGACCTAATGTTATACCTCAAAAAGATGAATTTAGATCTGGATCCAAATGACTTTGATTTTTCCGTACGAGGAAGACATAACATGCCACCGAAGGCTCCACCCAGCAGCAAATCTCTCTTAAAAGCAGCCAGACGAAAGCTCTCAAACAATAATAGCACTACAAAAATGGTCGGTAACGTCCCTGGCGTGACCAAGACTGCTGACCTGAAACCAAAGGAGGCCACCTCACATAGTTCCGGTCAAAAGCTAATCGTCAAGTTTAACTTCCCTGTTCCAAGACTGAAGCGCTCACATTCCCAGAAATTAAAAAAGGTCAAGAGACGCCGTAGCACTGTGGTCGATTCCTCGGATGAAGAAGAGATAAATGAAGTTGCAGATTCGAATAGCCAATCACATTCTATATCAGAACACGCCCCAACTCACTCCGAGTCGGACTGTCAGTTGACTAATGGCCATCATTATGATCAGGATGATACAGACCAATCCGACTCACTAAACAATTAAATCAATTCTTAAAAAACAAATGCACGCAGTGTCTATATTACTGCCGGGTGATGTAGGGATGCTTGGAGAAATGGTAAAAATAATCAGCATTTGTATGGTCATCTATTTATTTAGTACACACATTGTTACCAAACTCATTTTTGAGTTTTGTTTCCGTAAACCTTATTTTTATGGTTTTGTATATTATATTTACTTTATTATATGATATACACAATATTATCAGAATTAATATGAAGTTCACTTTATAAAATATCGCACATGCTACTCAAGGTCAAAGAAATATATTTGAATCAAATATACGTAGACAATGTACCTGCATTGCGCATTTACAATCTTCGAAGGTCACCAATGAAAATAAAGCAAATTCCACCCGATAAATCCACGGGCTCCCAATCAGTACGGAGTACCGCTTTACCTAAGTTGTCGACGACTGTAGAGCTGCATCACTATGGGCCATCTTCAACAAATTTCCTGATTTTTTAATGTAACAGATACTGGTATATGATGCCCTATACTTCATACAGCGCTCTTCAATGAATTACACAGGTGGGGGCCAAACAAAAAGCCTAGTGCCTACTGCCTAATGAAGTTCGGCTCGAAGCATTTCTCTGCAGCACAAATGCATTGCAAGAAATCCGAGTCGTTATAAATAAGTGAAGTTACAGTCTTTCACTCCAGATGATCATTTTACAGAGCTGATGATTCAATCTATGGGTTGAAATCTTTATACACGCATGACACGTACAATATTGGAGTGGCAAAGGATACTATCTGAGGTTATATTCAGATTTTATTTAAACAGCGTAAATTATTTACAGTGAAATCTACAAGGAATTACTTGGTACCCGTGAATTATTGTCACTAGTTAATCAGATTTACTCTGTGATCTCTTACGAGGAGGAGAATCTGATGATGAGCTGCTCTCTGACCGGCTTCGTTTATCAGGTGAACCGCTCTTCCTGGACGCCGGTGAACCACTCTTCCCAGCCGGTGACTGTGAGCGCTTCACAGGTGATCTGCTAACAAGCCTTTTGGGGCTTGGGCTGCCGCGTGCCGGTCGTTTTGGTGATGGGGAGTCTCGGGGTTTGCGACTGCCACGACTGCTGCCGCTTGACCCGCTGGACGATCTGCGTCGGCGACGAGGAGGTGAACGATGCCGTGGAGATCGGGAACGCCGATGTGGAGACGGAGAACGCCGTCTTCTCTCCTCTCGCTCCTGGGAAAGAAACTAAGTTTGTTAACACTGCATCAGTCAGTACCTTGGTTATGGTAATTGGTGCACAGAACCCATAAATCTCAATATTTGAGAGAATACAGACCTTTCTGTTTCTCTCTTGCTCCTTACGCCTCTGCTCCTCTCTCTCCTTCATTCGAGCCTCCCTGAGCTCCTGATTCGCTTGCCGTTTTTTCTCATCCTCCTCGCGTCGCTTCTTGGCGTTCTCCTGACGCACGGCATCCTCCTTCTCCCTCTCCACAATCTACAAACATCAGTCCGCATCAGGACACAATTCCTGATCACCGATGCCAAATAGGGTGGCATGAGGATTCAACAAGGAATCGTATTAACACTCAATATATCGAATAAATTCCACAAATAATGCAGTACCTGCTCATCAGTTAGCGGGAGCCAGTATATACAGGGAGTAGTTTCAGTCTTTCTGAACAAATCATCCAGTAATTTTGCTGGAACCTCAGGCTCGGCAGGTTTCTCTATAAACAGAAGACATGTGGACATTGAGCATAGTAGTCAGGTCTTGGCCTAACCAGTATTTGTAGTCAACAAGTATCACCGGAGTATTTCAAAGGATTTCCAGGACCATTCTCGCACTCGATAATTGCGAGTCACAGCGTGACAGCCAGTCCGCGAGATATGCAGGTAATTCTGGAGTCCAGCAAACTACTGTACACCGGGTAGTCATGCCGGAGAGAGATTATACAGTGAAATTCGGTTAACTCAACCTCGGATAACTCGAACACTTGCTTAACTCAAACCAAGTTTCATGGCACCTGCCTGGGTAATGATAATTTGCTGGGCATATTTCGAACTTTTAATTATAACTCGATTTGATAAACTGCGGTTAGTGCCATCAAATTACCTTTTCTGTGGCTGGATGCGTTTACATTCTTGTATAACAAGCTTAATTTCATTGTTTTCTTTTCATTTCACGCGAGAAGAAAATCTCGCAAATTTTAGAAAGTTTAGCCAGAAAATGGAATACACTAGAGCCAAATGGGTTCGCTAGGGCGGCCACAAGGATAAAGAAAAGGGAGAGCATAACTCATGACTCAAACTTTTCATAACTCAAACTTGTTTGGTAGACCCCTGCAGTTCGAGTTATCCAAGTTTCACTGTAGTTTATTTGAACCAAAGGAAAGACTAGCAATAAATAGAATTCATAGTGCATGCATGGTTCCTCACCGGGAGACCTGCGCCTCGGCTCCTTCTCACGACTTCTTCTGATCTCCTCTCTCCTCTCCACCCTTTCTGGACTCTGACTTTGTCTCAGCTTGTGTTTGTCCCACTCACGCGTGATTGGCTTCGGTGACTCCTTGCGACGAGCTGCGCGTCTAGCCTCCCTCTCAGCAAGTTCCTTAGCCTCCTTTTCGGCTTTCTCGGCAAGACGTTTGGCCCGCGCCGCCGCCCTCTCGGCTTTCGCGCGAGCCTCCGCCTCCATTCGTTGCTTTTGCGCTTCAGTCGGCTGCCCGGTTCTCTTCGAGAACTCTCTTTCCTGACTGTCATGCATCTGGAGAGAACATGTTATAATAATAATAATGACAGTAACACGGATGCTAACGATCATGAAAATGGAGATTTTGCGCATGAGAACGACTCTCATTACCAAGGCTCTAGTGTCACGTAACCAGAAAAGCAGTCCGCTTCGCAGTGAGTCGTCAAAGTATCAGGAGAAAGGTGCTAGCTTCTTGTTGGCGGTTAGTACTTCTAATTTGTCCCGTCTGTTATATATTTCCCCATTGCCAGTGGATCGCATACGATGTTTTTTCATCTCATCTATCATCCTAACTTGTTTATTGCACATGAACATCTCGGAATTAACTGTCCATTAGAGCTTAGTACGAAGTTTGTTATGACGAGTCCATGTTTCAAACGGGGTAAAACAACTCCCAACTCTTGTTACTAAACCCTTACGGTAACCCAGATCCCGCAACCATAGTTGTTTCGAAGTCGTTCTATCCTGCGCGGGGCCTCTAATACTATTTTAAGTATTAGAATCAAGCTAATATAATAACAATGCGCAACCCAACTGACACTTACCTCCTCTTCTGTACAGAATTCCACCCTGAGTATCTTTGGATTAGTAGAAGGCCACTTGCAGCCGTGCAGAGCTTGTCTGACTTTCTGAGCATCATCAGCGGTCTCAAACTGAAAAAAAAAGAATGCGCCATGAGTAAACTGCGAATGGAAAGGAGTCCAGTCCAGGAGACCACAGATGAGCTTCCCAAAAGTCTCTTGATGTTTGTAGAAGAACTTGGATATGTTCATTACAGAGGTCCTGAAAAAATCGTTGAAAAGCACTTGGGCACATTGCCGCGAGTGGTTTGAGCCATGTAGGTTCAGACTACAAGAAATAAAGCTAAGTGAAAATATTATTGGAACATAGGGTCAAAACCAACAAAATGAATACTATCAGCGGTCAATTGATACGTCAGTTGCAACCCTAGTAGTGGAAAGCATGGGCACTGACCACAGCAAAGCAATGAGACTTTATCTTGTCGATCCAGAAGTTGTTTTCTATCTCCGCCAGCTTGCCGTGTTTTCCCATAAGCTCCTTTAGCATGTTTATGGTAAATGGTCTCACCAGATTGAGAACGTGTATAATGTTACCAGCCGGCTTTCTTGATGGTGAAATCTTATGGATCACCTGAATCGGCTCATCAACGGGAAGGGCAACTGGGGCCGCATCGGAGATTTCTTTTTCTAGAAGAAAGACGGATTATGGAGTCAAGCTTCAGATA
>Ga0224501_10002615_pt1 | contig 14153 bp, 11 predicted proteins | sample SF_Oct11_sed_USG_4_FD_169105 | JGI IMG/M metagenome (GOLD analysis project Ga0224501, IMG submission 169105) | Sediment microbial communities from San Francisco Bay, California, United States - SF_Oct11_sed_USGS_8_1 | ecosystem: Environmental > Aquatic > Marine > Sediment | place: USA...
CCTAATCCACGGATCCCCCCCCCACAATAGTCCTCGCAGGGTACTGTAATTCCTAATTATAGTCATGTCATGAAAGTAAGTACTAAGAGCGTCTCTGAATTTTCGTATATATATCGTTAGGCTGCTGTACGTGGCACGCTCCATACATGGTTTGGATTATACCCGCCGCATCACTATAAATTTTATCTATAAACTGTGGTCATGACAAAACTGCAGTAATTGGCTTGGTGAATGCAGGGCCGTCATTGCAGCGAAATAACATTAGAGTTAAACTTGTTTTAGTTGTGCAATTTTTTGTTATTATATCACAGTTTTGTTATTTATTATTCCGTAGAGCTGCATGCGGAAATGATCCCATTAACTGGATGAAGAAAGCTACTGCTCATTTAACCTTTACAGACGGTTTGAATTTTTTTAGAGTTCTTATCATGTAAGAGTTCCAATAACTGGAAGGAACATGTCACCTGGAAGCTTTTGGCATGATGTTTCAGTTAGGTAAATGTGGATTGATAGATAATTTACTTTCTGTGTAGAGCATGATCAGGAATGGCAGCATAAACAACATAAGCTTTACCATGGGCGCCAGAGGGCAGATGAAGACTGTGAAGACCAAGGAGATCTGGTGCAGGGGCCATTCTCAAACAACTGCAGAAATATGGTCATGATACTGGAGTCACTATGCTACAGAGGGAATACCGACTACAGTAAACAAGTAGTGCATGATGCATTTCAAGATCTATTGCCTTCGTGATGCTGTGAAAGAATCAACACAGGTCACTGGTTTGATATTTTTGTCCCATCCTCTTGGCTGCCGTTGGCACCAACTGACCAAGACATGGCCAAGAGCTCACCACTTCCAGCTCCATATCTTCGATAATTATTTTGTAGCCACCATCCGCACACTCAGTCATTTTGTTTCCCACTGTTGATCATCATGCGGATTATTATACTTACACTACTGAGTTCTGACATAATTTTCTGCATTCCTATACCTGTCTAAGCGCAGAGTGTAGGTTGTTGAGAAATTGGTTTATCAGTACGCAAGCAGTACTGTTTTGAGTCCCATACATCAGCTCACCGACCGCTGTGTGTAGATATGCGACGAACAGTTTGGGTGACATAGAGTCACCTTGTTGAACACCCTTGTCGATAGGATACGAACACATTCTGGATGCAATTGTTTCTTGAGAGCGCTTATCGGCTTGTTTAAAGGTTTTTCATAACTCCGTCTACGAGTTATACTAGCAGCCTCGATCGCTTCTCAAATACCCTAGCCTTATTTATCTCAGTGCCACCGTTTATTTTCAATGAATAGGGCAGCAGCACTGTAGAGGTGCTGTAGAGCAAGAAGTGCTCAGGTGCATACACTCATCTTGACATCAGGCCAAGGAAATAAAACAGGAAATACAGTTCAGAAAGGAGCAGCCCATGACTCGTCAACACCAACAAGTGCAAAGTACAGCGGCGGGCTGGCGGGTGTAACGTTCAGTTGTTTAGAAGAATTGTACTTGTTATTGGAAGGACAAGAGCAAAAAACAAAAAAAACGGTGCACCGCCCGGGAATCGAACCCGGGTCGCGAGAATGGGAATCTCGCATGATACCATTACACCAGCGGTGCAAGTGCTAATTGGGCATTTTGCTGTACTACATAATACCGTTGTTTAATCTTGAAGACTAGTTCCAGTTCAAATTACGTAAAAACTCTTTATCGTAAAAAGTAGAGCGTTTCTATTCTAATTAGCTCATATTTATCACGGTAGATCTTAATTATAACGTAGTGATTCGTCGATAAAGCTCTTTGTAAGACAACCCAAAAGATTACGTTTGCAATCTAAGTTGCGAGACTATATCTGCTGTAGCGAGACAGACTGCATGCTATGTGCTTGGGTGATGTACTCTCTCGGTGCTTCTATACATTCTAATCGGTCGAAGAAGAACAACTTCACCCGTCGATGCAACTGTAAGTTTGTTATGCCCCCTTCTTAAGCTTATGAATATTCTTAAGCTTCGTTGCGGTAGTGCCGAACTGAAGCCCCGGTTCATGTGACCGACTGTTTTGTTTTTTTTCAATCCACCACCATGACCATCCAAAAATTGAAAAAAGCATCCAATTTACTATTTTATTTAGATTTGGTCAAACTCAATCAGCAACCCAATTTCACAAGACGACCTGACGACATTCGTTACTCATTTATTGAAATGAATACTTAGCAGTTACGTTAGTCACTAAGTTAGTGTTAATTAGTTAGTTAGTACTTAGTAGTTAGTAGTCGCACAGTCAAACTGAAACCTAGTATAGGCTATAATAACTTAGTATAACTATAAGTATAATTGCTAAACTTATACACTAGTGAGTGAGTCAAGTGAGTCACACTCACAGTCACACTCATGCAGTCATTCACATCCCTTTCCATTTCAGTCTGCAAGTCAGTCAGGTTGACTCGCTGCAAGAGTTAGGGTTCTAATTTTGACCATAGCATGTATTGTCAGTTTCAGCGAGCTTTTTTAGTTTTTATAGTATAACTAACTACTAACCGTTGGTGTTACTGATGTAAGTGTTGATTGCTGGTCTGTATTTCACTATTTGTCAGACTACTCGTAGTTATGCCAAGGATCGCTCATTGTTGTAGACTGTATTTTTGAGTAGAAAGCCTTAGATACTAGCCACTGAAATAAAAAAATGAACCACTGATTCTGCATACCAGCTTTTTGCCACTCGATGCTCGTGTAGTTGACATCCGGCGCTCGCTGCATTTTACACAAATTTTATTCATTCACATGTAGTTATCTGACATTTACAGCAGTTAACGGAGACACAGTGATCACTCTGCGGTCCGGCAAAGACAAAAATGGCAACGATACCGCTATTGCAAGCATAGAGTAAGTTTGACCTTCATCACTTTTGGTTGGTTGCATGCTTACTTGAAACAGCCATCTCTTCCCAAGCCGGTATCACTCGCCTGTTATGTTCAATATCGGCCTTCACTTTTATTCAGTTGCATCACTGCTCTTTATGTGATAAACTGTATATCAAATCTGTGCCCTGCTGCTTCATAGAGTCTAATCTCTACCTTGCAGACCAAAAATACCTGTGTTCAATCCGAATGCTCGGAAGATGAGTTACAACAGGAGCTTATCGCATAGTCCTCAACCTAATTATTCACAGGAGCATGAAAGCCTAGCTAAACATCTATCAGCCTGTGAGTGCACTCTGCATATGTATACTCCCACTTGCTAGTCATTTGTCAAACTAATTGTCGTCTGTCTAGTCCGTGTTATCCATTACAGTTATGCTAGTGTAACTGCAGTCTCATTTGCAGTATATTTTGGCCTGATAATAGCAGCTCATTTCATTTGAGCATTCACGTTGACTGGTGTTATTGACTGTTTTGATAAGCTCAATACCCTGACACAATGCGTATTGGTTGGCCTCATCAGCTTTTGTATTTATCCTTTTGTTTCCGATACAGCGTGGCAAAGTGTTCAGAAGGAACTAGACCGAAAGCCGGCTGATGAGACAGGTAGGGTCGTATGTAAAGGTCCTTTTTGTTTAAGATTGCCTAAGTTTGCAAATGTTGTGTAAGTGAATTAAATTTGCATGTGCTTAAAACAGTGCTATCGTATTGTACTGTACTTAGGGAGCATTTGATTTATACGTTTGTTAGATTGAGTAAGATTCATTGAGGGGAAAGTTTACTCTTGGTCTCGTCTGAAAATAAAACTAACAGTGGTTACCTCGTCACCACATGAGATCTTGCAGATGCATCGCATATTGGTATCCGTATATATCGAGGTACTCACAGTCCTGGTCATTGGCATAATTACACAGATGCCAGCTGTCACTTTGATCACTATGGGGTTGACAGAGACGTGTAGAGTGAAAGCGCTGCTAGGATAATGTCAAAAGTAAAACCTCAGCTATGATAATGTGCAGTAAAATCTTGTCTTTTTCAGGCGGTCCTATCTACTATATAGAAAAAGAATCTAATCCTAATCTATCAGGTGAGTGTTGAAATGCAGGTATCTTGACAAAATGGTATCTGCTAGTCAAATCCTCTTTCCGACATCCTTGGCCAATGCATTCAGTATAAGCAGGTTGATAGGACATGATCACATACCCGGTCGGGTGGGAGAATAAGCACCGACATGTTGTGACCATGATTTCTGCAGCATTGATACTGATTGATCTGACCGTGGCAGACAGATGTAACCACTTATTTCACTCAGACCTGTCAGAGTTTCCTGATCTATTATCTGATAGACCAGTCAATCATCAAGCAGACCTGTTTATCCGGATCGGGGTGTATGATAAATAGTAAATGGTGGGCCTGATATTGCAGACTTTGTGCCAATAGACTTTGATCAGTGGATGGCGAAGAGAATTCTGCATAAGGTCATGCAAGAGAGAAGCGAATAAGGATTTATTATATCAATCAGCTTCACTCTTTTTTAATTCGTGTGCCAATCTTGTTGTATTGAAGTGGTCCAGTGCGTGACAATTTTACTGTTTTTAAAATCGGTTTAGTCCAGTTTATCAACCAATGACAGTTCGGATCTTCAATATACATTACATGTATAATTTTAATATGATATTGGAAAGCTTTTTATAACAATATGTTTCTGTTAGTTTAGTGCACAATAGATGAGACAAAAATCAATGAATCAAAGAGAGTTATGCGCCTCGAAAATAATAAAGCTATGCAGAAAGCATTAAGGGCAGCATAGGATAATGCGTTAAAGGGTTAATCGAATGATATTAACTGATCTACGTTTTGCTGTGGGGGTTGCTGAGGTGCAGGGGCATACTGTCCAGACTGGTGTTCGCCATAGCCGGCCTGCGGATTGACCATAGGCTGTCCAGGATAATGCTGATTTCCCAAAGGCACGTTGGCAGGCTGGCCAGGTGGCATAGCACTGGTAAGTACCTGCATAGCACCTTGGTTAGGTGGCAATTGACCACCGTACTGTGGCAAAGCTTCACTCATACCTGCAAACATGATGGTAAACATAAAATGAGTGAAATGCAGTCAAATACAATTACTGTGTGCAGCCATGCATAATGGATATTTGGAAGTATTCCAAACCAAAAATGTATTTATGGATGATTATGTGACATACCTTGCATGTTATAAGGTTGCTGGTACATGTTTTGTTGGTGGCTAGCCTGAGGTGGCATCCCATATCCTGTTGGGGGCTGCTGTTGGTAGTTACCGTTGTAAGCCATTTGATTTGGATCTACTCAAATACAGGTTCAATGTTATAAGTGATTCTGCAGACAGACCAGTAGGAAGGAGTTTCAGTGACAATTCAAAACTTCACTTCGGGAATCAATGAATGCGCGCTAAATAATACAATGCCATAAGTCGCCTGCATACATATAAACTTGATGATGCATATGAGGCACTCACCATTCATAGGCTGTTGCTCATAGCCAGGCAGGGTATAACCCTGCGGCACACCGGGCAGCTGTTGTTGCTGAGGTGCCCCGGGTACATTATATTGCATTTGATAGTCCCCCGTAGGCTGTCCGTACTGAGCATAACCAGGCTGCAACTCCTACAAACCAAACAAAGATACGGTTTTAGGATGGAATTCCATTATTGAAGCGAACAGTTTCAGCACTACAGTATTAGGTCTAAGATGACCTAAAGACACTCAATGGACAATACAATTTCAAGATGTAAAAGCAAGGATTACAGCATTAAAGGCAACTTTGAGGACCAATTCTTCAGATACCAAGTGTTTTCTTTATTCATTCCTAGTGAATGTTCGATATATTGCCAGCAATTGTTGGTGCGTCGCCATGGAATTAAGTTTTAATTCAAACTGTCCACGCATAGTTTTAGAAATATCAATGTGAATTGACAATAGAGTTATCCTCTCTATGGATTTGACAGTCATTATTGGCTAGCACTGACGTTCATGTCACTGCACTGACTGACCTGGGGGAAACCATGCAGCTGCATCTGTCGCATCTGAGCGAGTTGCTTCTGTTGCTCAAACCTCATAGCCATTTCAGCCTCTTGCTGCTGCAACTTCTGAAGCGCAATTTGCCTCTGGATATCTAACGATTCCTGGATATAGATATGGACATGAGAACACATGTAAGCACAATGGTTATCATGCTTTCACCCAGGGTAATTACCATGGGTGGGGCTACGGTCAATCACTCAATAACCTCAGTGCAAATGTGGCAACAAATTGAAATCCAATGATGATCTCTGGTGATTCGATGTGTGAGAGCTTCTGTTGACGTGTGAACCTCGCTTACTCATCATGGGGGTACACAGCAAAGATGCACATTGGTCTGCACTGTGACCATGGGAATACTAAATATTGACATGCCTATGGGAGCGACATTTGCAAATACAAATATGGTCTATACACAGTACTAACCTGTTTCTTTTTTCTCAATATTTCCAGTTTCTGCGCCATCTGGATTTGTTTTTTACGCTCACGTTCCTCAGCTTCCAGACGTCGTTTTTCAGCGTGTTCCTGTCGCAGGGCGACAAGAGCTTCCCGAGCATCTCGCAGCTGGGCCAGCTTATCCTGCAATCCTTCTGACTGGGCTGTAAAACCACGTTACAAGGATTAGTGACGTGAAGGATGCCCCTGCAAGGATGTACTCTCTACATAGAAAATGAACAAGCCACCATAATGGCAGCGGTTCAGCCATAAGTCCAGGTCATAAGGATCACCAGACAGTCCCACTGAGCAGTACCTCCAAAGAAAGATAACCCTTATTAGTGTCCAGCCATTAAGGAGAGCAAAGGGCCTAATAGCCCTAAAATATTAACTTAAGCTCAACAAATCCTTCACAATTTTATACCCAGCGCTTTTGCCTTCTCTACAACGAGTTGTCCAATGAGCATTTTGTTACTGGTTAGGGGTCAGGGGTCAATCAACCCAAAGGTACTATCTTTTATACATACATCACACACTGAATACACCGAGGCTACCCTTTATGAGAATGCAGATGGATTATATGAGGACTCACATCGGTTCTCTTCCTGGGCTTGTATATGTTGCAGTAGATGAGGGTGCATGTTTTGCAAGGTAGCAAAAAGTGTCTGTACAGCAGAGTCATTTACAATGCTCCGTCCTCTCATGCTGTTACTGTTCATTCGGTTGACAAACACGTCAATGCTGCCGCTCATTGCAGCGATAAACTGCTCTCGTTCTTCATCCGTCTCTTCAGGGGTGATCGACGGTGGGCCGGCATCGCCGTTCTGATACGACTACAATATCACAGCACCATAAGTCTTCGGATAAGGATAATTAGCCTCACTGCTCGGGCTAGAAAATTGGACGGTGAAACCCTCGTAGAAAGAAAGGCATTTCAAAAACATCCCATTGGAGGCTGGCTTACCTCACTAGAAACGCTGCTTATAGAGGGAGCACTGGGCTGTGTGGTGCTCGGATACCGCTCATCAACCTTAACTATTGGCTACAATGAAACATAGATAATAAAACAGAATGAGTAATAAACAGTAATAAACAATTCTCAGTGGTAAGAGACACTAAGCCGGAGGTTTCCTGTAGAAACAAGCTCATGTGCTTACGCGGATATTAATGCATTTATTGGATGAAATAGCCAATGGCTATATTACATGGAGTTCAAATTGATATGCTGACTGCATTCTGTCCCATTGACTGTCTTAAACAATTTTATTTTAAAAACCAAATGCGACTAAAGGTCAAGTCAATAGACATGAGAGGTTACTGATGATAGCCGCGCGTGTAGATCAGTGACTGAGCCGACCTGTGAATGAACGGGTGCCGCAGACTGACTGGCCTGCTTCTGCTCCCAATAATTCCTGTTAAGATACTTCATCAGTTCTGGGGACATAGCACTGTCATCTTCCAGCTCCATCACAGGGGCAGGGATATTCTGCTACAAAGAGACGAATCATACTGACTACAGACTCTGACAAACTGTGAGGACCGCCAGAACTGTGAGGACCGCCAGAACTGTGAGGACCGCCAGAACTATGAGGACCGCCAGAACTGTGAGGACCGCCAGAATTGTGAGGACCGCCAGAACTGTGAGAACCGCCAAAACTGTGAAGCTCAATTCCAGATATATAAGGGTTTTACCAATACGCTCCTGGCTTATCACTTCCAGAGAAGTAGACAATCCGAAAACAATAGTATTGAAATTGTTGTCTCCTTTTACATCCATGTAACACAGGAGGGGGGCAGGATAGGTCAATTGGTAAAAAGCTTGAATCTGCATGCTAAAGATTGCAGGTTCAAGCCTCACAGTAAAAATAATGGAGGTCCAGACCAGTGGATAATTAATTAGGGTCAAGACCACTCCACGGTTGTCAAATATTCACCTCTACCTTCTCGTTAAGAGTAGCTGAATTATCGGCGGGTAAGGTGTAAACAAATGGCTTAGGTTGACTGACCCTCAACCAGGAACCTGAGGAAGGCAACGGGAGACCGCCTCGGTACTATCCCACGACGCCATAACAAGCCAGGTAATGAAAAGCCTGCCTTCGGGCAGAATACATTTACATGTATATTAAAACAGCTGAATGACACAACTTACCACTGGCCCTGAACTACTGGTTGTGACGGGTGGGTTCGCGTCTAATGACATAAAGTTCTGCCTCTTCTTGCGTTCCTGCTCCTTAGACTCCGCCTCACTCTGGCTTATAGCCAGAGCCAACTGCAGCTCTTCTTCCTCAGCTATCTCCTATAGTGACAGCATACACATACTCACCAACAGATACGCTAGGTAAAGGGGAAGATGGAGTGGTTGCAAATGTATGTTTCAGATTTGTGCCGATTTGTTTTATCACAATACTCTACCAACAGGAAATGAGTTATAAATGATTTGGTTACAACTGAAGAGACACTGAGTAGTGGCCAGACTGTATGTCAACCAGATGACTGGTGAGCACACAGCTCCAAATAATACATTTTGTGTTTATGAACAGGAACTAAAAATCAAGAGAGTTCTAAGGGCTTACAGATACACTTAACCGCAGTCTAGTCCTTCCCGACCAAGATGCCATGCAAACTATATTAACAGCAACCCTAGAAGGAAAGGCTGAACCTCCATATTCACTAGACATGGTCGTTCGGGTTTGTACCTGTTCAGACTTGGTACTCTTTGGCGGGGTTTGTGCCTGCTTATACAGAGCGCTGTTTAGATATTCGGGTGGCAGGTCGGACTCTGCCCCGGATGGCTGAGATGATGGCGCTTCACTACAAAGACCAAAACTAATTTTTCACCGGGTATCGGTGGGTCCTACTGGTTACAGTTTGTCAAGACAGTTGGGTATCGGTGGGTCCTACTGGTTACAGTTTGTCAAGACAGTTGGCTCCGAGTGCCCAGTAATATTTTTCATATATAAACAAGGCGACTATAACCCGGAAGCTTGCAGGTCTTTATACTTACGCTGGGTTCAACTTCCTGTAACATGGGTCACACACTCTCACTTCTGTCTCTATGCCATACTTGGGAATCATTGAGCTCTTACCCGAGCATTTGCTGCAGAAGATCTGCCCACATGCGCGGCAATGGTGCTACAAATATTGAACGCCGTATAAAAAGCCGTGACTTTTCAGTGGGGTCAAATCTTGAGATAACCAATAAAAGAAACGCTGACAGTGTGAAATGATGAAGACAAACTGTTCACCTTTCTCGTGATAAGACCAAACTCAGTGCGGCATCCAAAACAGGAACTGCCCTCCTTCCATTCAGGTGGTACCTCTGCCGCGAACATGGCATCAGCCTCTCGCAGAGTCGGGAATGAAAAACCTATAATATATAAATTTGTTAATTAGGATTCTATGGTTGGACGTCCTAAACCTCAAATTGATTATTTCACACAGGGCAATTTAAAGGTTTAAACATTTAAATTTGAATATTTTATATAAAATGATTCAGATTGCTGCATTTTCAGAGGGAAATTGGCGAAAGAAAACCAAAAGAATAAGCCACTGTATCAATAAATACCATCAGCAGGCCAAAGTTGGAATGTCATGCCTGGTGGCAGCAGGTCAAAGTTGGAATGTCATGCCTGGTGGCAGCAAAAGTCAAAGTTTGCAAGATCTGCAAGTGAATTAACCTGTTTGGAACCCTGGGCCAGATTTAAGAGTGCTAACTTTAAAGTGTAAGTGAAATGGTATACATGTTCTCTTAGTATAACAATTTTCTCAGCTCGTGTAGGAGGGAGGTTGTTCTATACCAGCAGCTGCGTCAAATGCTTGGCAAGGAATGACAAAATACAATTGAGGGTGGAGTTAAGTAATTCCCGTCGGATTTGTGCCTATCTCCAGACGGATTCATGCAGAGTCATAGTGGCTTACATGAACAGTGCATTTGTTTTTGCGGTTCAATCAGTTGGTTTGAAAATTCACTCCATGTGCTATGTATTAGTGATACAGGTCATCTTTTAATGGAATGATATTATTTTCCGATAACAAAACTTTATAGGGGAAAACGTAACTGGGAGCCAGCAGAAGAAAAACCATTGTACACAACACAACCAAGCTATTCCTTTTGTTTGAGTAAGACTCCACCGGGAAACCATCCTGAATCATAGATATATTTCTTTCCGCAGTAACAGATCTTTTGAAATATTTTGAAGAAAACAAGTACAAGACGACTGCATAGAGGCTCAACCATATGGGGCATGATTAAAAGGCTTGCAAAAGCCAAAACCGACCTTAATGCCCCCACACTTTACATACCTTCCTTTTTCATCTCCTCGAATACGCGTGTCACGGCAGAGAAATCAGAGTTATCGCGGAAAGCGTAGGACCAGCACTGTATAAGCTCTAAGAGTTTAGCCTTGACACTGTCTGTTTTCACCTGCACACATAACAACAGCACTGATCAGCCTTGGGGCTCATACACTTGGTTTCCATGGTTCGAACGGGGCCGAACCGCCGGAGTTTGCGTTGAACCGAACCGAAGGTGCAATCAGTTTCCATGGTTCGATCCGGTCCCCAGTCGGAGTTGCCACCTACCGATCAAATAAATTTCCAGTGGAATACTGTTTTCTGTTCCGCTGATTACTTGAGTATATTTCCAAAACGACTTTAAATGTTTGTAATGCTATAGTGAATAAAGAAACTTCATCATCCGGAAAGTTACAAACCATCTTTGTAGCGAAATTTGGCGGCTGTGAAGTACATGGATAAGGTACAGCACAAGTTTTTACCTCCAAAACCAAAAGACTAATTCTAACAGTGCGAACTGATGCGAACTAGGTATTTCCATGGTGCAAATGATCACTGAGTGCGCGCTGACCGATTCGCACAGAATGAGTTCGAACGAAAGCGAACCACTCCTGTTTCCGTGGTTCGAACCATGGACACCCAGTGATGGTGTAGCTTTTAGTGAAGCTACAAGCCGGAGGCCAACTCATTTATACTACAGTACCTGTTAAATCAGTGTGAAGCCTAGCGCTCGCTATCAGCTAATGTAAGCTTATTTTACATATCATCTCACGCTTCTTGTGAAAGAATAGCCGAGTCCCTGCACACATGCCCACTCTTCACACTAACCTAATGAAGACATTGCATTGCTGCTGTGGTATCGGAAGGAACTGAACTAGTCGATTCGATGGGTTAGAAACCAAACCAAATCGATGAAGAGGGCGTTGAATAGATGGGTGAACAGAAATATAATGAGAGTTCATAATATAAAGCATTCACTCTCGCCCAGGCTGGATTAACAATACCTATATTCGCCTATATCCGTAGTTCTTAGCTCACCTTGGCTTGCTCCTTCATGAAGTCCATAAAAGCGGAGGTCGCAACTTCATTATGCATCTTCGGGCCGCAGTTCTTAACCATGGATTCAAGAATCTGAAATTTTATATTTACAGCTTGTACCAGTAAAATGATAGTAGTGTCAGCCAAGGAGTATTAGACATGTCACTCAGACCGAGGACTTCATCCAAATAAATGTGCTTGCGAGGTTTTACGACATTGCAAGGCATGGTACAATAGAACTCACTTGCAAAGCAAACTTTGCCACGGTCTGGTTGTCCTGGGAAATCTTTTTCATAACGGAGTCAACTGCATACTTAGGCCTGAAATAGACAAAAAATCGTAACGTTCTAGTTTCAACTTAAAACCAAGGGTTCCGTTTATTTATACCAAATGCAGACATATTCTGATAACCCTCCCCATTTATTGCGTTATTCTAGGTCAATTACTGAGGAGATACTGTGGTGGGAGAACGCTGATCACCTACCAATTATCTTACTAAAATTTACCTATGCCCCCAGATTATGCCCTGCATACAAAGATAACATAACCAGGTTTATTTTTGGAGTCTGGGAGCAGAAGTGCGAACTCCTTAAAAGTCTACAGTGGCTGCGAATATGGCATCGACTAAACCAAAATAACACTAAAGAGTTAACTTATTAGCCCAGCATGTTAGGTATGTATAAGGTCGTAAAAGTTAAATAAGAGAAGAAAAATAAAGAACATACTTGACCTCACCACTCCGCACATAGTCACATAAGGCGATTATAGCATCCCAGTCCGCATCCAATAGAAGCTGACTAGTTCCTTTCTCTACAAACGAGCCACAGTTTGTAATTAACATGCAGTTGCAGTAGTAAGTAATTAGCAGCCGTAGTAACGTAAGGTACTCGGTAGCCCACTGTCAAAGTGACTCACTAAGTGTGTAATACTCGATCTGTCACTGTCAGTGATTAAGTCCGTAAGTGGGTCATCAGTTAGTCAGTGATAGTCATAGTGACTCAGAGTCAGGCTGAGTCAGTGAGTGAATCAGTGAGTAAGTCACTGAACCACAGTTACACTCCTAGTCAGTCACTCACTGACTGACTGAGTGCGACGGTGTGAGTCATTCAATCAATCAGAATCACTCTCTAATAATAACTAACTACTAACTGACTAAGTCAGTGACTAGTCTAGTGAGTGACTAACTGACTGACAGTGACATGATTGGCTGAGCTACTTCCAGTTCCATTTCCAGTCTCGGACGCTCACCAAGACCAACTCTGTCAGCGCGTGAATTCTGGTTTATTTAAGCGATAATACAGACCTAGGGCTTTGTCGAACCCACGGTTTCCTTTCCCGTACGACATAGCGCTCTCCTTGTTCAATTATCCTTGTATTTCAGTTCACCAATCAAGAAGTTCACAGGAACTGGAACCTGTCTTGTGACGATGACGCAGGTCAACCTCTGCTTAACTTTCATCAAGCATTAGAGGTTCAAATGCGTTATCTATATAAGTGAAGGGTTTGCGCGTTTCCACGACCATCGGCCTCAAGTCCATAGAGTCACGGGAGGCTATACAGGTATCATTTCCGTATCCTGTTTTGTCTCCTAGCAAAGGAATGCGTTCACAAAAGCTTTCTTTATGAATTCCGTTGATCTCGAAGGAGCCTGTTTGTGATGTGCTGACATTGTTCCAACACTCTTCGTTGTAAACATCATGCTAGTCGTCGGCCCTACCAACTCTGGCAAGACATTACTTGTCAAACGCATCACAGGTAATAATGCCACTTTGATTTTGCCAAGTTACTCGTTGCGTAGTCACTAGTCAGTACGTCAGCGTAGGCATAGTTGATAGTAAGATAGAAGGTTATTCACTACACCAGGTAGCCTAATCATAATGAATCACAGCCACAGTGTCGTTGACTCACTCAATCATAATCATCAAAATATGCGTCATCATCTTAAATGATGAATGCTTGCCGTTATTAGGAGTGTGTTTATGGGTAATGGTAGGTTGTAGTTTTTATTGCTAGGCAGACTCTTTGAGTTGGATACTTCCAATTCCGCCTACCAATCTTATATGAAATGTAGCATGACATTCTCCCATGGTTATTCGATACACACTCTACCAATGTAGTTCCGTGGCTTGTTAAAGTACCGAGAACGGAGGTTCAATTACTTCACTTATTTTGCTGAACAGCTTTCGCCATATAGCGCCTTCAGCACATCATCGCCAGCACTCTTCCATTCACATCAATCCTGCGCCACCACGGCGGCCCCCCTCCATGACTTCATTCCTGCTGCTGCCAACCTCTTCAGGGCTACCTGACGCCAAGTATCTTTAGGCCTTCCCCTCCTCCTGGTTCCTTCTGGGGCCCAGCCCAGGCTGACATAGGGGTGGCCTTTCCTGCGCATTGCGTGACCCAGATATCGCCA
>Ga0224501_10002616_pt1 | contig 14151 bp, 17 predicted proteins | sample SF_Oct11_sed_USG_4_FD_169105 | JGI IMG/M metagenome (GOLD analysis project Ga0224501, IMG submission 169105) | Sediment microbial communities from San Francisco Bay, California, United States - SF_Oct11_sed_USGS_8_1 | ecosystem: Environmental > Aquatic > Marine > Sediment | place: USA...
TGAGAACTATCTCCTAAGTCAGAGAGCCATTCCTCCCTCATGCTGCCTGGAACGGGGACTTCTTCCTGATACCCGTTATGGTTTACGCTGATCACGACCGGTCGGCGAAGATCGGCAAAGGTCTCTTTCATGGATGGGGTCAGTCGGAATCTGACGAAATGGACCGCACTGATTTTCGTCTCATGACTATGGCCGCCTTCAAACTCTCCAAAGATCTTCTCGCCGTCCGCCACAATCGCAAGCTTTTCCCCGTGATCGAGGCCCATAAACCGATCGAGCCATTCCTTCATCCTCGCTTCATCGGTGATCTCGATCAACAGCGTGGCACTCAACTCACCGGAGGCAGGGACCAATGCGTTATAGACGTCCAATTCCTCCTGGATTTTGGCCTGGTCGGTGATCCGCTCGACACGGATCATCTCTTGAACCTGAAAACGCAGCGTCTCGATATTTTCAAAAATCAGCGTGATCAGCGGACCGACGGAAATCCGGCGACGCCGCTTCAGCTCAATAATCCGGCTCCGATAGGCTTGCCGCCCCTGTTCGTAGTCAGCCGTGGACAAGAGATCAGTCTGGAGAAGTTGCTTCATCGTCTATCCCACGCTTTACGGTTGGCGGTTGGTAAATTACGATACGTCCGACGGGAGTCCGTAGGCGTCACGAACGATCTGAATCGGATGCCGAGCGGCTTTTCCATCCGAATGCTCTGCGGTCCTCGCTTGATCCAATTGCAGCCCTGCAAGAGGGCAATCGGTGGCCACGAGGTCGGCTTGCACCTGCTCAATGGCACGGACGGCTTTCCCTGCGATCTTCATCGAAAGCGGGAAAAATTCCTGCTTTGCCGACCAGGAACCGTCATGTCCGGCACACTGTTCGATCACCTCGACTTTGGCCCCGGCGCACTCCATCAACTCCCTGGATTTGAAGCCGATATTTTGATCACGCAGATGACACGGAATTTGGTAGGCAATCCGGCCCGGGTTCACAGGAAAATCCGTCGCTAATTGCCCGGACTTTTTCATGGCCATAAGATACTCGCACACATCAAACGTCCGTTCCGCAACCTGCCTGGTCCGCTCATCAGGATTGAGCTCAGGATATTCGCGTTTAAGCATCAAACTGCAACTCGCGGTCGGCACCACCACATCATACCCTTGCGCAACCCAAGGATGCAGAGAGGCCACATTGGCTTTCGCTGCTTGCTGAATGGCATCCGTGTCGCCGATATCGAAATTCGGCATCCCGCAGCACTGCTGCTCAGGCACCACAACGTGCACCCCGTTTTTCTCCAAGACCTGTACGGTCGCCTTGCCGATGTCGGTCGCCTGATAATTGACAAGGCAAGAAGAGAATAACGCCACTTTGCGGTTCGACTCGGTCACGGGACCGGACTGTGCCCGGCGGCTGAACCAACGGGGAAACGTGTCGCCGGTAAAATGCAGGACATGCCGATCACGATGCACCCCTGCAACCAATTCCATGACCCATCTGACCAGGCGATTCCGCAGCAACCCGTTCGTCAGCGCAGCGGCCATTCCTGCCAATCTTCCGATCAAATCCGTCTGCACAAGAAGGCGGTCACGCCATGAGACCCCACGCTCCGCCGCCAGTCGTTTTTTCCACACCACCATCAGATGGGGAAAATCGAGTGCGTACTGATGGGGGGGAGTGTACGGGCAGTGATTGAAACAGAGCTTGCAGTAGTAACACTCGTCGACGATCCGACTATGATCGGCAGGCGCCAGTTTGGCGACATCTCCTTCATAATCGTCAATGCGCCCAAGCAGCGTATTGAACGACGGACAGAGATTGAAACAGCGGCGGCATCCGTCGCAGATTTCATAGATCCGCAACGTTTCCTTGTCCAGCTGCTGAGGATCAACCGGATTGATGAGGCTGAGGCCCTTCATGGAGAAGATAGGCACAAGGGTTCGGCCGTCGGTACGGAACGATCCCGTACCAGCGGCCGAACACCATGCACTGCTAGCCCTGCTTCAGATTATCGAGTCCCTTTTGGAACCGATTGGCATGCGACCGCTCCGCCTTCGCAAGCGTTTCGAACCACTCGGCCAATTCAGGGAATCCTTCGTCTCGTGCGGTCTTGGCCATTCCCGGATACATCTGGGTGTATTCATAGGTTTCACCCTCGATGGCCGCTTTCAAATTGGCATCCGTATTCCCAATCGGACTACCGGTGGCCGGATCTCCGACTTCCTTTAGGAAATCCAGGTGGCCGAATGCATGGCCGGTCTCGGCTTCCGAGGTGTCACGAAACAGCCCGCCCACATCGGGATAGCCTTCGATATCGGCACGCCGCGCAAAATAGAGATAGCGACGGTTGGCTTGTGATTCGCCCGCAAAGGCTTGCTTGAGATTGTCGTGGCTCTTGGTTCCTTGTAAGCTCTTGCTCATATTCATCCTCCTCGTTATTCGAACAGGTTCAGTCTTGTACGGAGAAGGTCTTTGATTACCTCTGACCGCCGCATAAGATAGCGCAGCCGTCGTGATCGGTTCAAGGGCTTTTCTTCCACACATGTGTTAGACTCCCTTGCACATCTCTGTCGCTCTGTTCGACGAACATATCATGACGACACCTCCTAATCTGCGCATTGCGTCGAGGATCTCCACCCTGGCACTTCTTTTCACGGCACTTTCCGGCTGCGCCCATGATCCATACGAGCCGCAAGCAGCCATCATCAAGGATCATGTGAAGGCATTCTACAGCTATCTTCAGACCGATCAGGTGCAGGCCGCCGTGCATGAAAACCATCGCATCGAAGCCATGGCCGATGAAATGGCGGAAACCGTGAAGAAACAGGCTCGGCTGCACGGGATATCGGGGGTGAAACACGAATTTTCACTTATGAACACCGCCAGGGAAACCGCGGCCCAAAACTGGATCGCGCTGGGCCGATATTTCACCATCACGCAGCAACCAGAGAAAGCCCGTGTCTCCTATCAACGCGTCGTCGATACCTACACCGACCCCGCTGAGATTCGATACCGGGAACAGGCCTCTCGCGCAATCGAAGATTTGCAGATTATGACTCCGGCCTCAGGACGAACAATGCCGTAAGCGGTTGCCATGACGTTCATGGCGCAAATACATCGATAACGATCTCACCCTGATCTTGCCTATGTATGCCCAATTTCTCGTTCTCATACTGATTCTTTCCGCCGGATGCACCCACCGGATCGACGTGAATCCTCTTCCATCCGACCAGGCGACGACGCCGATTCCGAGGGCTCTTCACCTCATCGTTGACACTCCCGCGCTCGAAGGCGCTGATCATAGACCCGGTATTACATTACTGGAATGGCCGCAGGAGAATTTGGATCAGGCAATCCTACAGTATGTCGAACATCGCCACACATTCGATTCGGTCTCGGCGAACCAGGGAAACCTCACGCTGCATATCACCACGAAGTTGGTCCTGATGTCTCGAAAAGGACGTTATCACTATCAGATTCACCTGCATGCGGAGATGCTGGAGGAAGAGCGCCCTGTGAAGACCTATAGTGCCGAAGCCACCGTACCGGGGTCGTTGGCACGCTGGGTGAGCGCGTCAGACCGTGACCCTACGAACGCGGCGATCCAGATGGCCCTGGACGACTTATTCACACAGATTGAACAGGATAGATCACAGTATGTTACTGATCGTGGAGGGAGTGACCAGCCCTAACTCATTGATCGCATCCGTTACCTTGAGGCAACGGATGCGATCCGGGCGAAATTCTTCACTCAGGCACGCTTCGCTTGAGCGGTCTGAATCGTGATGTACTCCGGACAATCAAGCCGTAAGGACTGATCGCCGAACGGAGCATCGAAGAACTGGCAGTGATGCGGCTTATCTCCGCCCTTGTGCTCATTCGGGCGGAAATGCTGACACGACACACACATGCGAGCGATAGGAATCTCTCCCTGCTGCTGAAGAACGCGAATCAGCTTGACCAGAGCGGTGAGAAGACTCACTTGCTCCTGCGGAGACAGTTGCTTGGTCGCGGCCGAAAGAATCTCCGGCCAGCCGCTTTCAACTTTTCCGGCTTTCGCACCGCGAGCGGTGAGATGTACCTTGACGATCCGGTGATCAGCTTCTTTCTGACGCCGACGCACCAACCCTTTTTCGGAAAGCGTCCGTATGACTTCCGACGCCGTCGGCAGCTTGACCGCCAATTCCCGCGCAATAGTCGACACCGTGGCCGCCTGGTCGTGGCATGACCGAAGGTAGGTGAGCACTTGCACCTGCAAGGGGCCAACGCCTTTCCGCCCTTGCCGTCTCCAGGTTCTGCTCTTCATAGCCAATCCGATCTTGGACAGTCCCGTCACTAATCGGTCGGGAAGGGGATCTTGATTCATCTTCGGGGAAGGAGACATGGCATCCTCACATATCGTTGAAGTGATTGAAAAGGACAATAATAATTACGTAGTGTATTGCGCAAATGCCCTTTTCGTCAAGTATACAGGCCATTCATTGCGCTCCACTTCGCGCAATCGAGCCCCCTCACCATGTCCCGGCGCTCACGGATTCTCCCTTTCATTAACTCATTAAGCGCGATTACTGATCGTTACTGAACCGGCGCGCTATGAAAATCAGCTTCCGACATCGCACATGGCTTACGACTCACCGTCTCAACACAATACGCCTACCGAACCACAAGTACGGAGCATGCAGCATGTTGCACCACTCGGGTTGAGACACTGCCGAGCAATGCTCGGCCAAACGCGCCCAAACCTTTGGCGCCTGTGACAATCAAATCCACCTTCTGTCGTTTGGCTTCCTGGAGAATTTCATCGGCAGGCTTTCCCAACTTCATGGCCTCTCCCACCTGAAAACCGGCTTTTGCCACCTTCTCTCCATAACGCTGCACCAACAGTTTCCCTGCCTGACGGAGCTCCGGATACTTCAGAAACGGCATGACATGGATCACCGTCACAAGTACGGGCTCCCGGTCCGGACCGTCAGGAGAGGGATTGACATGACGGAGAAGAAACCGAACAGCCTTGTCCGATTCCGACGAGCCGTCGACGGCCAATAGAATCCGCCTTACAGGCTTGGGAGCCTCTTTCACCACCACCACAGAACAGGGCGCGTGGTGGATCGCATAATTCGACGCGCTACCGAGCATGAACCGGTCAAGCGCATCCAGACCACGTGAGCCGATCGATAAGACATGCACACCCCGCTTCGCATGTTTGATGATCGTCGTGGTGACCCCACCTCGATCCAGGACCACCGTCCCCTTCATGCCCGATGCTTTCAACATCGATTCCGTTTCTTTCTTCGCCGCTTTTGCGTCTTTCTCCAACCGCTTGATCTCCCCTTGGAGATACCGTTCTGTTCCGGCAATAAGGGGCTGGATCATGAACGGCGCGCGCAAGCCTGCGATATCCACGACATGTAACACCCGAAGCGTCGGCTTGACGGTGAACGGCACCTGCGCCGTCCACTCAACAGCCCATCGACCATGCTTCGACCCATCCGTCGCCGCCAGAATCTTCATGTCCTCCATCCTTTCTTCTGTTCGTACCCCGCGTCACACGACGGAGGCAAACCGCTGCTGAAATGCCTCCACGGAGAGTCCGGTCAATGCCGCATACCGGCCAAGAGCCACGGGATCATTCATGTCATTGCCGGTGAGCCGAATCATGTATTGTCTCGCAATCTGGCACGAAGGAGAATCGATCTCCACCATCCTGACCTTGGTTCGCCCGGTCGCAGCATCCACCATACTCTCAAAAGGAATCGGCGTGAACCGGCCGTTCTGGATCGACACCATTGCGGACGTTCCACCGTCGAGGAGATACTGCGCGGCGCAATATCCGAGGTCGCGAGTATACTCGATGTCGTAGGGAATGGGGTCGGCGCATCGAAGCTCATACCCGACGTTCTTTGCCACAATCGGGACGGAAAGCCCCAGCATCGTGAGCTGTTTGTTCACCTCACGCCGCAGAACGTCTCCGACATCGATTTCGCTCAGCCGCAGATGACCATGCGCATCCCGTTCGATATGCTCCAAACCACCGAGATCACGAGGATCAAGAATTTCTATCAAACCTTCGGCCAGAACCGCTACGCCGTCGGATCGCCCCTGTTCCATCCGCTTGATGATAGACCCGACAATGACATCGACCACACGTTGAAGTCTGACCGGCCGATCCTGAAACTCCTCAGGAATCACCGTCAACGTGGCGCCGACCGCTTTCCCGATACCCAATGCCAGATGGCCGGCCTTACGCCCCATCGTCACGACAAGATACCAACGTGTCGTCGTACGGGCGTCCACCATGAGGTTCTTCACAAGATCAACCCCGACATGACGAGCCGTCTGAAACCCGAACGTCGGAATGCCGTACGGAAGATCCAAATCATTATCGATGGTCTTGGGAACATGCACGACCTGGATACGACCGGCCGCCCGCTCCTCAAGCTTCATGGCCGAGAATGCCGTATCGTCTCCCCCGATGGTCACCAGACGTGTGACGCCCAGCCTGGACAACGCAGACACGACATTATCGAGATGCTCAGCCTGCTTTGTCGGATTCGCACGTGACGTGCCAAGATACGACCCTCCTCGAAAATGAATCCGGCTCACGTCCTCGATCGACAGCGGCCGAACTTGCCCCGTGCCGCCTTCCATCAACCATTTGAATCCGTCGAGCACGCCGACGACATCATAGCCCCCGAGAATGCCGCGGATCGTTGCAGCGCCGATGACACTGTTGATACCAGGCGCCGGCCCCCCTCCGACCAAAATACCCATGATCGTTCGCTCCGATACCATCGTCACCTCTCCTTAGATTGTGGAACCCACTGCGCATTCCTCCATGACCCTCTAACCGTGGATTCCTGTGAAGGCGGGTCATACGGGCAGCAAGGATTGGCCTCAACGATATCGGCCGTTCACTCCGGTACCTCATCCAGACCGACATGCGCGCGAAGACAATTGTAATCGAACACAGACCGCCCCATACGCGAAAAGCCTGGGTCATGCACGGCCATTTCATCAATCAGGGCTCCGACCTTCCCGCGCATCGACGGCATTGCGGCCGCATGACGAGGCGTTTGCCCGCCAAGCACAAGATGAGGCTGGTCCGACCATTCCAAATAGGCATTCTCCAAGAAACGGTTGAGAAGCATGCGGTCTTCTTCTTCCGACACCACCACGGTCAACGGTACGGCTGACGTCAATTCAGCGACGGACAACTGCCGGATCGGCAGCTCAAGCGTCTCTCCCCGGAAATGCAGCGAAAAACCCAGCGCACTCGCAAGCTCATGCTTGATCCTGTCCAGTCGCTCCGGACTATCACATTCCACGATCAGCTGGCTCGAGGTCAGCGTCAACCGTGCCACGACCTCCCCGACCGATCCCTCTCCCGTCCGTTGAATCCACACATGCGCAGGAGAAAGTCCTGGGCCGGTGCGTCCGTCTTCTGTCCGGTCATCCTGTTGCTCCGGCTCTAACATCCTCATATCCGACAGCCGATTTGCAAACAATCCCTGTTCATGGTGATCGTACAATGCTACCGCATAGAGATACGGTTGACCGTCGGAGCGGCGATAGCGAATATGTACGACGGCATCAACCAACGCATCCAAACGCAACTGCGCAAAGGCCCAGAGCAGCATGTACCCGAATCGCTTTGTAAATTCCCTCCACTCTCCCAGAGAAAAAGACCCGGAATTGATCTCCATTTCACGTCGCCATTCGGCACACATCTCCAACACCGCCTTCGCATCTGCTCGCGACAAGAGCAATCCTCCCCCGCTCCATACGGCGTCGCCGAAAGCCTCAACGTCCGAAGTCCGAATGACGCGGGTAAGCACCACATAATCGGGTGGGAACTGTTTGGCAAATTCACCGCCGGGTACGATATAGGTGGCTCGGTCACCGAGCGATTGCAACGTCATCGTATCACCGGGCTCGGACTGGGAGACCGGTTCCAGCAGATCCATAGAGGAATGTTTCAACGGATCAAGCCAGTCCCTCTCCTCGTTCGGAATATGCTCCGTAATGATGTCCCGCAGCTGTTCAATAAGAGTCAATTGCCCGTCTTCCGGATAGAAGTCACAGAGCAAAAAGAGGCCGGCGAGCTCCAGCTCTTGCGTAAGCGGTGCGACGATTTTCCCCGTACCGCCTGCTATATAGGGCTTGAGCGCCTGTGCAAGCGCCCTCTCCCGCTGGAAGGCAAAACCTGGGGCCAACGATAATGATTCAAGCCGCGTAAGCACCGCCGCCAGTGATGGCGGAGGAGGGGCAAAAAATCCCGATTCTTGTTTACTCGCGAGCTTCATGGATTTCTTCCATGACAATTTCTTCCGCATCAAGCCAATCCTGGAGATCGTTCCCGTCTTGGCGACCACGCTGTTCCCACAATTCGTAGGCTTTGTACGCGATTCTATCCCACATCCCGTCCGGCAATTCGATCGGTTGTGTTGACCTGCCAACAGCGGGGGAAAACCGCCCCTTTCTCGCGCCTGGTTTCTTGACTTTCACATCCATGACGGACTCCTCGGTTGAGATTCACTGCTTGGGGGATGGGGCTTCGAGCACACGGCGATGGCCGGATTTAAACTTCGGGTTCCGCACCGTCAGAACCGGGCAGCGGGAATTCCTGAGGACAAACTCTGCGACACTGCCATACAAGGCATGGGACAGGCCACGGCGCCCATGGGTCCCCATGACGATCATATCGGCCGACGAGGTCTTGGCCGCCTCAAGAATGGAATCGTTGGGTAACCCTCCGCGAAGGACATAGTCCGATGATACATTCGCGTTTTTCAACGCCGCGACGACGCCGGCGAGACGCTCGGCGGCCGCTTCTTTTTTGCGTTCTCTCGATCCGGGAATCGTGAGCGTGAAGTCCAACCCGTATGAAACCGGCTCCAACACATGGAGCAACGTGAGGGAGGCCTTGGCCCGCCGAGCCACAACCGCCGCATACTCCAGCGCATCGAGCGAGCAATCCGAAAAATCCACCGGGACCAGAATTCGATCGAGCGCTGCCGGACGAGGCCCACTCCCAACCTGGCCCCCTTTCGACCATTCATCTCGCACCACCAGTACAGGGCATGGAGACGCGCGAATCACACGCTCAGCCGTACTTCCTAACAGAACATGTTTGAGACCGGTCTTTCCGAGAGTCCCGACAACCACGAGATCCACATCATGAGCTTCGGCCGCGCCGAGCACCTCTTGGCTGGGAATCCCCGTCGCGATTTGAGTCTGAACCGAAATCCCTCGACCCTCGGCCCGGACTTTTAATTCGGCCAACGTCCGAGTTGCCGACTTCATCATCTCCGTCAAATATAAGCGGTTCACCGGATATTCCGGGTTAAGCCCCGGAGCAAACTCCAGTACATTCACCACTGTCAGGTCGGCTCCCCATAGTTCCGCCATCATCGATGCATAGACTTCTGCTCCCTCTGCTTCAGGAGAGCAATCCGTTGCCAGCAAAATACGTTCGATATTCATATCCCAACCACGTGAAAAAGGCCTGTATACGCCGCACTCCCTGCATGAACGAAGACCGCATCCTGCTTCAGCACTTTTATACGGCTTCCGTGCTTAAGATCAGCAATTCCCCGCTCATCGTCGAATGAATCGAACACCGAAACTCATGCCGTCCGGGGCGAGACATGTCGAACCGCACGATCGCCTCGCGCTTCGGGTCGAGAAACACACCCCCTATGCCGCGGCCATAGACAATGACTCCATCTCTTTCGATTTGAGCATGGAGTCCCTCGAACATCGTCGAACTGAAATCGTGCCGCTCGGCGTCCTCGTTCCTCACCTTGATCACTGTCGGCACACCGAGGCGCAGAGGACCCTGCTTCGTCACGAACTTGAAATCCTTGATCGTGACTTCGACCACCTGTTCCGATTGCGCAAAACCAAGACTACTACCTCCCCAACCCACAACTCCTGCCAAACCCATCATCAGGCCGAAGCACAATACCCACGATCGTCTACATGACTTGGACATCATTTTCCCCCTTCTCTTACCCCGATTTTCGTTTCCCGGCAACCACAGACAAGGGCACGGTCAGCACAGGACATCCGGCAGTACGTACAACCTTTTCCGCCGTGCTGCCAAAAAAGATCTTGTCCACACTGCCGGAGCGCCCACCGTAACTGCCCATGACAACAAGATCTACCTTATCCATACGGGCAATCTTGGCAATTTCAACGAATGGTGAGCCTTCTACGATTATCCGTTTGAGCGCCACCCCCTTTGCCTGTTCCGACTCCTCCAACCTCCTCACGTTTACCCGAGCATGATGGCGCAATCGACGTCGTTGCGCCGCAGCCTCGGAGGGAACGGCCAACAGGCCCAATCGATTGAACGCGGCAAGCGCACCGGTATCAATCACATGTACGACCGTCATGCTCCCCTTGCACAAACGCGCCATTTGGCACGCGACCCGAAATGCCTCATCTGAACAGGGGGAAAAATCAACCGGAACCAGGATTCTCTGAAAAAGATTCGTTTCTGACTTCATACACAACCCTCCTCATCAGAAAATGAGCAAGGGCGGTGCCACTTGGCACACTAAAGTACCTTATCCTCCACCGCAGCACGAGAGGGGAAATCCTCAGAGGATTTGAGCTCCTCCCTCAGACCATATGATTTCCGCCATAGACAGGTCTCCTCCTTAAAGGGGCCCCTTGCTACAGTGGGCACATTGACACTGTAGCAGAAAGCAACAGGAGACGTGAAACGTGAGAAGTGAAGGATGAGTGGGGGAAGGGGAATTTGTGAGAAAATACCTTTTCCTCTTCGCTCCTTACCCCTCACCCCTTACTCCTCACAACATGATCTATAGACGGCACTAGACTTGCTGATTTAACGATGGAGAAATGTTGCATATGATAATGTCTTCTTCATTCTGACTCAGGAGTGAGGTGCGCCATGTGCAATCCGACGATTCCCTATATGGACGATAGAGCGTGATGGGCATGAAACTCCTGCTCGCAATCGATGGATCCGACGAATCGTATGAAGCAATCCGGGCGCTGCCATACATACAGTGCTCGGAGGCCGTGCACATTGTCCACGTTTTGGATGTGCCGACGCCGCCTTACCCGATGATGGTACCGGAAGTCTCTCAGGAACTCTACGCGACGGTTGCGCGCAACATGCGGGAAGACGGCGCGCGTTTACTGAAACAGATCGTCGCACGTCTCCCAATGGGAATCGGGCCGGTTACCACACATCTACCGACCGGATCACCGGCGGATCAAATCGTCATGCTGGCCGAACAACAGAACATTGATCTCATCCTGCTCGGCACCCGAGGCTTCGGGCCAATCAAAGAACGGCTGCTCGGTAGTGTCGCCCATCGTATTCTGACCTATGCCCCTGGCGCCAAACTGATTTTCCCCGGACCCTTGAAAGCCTTGGAGCGTATTCTCCTCCCCTTGCAGGGAACCACCGATACGGACCAGGCCCTGCATTTTCTTCAACAGAAACCGTTTCGAGAGCCACCCACAATTACACTGTTTACGGTCCTGCCTCATACCAAGCCGCCGTGGCCGGTGGATGCGGCTTCAACCGAACAGATGGAGATCCATGCGCTCCGTCACGCCCAAGACTTCCTCAACGACACCGCCGCCAAACTTCATGCTCTGGGCTATCGAACCCGCATCACTACGGCATTTGGTACTCCGGTTGAAGAAATTTTGGAAACCGCCAGGTCCTGGAATCCCGATCTCATCCTCATCGGCTCCCGTGGGCGTCATGGCATCACACGCATGGTACTCGGCAGCGTCTCCCATGCCCTGCTGCATCAAGGAAGGTATCCACTGATGGTCTTTGAGTAGGAGAAACCGCTGATGCCTATGTACGACTACACCTGCCTGGATTGCGGGAAGGAATCACTGATCGTCGTGACACTGAAAGAACACGAACGAGGAGAGGTCGCATGTCCGGCATGCGGAAGCAACAAACTGCAACAACACTTCAGCCCGTTTATCGCCCACACCAGCAAGAAAAGTTAGGAGGATGACCGCCGTGCGTCACATTGCCAAAACATCCATTCCTGTCGGCCTCTTTCTCCTGCTCATCCTCGGCGGGATCGCGACCCCGTCATCCTATGCTCAGGAATACCCATTCGATCTGGAACGAGGGAAAGCGGTCTACACCCGTCTGTGTCTGTCTTGCCATGGGAGCCACGGCTACGGGGACGGTCCGGAAGCCGGCTCATTGGTGGTTGCGCCGGCGAACTTCCATCGAGTCCGATCGTTCCTGAAGTCAGATGAAGAACTGCTGCGCACAATCGAACATGGCGTCGTCTTCAGCCCGATGCACTCCTGGCGAGGACAATTGTCCGATGAAGAAATACAAGATGTACTGGCCTACGTTCGTATCCTCTCCCAACAAGGCTCGTGAGAAATCCATCACTGTTCTGTAAGCACCCCTTCCACGAAAAGACTCCATGCTCTATTCTCATTGTTCCATTGAACATTCGCCATGATGAGGCATAGTAGTCCCTTGTGAGAGACACGATCACAACCCGTACTCATCGGACAGATACCAGGCGGATGGAGAGTCTGACGCCTCATGATGCCTTGATCATTACGGATATCCAGAATGATTTTCTTCCTGGCGGCGAGATGGGTATCAGCGACGGCCAGGAGATACTCCCTATTCTGCTGGCGTACATCGAGAGATTTCACACCCACCATCTCTCTATTTTCCTGACGCGTGACTGGCATCCTCCGACCCATTGCTCATTTCGCAACCAAGGAGGACCCTGGCCGACTCACTGCGTCGTCGGCACATCCGGCTCGTTGCCGCCATCGAACTTTGACGTACCGGCATCGGCTGTGATCATCTATAAAGCGATCGACCCTGACCGGGAAGCCTACTCCGCCTTCCAACACACAGACTTGAACCGCCATCTGCATGCGCTCGGCATCCGCCGTCTGTTTATCGGAGGTTTGGCCACAGACTATTGCGTCTTGAATACGGTCAAGGATGCCTTGGCACTGGGGTATACCGTGTATCTTCTGGTCGACGGAATCAAATCCGTCGACAGACAGCCGAATGACGGGCATCTGGCGACACAAACGATGTTTGACCTCGGTGCCTTGCCTTTCCGATTGGAGATGCTCGCCGCATGAATCCTTCGCGCAGTGCGCTTCTGACCGATCTCTATGAGCTCACCATGGCTCAGGCCTATCAAGAACAGGGCATGGACGAGCCCGCAGTGTTCGAATTTTGTGTTCGCACGCTGCCGCCTCATCGAAACTTTCTCATCGCGGCTGGGCTTGAACAGGTTCTGCACTTTCTTTCCGACCTACGATTCACACAAGAAGAATTGAACTGGCTCGATCAGACCGGTCTGTTCAAGCCGAAACTCCTTCGATACCTCGAGGCGCTCCGGTTTACCGGAACAGTGGCGGCTATGCCTGAGGGGACGATCTTCTTTCCCCACGAACCGATTCTTCGCATCGTCGCGCCGCTCCCGGTCGCCCAGCTTGTTGAGAGCCGAGTTATCAATCTCTTGAACTTCCAAACGATGGTTGCCTCGAAAGCCGCGCGTTCGGTATTGGTGTCCGAGGGAAAACCGCTCATTGATTTCGGACTACGTCGAGCCCACGGCGCCGAGGCGGGCCTCCTCGCCGCACGGGCCAGTTATCTAGCCGGATTTTCCGGCAGCGCCACCGTCCTCGCCGGAATGGCCTACGGCATTCCCGTCTACGGCACCATGGCCCATTCGTTCGTTCAAGCCCACCGGAGCGAGGCACAGGCCTTTGAGCATTTTGCTCGAGCGTACCCGAACAACGTCATTTTCCTGATCGACACCTACGACACAGAAAGGGCCGCTAGAACGGTCACATCGTTGGCCCCGTCGCTGAGAGCCGACGGGATTACCGTAAAAGGCGTACGCTTAGACAGTGGTGATCTGGCCGATCATGCCCGACGAGTCCGCACGATTTTGGATGAAGGCGGACTGCCCCACACACAAATTCTGGCAAGCGGTAATCTCGACGAATACCGCGTGAAAGATCTGCTCGACAGCCGCGCCCCCGTCGACGGCTTTGCCGTCGGCACAGCCATGACGACCTCGTCCGATGCGCCTTCGCTGGACAGCACCTACAAACTTCAAGACTATGCTGGTCGTCCGTGCCGCAAACGATCGGAGG
>Ga0224501_10002617_pt1 | contig 14148 bp, 16 predicted proteins | sample SF_Oct11_sed_USG_4_FD_169105 | JGI IMG/M metagenome (GOLD analysis project Ga0224501, IMG submission 169105) | Sediment microbial communities from San Francisco Bay, California, United States - SF_Oct11_sed_USGS_8_1 | ecosystem: Environmental > Aquatic > Marine > Sediment | place: USA...
CCCTTGCCGAACTGCCACTTCGGCCAGCCCTTGAATTTGTCGTCCTTGCCGTGCCTCAATGCCAGTTGAAGGTATGCATCAGGCCAAACTTTGTGTGCAGATGGGTTAACCTTCTGCTCGTAGTACTCACCATTGAAGAGATGCTGATCCGACCATTCTGATCCATTTTGGACGAGTTCGTGGTATTCCGCTGCTTTATCATCTTCACCTAGGTGCAGAGCCATCTCTTCTGCTGCACGAAAGGCCCCCAAGTAGAGGCTTCCGGTCATTGTGTTTGGTCCGTAGAACTCTATGTCGTATGTGTTGTGCTGTATGCCCTCCATGATACCGTCTTTGTCCTTGTCCCAGTACTCCCAAGCGAATTCAAGCATCTTCTTAGTGGTCGGCCAAACCTTCCTAAGCCATTCATAGTCACCCTCAATCAGCCATTGACGGTAGATCTGAAGGACGATTCCCATCTGGCCATCCGCAGCAGGGTGGAATGTAGGCTTCGCTTTCGTCCCTAGCGGGAGCGGCATTCGGAAGGTCATGAAGCCGTCTTCTTCAACAGAGTTGGCAAGATGGGCGTCCAGCATCGAACGTTGCAGGTTTGGGAACAGATATGGGAGGGCTTGTGCGTAGTTCCAGACGTGGGTGCATGAGCCTTCACAACAGCCGGATTCGTTGGAGCATCCTTCGAAACCGTATAAAGTACCATCCTCGAGGCGAAGGCACGTGTTCGTCCTTAGAGTTGAGAGTTGAGAACTTACAGCATCCATAACTTGAGTTGGTAGAGTTGAGGAAAAAAGCGTGTCATGAAAGAGCCTGGTCTCCTCGCAAAGGCGATCAAGGTTTGAGGCAACGTATGTTGCGACATCCCATGCATCTTTCCACACGGTTGCATAGTAGTTTCTCCAAGTAGCTCCAAGCTTTCCGCTCTCCCTTGGTCTCCAGTAGTGCTCAAAAATCGGGAAATGCCAAGAGATTAGAAACAGAACCGTGGCCTCCTGCCCGGATTCAAGGCTGAGATTGGCGGCCAACGTTCCTGTGCCGGACTCACCCGTTTCAGGAGGAAACTTATCCGAAAGGGTTATGGTCTCCCAGAACTTTGCCATAGTTCGATCTTCCTTCCAACGAGGCCAGACAGCAGAATCAGGCCAAGTGGTTGCAAGCACCATTGAGCCATAGCGCGGAGTACCCTCTTTGAACTTCGTTGTTGAGAGATAAAGTCCTTTGACGCCGGGAGCTTCCCTGACCATATCCACGTCTCCCACTTCTGGGTAACCGACGAAATTGGTCAGATTCCCGTAGATCGTTGCCGAGATAGGTTCGTCCCCGACATTTCTCAGGGTATAAAGGAATATTGCAGCCGGGATGCTTGAGTCCTTTTCGTTCAGCGGAATGAAAGGACTGAAAGCCTCAAGAGTCACCTGTACAGGCATATCAGGATCGCGCAAAGAGAGAGTTGCGATTGGGAAGTGGCCTTTGAAGGATACTTCGCGAAAACGGGGAAGTCCTTCCCCTGTCTCTCTTGATAATGCGTGGCCATCGCCGACGAAGGAAGCTTCAACCGGACCTTGGAGAACCTTCACAATCGGGGGCTTTTCACGAGGTCTTACCTTCAATGTGAAGAAGGCTTTGGGTATGGCAAATCCCTTTGCCGGTTTGTTCATGATCTCCCAGTCTCTGAGTTGGCCCCATCCGCCGAGGCTTATCGAGCCGGTCCCGATGCCGCCGAGGGGAAATGCGATCTCGCTTAGATTCGGTCCAGTATAGGTCGGTTGCTCACCACGTTTGAAAAGCTCCTCTCTCGAGTAGGGGATTCTTGACATGTTAGGCACGCCTTCACTTTTGTTAGATCACGCTATAAATAGCTAGCTCGCTGCTAAAGTAAGGAATAAATATGAAGAGACTTTCTATATGAGAAGCGAAGTTGAAGGATAGTCTTCTTGTTTGATTGGCAAATCCAAGAAGCCAATAAAGATTGTGGCCGATAACTCGATAGTGATAGGCATCATTAGCCTTTTCTGGTTATTGTTCAGATCGGGAACAAAGCCTTCCCGCGTCGTTTACCCTTGTCAGAGGGCTGCTGCTACAACGAGCTACACCTTTCTCTTGTATCCGTTTGCTGCCTTCTTGGCCAACCTTTCAGGAGCGATCGCACCAAGAGTGGTCTCCGCCGTTGGGAATTCAAGTAGGAGAAACCATATAGTCCTAACGCTGTTGCTTTCTGTCTCCCTTCTGTTCTCAGGCTTAACGATATACTCTAACTTCATTCTAAACCCGATGGGCGCACTTGATGAACGGATCATGCTCACTCAAAGATTAACCTCTGTGTCGGTTGTACATGCTGAGAACGATCATCTCGAGGAGAGTCTGGTTGCAGCCATCAATCAGATAGGAGGCATCGAGGATCTCGTCCCGGAGGGCTCGAAGGTTCTTATCAAACCGAACATAGTTCGGATCCAAGCTCCGCCGGACACGATCGACCCGAGATTGGTGGAGGCCCTAATCAATATCGTAAAGCGGAGAAGCCCAAGCGTCATATGGGTAGCGGATGGGAGCGGAGAAGGCGACACAATAGAGAACTTCCGGTCTCTAGGCTATTCCCCAGTAGCTGAAGAGGCTGGTGTTGAGCTCGTAGACCTGAATCATGGCGAACTGTTGCGGGTATCTCTGCCTGGCGGGGGAACAGTATTCGACAGTTTCATGCTCAACCGTGTTCTCCTTGAGGCAGATGTCTTCATTTCAGTTGCCTGTATGAAGACTCATTCTCAAGCCGTCGTAACCTTGGCGATGAAGAACCTAATCGGTCTCCCTGCAGGTTCCGTTTATGGCACTCCGAAGGCTGTGCTCCATGATAGAGCTGAAGAGAAAGGGGACGATTATATGGCTGGCGTTATAACGGACCTGTGCACGGCCAGAAAGATCAATCTGGCGATCATCGATGGGAGGGTTGGGATGGAGGGGCAGGGACCTCATGATGGAGAGCCTGTCGACTTGGGCTTGCTGATCGTTGGGAAGGACCCCGTCGCCACAGACTCTGTCGCGTCCGTCATAATGGGTTTCGATCCGGAGAAGGTGCCTACACTGAAGCTTGGTGATGAGAAGGGTCTAGGCACCAACGATCTCCACACGATTGAGGTAAAGGGAGAGAAACTCGAAGAACTATATCACCCTTTCATCTGTGCCGACGGGCACGACTCGTTTCTGATGTCTGCAAGGAGTGAGACTCTTCTCCATCAGTGGAGGAACCTTCTGATTTATCCCGCCGCCGCCTCGTGGGCTTCAACCGTATTTTTGGGGTTCCTATTTAGGCGCTCCAACGGAAACCCAGAAAATCGATCAGGTAAAAGCTATGTTCACAAACCCCAGAGGATAGCACGTACCTCTCAAACGTATGAACCATCTTCTCTTGTGAAGACCTCAATCAGGCAGCTCGAAGACAACGCTGAGAGTGATATCAGGACATTCAGATCTCACGTCAGAGAGGTCAGACAGATCTCTGCGAAACTTGGGGAACTGACGAGAATGCTTGAGTCAAGCGAAGTCTCTGAAAACACATATGGAATAGTAATGGATGAACTGGGCACCAAGTTGTCCTTCTCGGTTGAGGAGATCCTTAGACTAAGAGAGAAGCTGGAGTTGATCAGGGCAGAAGCCAAGTTAGAGTGGGCCAAAGAGAAGGCTAACTTAGACGAATCCGAAGCACCAGAAGACCTAGAAAGAACCGAGCGCGATGCTTTCCTGAGTCAGAGATTATACTCATCTTTGCACAGGTGTGAGGAAGTGATCTCTACGATAGATTCTGCCCTTTCAATCCTGCCAGTCGATGAGGAGACATCGATCATCGAGAGATATCTATCTCTGCTTAAGACGAGGTCCTCTCCGGGGGTGAGCTCCGCCCAGATCGAGAAGGCCAAGGAAGTGTGTCAGCAAAGGCTAGGGCTGATCTCTGGGAAATGGGCTACGACTAGGCGTGGCAGTGTCGAAAGGATCGTGAACCTTGAGCTTGAAGCCTCACAAATGAAGGATGAAATAGAGGAGATCGAAGTTAGGCATGCTGTCGGGGAACTGGATCAAAGGTCCTACGAGTATAAGGTGAGTGGTTTGAAATCTTCCCAGGATAAGGTTGAGAGGGAGATATCCGAGATCAGACGCCATATAGGCTCTATGGATACGAAGATATTCAGATGTGAGGAATTGCTGAGGGAGAATGACGCCGAAGGTGGGATTTAGACCCACAAAGATTATGGCAGCAGGTCTTGGGCATTCTTTTTTCCCGTACACCTTCTGTTCGAATGTACGTGCCATTTATGATAGAATAACCGGCGGGTCGTATCTGCCTGCGTTGAGCTGTTTCTGTCCCCGGAAAGATGTGACGTAGCCGTTGTAGATTCTGATCTTGTCATTGACTTTCACTTGTCTGATCTGATCATTCCACAACGCAAGCTTTATGGATCCTGCTCCGTCATGTACTGTCGCTTCGGCGACTTTGAGTGGTTCGCCTGTTCTTGAATGGACCTCTCTTGGTTCAGAAATCCCCAGAACCTTTGCTTCAATCTGCACTTGTTTCATGCCCGGCGTCAGTTCGCTGATCCTTGTTCTGACGTGTGGCTGATTGGGGCCCATTAGTTTCTCATAGAATCGGCCTCTCCATTGTGGCTCCTCCTTCGTCCAGCCCACTTGAACAAAGCCCAGCTTCTCATAGAAGTGTTTGGTTCTCACATTCCATTCGGGTGTTCCTAAGGTCCACATCTTCGCGTCTGGGTACATCTGGAAGGCCAGTTCGAACGCTCTTGTCGCTATTCCTCGGTTGTGGTATTCTGGATCGACGAAGATGCGGGCACATTCGTAGTGACCGGAACCTTTTCTAGCTACTATCAGGCCTCCTACAATCTGACTGTTGTAGAGGATTATGTGATAGTCACACCATCTCATGAGATTGGTCTGGAATTCGGGTGAGTCGTAGCCCGGTGGACCTCCTTCTTCACTTGGAGCCCCGACATCTACGTCGCTGTGGAAGGCCCTTCTTGATATTTGGGAGAGCTTTTCAGCGTCTTCCTTTCCGGCGCGATCAAGAGTTACTGTCTTGGAGACCTCCAAGCCCTTTGCACATCACATATATCGATCTCATTTCTGCTTTTAACGCGTGCTAAGTGAATGTGCTCCTGTATCTCGTCGACGATCTGAATAGGTAGTCTGGGCAGTCGCCTTGCTCCGTTATCTGTCCGAGTTTGTCTTTGTCTTCGCGGATGTGGCACCTCACTCGGTTTGCGCATGAGCCGCATAGGTAGAAGCTCACTTGATCGACCTCCTTTTTTCGCTGATAGGCTCAAAGAAATGCATGATGACCTTTTAAGCCTTTCTCCTGCAGCGCGCTGTTTCTTCGAATTCTTTTTTTCGGATGAAGAATCCTAGAGTAAGTGCCTTGCCGCTTTTCTGGAATGTCACGGACTGCCCTAATACTTATTAGTGGAGATACCTGTTTGAGTACGCATCAGGAGGCTTGGAAGGTGGTTGAGTTTTCTGACGAGGATTTGGTTGCATATTGTGGGATCAACTGCAAGGTCTGCAAAACAGGTTCAAAGCGACGCGTGGAACTGGCGAAGCTTTTCAAGGAATCGCTTCAAGAGCTGCCTCTAGAGTTATTCAGCCAGATCTTTCCGCCTTTCAAGAATATCAGTCAGGTCATGGATTTTCTTGAATTCCTTCCTCAACTGGGTCTAATGCAGACTTGCTGTACATCAAAAATCGAGCCGTGTGGGAAACCTGACTGCGAGATTCGCGTCTGCGTTAAAAATGAAGGTCTCAGAACTTGCGCGGAATGCAAAGATTACCGCACTTGCTCAAAACTTGATTTCCTTAAGCCGCATCATAAGAGTTTGGTGTCTGATCTCGACCTGATCAGAGAGAAGGGCCTTGATCATTATGTCAATGAGGTAGTCGCGAAATACAGATTGGAACCCATAGTTATTGATTAGCAGTGCGAAACGCACGGTGTGATTAGAGAGCAGAAAAATCCAGGCATTATATCTTTATAGCGGTAGTAAAGAGAATCCATTTAGGCAACTATGCATCAGAATAGGTGTTAAGATGCTGCGCGTCTCTTGATAGACATATCCTATCAGAAGACCTAGAAGCATGACAACTGTAGCATTTACAATGGCATCGATAACGAGCATCTCTAAGAGGAAAATGTCCAGCAGATGAACTGCTCCGAATATTGAGGCCGTAAGCATCAAACCATAACTCAAATGGAATTTGAGGAGCTTTTTTCCTCCTCTTAACCTTTCCATTGAATGCGTCTGCAGAAAGCCTCTGAAGAAGAACTCCTCACAGATTGGGGCAAGGAAGCATCTAAGAAGAAACCATCCGACTGTAAGAGTGTCCGTGGAACTGATGAAACTTAGACATACCCCGATTCCAATGCTTAGACTGACACCTTGAGTTGATAGTTTTCTGGTGGCTCTGACCCCGTAATCTCTTAAGCTACGATGGGTGATCCTACAATGTATGATTGGGATAGATGCCATGGCTACTTGCACAATATACGCGTAGACGAGCGGCTCGTGTGGAATTGCCAATTGTACACCTTCTTGAGCGCGCTAGATTTTGCGCGAGATTCTAGCTGTCAAAATCGATACCCCCGTATTTTTTCTGTGAGTAGGGTCTCCCATTTAAGCCTAGTTCATATGGCAATACCGTTATCTGGTTTGAGGTTATGCTGTCAAGTTGCCTTAAGGTCTTCTCCATCTTCTATTCCTATTTCGAGTATCAAAAGCAGCTGGATTAGATCCTTCACCTTCCCTTTCAGCTTCGCTCGATCTTTCGCTGCATTATCCGGGCATGATGGTTCTTCCTTGCTAACTAGCGATTGGAAGGAACCTGTGCGCCAGCTCGTATGTCTTTTCTTTACTCAAAGAGTGCATTGATCATCATCAGGCTTACTGCAGCCAGACTTGGTAAGCTTATTGTAGTCATGAACGGATCTACTTCCAGTACTAGTCCGGCGGCTATTGCGCTGATCCATAGAACTATATGCCCGAAAATGGCTCCGAACTTTTTCCTGTGTAGAAGAGCTACTCTATCATAGGTAGCTGTCCTGAGAAGGAGGGTGTATGCAGCCTTCCCTATCGGGTTCAGGTCATATCTTCCATTCTTCAGTTCAAGAAAAGGGCTAAGATTCCTCAAGTGATATGAAAGAGTCGGACTGTCAGGGGACTTTGTGGCGTTCATTATCTCAGTGAAGGTGGGTTTCTTTCCTTCACCTACGAATCTCAAGATATCTCTTCTTCTTTGATGGTCCAGAGCTTTGAACACTTCTTCCTCAAGACTCTTGAACTCTTCACTTTCTCTCTCGCCCATGCGTTGTTCACCAATAGTCCTCTATAAGCCAAAGCATAAAAACACCTATGTGAAGTGGGTTTTAGTAAAACTCTGTTTACGTTTGGCTGTGAAATGCATAGGAAGGATCGTTCTTGAGCAGAGAGGAACGGAGAGAAAGTCTGGAGGCTCTTCTCGTGTTCTCTGTGCCTTTGGTCTTTGCAGTTCCCCTTTACATGTTCGGATTCCTAACGGAGGTTTCGGGTAACTACGTTTTGTACACGATCTACATCACTTGCTCCGTCTTGCTGACCTTACGAAACGGAAGGTCATTGGCAGAAATAGGGTTAACACGAAAGGGACTGTTTCCTAGCCTAGGGAATTCTGTTGCTTTGGTTGTAGCTGCTTTCGTGACGAGGTTCATAGTTGCTGATGTGAAGCTTGCACCCGAAGCGAGTTCAATGCCGACTGTTGCATACAATCTATTCTTCTGGTCACTCAGTGGATTCGGTCAAGAGATTCTGTTCCGAGGCCTCATCTTGTTCACCTTCAATAGATGGAAAGGCTGGAAGGCTGCATTATTAGTCTCGACGATTCTCTTCGGAATCGTCCACTTGCAGAGGTACCAGAGCATATCCAGCATACTCCTAGTTAGCATTGTAGGGTTATGCTGGGGCTGGATAGCCTTGAAGACCAAGAACATAGTAGGAACCAGCATAGCTCATAGCTTGTACAACTTCCTCTTCGCTTTCCTGCTCGCATCTTGAGCCAACGTTGTTCGGCGGATCGATCAAGAAGGAGTGGGGGTCGATCGATCGAAGACCAGATCCATCGGATCATAGAAGCTAATAGCGATGTTAGTCGTGAAAGCCAGAACCATGACCAAAGATGGCAGGTCAACTCTTGACAGAATCGCATATGCCCATACCAAGCTAGGTATAAGCCAGAAGAGAACCACGCCTACTCCCTTTACCAGCATGAGTTCCCTTAGGATTCTTGGATTTGCCGCTTCAGACAACGAGTAATCTTTCCTTCTCCTCGACTCAGTAGTAACTCACTGAGAATAAGAGGGTTACGCTAGCTGGCTACAATTGGGAATGTCCTTCTACGAGGTAAACGGAAAACAATAAATAGGTAGTTAGCCATCCATGTGACCTATCACATCTGAAGTTAGCCGGAATGGAAGTAAAGGCAAAATGGGAAGACGTGAGAGAGACGAGTGTTTTGGCCTTCCCAATAGCGGGGCAATTGCAGGTATAGTATTTGGAATACTGATCATTATGTGGGGATTGTCTACGCTTTTTGGGTGGGAAATCAATATCATGGCATTCATCGTGATTATCTTCGGTACACTAATTGTCGCAGGTGCCATCTACAGACTCACACGGAGAAGAAGCTGAAATTCCTTCCACAATCTCTATTCTGAGGAATAGACCCTAGACAGCATCCCTCTTCGTAAACGAAAGAATGAGAGCGTACGCAGATACAGTTAAGAGAGGCATATGAAGCCCTCCGTTCTAGCTAGCTAGTCGAACCCTCTTGATGCGTAAGGAGGTACAAAGAATTGCATCAAAACGAAGAGGAGGAAAAACCACCACTTCCCAGTTATCAACTCCAACTTGCTCTGCCTGTTCTCCTTGTTCACCCAACTACCTCCTCAGTAAGAGTATGCTCGATAGAATATGAGTCCTTTGAGATCGATCGATTCAGTCTTGGTCACTGAATCCAATCAGATGACTGCCAAAGCCTATTATCCAGAGCAGAATGGGGCAGATTATCAAGCGTTCCATTGTTCCTTCGCCTAAGCCCAGATAACTGGTTAGGGATTCTCTAGGTAAACCCATGTATGGATAGAAGAGAACACTCAATGCGAGTGATAGTGCCCCTAGCAGAACCGAGATGTAGGAGAGAGGTGGCTTCTGCAGATTGTACGACGCGATGGCAGACAACCCTCCGAATGTGAGGGCAATCGGAGTAACCACACCGTGCATTGGTCGTACATTCTCAGGGAACAACCCCCCCATGATAGCGAGACCCGTTACGGCCAAAAGGACGAAAAAGTATTTTGAGGCGAAACCCCATTGAATAACGTAGGCTCCAGCTACTGAAGTTACGCCAAGCAAGAACATAGACGGGCCAAGATATTCAGAAAACGCAAGTAGCAAAAAGTGTAGGGGGTTTGTTCTCTGGTGCGGGGGGTGGGATTCGAACCCACGAACCCCTATGGGACAGCCGCCTCAGGGCTGCGCCTCTAGTAGTTCACACTGCACGCGCCAATCCTCCGAGAGTCTGTTACTATCTTCCAGCACTTGAATGTAGCACTTCGCGTTACAGGTGAAGCTTTATATAACCTGGTTATACCATTTACTGAAATCTCGAACGCTCAAATGAGGAATATTTCAGATAAAGCCCATCATCGACACAGAGAATGATGACGAAGAATGAGAATCCGAGAAGAATTGCCGCGCAACCGTTCTATCGATCTCTCTCGAGAGGCTCGGATGCCCAACACCATTAGATTGCTAGCCATTGTTTCTAGACCAGAGTTTCTTCCAGCGAATCTAGGTTCGCTCATCGTAGGGATTTCCTGGGGTTTAGATCCTCCGATAGATTCCGTCGGAGAGACTGTGATTCTAGCGGCTCTATCCTTCGCGATACTCACATTCGTCTCCGCCATAGGTGCACAACTGAACACAATCAGCGACCACGAACTGGACTCCAATGACACCCGCAAAGAGCGACTCGTTCAAGCCCTGCACAGTCTGGGACGAAGCAAACTCAAATCAATCATGGTTATCGAGTTTCTACTAGGCTTACCTTTCATTTCCCTCTTGCTCCTGATCCTACCAAAACCAGCCCTGCTATTCCTGTGGATAACTGGCAATCTGCTGGCCTACGCCTATTCGATGCCGCCACTAAGACTGAAGTCTAGGTCTTGGCTGGCAATGTTCACACTGTTTCTCGTCCTCAGCATCCTGCCAATACTCTTCGTGTACTACACCTTCACATCGGAACTGAATCCTCTATTCCTACTCTTCCTCGCCGGTCAGGCTATGACAATCTACGGCTTAATTATACCAACTGAAATCAGAGACTACTTCGGGGACAGCGCAATGGGTGTCAAAACAATGACAGTGCGGCTCGGACTCGTCAAAGCCTCCCTCTTCAGCATACTACTGTTGACCGTGGGCGGCATACTCATGGCAACAGCATTCACGCTCACACTTGTCTACGGCCCTCGACCACTATTCACCGTTTCTGTACTTGCCATAGCAGCCGCTGACTACATCGTCCTAGGGAAATACAGGACGCTGTACCTCCTCTCCAAAAGACATGCACTCTCGAAAAACCGAGACTCAGTCGCCCAAGACATTGTAGCACTATCAGCACACAATCCACGATGGATCACATTGGTTTCACAAGCTATCGTCTTCACGTCTCTCATGCTTCTAGTGGGCAAATTCGTGGCTTAGCGCGGGCCAACAGAACAGGCGAAGTGATTAAGAATTCTCTCTCAGGAATTTCGGCGAATCTTAGCTAGCCAGTCCATGAGGAGCAAAAAAGACGGGTCAAGGATTTCTATCGGTCTGTTTGAGAAGGGCGTTCTGTCACTACTTTAAGGGTCCACTGAGTATTTCAAATACCCCATGGGTCAGCTTCTTATAATCTCTGGGCGGCATCTCTGGACCTGTCAGGGCTTCGAATAGCTTATCGTAGCTTTCGACCTCAAACATACTAACAAAGTGAAATTTCCTGTTGTCTGGCGCGTAACGCCCTTTATAATCAACCCCGTCCACTTCAGCACAGGCAGCCTTCATTTTCTCGTCCAACTCCTCAAGCTCTTCAGCAGTTCCAAACCAGTCGAAATACAATAATACTATCATGGATTCTCACCTCCTTATTTTCTTCGTGGTACTTGTATAGCTCCCTACCTCGGAGCTGAAAGAGTCTACATAGAGCATATTTCTGCTTTTCTTGCTCGATTTAGGTATTCCTATCCATCTTGCAGTGCGCGCGCGCTCTATCCTACCCAAAATATCACCCTTTCTATCCTAGCCAAGATTCATCTATCTTTATGATCTAATAAGTTCATGGTAGTCAAGCCTAGCGAATTGACATAGGCAGGCTTTCAATCTGCATGTGACAAGGACGGAGCCAAGATATTCAGGAAACGTAAGTAGTGAACTCACAAAAGCGTGGGGAGTTGTTCTGTGGTGCGGGGGGTGGGATTCGAACCCTCCCCACTGTGGATACATCACCCGATCTCCCGCAATTTCCCTTTTTTTCTTAACGTTTCTTTCATATGAGAGGAAAAGTACTATCTGGGCTCATTTCTGCGTTATATTCGTTAAAATCTGGACCCACATCGTTAGCTCCCTTGCTGTAACGATATACGATGTTAACGGCTAACACTCTGAGTTAGCTGCATTCTGGGCCTAGCACAATTGGCCAAAGGGGAAGACATTACGTTATCTGCATGAATTGGATTCGAGCTTGTGTGTTTGGGATGAGTCGTTTCTGACTGTCAATATATTGACAGTTGTTCGCTAGCGGATTGAAGATTTATCGGAACTTGGACAGTCTTGGTGTTTTATGAGTTGTCACTTCAGTTTCCTTGCTATGTCAATGCTCGCATGTATCATTTCCTTCGCTTCATTCCCAACAAGGATACTCTTGCCTAGCGGTTTGAAAGGATGGGACATTATCATGACTCTAGTATCAAGGTCTAGCAGTTTCTTCAGTGAGGATATGTAGATCTCTTTGTCCATCCTGATTAGATCGGTTCTATCTCCACAAACAGAATCTCCAGTTATCAAAGTGTAGCTCTTCTCATCATAGAGGCAAATGCTTCCAGGTCTATGTCCAGGCGTATGGATTACCTCGAATGTTCTATCACCCAATTCTACCAAGTCTCCATCTCTCAGCTTGATATCCGCTGTGTCGACTGCATCAGCTTCAAGCTCATGGATTGCAATGTTGGCTTTGGTTCTTTCCTTGATCACCTTGTTCCCTAATACATGGTCTCCATCACGGTGGGTGTTAACCACATAGTCTATCTCTTCAGGTCTGCGGCCAAGCTCATCAACCAACGGAAAGATGTAGTCTACTGGAGTATTTTCAAATCCTGTATCCACTAAGCCGATTCTCCCAGTTCCAGAAATGATGATTGCTCCACAAAACCATCCCTCTCGGATAGGCTGTTTGACAAAGTAGAGATCATCGGCAACTTTTTGCACACCTTTCATTTCGTACACCAAGTATCATTACTCGTAGTAACAGATTAGATTTGCTTCTCAGTTTGCTGAAGACTGATGACAGTAGATAGCTAGTTGGCATTTATGATTCCTTTTGCATCTGCGATGAAGTATGCTTTGTGTTGACTGTCAATATATTGACAGTGCAAGATTGGGCTGTGTGTCTCCCAAGCCTTTCAATAGATTTAAGTAGATTAGTGGGGCTGTTCCGGGCCCTGACGACAAGAAATGAACCATTCCATAACACTAAACTGGAAGGATCTATCCCGTGATGAAAGGACCGATCTTGTGGCCCAACTCTACCAGAAGCATAAGTCTGTTAGAAAAGTAGCTGACCTGCTTGACTTAGGCCCGTCCACAGTAGAAGAGTATCTGATCTATGGCAGAGTTCCGCAAGAACTCAGAGATAGATTTTCGATGCTTAGTCTGGAAGCTTTTGTCAGGGCAAGTAGAAGAGGCCGTGACCTAGAGCAACAGCTAGAGAAAGAGAACATCAAAAAAGCATACAACAAGAGCAGGAGAAGGCTGAGAGGGATCAAAACACAGATCAAACTAACTAGAGAAGAGATTGCTGACAACACTGAGAGCAATGGAGACAAAAGGGAACTACGTGGACTTATCAACAGATTGAACAAGCTACTAGACAAACTTGATGGACTAGATGATGCGAAATAACTGTGCGGTGCCCTCTGCTTTAATATTAACAGTTGGCCTGTAAAGAACGAGGGACATGGAGACATCTCCTGTCTCTTTAGGAATGTAGAGGTAGAGAAATGGTATTTGAAAAGATGTACAAAGCCGAAGATGGCACATACGTGCTACTAATAGCTGAAAACGAAGAGCAAATGGCTCAGTGGGATCTGGAGCGTCTGACTATGCTCGAAGATCCTAGATTTGCAAGGAAAGTGGAAGAAGACTGCGAAGAGTTAGAGAATCTAATTAACAAGGCAAATGAAGGGGTCAATGAATGGATGCGAGTCGAGGATTTTGTTGAGTTCAGAAAGCTCTATGATCGCTTGAGACCTGAACCATACTATGACTTCAGATATCCCTACACACCAAGCAGAACTAAGGCTTTGAGACAGCAGCTCAGGTGGATTCTGAGCCTGTTAAGGAACTTCCTCAAACGAATTGAAGAGGGCTACTATGATGAAAAGAAACCTAAGCATAAGCCTAAGAAACAGAAATTAGCCAAACCTACATTTAGTGATACATTGAAGAAGCTTGATGCAATGGAGCCTGATGAGAGATCTGAATTCTTGGCTGATGCAGGACCAGATACTACAGTTGCATGGATGCTGAACAGATTAGAGAAAAGAAGGGCTGAAGAAACCGAAGCTGGAGAGAAACAAGAGCAAGATGCAATCAAGAGATTTGGAAAGATAGCTCAATCAGACGCCGAAAAGCTGTCTGGGACAAGGGAAGCTGAAACAAATCTGCGTGAAATATTAGAGAAGTGGGTTCAACACCGACGAACACGATAGGCTGTCTATATATTGACAGCTTTGAGAGCATCTTCGTGTAACTAAACAAGGCTACGATCCAATAAGAGTCGATGGCAACACAGATGGCGCAATATGGATGAAAT
>Ga0224501_10002618_pt1 | contig 14147 bp, 7 predicted proteins | sample SF_Oct11_sed_USG_4_FD_169105 | JGI IMG/M metagenome (GOLD analysis project Ga0224501, IMG submission 169105) | Sediment microbial communities from San Francisco Bay, California, United States - SF_Oct11_sed_USGS_8_1 | ecosystem: Environmental > Aquatic > Marine > Sediment | place: USA...
ATATATTTCATTTACTACTGTCTATCTATGTATATACGTACATAGTGGTTAAAGTGTGAAACCGGAGGTGGGCTGTTCAGAGTTAAACTCAGTATAGATTGCGGCGTGTCTTGTCAACCAATTTGGAGGGGGCTGTAAATAGGTCAATTGCTTGGCAATCGAAACAGCAGGTGAATCCATTATGCAACTATTATAACGCTTTCACAGTTGAGGTTTCAGGATAAGTATTTTAAATATGAAAATGGGGCATCAAAACCCCACCGAGGAGAGGAGATTCTGTAGTAGAGTAAGGCTGATTACTGATCGTCTTCCTGCCCGCACAGACGCTGAGATTCCGCCCCCATGTGTCCCCAATTTTTAGGCATGCACGATATACATGTATGCAAAATATCTGAGACTTCTTTGTTCGTCCATCCAACATACGGTCTTTGATAAACAACCGTTTGATATAATCATTTTTATTTTACCAGCTGACGTATTTACGTCATATTTACCTCATTTGTGAGGGTTGATTATTTTTTCGCATTGATAATGTAAGACTGGTTGAAGGCTGCCTCATACATACTTGCATGGTTGGCTAACTAGTTGAAACACAAACATGTTGATCTTACACATTTTCAATAATTTATGAGTTCTGTGCTGAATACAGCTAATGCAAATTGCAGTATAATTGAAGACCTATGCATGTATTTCATAGAATCGATCGCCAGACTGGTTCATATCACATAGATGTACAGCAAACAGAGCCCTGGATCTCTCTACATATTCACCTTGGCCTTGACCAACCTGTCTGAGGTTCTTGCTAACGCCATTAGGGTAGGCCTTCAAATTTACAGTTGAGTTGTTGAAGTGTACAATGTGCCCCAGGTCAGACAATATCATTTTGCACGCGGGATCTGGGATAGAAAATTGCCGTCTCGAGTTGACTAAATCCAAACAAATTTTGTTATATAAATTCCCTCATGCCTTGAAAATATAAGCAACGAATAATAAAGTAAATCAACCAGTTTATATTTAGGCAAGTTTGCTGCAAACAGTGACATATGTCACTGCTGCAGCCCGCCTTGCATCAATAATGGCATCACCTATTTCGGGATGACAAATTTTGGTGTATGAAGTGGACAAGCGGTTGAGTAACAACCAGTTTTTGTTTTCAGGCCCGCGACCTGTTTCGTCGGATCAACTGTTTTATTTCCTATCTTCAGAGTATTTTCTGTACATGACACAGGTAAAAGAGTTACTGGTGCTAAACTAAACTATTTTTCAGTAACATAGGGGAGTGGATTTTGGCTTGAAAAAAAAATTATGGAGCTTCAGAATGCTGCATAGTTTTAGACCAATGTCAAAGATGGTCGAATAAAAGTCTACTTTTATTACTTTGCGATGTTTAAAGCTCATTAACTCTCTTGGCTGGTACTTCACACTAATTTGGTTCACACTGATTTGTTCACAGTAAAGGTCACTTTTTGCTTTGATAATATTTTTAAAATCTTGGCTATACTCACGATAATCTTCATAGGCATACAGCTGAGCCCCTGCACTCGTTACCATCCACACCATCAGGCAGAATCGGAGGCTCCACATCCTGGACTGTCCTGTTCGCTGAGCATCCACAGAGCAAATGCTATATATGCGCCAGATTACAAGCAAACTAACACGCGTGCTTGATAAAAGTCAGTATTGTGAAATCAGTGCTTCAACAATATACTATTCGCAGAGTTCCATCAAGCACCTGCTGCATCTGTCAGGAACGCTGCTCTAATGAGCTGCCCACCTATAGAACTTGATAAATATTCATAAACCTAGGGAAATCATATAACAAGTGGCCTGCACTAAGCTTATGATGCTTCCCCATTGATTTCCTCTGATTTATGCTAAGCAAACGGTATGTGACATTCTCACTTGGCGCAAAACTCAATTTTCCGCATGGATCATCATCAAGGCTCTGCTTTTATTGCATTGGTTTTAAAGGTGTACATATTGGACAGTCATTATCCCTGTCTCACAAACCACAAAGCGCTCAGAGTATATCAGACTATTAGTGACATGTGTTGACTGCTGAGTACCATTTTATGTTGCCTATGAGTTGTTTGACCTCTATCAGGTATAGATTTCACCAGGTTTGTTGAATGCTAGTGCCAACTGACTAGTCAACGCTCCTGCCCTTAGCTTACCACTCATTTTATGGGTGGGGCAGCATTTACTTACAGTTACTGGGTGCTTTCTGCGGTAACATAGGGTGCCTTTGACCTTTCTAGGAAACCGAGGAGTTGTATTCTCCATGGCCATTTAGGAATTATCTTCCTCAGCAGCACGAACCAAATTTCCGCCCTCCATACGCACGGGATTTTGCAGGCACCTATATAGTGTAAACATTGATTCAACATTTTTCACGTAGGTGATGTCAATTGGCGCTGCTCGGACGGTTATGTGCCTCTGCCTTCAGTGCATCGTTACGCAGTAATGGGGATGCTCAAGCTGTACCACACTCAGTTACTAACTATGATCCAACCTGTCCCAGTCAGTCACTGTGACTATCGTCTATCGATCAGCATCGCAGCTGTTCAGTTCACTTCTTGAGTTCTTCAGTTCTTGTTCACAGTCACACTCACAGTCACCGTCAGTGACGAGTGAGTCACTCAGTCAATCACTGACTCAGGCCACTTGTGGTTGTAGTCATGGTGTAATGTCTATGATCGAAAAGACGGCTGTGTCCCTATTTCACACCTTGATTGTCGGCCATCCAGCATCCCCAATGACCTTTCATTTCAACCAGTCACACTCCAAGTCCAAGTCAGTCAATGACCTAATTATCTACTAAATACTAGGCTGTCTAGGCATTGTATGGCCATCATGATCATGTCTTGCACGGCGGCTGTGGCAGTTGTTGCTAGCTGTTCCGTCAGTCAATCCAAACTGTAAATTGGAAAGTGTGTAGATGTAACTTGAAACTCAGTCAATTCAATGTATAAAATAAACCAATGAATAAAAGAACGATGACAATGTTTTTTTATTTCAGCTGCGCTGGGGTTGCAGTAGGAATGTAGGATTGGCTGACATGCATGTTGCGCAGGGTTGAAAATATTGAATACAATTGGGTATTCTTTACCATTACTCGTTCAAATTGTCCTCCACGGATTACCTAGCAACGTTTACTCGTTTCCGGTCTCGTACTAGGATCGTTGGAAAGGAAAATTTATTGATCTCGCTACAATATTCATATGATTGACAGCATGAAGTGGTACTGGATTTAAAGGTAGATTTAGTGAAACATGTGAGTAGCGGATTGACTTTATTTTGAAATTACAACGAACAATTTTTACTGTTTCTGGAAACACAGGTTCTACACCATTGATTGGCTCCAAAGTAGTCAGACAGTTACATTCGGAGTGAAAGTGGTCCTCAAAGCCATGTTCCGACACCAACTCAGGTGTCCGACTGGATGCCCGATGGAGTAAAAAGGCACCTTAAGGCGTGTTGGAGCAGTAGGAGCTAGGAATTATGCGAGAACCTTATTCTCACAATGGGCACTCAGCATTACTAGTTCTTTCGATCCGACTCAAACACTCTACCCATGAAACTATCTCTCTATCTTTGCGCCTAGCATGATGATTATAGCACCATCCTGGACCTCATGTTTACTTGCTATTCTCTGCAGTGCTAGAACTAAACTTCTGATAACACCATGGGGTCCATGATCAGCACTGCTATGGATGAAAATATGAAAAAGCAGCAGGAATTTATGATGGAGACTCAGCGACTCACAATGGAGAGACAGCTCGCTATGCAAAATGCTATGCGTGAACGTCAGATGGCCATGCAGGTTGGTTATAGAGTGCTGAGGTTTTTTTTCTGAAAGCTTCATTTTTGCTGCTCAAACTTTTGGCCGTCCCATTAAAATTAGGAGCTCATTCTCACAACGGGATCCGTTATGGCCTGGATTTGAATTCAGACTCTCACGGTTGTGAGCCAAGTGAACTATCCGCTATTCCTCATTATCCAGCCTGGACAAGTTAACCTGACTGATAAAGGGGTCATATCATGGCCAAAAGTGTGTCCACTTGTAATCAGATTCTAAAACCTACCATGAACAAATGGGCCCAATACCCAGCTCAAATAGAAGCTTAGATATAGCCCTATCCAATGCGCATACTTGGAGCCCTAGTCACACTTTTCAGACCGTCGACGCAACAGAATTGGGCTCGAGACAGGAGATTAACACAGAGCTGTTGGTGTTTGCATTGATTTCTCGACTTGCGCGCTGATGTTTGGAAAACCCCCTTGCAGGTGTATACTAGACCTGTAGTTCCACAAGTTTGAATAGATAACATGTTCAACAAAAATATAGAAATAGGGTTTCAGAGTGCAGTTTTCACCTCTGTGATCGAGTGTTTGTGCCATTATTGCGCAATAATAAAGGCCTGGATGCAGGAACCTTTATTTAGGGCTAGGGAAAACCGTCAAAACACTTCTTATAACTTCAGGTTTCTCCAATATTACGTTCAATTTTGAGTTCTACTCGATGTTGTGAGGGAGTAAAGATTATTAGGTTACTATGTTTTAGTAATTAGATCCCATTTTCTTTCTATTTGGGCCATTCGGGCCGTAGTTATTCGAGTGATCGATATTCGTTTTTCGGAAAAGACCACTCACTATCGCTGCAATGAATTTGGAGTTGCCTCCCTTTAAGCATGGGGAACACAACTCCGTAAGTGTGTCTACCCTCGATCCTGACATAACCCCGTTTAAAAATACCGGTACTTATAGTTTTGGCTCAAAATTACAAGCCATGGATAGAGACGTATTATATTCCACTTTTAAGATGGCCTTAGTCATTTTCGGACAGAAAGTTCATGTAGCAACTACGAACTGATTATTTTTATAGAAAGTTGAAACCTAAATTATATGATTAAATTGTCTAAAGTTGTTAAATTGTGCGGTTTCTCTGAGTTAGACAGCCTAGTTGAAAGAATGGATAGGATTAAAATCGCCATGATAACCCTTTAAATTGATTATTTTACACTCTACATGTTGAGAATGTGGCCACAAATTTTAAATTGTATCTTTTCAAAGCTCCATGTTCACCCCACCTCAAAACCGGAACCCCTCAGCCCGCTCCTGTCAGCTTTGCTATAGTGATAGGGTTATTCTATCATAAAAAGTATTCGAAATAATAGTTACATCAGAGGAGTAGTTTTTTGCATACCTAGGCTATCAAACTCCTGCTAATTTCTTATCGAACTCAGCTATGTATGTGAATCCAGTAGGTTTTTTTACTAATTAAATCTCAAGGGAATACGGTAATTGTTCACAGCCCTGATTGGTTGTCGCTCTAATTACCTTGATATGTTGACCAAGGTGGCCAACTTATTTAAAAACTCTGTCCTCGCAACGAAAGGTGTTCCATCTGTACCTCCATAAAGATATATAAAGGTATGGGTATGTTTGTCCATGTTTGGAGTTATGCTACCGGGCTAATCTGAGTTCCCAACTCCAGCCTAGCCACCCTTTTGGAAATCACAAGCAATCCAGTAGTAGGGTACATCCTCATCTGGTTATCACAATCGAATGAGTCATGTGGTAGGTTTTGTGTGTCAACTTGATGGCTAAATGCTCTGCTATATATTCTGTTTTTATATTTGTTGATAATGTCGCTGATCCCTTTAGCCAGCTCATGAGGTTTACTTATTCCTGTTGACTTGTTTTGCGACAAGGTCTCACCATATTGGGGCTTGTTTAGTGGAGGATCATCCTTATGAATGCTCAATACAACCTCAATGCTGGGTCACCGTGGTGTCGTAAGGGCCACGAGAAGGCCAGCGTCTCACCTTAGCATTATTAGGGTCAATTGGTCACATGTTATGTAAGGAAATGGAAGGGCATGGCAGATCAGACACACCTATTATGTGATGACCTCATGCTTTTCTTCAGACCCTCAAAAAGAGCCTGCGGCATACCAATTGAGAATCGAACCAGGGATCCCACTTCTTTGAGCAGCTATCATAGAGTAATAGGCCTACCACACAATGGAGAAGTTGCAATTCAGGGTGACTGTCGCATGGTTATAATGAAGCCTTGTGAACTATTAAGGATTTCACCATATCGCATGACCGTGGTCAACGAGATTGTGTATTCAATGCCATATTGCGGTGCTATTTCTTGGTGCTGTTGTTGGAAATCGTGCGGCCATACTTCATTTTGTATGTCCCTCTGTTACTATGGTTCTCATGTATTGCGAATGTCTCTTACTCTGCAAAGATGAATGTTCACAAACAGACTTAATGACGATTTACCTTGCTGGAACTCTCGGGTTTCGCGCGAAAGAGCTTGCGTGAATTGGCAAAGCAATTTCACATGATGGGATTCAGAATGTCGCTATCGTGTGGTTCACTCCCTTTACGTTTTACAATATTTAAACATCGTAACAATAGGTGAAACTGTCACACCATGATGACGCATACTAGAATTCATTTTTGTCTTAATCCAGGTCGCCAGAGCGCGGGAGTTGTTTAATTGGACAGGAAGTTTCGGCTCTGTTGCTGGTACATTGCTGCTATTGGGAGCTATGAAGACCAAGAATCCGGCAATGGTTGCCCCTCTTCTGCCTATTGGATGGGTGCTAGGTAAGACAAGATAAGATCGTCTTGTTTTGCATGGATGGCGTTACTAAGCCTATGGATTGTTTTAAGGGTGATCCATGGTTTGCCCCATAGAGTATCAATTTTTTGGGTGGACCTCTTTGATTTAGTATCGCGATTCCATGAAAGAAAAAGCCCAAAATGGTGCCCAAACCTGGAAGCGAACCCGCATCACCTGATCCGAAGCTGAATACGCTACCCACCCGCGTATGACTATGTTACCCGGTTACATACTTGTTTTTCACCAATTACGACTGCATGGAGCACCACGTGTGGGTCAGTTTCATCGATCCAGGTTGGGCGTAAGTCAACCTAAGTCAGTTTACACATCATCCGCCGAAACTCGGCTACTTTTCTCGAGCAGGGAGAGGAATGGTTTTGGTCTTATCCAATGGTTGGTACCTCCATTTTTGCCGTGGTTATCCAAACCCAAGCCAGCGATTTAGAGTGAAGGGCTTGCTAAAGGCCCATACCACAAAAACAACCCCGCTGGCAGTTTGGCTCGAGCCTACAATCTGTAGGTAGGAAATACGGGCTTTTTTACCAACTGAGCAATCATGGCCCTCCTTCTCCCTCCATGTGCACATGCAGACCCTGCAGCCAAGGTGTGCCTGCAGCGGTGGATTTTCAACCATGATGTAGACAAATGCATATATCCCTGATTTTGGTCTTACCAAATGCCTGAGTCCAGTCAACCAGGATGTCATGGCTTAACCTGTTGACATGGCGGCGAAACGACAGAAAAAAACTCTCTCTGGCTCACCACGGTTTGGATCAAATGCCGGATATCCCTTGAAGAAGTTGAAAATCCATCACAAATAAAGCCCTGTCGTGGTGCTGCAAAAGCCACACGCGTCCGGACCGAGAGGCGCCGCCCAGTGATCATTGTGCTCGTCTATGACCTTGGTTTGTTTCGTTGGAGTGTTAAGGCACTTTTTCATTCCATCGGGCGTCCGGTCCGCCTCGCAGTTTGCGTCTGATTTGGCATCAGCGCTTGGATCTGAGGCCCCTTCCCACTCCAAACAAATCCGTTAGACGCGCGATCCCGGATTACTTTGGAGCCAATCAATGGTGCTGAACCTGTGTTTCCGGAAATGGCAACCATTCTTTGCTCATAACTTCAAAAGAAAGTCAACTCGCTATTCAATTCTTTCACTATAAGTTGTCTCTCTTTCCAGTGCAACTTCATGCTGTTAATCGAGTGAATATTGTTGCAAAATCAAACAAATTTCCCTTTCCAATGATCCTAGTGTGAGACCGGAAACGAGTGGACGCTGTTAGGTACTCCGTGGAAGACCATTTGATTGGTTGATGAGTCCGACGCCGGACTCATTTTGTCTCTGGAGACAAACTATCGGACTTCTGAGAGAGCGTCTGAGGCTGATCGGACGAGACCTTCTCATTCCATTTCTGGGGGGTCGGATGTCCGTCCGAGGCGGACCGGACGTCCAATGGAGTGAAAAAGCACTCTCTCTCTCTCTCTCTCTCTCTCTCTCTCTCTCTCTCTCTCTCTCTCTCTCTCTCTCTCTCTCTCTCTCTCTCTCTCTCTCTCTCCACTTTTGAATTGCTATCAAAAGATAACCCTCTTTCCTGATTCCTGAGGCGCAAGTGATCAAGGGTCAGTGTGACCTTATGGATTGACGGACATCAAATCCAGTTTGAGATTCGTTCACTAGGGAAGGAATTATAGCATAGCTCAATTATTGAGACCCGATCACAACGGGATAGCACAGCGGTAGGGCACAACCGTGAAAACCTCGACTCAGATCCTGGACATGCTGGACTCCCGTTATGAGTATGAGCTCCTCACTTTAATCCTACTTTGATACTGACCTGTTAGTGGTGCTCCATGCTAATCCGTAACTGACGAAAAGGCAAATATCCAAGCAACACAGCAGCTTTAATTATGAAAATGTCCTTCAAGAGAAATAACTGTTTAACCTACCAGTTCGAAGTGATTCTCAACCACCGCATAATCTCTCCACCACCGCGCCGGTGTCACAGGTTGAGGCACATATAAGTGGTGGTACTACCATATTACTGTATAAATGCCCTGTAAAACCATTGCTAGACCAACTAGGCCTAGTTTTTCTGGGAATTTTAATATACTAAAATCACCCGACTCAATAAATGTACTTTTGTTTTCGCCAATCACCCCTCAACTTGGCCTGCCATTCCCTCTATAATATACGCCCCTCCCCCTGCCACCCACATCACGGTCACCGCACATAGTTGTAATTTCTCTTTTACCATACCACTGCAGAACTTATAATTATGCGTTAGTACTTGGTCATGGCAGTTGTCTAGTAATGACAACTCTAAGAGATCCTATTTTCCATTCACCTCCACTCTCTTCCTTCCTTTGTTTACCTCAACTACTCTCTCCGCTGCACGTACGCGGATCACAATTCTAGTTTTATCTGACGTTTACCTAAATACTAGTTCATTTTCTACTGACTATATTAAAAAGTTAAGGTTGTCCTCTAGCCAATGGCCATGTAGGGAAGTGGCTATTAGAAAGTCAATTTGAACCCACAATGGTACAACTGAGGTGGGGTGCCACTCCTGTTTCTAGGCATCTTTACATTCTCCACCTATGAAGAAACCTGGTACCCATTCCCTGCTGGGTAGAAAGAGTTTTTTTAAAAGATCCTGTGCAGAAGCTGTCATGAACCCAGGACCTTCAGCCACAGTAGTGTGCGCTCTGACAACTCAGCCACAGTAGTGTGCGCTCTGACAACTCAGCCACAGTAGTGTGCGCTCTGACAACTCAGCCACAGTAGTGTGCGCTCTGACAACTCAGCCACAGCGTCTCTCACATTACCCCCACTAAAATCAATCTTTTCATTACCTTTCTCTCATTCAACACGCACCCTTTACAACCCTAAGTTCTGATCGGTGATGTTTAATCCTACCTGGCACTCCCTGCGGCTTCTGGTTTGTGCTGCTTCATTCTCCTAATCACCTTTGATTCCACTGCGATGGTAATCCATAAAGGCGAGGTCTGCAAACGATGCAGAATCATGCGTACCAGATTATGACCTGATATCGGTGCGAAGGGCTGGGTCTTCCTTAAGCACCGTCTAGCCTTTCTTGTTTATGACTTTTTATAAGCCTAGTTTCCTTAATAGGCTAAATGCCTTCGACATCATTCAATCTGCTACCTAGGAGTTTATCTGGCCTAGTGATATTCACAGCTTTTAGCGCAACCTTTTTTCTGGTCTCGTATATTTTTGGCTTCGCCCAAAATAGAATACTATACAATTAAAAGAAAGCGCTCGCGCTGAGTGAAGGTTACATGTGCCTATGGGATCATATCATCTTTAGATAACTTTTTACTGTTAGATACAAAAACTAGTAATAGCTGGTTCTATTCCATTGCTTTCTTTTACTTGTTTGTATCTTTGATTACTGAAGGACCGCAGATCATTCCATTGGGAATATTTCTTTACATGGCGATTCGTCCTCCCCCTCCTTCCCTGTGAAGTTCCGCCAATTATTTTTCTGACAACGATTGGTTTCTGCCAAGGGTAGTCAAGACTTCTCCTGCTGTTCCCCGGGGAAGTGTTGGATTAACTCTGGAGCTTATTGAGATCTACGATTCTCCTCCCGATATCGGGAGCAGCAGAAAAGCAGACTGACCGCTCTCAGATCTCTCTTAAAAAGGATCTCTGTCTTAGATTTGGCCAGTGAGCATACAGGGAACTGGTAATATAGTTCAAAACATGCGTTTTTACACAAATGGGTGCCTCAACACGGACTCGTATCTGTTAATTTCTGAACATCTGCCCAGTACCTAGTCACTGCATGGTCTTGATACACCCCCATCATAGAGGGTTATTAAATATGCATTCCATAATGAAAATTCCCACCCAACCCCACTCCGAATGTTTCTTGAAAAATAATTGAGACGAAATGTGAACAATATTCCATTTCCTAGATGAGCTGAATATACTTGATGGCCTTCAGAGGCTAAATTTACCCAATGTTGTAAATTAATTGGTAGTGTTTTTTGCAAACTTTGAATTGTTTCACTAAAAAAAACGCCTATCATTCTCTCTTTTTTTCCTCTTTTGATAGATGAATAGAATGAGAGACAAAAATGTCACAAATCTTAGAATCACCCAGATTATGTATGTAGCATTTTTTGCAATGCTAATGTGGCGCAAGCCTGTTAATTTGATCCAGCTGGTCATCATAAAGCACTGCGTTATCTGTATTGGCAACTGTTGAGTCTCAAAATCGCCTCTGGTACAAAGATATTTTAAACGATTATAACTGAATACATGTGTTAGTCTTTTAACCTTAGGGTAGAAAAATCAATGACATAACGAAAAAAAATGCGGCTATGAAGTCGGTCACTTAATTACGATTCATAAACTGATCTACTACTAGCGCGTGCTATTGCCTTCCGGAAGTCTGGTGGCTTTTCTGCGCTGTCCCGTCAATCCGCAAGCAGCGTGCAGAATTATAGACTTAGCGAGGCTTATTCCGATTATGGTTATTGAAATTTCGTAAGCTTGTCTCATCGTGTAAGCGTACAGGAATTGACTGTAAAAATCAAAAATGAGCTCTAGTTGTAATTGCTTTTGATAGTAATAGGGATTACCACCAAGGCAGCTGGGATACACCCTATATAATACATCCTCAGCATTCCTTTGAATGAAAAGTAATAAAATTTTGCATACCAACACAGTCTCTCGTTGTTGTGCAAGGACTTTTAGGACATAAAATTAGGTGTAAGCATGCATTGCTGCAGGTTCGCAATTATATTAAACCGTAATTCCCCACCAAGCGCACCAGGCTACAATGACCTTCACGATCCTGCTATCCTTGTGTACAGGAAGACCTTGCGTTTCTGAACTGTAAATTCCTAATTTAATGTTTTAGTGGGTTGCTAGCTATACTCTATGAGGTTAATGTCTGTTAAAAATATCTTTAAAATGAAGCTTCTATAGGCAAAGAACTGGAATATATCCTGCTGGAATTAATGACAATCGCAACTTTTTCCGGGATTGCTTACTTCTCTGTGGAAATCAATTGCTTGGTTGCTCATGTGAGTAATTCACAAACAGGAAGGAAATCGAGACGCTCATGTTTGTTCTTGAATTACCGTCCATGGTATAGCGGGATGACCCAATGGCTAGAGCGCTTGGCTCAATATCTAAAGATCTTGGGTTCAAGTCCTAGTCATGCTGAACACCCACCGTGAGGTTGAGTTCCTCACATAATTTCCAGCTCCTACCGCTCCGACAAACCTCAGGCTTATGAGGTTCGTTAAGTAAGACGGCCTAGTGCCGGACTACAAAAAAAGGAAAACAACATCACCTTGTTGTTAGCTGACTTTTCTTCCTTGCCAGGTTATCAATATGATATGGCATATAATGGCAAACTGAACAGAATACGAGCCGGTGCTGAACAGGTACTTCGCGATGAGCTGGGTCTTATTGACCTACCACATGGTATGCCCGACTTCGAAGAGATCGACCAACGAAGGATCACAGCTGCAAAGAAATAAACTCCATTCTATGCTAACTGTTCTATCACTGATGATTTTACGGTGCAAGTTTGTAATTTTGTACGAGTTTGTGTAGGCATTATCTTTACGTTGTAATTCTATTTGTAGTCAATTGGTCTCCGGTGTTTTCGCTGATCATGTCATGCGTTTGACGCGTTATATATACACAGTTTATAAGCAATATATACATATATGGATGATGTCACTGTCGCCATCTTGATTTCATAACCTGGCTCACACGCTTTTTATGGATACACATGTACTTTTCCTGAAGAAGACACTCTAAGGTTGGCAATCCAATCATTTTCGGAATGCCATGTGCAATTCATCAGTTGACATTGAGCTGAATAAGTTTTTTTCATCTGACATTGTGTTAGGCAGTCTAGACAACAGCTGCCTCTTACAACGCTAGCTTTGTACTCATCTGTCAGAGTGACTGCACCTACACCTTAACCGCTGGTACATCCTCAAGAAGGGTGGCTACGTGTGGCTTGGGGTACGTGATCGGAAGGACAAATGTATGTACGCGTTCTTTGGGCTAAAAATCTGTGAAATTGAATGACGATCGGGATAGCTCAGTGGGAACCTGGGTTTGAATTCTGGTCATGGCAGGCTCCCATTGTGACTATTCCCACTTTTGTCCTACATCAAAAACAAGCTTCGCTAGAAGGTGAGACATTGATACTTACTTACTTGTCATGCTCCTTGCTCATAACGTATGTAAACCAACAACTTAACCATAAAATGAAGACGCTATATAAGAAAAAGAACATGGGTGCGTTTTCAGCTTCAAATTGTTTATTCGGAATAACAGATGGTTGTAGAGCTTTAAATCCAGAGGTTATATGTCCTACAATGTAGCTAGCAGCCCACTCTAGGATACCACAATTATAGCCCATCGCCTATAGAGCACAATACTCAAAGGATTCTGAGCGGAAGCCTGGGGGCGCCAGACTTTCATTTGGGGTGAGCTCAAGATCCAGCCTTTACATTCAGTTCTAAAACCATGTAGAATGACCATGCGTCGACATTACAGAAATCCAAGCAACATCAAATATAAAAAATTCAATTGATGAAATGATTACGTATATGTTGTATTCAATTTCGTCGCAGCTGGTCACATCACTCGCGGTATTGTCGGCAGTGTGAGATGGCGATACCCTGACCTTTAAAGTACTGCTACACTATTAAAGGTGATGTTGTGTGGCGATGTGTGTACATGACTAACCGATTGAACCCACAAGGCCACTGTATGTGAGCCTGCAATCCTTCATCGGTGGGATCCTGGTTTTCAGCCTTTGGCCGGTGTAAGGATAAAACTGAGGGGTCAGTAGCCGTATAGAAGCTGGACGTCATTTTTTTTGTTTACCAGATTTATTTTCAGTAAAGCCAAAGCTATTACGAGTGCATACGTGATGTATTAAAAGTGTCAACTGTAGTTCCTGACCAGTTGACATGAATAGTGTCCTGAGTCTATAGATTTACTATTTCTGGTTACAAATATTGAGGATCTGAGGTCTGATTTCCATCACATACCACGGATTTACTATCTATTGCCAGCTTGACACATAATGTCCCCCTCTCCATTTATAGCTTATATGATTTTCTATAGATGACTATGTGAGGAGGCCGAGTGGTCCTAGTGATCCGAGTGATCCGAGTGATCCGAGTGATCCGAGTGCTCGCCATTCGCGCCGAAGATCCCATCTTCAAGACATGTTGCATGTTAAAGGAATTGTTCAAAAACTCTCTCTGTTCATCCTGCAGGGAATGGGTGTCCAGCACCCTTCAGATCGGAGAAGGGTGAAGGCGGTGAGGAAAGGAGTGCCACCCCACCTCAGTTGCACCGTTACGGGTTGACACTTAACAGCCACTTCCCTACAAGGTAATCGATTGCTAATCAACAACCTTTGACTTTTAATAGGACTGAATCGTCTTTGAATTGAACTCTACAAATGCTAATATTGTTTAGGTGACGATCAAACTCACGA
>Ga0224501_10002619_pt1 | contig 14144 bp, 6 predicted proteins | sample SF_Oct11_sed_USG_4_FD_169105 | JGI IMG/M metagenome (GOLD analysis project Ga0224501, IMG submission 169105) | Sediment microbial communities from San Francisco Bay, California, United States - SF_Oct11_sed_USGS_8_1 | ecosystem: Environmental > Aquatic > Marine > Sediment | place: USA...
CTCGAAGGTGGCCCTTCATCAATGGGCAGACGTTCCTTCTCCAAGCTTGCGTCCAGTTCCAGTATTTCCTGCGGTTCTTGTGCATTCAATGTTTTCCTAAAATGCTCTGTCCACATCTCAGCGAGCTTCCTCTCCTCCATGACTTCTTCTCCTTCTGCGTTCTTCAGTTGTGCTCGAGTGCGCTTTCTTTTCTTCCCTGCCAATTCTTCTGTGATCTTGTAGACCTCTCGCATGTGCCCCATGTCAGCTGCTGTTTGGGCAGCCCGTGCCCTGTCTTCGTAGTACACCTTTTTGTCTTCCTTTACCCTTATCTTAACCCTTTTATTCATTTCTGTGTACTGTGCCAGCATGGCAGCATGCATTATATCTCTTCATCTTTTATTTACCGCAAACCAAGATATTGCAGTTTTGCGATTGGTATCCACTATCCAGTGGTGAGCTCAGGTTTGGGAATCAATGACTTGATCAGCGATGATGATTATGATAAGCCACCTAACTGACTATTGAGGAGAGGGAACCAAATGATTTTATAGGATCGCTGTAAAAATAGCACCATTACAGTGTTATAGCATTTATTTGTTTAACCAGTGACATAATTATAAGAGGTTAGTTAGTTGATTGGAGGGTCAGAGCTCAGGTAGTATAGTTGTGGGATCTAATGGGTGTCGCGATGGTGTGACACTATTGGTGGGGGTGTCATTGGCATCTTATCCTGCATGACTTGGTACATTTGAGATAAATAGAGAATAATCCTTTCTAAAGTTCTGTGTATGTATCTTTGTTTCAGATTGGGAGATGGAGCCCTTCTACAGAATTTATATCCCAGTCACTCACATGTGAAGTTACGTACAGGGAAGATTGAGCGAATCGACGTTTATATCAAACGTATGCTTAAGAGCATACACGACCTCGAGGAAATGACCCTTATTAAAGAGTATGAATACAATCAATGGGCGAGAACACGCCCCCTCGTGGAAAAGGAGCTGAAAGAAGACAATTCCAAATTATACGCCAAGGATAGATTAGAAAGTAAATCCGTGCAACCTTCATACGACACATTACGCTCGCTGAATCCCCTGAACAGTGGAACTAAAAGCCGAATATTTACTTATGATGACTTGTTTGCGAAATTCTCCCAACCTAAGTTTCTAAAGAAGTTGGGATATCACATAGAGCCTGAAAATCCGTCTAATGACGCGCGGGCTGCAGCTCTGAAACACACGGAAAGCTGTCCAAATATAACAACAGAACAGGAAACTGTCGCGGAAGATGAACCGGCTGGGGAGGAGAATCTTTCCTCTGATGATGAAGAGTATCACCAAGAACAAGAGGATGAAGAAGACACAACTCCGCCAGAGACTGTACCCTGCTCCACGAGATCCAAACGACAACAACTCACCATATACAAAGACGATGGAGTGCTAGGCTCAGCGAAAACGCGTGATGCTAACACATTTCCGAAAATTCCTTCATTACCGGAGTTATCCTCTCTAGTTCCTGTGGAGGAGAGGCCAGTGATTCCAGTTGCTACTGTCAAGGTTGATTTGACGACGCCACCAGTCCAGAGGCTGAGCCCGAGGCCCACAGTACCCAGCGAACCTGTAGCTAATTTGAATCCAATGGCCAGATATGGCCGACGGGCTACACAAAAATATCAACTGGATTACCATGACGCTCAAATACTTCCAACAGAGAAAAAGCCGGTAAAATTTTCTCAACCGGTTTGCTTATGTCCTAAACTGTCTAAAGAGACCTTGGCGAGTTTTTATTCACCGAGTATGCAGAAATATTTTTCTCAGAACACCGGTCTGATGAAATGTCGTCTGCATAGCCCAGATAGGCGGGCAAACAGGGAGAAGATAATCCTGAAATCCCTCTAATTCATTTCCTCACTGAGTGATTTAATGTCCCGGTACATGGGGGGGGGGTAAAAAAGATATTCCCAGCGCCAGAAAGTCAACTCATCTGGGTAATCACACAAAGTCGCGAATATTCCTTGTTAATGGGTATGATGTATATGCATTATTCACTGCTGAACGATCTTTCGATCAACCTGACGTTACTGTAAAGTTAATTTGCTCACACGAATACCAAGATTTTCTTAATGCACTGATGTGAATGTATTCTCAGTTTTTTATGGACACAATTACTTTTTTTTATTATTGCATTATGAATAAAATAATTTCAAAATGTGTTGTTAGATTTTGACTAGCTATCCCTACCGCCAACCAGTTTTTGTATATTCGGGAGTAAAGTTGTTCATGATTCTTGGCTGGGGCCGTATCGCAAAAACGTGGCAGCAGCTAACTGGGACAAAACCTGAACCAGTTATAGGACAGCGGGGCAGGCAGATAGCTCAGTGGCTGAATGACCTCGAAATATCATAAGGTCACATCCTGACTAGGCTGGACTTCCATTTTGTGTATCAGCTAAGTTAATTTGACATACTTGTCATGGGCATAGTCAGGGGGTGAGGCAGAGGGATTAAGGTTATCTCTATAATTCATCGTTTCACGCAATGATCATATTATGAGCTAAATTTTCTGAACGCTCAACGAGGCAGCGAGTTCATACATTCCGGTTTTAAATCGGACAGATTTAATGTGTTAAACCTTTCACACCAACCATTCACGTGGGTGTGAAACTCTGTATCAGCTGATGAAGAACCCTGTCACTACGTGCATTCATTGTGTTAAAAGTTGATGTAATTTCATTTGTAGATTAATTGTTATTAGTTCGTTATTGGTCACAGATCCTTTGCTGAAATATTGGATAATCAAGTGACTTTTTAATACACATACATCTGTACAACCATAGAGGTTTGCCTGCAAGAATTATAACTATATCACATAAATTATGTGATATATCATTTCCCATATGGCTCTACTCTGGACCGGTGATCACTCGTGACCAGCCGAGCGTAGCATAGCCAAAATTCACCACTTTGGTAATAAGGATTTTTCGTCATGGTAATAGAGGCCGCAAAGGCTCTACGGTGCATTGGGGTTTCACTTGTAGGCGACTCCTGTTGGTGTTTAGTTTTCGCAGCGCGGTCGGAGGTGGCGGTTTAGAACGTGTACTCCGTGTTTACAGTAATATACTATAGGTAGGTAGCATTGACCAAAAGAGGTGTTCATAGTTTTTGTTCCAGCTGAACGTCAGCTAAGAACCATTACCTGAATATGACTACTTGTTATTTAGTGACTGTCAGTGTCACTCACTCATTGACTGAGTCACTGACTCAGTCCGTGAGTGTGGCTCAGTCATTGAGATTGACTTGAGTCTACTCTGAGTCAGTCAGTGACTGACTCCACTTCACACCCACAGCTCAATCAATCCCTCAGTTCGGTAAGTTTAGTTTTACCAATTTACTTCAGTCACTAAATTACTCATCCAGTGACTGAGCTAGTGATTACACTTCCCATTGTCACTGTGGCTGTGAGTGTGAGTAACTGTAAGTATGGCATTGAGTGACTGATTGACAAGTTAGTTACTAGTTAGTTTGTCTGTGACTGTCAGGTGAATAGGAGTGGGACTGTCTCTCGGTCACAACGTTATTAAATGTGTACACTGTGTGCAGGCAGTCATTAGTCAGTTTCTTTACCCCTTTGCTTTGGTGAGTCACCAATCAAATCAATGAACGAACAATTAATAATAATTGTGGTACAAGCAGGATTGACTTGGAATCAATTGAACTTGAAGGGCTGGTCTGTTGGTAAAGTTCTAGTTCATCGCTGTCTGTTTGGTTTGTAATGAAGTTTGGGATAGGGCAATGGTGACTAGCTACTAGCCATATCATAAACTTTCTTGCAGTGAAAAATGACACTTTGTCTCGGTCCCTCACCGAACTCCGAGACGGTCATTTACCACATGGAATTCTCCTCAACTCTTCCTCAACGCGATTTACTGATAAAGTCACTTAGAACTCTGCAGTCGGAAATGGAGCCGCCATGTTATCTGTCCTCTTGTCAGAATTATCGTCTGCTCACGGAACTGATTCGATGCTGGAGAGCGACTCATCTCACGAAAAACACACAGCCACTGAAATCATCTCCTGAACTGCAGGTAAGTATTTATGACCTGAATGCATGCAGGAGATTGCGTCTAGACCAGTTATAAAGGTTAACACAAGCTATCCTGAACCGGGCACTACCAGTGCCAAGCACTATAACAATTCAGCTACAGCGCCTCCCAGTCCATCATACCGGCTTTATAAGACGCTGTTCCAGACTAAAAGGTGTGCGCGATATAACCTTAAGTCATTTGTGGGTTGATTTCCTCTATTTATGGAATTTCTGCTACCCTAAGCGCGGCTATCTGTTTTCTAGTAATTAATTTTCACTTTTTCTAAAAAGGGAAGCCCATGCTCTGTGTGAATCATCACATCCTATCGTTTGCGGGGTTGAATATTGCGGCGTGATAAAATCGCATTCTTACACCTTTGACGCGGCTAAAATTGAAACGACTCTCAGTTCATTAGTGTGATGACGGGGTGAATGCCCAGTTTACTAGTGTGATGACGGGGTGGGTATATATCACATCTCACTCGGCACACAGTGAAACGTGACGCATAACTATTTAAGCTTTTTGTGTGTATTTAGCTGGTTCATTTCTACGTTTGACAAGTTGTCATGTTCTAAAGATTAGTTTTTGCAGCGAAAATGAATAAAACAGATGACTTTCACCGGTCTCAGAATGATGATATTTTCTAGATGTTTTGTTTTGCAGGATCCACACAGCGTTTTGTTGTATAAGCCTCAGTGCAGCAGTTCCACAAGCATGGTGACTACATCCGTGTCTAGTCGTGAGCGCGAGGCCACTACTAGCAATCAATCCTCTGTGAAACTGGAGCCGACCGAATCTCCCCCTTGCAGCGAGGAAATGGGTCGCGAGGTGACACAAACTAACCGTCGCCAGTCTGCGGTGACGACAACAGAAGCCATTCCCCTGAACCTGCTCTCCTCAATGATGGCATACCACGAAAGGCAGGCTGAGCAGCAAGTGGCTGTCAACTACGCGAGGCCATACCATCCAGCCGTACAGCCGTATGGTCGTATCACAGGTGAGTGGATTCACCATAATATCTTTACTGTTACGCAGAGGCATACTAGGCAGACTTCACAGTTAATCAAGCGGGTACGGGGTTTCATTATAGCATTCTCGTAGTTCAACCAAATGTAATTTTATTCAGTTTTTTTAATAATATTTGCACTCAGTAAGTGAGATTTGTGCGCACTCAAAATCTATATGGAAGTGTTGCATCACGTCCCAGTACTCTTTGGGACAAGGAGTCTTGCATTTAACCGCAGTATGCTATGGGATGGCCCATCTATACCCTCAGCTCTCCAATGAATTGGCACTAATATCATGCATTATTTTACCATTCCAAGTGCTCACATGAGGTATCTATATAGCTTAACAGTGGTTTAGTGAGAAGAGCACTGGGCTTACGGTCAGAGTTTCCTGGTTTGACACTTGGTCCGGGCACTACTCAGCCATTTCACCCTCGCAGATTTGACCTTCTCATTGAGTAGTGAGTTTCTCCATGTAACACACCATAGAGCACCCTAAAATTAGCTTCACCATTGCAGACATGGAGAGGAGAGTTGATAGCAATAGACTAAGAGACACCAGCGCCCCCACTATCAGACCTCCGAATGCGGCTTACCTCGAGAGACTAGAAAAGCGTAAGATGTACGCGCGCGAGCGAAGGTTACGAATAAAGGCCTCACAGACCGAAGTCCAAAAATTTAAAATGCGTTTACAAAATCGTCTGCGAAAACGAAATCAGCGAGCTAGAGAAAAGGAGGCCAAAGAGAGGCTGCTGGTAGCCAACGATCAGGTGATGACTACTGTTTCGCTGAATAGCTCATTCGCGAGTTTGATTCAGTCAGACTTTCCCAGGCAGAAACAAGAAAGCATTAGTCCCGCGTCAGTGAATGAGTCGTTGAATCGATCCGTTGACTTGGTCCCCACTATAGTGGATACTACAGAGCTTTCCAGTCCTGTGTTTCCAGGACAGAATCATTAGCTTGGCATCGTACATATGTGGCCGAGGTGCCAATTGTTACTCCCATGCTGCTTGCGAGTTTATTAATCTCTTCTCGTATTTTGTTGTGCAGAGAAATTATAGTGCAACAAATATTGAGTGGTGCTGGGTATGGTACTATGTAAATCAAAACATTGTATTTTTGTTTTGTGTTGCCCAAGTTGTTATGGCGTATGTACAGTTTGTCCCAAGATCTATCAGTTTAAAAAGAATCGTATACTTTTTATAAACATAACTTGTTATATAATCTGACATGTCCGTCCGAATATCGGTTTTAACCGATTCATTTGTTATCAATATCAGATATAAAAGTCATTGCTCAGTGTATCATGAACTGTAACCACCTGTTTGGCACCTGTTGATGTCTTCTCCAAGCACAACTTTCTCCTGACCTTCCAAATCATTTCTGATACGCTATGCTTATGGCAGTGTCTAGCAAATACCTCAAATAAAACTCGGATGGCGCGGGAAACGCCCTGCGTCCGCCATGACACATAACCGGGGAAACAAGTAAACAATATTAGAAAGTCAGATTTACCGACGGCAGTCTCCTCAAATATAACAGTCTGTACTGGCTGCGGTGTCGGTGGCTCAGGATTAGAAGCACCACCAAATAAATTAATCTCTTTCTGCGGAAACGAAATGAATTCCCCGGCCTTGCCAGTGGTGGGCAAACCAAAATCTTGCCTTTTCAGCCCTAAAGTCATATCACAGACAATCAGTTTCAATTTGCCGACTAATGATGGACAGTTGTGCCCATCAAACATGTCTAAAACCTTAGCCCATTCCATCTGACCTGAGGATGTCTGAATGGCGTGAGCTTGGCTGGACTGGGCGGACAGAAATAAGATAAATGGGCCTCTGTGATGGTGGAGCCTGTATTGGTTTAGTTGAGAGCAGAAATCGTTTGCGGACCCGAGTCTATCGTGAGCTCTGACCCTGTAACCGAGTTTGTCAAAAAGTTTGCAGAAAAGTTGTGCATCGGCGTTAGACTGTTTGTGGAGGGATATAAAGACTGCCAGTGAGGCGGTAGCGGGCATTGGTTTCACAGTGCTAATGAGATTAGACCAATATTCATCATCACTAGATGTCAAGCATTCACTGTCAGACTCGGAGTCACTGCAAGAGCTACTCTCTACAAAGAGAAAATCGGGGTCACCATTCAAACGCAAAGGAGGCAGAATGACATGGAAGCAAAACTAGTGGGAATAACACAGTGCTCTGGGTCGCAGAATCGAAAACAACACAGTGAATCATGCAGATGGAAAGATGCAATATATGACTTGCTCTACAATTCACACGCATGTGATAACAATAGTGGAAAGACGTCAAACAAACAATCAAGACGTGTCTGTTGGTCATGCGCTGTCCACGTGGGGGAGGTGTGACGGTAAAAATATCCCACATGGGGCCTTTTATGTGTGACTTTGCATGTTGAGTCATTCTATGAGCCTTTGGGTAGGGGTAGGGGTAGGGGTAGGGGTAGGGGTAGGGGTAGAGGTAGGGGTAGGGGTAGAGGTAGGGGTAGGGGCACTTGTCCCGTGTCACCTCCACAAGTAAGCTGACACAATGGCTGCTGGCTCGATGCCCAGGCAATGATCAACGTTTTTGTACATCTTATAGAAATTGCCGGTATTGGCAAGGGCATCTTGTGGCAATGGACAGCACGGTCTAATAGTTATTCAGGAATCTTTTTGTATAGGTTTGCTGGGTCCCATTGATGTATTTAATTCAGAACTTTCATAGATTTTCAACATTCCATGAAATCTTACTTATATACGTTTATATGTGACAGTACTTTCACTAAGCCCCTCATTGATAATCTACAATAAATATCCGCGCAGTCACCAAACAGGCTCAGTGAGAAATTCCGGTTTCTTCATGAGAAGTATGGGTTGGAAGTCTGACCCATATGGACCCAGACACTTGTCATTGGTCGCATATTGATCGGGGCTTTTCGTCGACTAGCCGACCATTTACAAATCGCCCATAACCTTCTCTTTACGGTACATCGGCCGGAAACTACCCTAGCCCAGGTTTAGTGACAGTCACTCTGTACTACTCGAGACAAGCTCATCGTATCTTACCTTCTATGTCAGGCTTCATCTCTTTCTGTGGAGCTTTGAGTCTCTGTAGCAGCTCCTTGTTATGAGGCGTCGTCGTACCCAACCAATCCAGAAAGGCAAGATAGTTCTTATTACTTCTCTGGATAATGGTGAGTAAATTCACCATCTTTCTCTCTGCGCCTTCTGTATTGTAAAGAGGGGCGTGTAGCACTTATTCTAAAAAATCTTTCCATTGAAGTTGGTCTGCATTTCAACTTGGGGGAGGCTCAATTCATATGAAATCCAGCAATGTTGGACAACCTCTGAGGCATCATGCAATTCATGGTTCCTTCAATACGATTCAAGACATAATGCAATTTTGTTGCAACATTTCTTTTCAGTGGTGATGACATTTATTCAGGGTACCATAAATAACCAATATAATGGCTGTTCGTTGATATGGTCTCCATAATTCATATCAGGTGCCTGCAATCGGGAAAAATGGCAGGTATAAACTGAATAAATTGAATTCTTTGGTCTCGTGCTGAATATCTCACAGTCATGTGGGATGAGAGCCCGGGCAGTTAAATATCCATGCACGCACAAATGGGACTTGCTGGTTAAATTTCTATATGAATTCATAGCTGAAGTAGAGTCGAAGACAGCCTAAAAATAAATTGAATCACCTATGGTCCATACAGCAATCTCTCGGGACACTTAATTCTAATCCGTATCAACAAGGCAGAACTGAGTGATTTCTGAGCTTTTCCGGCAAAGACCACAAAAATGATCTCAAGGAATGTTTGCATAAATGATACCATAATGCTTAAAGCCATACACATACATGTATGTCGGAAAATTTTTTGAATATTATTTCACGGAAGCATGTAATTTTTCGGGGAAAGACTAAGAATAAGAACTAAAGAGTGATATCCAGATTCCCAGAAACTGCGCTATGAAACAATACGAAGTCATGCCTGCATTAAAGGGGCAAATACTGTTTTGGTAATAATTTTTATAAATATACACACATGCAACCTGTTTATTTGCAAATTTTAATTTAAAGGACTTCCTTCAAATTGAGGATTTATTGCAATTATTCAATGCGATGTCATCAAACTGAACCAGACACTTTAATTAGACCAAAATTCATCTTTAATCATTAATATTTGAAACTCAACCACAAAACATTTTCAATAGCACTTCCTGTCCAGCCCTATTGTTTTAATAATTATTTTAATTTAGGATTATTTAAGGCCCTTTTTCGAATGAACTTCGCTCTCTGTGTAGCTGTGGGGAAGGGAAACTAATTGTCTCCACATGTAATTTAGCTAAACATACATTATAATTATAGGCGTATTCGCGTGATTTCGGTCAGATGCAAATAAAAAATTTCAGATGCCATTACGCGAATGAATCGGCTCATTGAAAAATGCAGAGTTTCGGGCGCAGTTTCAAGCTTGGCAGTGTTTTGTCTCTGCATGATCAACCCTGACCTGAATACGCGTGACAAGCTTTTACAGATTCGGATTACTGTTATTAGAGGATATTATGGATTCTGACAGAATGAAACCATCTCATTTAACATAAATAGCATCACTATATAGCTTATTTTCAGAATGGTTCATGGTATGCCCCATAGACTGGACTCGGGGCTCTTGGTTTAGCATTGCGGTGCGAATTTAATGCTGAAGAAAGCGCAAAGCGACGCATAAACTTGGAATCGAACCCGGGTTACCCGTCCCAAAGCCGAATGCGCCACCCATCATTTCTCCTTACCGAGACTCTGGTGTCGTATCATCTCACGAAGGCTCAGGTCGTTTTTACTAAACATCATCTCCACAAATGAGTCGATGTCCTCAGACAGTAAACTACATCGTAGCAATTCCTCGGCTTTCAACATCTAGATCATAACACAATGTATAATAAAGCATAAAGCAATTATAACATAATATATAATAAATTATGATAAAAAATAATGTATGGTAAAATGTGTGCGTTTTTATTACTGTTCCATCTTTAGTAATAAGTAAATAAATCTGGATAGTGGGATAGCTTAGTGTTAGAGGTCTGAACTCGCAACCGTGAGAACCCTGTTTGAATTCCAGTCATTGCAAGCTTCCGTTGTGAGTATGAACTCCCCAACTTAAGCGCGCAGCACTAAGAGGTTAAAAACCAACTAGTCAACTCAGTAGCTACGTAATATGAAGGGAGGAGGTAATACGACAAATTGCCTCTGCAATGCATGTAAACATGAACAGTAATTTTTCCGGGAACAACGATGAATCCTTTTTAATTTGTGTAATAATGCAGTCTCCATATTTGGTTGACTTGATCATATCTGTTATGTGGAGTGGCTGTCAGCCTACTTACTGCACATAATTAAAAGGGGTTATGTCACGGTCGAGTGCAGACGAAGTTCTGGAGTTGTATTCCAATTCTTAAAGGGAGGCAACTCCGCATTCAATGCAGGGATAGCGAGTGAGTGGCCTTTTAAAAAAAAGGAATATCGGTCATTCGAATAACTACAGCCCGAATGGTCCAAATAGGAAAAATGGGATCTAATTACTAAAAATTAGTAGCCTAATGATCTTTACTCCCTCAAAACATGGGGTAGAACTCAAATTGACGCAATGATGGAGAAAACTGAAAGTTATAAGAAAAGCTTTGCCGGTTTTCCCTAGCCCTAAGTAGAGGCCGTTGCATTCGGGCATCTATCATTTTGCAATAATGGCACTAAGGGTCGCTCACAGAGGTTAAAAAACTGCATTCTGAAACCCTATTTCTATATTTTTGTTGGAGCATTTTCTCTATTTAGAATTGTGTAACTACAGGTCTAGTATACACCTGCAAGAGGATTTTCCAAACACCAGCGCGTATGCCGAGAAATCAATGCAAACACCAACAGCTCTGTGTTAATTTCCTATCTCGAGGCCAATTCTGTTGCATAGACGGTCTGAAAAGTGCATCGCCGAGAGCTTTCAGTATGGGCATTGGATACGGCTATATCTAAGCTTCCATTTGAGCTGGGTATTGGGCCCTTTTGTTCATGGTAGGCTTCAGAATCTGAAAACAAGTGAAGACACTTTTGCCCATGACATAACTCCTTTAACATTATATCCACTGATATTAGGCGTATTCGCATAATTTCGGTCAGACGCAGATACAAAATTTCAGACACCATCACGCAAACAGATAGGTGCAGTTAAATGATGCAAGGAGCTTTGGGCGCCATTTCGGGTGCGTTGGAGTTGTCCTCTCTGAATATCTTGTGTGTCTAAGGACTGAAAAGCTGTGTAGTCTGTTTCGTGGTCTGTTTTGCAACAATGAAGTGGTCCGTGAAGCGACCATAGAATAAGTAAGCAATCAAAAGGTATAGCCTTGACATTTTGATAACCTTGACACTATAAAAACTGGTACTTTCAGACACGGGTTTCTGTTTGCATGATCGAATTCATTTTCAGGCACAGCCGAAAGTACATGGTTTGTAAAAATGCATTTTCAGGCGTGCTTTTAATCATTGAAACTGAGGATGCATCAGAAACTCAGTTTCCGACGCCAAAACTCGAGCCTACGAATACGCCTATTTACCCTATAGGTTATAGGCTTTCCACTTGCATTCGCATGCCCCATAGAAAATGTAACTCTATGGTAAAACTGGATTAACAGGAGGTGAGCCTTTGATGTGAAAAGCTTCATCACCATTATTATAAGCTCAGACAGTGCCATGATGGTTCATGTCACTGGCTACGAAGATCTTCTCAACCTCTGTATCCTGTTGTTGTTTGCACGGTGTGATGAGATGTGCCAGAAATCAATACACCTACGTCTATCCATGAGACATGTTTTCAGTGAGTGTTTCTCATATTCTCATGTGACTGTGGCAGTAACCCATATGTACCAGTGCAAGGATTGTCACTATTATACCGCAGTCCAGTCTTTGGCCCTACTTGCAGATGCAAACTATTCCCAAGTGTAAAACGGAATGAGAACTACAGTACGTAAGCATCCTTAAAACATTATTCAAATTTAAAGAGCATAATTATTTAGACACACAGTCACCTATGACCAACTCCTGGGCATTTTAAATATGATGTACGAGTATGTCCGTGAGCAAGAAAATAATATCATGGACCCCGTATGATGATGCGTAACTGATACACTCTATAATGCTTCAAGAAACTGTTTTTTTCACACATGAAGGCACCACAAGGAGTAGGGCACTGTATTCATTGGAAAATGCTGTTGGTGTCAGGGATCAGTACGAAACCTTCCTCTGTATATAAGACCTGAAAAAGCTTTGATGAGTCGCCTGAAATTACACCCGAAGCAGAGGGCTCTAGAAAAAGAGCCCAAGTTTGAAGACTTTCGAAGGCTTTAGCAAAAATATTGTTTCAAGCAATTTTGTCACTGAATCAAATCTTATCTTTCCAAAACTATGCCAAAACCTGAGTCCATCTAGTAGCAGTACCAGCCACAGGAAATTTGAATAAGTGAAGACTTGAAAGACCACCTGCTGAGTGAACAAGTAAAACTATGTTGGTGAACAATTGCTGTTGGTCATCTTAGCTAGTGAACATAACTGTAGCCCATATGTCACTTATTTTTTTCCATTCCGTCAGCCAGTAATATCTTTTGCTGAACCCCTGGTAGGACTCTGATGTGTAATAAAGAAAAATCCTCTGGCATATAACCTTGGGAAACTCATCCGAGATCTTACCTTAGAAATGCTGAACCCAATTGACCCAACAGTGAAACATACCATTTATATTACTGAAGACTACAGTCATTTAATCTAACTCAGTGACGTACTGAGTTTGGGTGGTATGCTAGAAAAGGAATGGCGTCTAATCTCCTACTCATTGAGGTCCTCTAGGTTGCGAGCTAGGGGTATCAGCGAGTGTCTAAGCAGATTATTGAGCTGTTGATTTCTCATTTCTCACCTAGCTTTTCATTAGCTGGTAACAGAGGTGTGATATATACGAGGCATAACGTCTCCATTGGAGCACCTGTCGTATTACTTGATTTTAACCACAACACTAGGAACCGGTCAGTATAAATGCTCCACCTCCAAGTGAGGCCTGTTTTGATGAATGTGAGGAACCATGACTGATTGTGAGCCCAGTGAGCGCTCTAACGCTGAGCTATCCCACAATTCTTAGTGGTACTGGATGAAAGTATCTTGTGCAGGAGATTATGGATATACATATAACTATTCTCACAAAATATATTTCAAAGTCCCATTAGCTGCATTAAACCATATATCCAATGTAAGTGAGACGCGTTGGTAACACCTTATGCATCTAGACTACCCCAGAGCACAGTGAGGTCAATATCGAAATCAAAGAGGCAAATGTGCTCATTTAGAAAAGTAATAAAGTGGCTTTTAAAGCAGTACAGTCAGTGTTGTATCGAGGCGTGGCGTGGCGTGGTAGGGCCCCACAGTATCCAACAAATAGTTTAGGTTGACTGTCCCCCAAACCTCCCGTTCCATCCAGGCTCGTAACTAGTGTTTCACATCGAATCAGCGAGTATTCTGGCAGAGTGAAATTGAATCAGGGCATGATGAGTTTTTCTTATGTCAGGCCTGTCCGCAGGCTTACAGCTTCATGGCTAAAATTGTTTGTGCATTGTGACGATCAGAGAATCATTATAGAATATATCATTAAACTTACCTTAAAGCACGTCCCCTATAATATCCAGTCTTTACTAACACTGAAACCTCTACTGAACCACTGACTTTCTAAATAATTTCAATATATGTTAGTCAATACAAAAGACAATTACAATCTGTTGTTATGCACATAAAGCTTAGCCTTAGATTTCTATTTGTGTAAGTACATACCTATTGAATTCGAATTAGGTTCATAATGCATGGTATAAATTTAAACATAGAGCTCAGTGTCAATAAAAGCAGTTCTTGGCTCAAGATAAAAGATTTTGAACTCTAGCCCTGGCCATGCTCTCCCTGGCCATGCTCTCCCTGGCCATGCTCTCCCTGGCCATGCTCTCCCTGGCCATGCTCTCCCTGGCCATGCTCTCCCTGGCCA